>Ga0181535_10007729_pt1 | contig 10734 bp, 8 predicted proteins | sample PEATcosm2014_Bin_44_FD_119774 | JGI IMG/M metagenome (GOLD analysis project Ga0181535, IMG submission 119774) | Peatland microbial communities from MTU Mesocosm Facility, Houghton, MI, USA - PEATcosm2014_Bin17_30_metaG | ecosystem: Environmental > Terrestrial > Soil > Wetlands > Peat | place...
AAGGCTGTTCTGGATAACGTATTGAAACAAAAACACTTCCTGCGATAACCGGAGCGCAGAATGCGCAGAAAAGAAGTAAACCACAACCTGTTGTGGTAGGGTTCGTCAAGCAGATACCCATCTAGAAGAATTTCTTTTCAGGGATGCCGCCGCATTGGACGATGAGCTTTTTGATCGCCTGGTCCATCTTTTCTGTAAAGCCGGGACTCGAATTTGCTTTGGCGAGCGAGAAAAATAAGCGGGCCCTGTTTGGCGTAAAAGTCTTATCGACGTGATTCTGGGTGTCGTAACAGGTTCTCGCCGTCCTGCCACTCGCCGAATTAAGCGTCAGACGCAAAACTTCGCCGCGGGGATGGCTGGCGTCGCTCGGGTCGACGCTTTCCCAAAGTGAGCTGTTCGTATCCATCGCGCTCAAAAACATGTCGCAGTGGCCGTCCGGCTGCGTAACCGACAGGACTGACATCTCCGGGTCAAATGAAACCTCAAGGTTATCGTTGATTCCGTCATTCGCGCTCAGCGACAGCAGCTTGCTTCGAATGTATTCATACAGTTCCATTTGAGTTGGCTCCGGCTTCGGAGTCGCCTTTTTCGGTTTTGGCAGGAGCTTTACGATCTGAGCCGCTTGCACAACCTGCGTGGATTGCTGCGGTGCTGGATTCAACAGCGATTGACCTGTACAGCCGGTCAAAATCATGGATAGTGCAGCTCCGGAGACCCACCAAAGTCGCGATAAAAGCATTGTGTTTCTTCTATTTGCAGGTAGAACGACCTTGCCGGCACAGAGGTTGAGGAAGACACGCAGCGAGGCAGCGTCCCGCCTAGTCAGTCCGGCGATCGTATCCAAAATCGCACACCGCATGGGGTGAGTATTCGACACGGTTTGGTCAAGGTCTATCCCACTTTCGCGAGGGGTTGGTTCCTATCGGAACGTAGCGTAGGTACTGCCGCCAGAAGGCTCCGGGTATAAGTATGTTCCGGGGCAGTAAGCAAGCGTGCGCTTGGGCCTGTCTCCACCACCTGGCCTGCGCGCATCACGGCAACACGGCCGGCTACCTGGCCCACCACGGCCAGATCGTGGGAGATAAAAAGCATTGCCAGGCCATGCCGTTGCTGCAACTCCTTCAGCAGGTCGAGCACCTGCGCCTGAACGGTAACATCCAGGGCAGTCGTTGGCTCGTCGGCGATCAACAGACGCGGTTTGTTGATGAGCGCCATTGCGATGAGAATTCGCTGCCGCTGCCCACCTGAAAACTGGTGGGGATAGTCGTCATACCGGCGGGAGGCATCGGGAAGAACGACTGCCTCGAGCGCCGCGATCGCTTTACTTTTAGCCTCTCGGCCCGTCCAAGACGGGTAATGCGCTTCAGCGGCTTCAGCCACTTGCCGGCCTATCCGCATGGCCGGGTTCAGCGCCGTCATCGGCTCCTGGAAGATCATGGCGATCTCCCGACCACGCAACTGGCGCATCGCACTTGCTGGCAAGCGCAGCAGATCGCTTTCCTGCCACAAGACCTGGCCGTCAACCTTGGCCGCAGGTTCAAGAAGACCCATGATGGCGAGAGCAGTGACGCTTTTGCCCGATCCCGATTCGCCCACCAGGCCCAGGACTTCTCCTTCGGCAAGCTCAAAGTCGACTCCGCGTACTGCCTCCACGGAGCCAAAGCAAATGTGCAAATCGCGGATACTCAGCGCGGCTGCCATCAGGTTGCTTCAACCGATGATGGCTGTTGCGCGCCGCTATATCGCACCTCAACCAATGTGCAGTCGTCCTGCGCTTCGTTGTTGGCCTGGAATCTTGCCACAATGTCGAGGATCTCGTTCATATCCTGGTGAGGGGCAACTTCACCCAATCTTTCGTCCCCAAATGGATCGCCGGCGCTGTTCTCCGCTTCAACCAATCCGTCAGTTGCAAGCAAAATCCTTTCACCCGGCTTCAGCGTGCAGCGCGCAGAGGCATAGGTCGCGTCGGGAAGCAGGCCCACAATCAAGCTGCTCTCTTCAAGCCACCTGACCCCCGTGTCATGAATCAGAAGCGGCTGAATGTGGCCGCAATTCATATATTCAACACTGCCGTCCGGGTAGAGCTTCAGCAAAACCATCGTGGCGTACTTGCCCACGTTGCGCGTGTATAGAAACTGGTTCAGCAACGCCGCAATGTCGGCCAGGTTTTGTCCTGACAGCAACTGTGCGTGGATGATGCCCTGCATTGTCGCTGCCACAATCGCGGCGGGAATACCCTTGCCTGAAACGTCCGCGATGGCTACGCATACGCAATCGTCCAGGGCCACCGCGTCAAAGAAATCGCCGCCAATCTCGTAGCAGGGAATGCTTCTGGCCCTGACCACGGCGAAGGGGATGACTGGCATCGTGATCGACATCAGGCCGCTGTGAATTTGAGCAGCAACTTCAAGTTCCTCGCGCGCCCTCCTCGCCTTGTACTCAGCTTCGGCGAGCAGAGCATTCTGCAGCAATGCGGCCGCTTCAGTTGAGATGGTGTCCAAAAGTTGATGATCCACCTCGCTCAAGGTTCCTGCCCCAATCTGGCTGTCGAGATAGAGCAGTCCAAGCAGTTCGGAATGTTGGCCGTTTGCGTCGCGCTTGCGCAGGGGAATGCAGTAGATGCTGCGAATCTTGTTCACCATCACGCTGGCCCATGCCGATGCTTTGTCGTCGGTGAGCGTGTCGCTGATTGAGAATTTCGCGTCGCTCTCAATCGCTCTCTGCATGGCGCGCCGTGAGATGGTCGAGTCCTGCGCAACAATCTGGCCTTCGGCATTGAGTCCGCGCGCAAGCTTCATCTCACCACCCTCGCGCAGGAAAACAAACCCGCGTTCAACGCCGGTGAGTTGCAGGGTCAGTTGCAGCAGGGTTGTGAGGATCTCCTCAATAGCACCACCTGCGTTAAGTTGCCGGGCGGCGCTCAACAGCCAGTTCAACTGTTCCATCTCGCGGGCAGCCGGGAGTTCCTTTCCGTCAATCAGCGGAAACTCGTTGATGGGGAAACGCAGGCTGGATACAAGGCCAATCTGCGAGGTCGGCTCTCCGCGGCTTGCGGTATGGAAATAGAATTGGAGACGCGGACCTTCCAGCGAACCCAGTTGCAGCAGATCGCCGGAGTGCAGCGGAGCCCGCTGAACTCTCACGCCATTCAAAAAAGTGCCGTGGCTGCTGTTGCGATCCACCACGGAGTAGGAATCGTTCTCCCGCACGATTGTTGCGTGTTGGCGCGAGACGCATTGATCGCGCAACACCACGTCCTGGTCAGGCAACCGCCCAATTGAAGTGGCAGGCCGGTCGAGAACAACGTCGTGTTGCCCGTCTGCGTCGGTATAGCTAAGAGTAGGGAAGTTCATCGAGCTCCTCGTCGCCATGCGGTGAAGCTAATCCACCTAATTAACATAATCCATGATGCTGATTGGGTCTCCGAGGGCCAGGCAAATGTTTTTGCGGCGTTCTGTTGAACAAAAGCAGGGCCAATTCTACACGAAGGAATCACCGAAACAAAGAGCGACTTTCGCTCTACGATACTCGATATAAAGGTGATACGATCCGTCTACAGGAATCCATGTCAAACCCAGTCACCATTGCGCACTATACCCTCACGTCCAAACTGGGAGAAGGGGGCATGGGCGAGGTGTATCGCGCCACTGACACCAGGCTCGATCGGGAAGTCGCCATCAAGATTCTGCCCGCGGCAGTGGCTAACGACCCTGAGAGGTTGGCGCGTTTCAAACGCGAGGCGAAGGTCCTGGCATCGCTCAATCACCCCAATATCGCCACCATATTTGGTGTAGAAGAGGGCGCGCTGGTGATGGAACTCATCGAGGGCGACACCCTCGTGGATCGGATTGCAAAAGGCCCCATTGCTGTTGAAGAGGCGCTGCGCATTGCAGACCAGATCGCAGGCGCGCTGGAATATGCGCACGGACAGGGAGTCATCCATCGCGATTTGAAACCGGCCAATGTCAAGGCCGCGAGCCGGGTAAAAGTGCTGGACTTCGGGCTGGCCAAGCACCATGAGGCTGACGCCTCCGACGCAACCATCACTGGCGCTACGCAGGTGGGAACGATTCTTGGGACAGCAGCTTACATGTCTCCTGAACAGGCTGCGGGGAAGTTGGTTGACGCCCGTTCCGACGTGTTCTCATTTGGCGTGCTCCTCTACGAGATGCTTTCGGGCAAACGAGCCTTTTCAGAAGAAACTCCAATTTCAACCATCGCGGCCGTGCTTCACAAGGCCCCGCGGCCGCTGCGGGAGGTTGCACCCCAGGTGCCTGCGGATCTGGACTCAGTGGTTTCGCACTGCATGACAAAAGACCCATCCGCTCGCTATGCGAGCATGAGTCTGCTGAAGGAGGCGCTTGCCAAGGTGTCCCAGCCCTCTGTACACCAACCGGAAACCGCGTCCATCGCTGTCTTGCCCTTCGTCAATCTGAGTGCAGATAAAGAGAATGAGTACTTCAGCGACGGGCTGGCCGAAGAAATTCTGATTGCATTGAGCCAGGTTGAGAATCTGCGGGTAGCCGCAAGGAGTTCGTCGTTTTCCTTTAAGGGCAAGGCCGTCGAGATGAGCGAGATTGCGTCCAGGTTACGTGTCGCCAACATCCTCGATGGCAGCGTGCGACGCGCCGGGAATCGAATCCGGGTCACTGCTCAATTGGTTGATGCCAAAAACGGCTTCCAACTGTGGTCCGAGCGCTACGACCGGCAAATGGAAGATATCTTTGCCGTCCAGGATGAGATTGCGCGCGCTATTGCCGAACAGCTCAAAGTCACTCTGGGCGCAAGGCTTAAACCTGCGACGAAGAATCTGGAGGCCTACGAACTCTATCTCAAAGGGCGCCACCTTTGCAGTCAACGAATGGTCTCCACGGTTCGCCTGGGAATCAAATGCTTCCAGCAGGCCATCGAGCTTGATTCCCGGTTTGCTCTCGCCTACTCAGGTCTCGCGGACTGCTACGGCATTCTCCGGGTCTATGGATGGGTCTCGCATCAGGACGGCAAGGAGCCGGCGCTTGCCGCAATGTCGAAGGCCGCAGAGCTGGCTCCCGAACTTTGGGAGGTCAACTTCTCGCGTGCCTTTTACACCTTTTATTTTGTCCCGAATTGGCGTGAAGCCGGGCCCTACTTTCAAAAAGCCGTGGAGCTCAACCCCCGCTCGTCGCTGGCGCAAGCGTACCGCGGTCTTTTCCTGGCGATGGAACGGCGCTCCGAAGAGGCCATTCAGCATGAAGTACTGGGCTGCGAGCTGGATCCGTTGAGTCCATTCATCCACGCACTCGCCGCTTGCGCTTTCGCCATTTCCAAGCGCTTCGAGGAAGGGTTGAGGTCCTCAGAGCAGGCAGTAAACCTGCAACCAGACTACCTGTTCGGCCATTGGATAAAAGGTCTTTCGGAGTGCTACCTCGGAAGGGAATCGGAAGCCATTGCGACCCTGGAACACGTCGTCTTCGTTTCCCGCGCGCCAATCTTCATCGGCCTGCTGGGAGCCGCCTACGCACGAGCCCGGCGAATCGATGATGCCAAACGCCTTTTGGGCGAATTGGAGGAGAGGAGCAGCCGAGGCGAATATGTGCCAGCCTTCGCCAAACTCACGATCTATGTAGATCTCGACGATATTCCGGCCGTTCGCCAGGCGCTGTCGCAGGCGATCGCCGAATCCACCCCAGCATTCGACCTGGCTCTTACCTGCGCACTCTCTTTGGATAAATTCCGGCACGATCCCGAGATCAACCGCATGCTGGTTCAAATATTTGGTTATTGAAAGTTCTGGTTTCAAAGGCGCCGGCTCCGCGCGTGCACAATCTCTCATTGGTCCGGCCTTTTTCGGCTCCAGCTGAACCGGCGTCCGATTATTCCCTTCACAATCAAATGATCGGTAGATGCAGTGGCGCCGATACCCACGCCGAAGTTGATCTCCCATTTCGGTGAGACATCCAGATCGGTGGCCACAAAGAATTGCTGCTCCTGGTCGTGGAGAGCATTGAAGCTGGCCAGGTCGCCATACGATGCGTAATATTCAATGCCGGCGTTTATCTTTTTCGTAAAGTCGTAGCCCGCCTTTACGTTGGGTGAGAATGTGACCCCCTGGTGCACGCTGGGGCCATGCCAGGATCGATCAAGCGTGGGATTGAACGCGAGGTACCAGCGGCCCAGCTGCTTATCGATGATTGGGCGGATCTCCCAGGTCCAGGTATCGAGGGAGTAGCGGGCGCGCTGATATCCAATCTCATTTGAAATGCTGAGCCCTACCGGCAAGTGCCAACTGTCAGGGGCCCTTACCCGCGGGCGAATATGATCGCCGACCCACTGCCAGCCCTCACCGGAGTTGATGCTGGTGAAGATATAAAATCCGACTTCGGCCCAGTCGTTGATGCCTTGAGTAATCTCCACCGTCTCATGCTCCGCATGGTTTGTTGGATAGGTGCCATCGGCAGTGTAAGGCGAGCCAGGCACTGCCTTGGAGCCGTCGACCGTAAAGTTGCTATGCAACTCCACCATTGTCGTGGCGGGCTTCACGGTGTCTGAGCCATAAACCTGAATTTCATAGTTGTCTTGTGCCTGCGAGATTCCGGACAGCTGGGCATACACCACGCCCAGCAAAACCAGTGGCACTGTGGTTGCCGGCAAACTCCTGATCAGCATGCTCGCCGTTGCAAGAGAACAAGTTTTGAATCTCACTCATCACCTCAGATGGGCTGCTTTGTATTGGCCTGGAAATCATCGATTCAGTTCTTCATGCTGATGGCGGATCGAGGTCTGGTTTATCTTAGTCGAAACAATTCCGAGGTCCCCTTGGCGGTCCCCAAAAGATTGCTCGTGAGCTGGCTCAAGATTCAAAAGAGAAGCAGGGTCACAATCGACGTCACCGGCATTACCGGCATTTTCGGCGATTGTTGTCTTTTCAGGTGTTCAAGACTACCCAATTGCGGCATCCGATTGGAATTATCGCCGCTCGATGCCGATGATGAATCAGTTCCAACTGCCGATTTTGAGTTTTATGGGCTCACGGGGAAAAGCTTGCTCTTTCAAAGGCTGTCGACAATGTCTTCCCCCGATTGAACATGACGAATCGGCGAGGCGCTAAGTTTTCAGTGGGCAAATGCACATGTGCCACTTCTACTGGTTACCTAGGCCTTACCAATTTGGTAGAAGCGGTTACGAATAGAACTGAACGCTTTCAAAAAGAATGGTTTCAGCTGGCACCGCGTGTTGTACTTGGAGTGATTTTTATGAGGCGTTCAAAGGCTCTACATTCCGTTCTGATGACCGCGGTTGCAGGATTCCTGGCTCTCAACTTTGCCTGTCTTCCGGCTGGCCCTGCGACTGCGAACGCGACATTGGGCGTGTCCGCTATGGTGCAGGCCACCTGCCTCGTCTCCGCCTCGCCCTTGGGATTTGGGGCCTACATCGGCGCTGCGACGACAGCTACGTCAGCGGTCTCGGTCACCTGTACCAATTCCACGCCTTATAACGTCGGCCTCAGCGCAGGCGCGGGAGGGAGCGCAACGGTGGCTTCGCGAAAGATGACCGGCCCTGGTTCTGCTTTGCTGAGCTATTCGCTGTTCTCCGATCCCTCCAGAAAGGTCAACTGGGGTCAGACGGTCGGTACGGATACTGTGGCCGGAATGGGAAACGGCGCCGCCCAGATGCTTACTGTTTATGCGCAGACTGTGCCAGGCCAATATGTCACGCCGGGCACTTACACCGATATGGTTGCTGTGACCGTGACCTATTGACCTGATGTAGCTCCCGCCCAACGAACGAAGGGCAATTCAAAGGAACAAATTCAGAATTCAACCCCGCATTGCGCGCCCCGGGCGACGCCACGGTTTCCACGTGGGTTCTCACACAGAAAAAAAGCCCCAGCTCAATTGACTGGCAGGAGATTCAGGAGCTCCAACCTCCACATTTCGGGGTGGTTAGCTGCACATATTAGTGAGCGGATGGCACCAAAGTACTATAGTAACGGTTACCAGTGAACCCTATGGTCTAGATACAAATTGACAGTAAGGACCGGAACTGGCGGTTAGCTAAAAAATAGCGTTGCCTACTCCTGGAAACTGATTGTCGGTGAAGCGTTGTGTGTGCACACAGCGCAAGGAGAGCCTTGTCTGAAATCGGGGGCAAATGAACAGAGAGTTGTGTCAGAAACAGCTCTCTGCAAGAGTCTTGCCTGGTTCAGGAAAGACCTGATCCTGTCTGACTTCAGTCGGACAGCCATAAACCTCAACCTCCAACGTACTTTTAACCGGAGCGATCCACATGAAGCTACCAACTGTTGTGAAGTCCGTATTGCCCGCCGCCTTTGTTGGAGTGTTGGCGCTGAGCCTGACTCCTATATCGGCATCTGCATCCACTTCTATCACTACAACTTTTGCAGTAACTGCAACCGTGCAGTCCACCTGCATCATCGCCGCAACCCCGCTGACTTTCGGCACCTACACTGGCGCGGTTTCGAATTCCACATCAACCGTCACTGTTACCTGCACAAACACCACGCCCTACACGGTCGGCCTGAATCCAGGGTCGGCGAGCGGTGCAACTGTTACCACGCGCCAGATGACCGGTCCGGGTTCGGCCCTGTTGAACTATGCGCTGTTCTCTGATTCCTTGCGCTCAGTCAACTGGGGCAATACCACCGGAAGCTGGGTCAGCGGAACCGGCAGCGGCGCCGCGCAGGCGCTTACCGTGTACGGTCAGGTTGCAGCGGGTCAGTACGTCGCGCCCGGTGCCTACACTGACACCATCACAGCCACCGTCACCTATTAATTGACAACTGTTTTCCCAAGTGGGTGATTCGTGAACACATGGCACTCAAACCGACTGACAGCAACACTGAAAGCTTTTGCCGCGGGTCTCGTCATTCTGTTGACGGGGCCGGCGGCCAGAGCGCAGGCATTATCGGTTCTGCCAGTGAATGTTTTTTTCGTTGCCGGCCAAAAGGCTACCACCTTGACGGTCACCAATCAGGGAACCACCGAGACCGCAGTTCAAATTCGCGCGTACGCGTGGAATCAACCGGATGGCAACGATCAGCTAACAAATACCGATGCAGTTGTGCTGAGCCCTCCACTGGCGTCGATAGCGCCAGGAGCCACCCAGGTTGTGCGCCTGATTCTGCGACAGTCACCGCAGGGACGAGAGGCAACATACCGCATTCTTGTCGACCAGATTCCACCGCCAGCCGAGCCAGGAATCGTCCATATCGTCTTACGGCTTTCCATACCAATTTTTGCCATGCCGGCGGCTCGCGCGCTCCCTCATGTTCAGTTCCATCTGGAGCGCGACACTGACCATCTCTTTCTGGTCGGCATCAACGACGGGCTGGTTCACGAAGCAATTCGCGATATCGCTCTGACTACGAGCGACGGCCGCCAGCTCAAGACAGACACAGGCGCCTCGCCTTATATCCTCGCCGGCACTACGCGGCGTTGGCCCATTGCCGCGCAGGGTTCCCTGCCGCTTCAAAGCGAAGCCCTGCGATTGACAGCACACGCGAACGCCGGTGCGATCGAAGAGCAGGTTCACTTTGTTTCCGCGCAATAATCCAGAAGTCCAGGCAACTCGATGGCTATCGAGCGCAAGGATCCTGATCCTTGCACTGGCGATGGTGCCAGGCATGACATTCGCCACCGGACAAGCGACCGACGTCCAGGCGAAATCGGGCGTGGGCACAAACGCCAAAGCGTCCGCTGCCGCAGCGCAGGATGTCACACTGCTTCTGGAAGTTTTAATCAACGGTTTCTCGACAAACAAAATCGGCGAATTCACATTGCGCAACGGCAGGCTCATGGCGCTGCCTGAAGAATTACACGATCTTGGATTTAGGGTTCCCGACTCCCGCGCCTCAAATGGCGGATTGATCGCACTGGCTGACCTGCGGGGATTGACGTGGGCGATCGACGACAAAAATCAGCGGTTGAATGTAACCGCTCGCGAAGGCAGCCTGTTGCCGACAGAGTTGCATCCGGTCGGGCAAGAAACTGCCGGGGCCCGTCGAGTGATCGAGAGCAGCACTGGTTTGACCCTCAACTACGACTGGGCAGGCACTTACTCCGGAGGCCAGGTTGGGGCCACCGGGTCGATGGACATGCGGGCCTTTTCGCCGCGGGGAGTAATGAGCTCAAACTGGCTCGCTTACACCGGTGCAAACTCGCCAGTGCCGGGCAAGAACATGGCCGTTCGCCTCGATTCCACTTATGAATTTGCCGACGTGAATTCGCTGCGTCGCTATAGCATGGGCGATTTCATCACCACCGGCCTTGCTTGGACCCGCCCAGTCCATATGGAGGGGGCGCAGATTCGGTCAGACTTCAGCATGCGTCCCGACCTCGTCACATTCCCCATGCCCACCATCAGCGGGTCCGCCGCGGTGCCCTCGACGGTTGATGTATTTGCCAACGGGAATGCGGTGATCTCGCGCGACGTAAATGCCGGACCATTTGAGGTCCCTCAGCTCCCCGTGGTTTCGGGTGCGGGCAACATCTCAATGACCGTGACTAACGCCATGGGCCAGCAGGTGACGGTGACGCAGCCCTTCTATGCCAGTCCAGCATTGCTGGCCCCGGGGCTGCAAACCTTCGGCGTGCAAACTGGCGTGGTGCGGCGCAACTGGGGATCGTTGAGCAACGATTATGGCAAGATCGCGGGCGCTGCTATCTATCGTCGCGGCCTCACGAACAAACTGACTATTGAAGGCAGCGCTGAGGGAACACCTGGCGCGTTGATGGG
>Ga0181535_10007731_pt1 | contig 10732 bp, 6 predicted proteins | sample PEATcosm2014_Bin_44_FD_119774 | JGI IMG/M metagenome (GOLD analysis project Ga0181535, IMG submission 119774) | Peatland microbial communities from MTU Mesocosm Facility, Houghton, MI, USA - PEATcosm2014_Bin17_30_metaG | ecosystem: Environmental > Terrestrial > Soil > Wetlands > Peat | place...
AGATCGCAGCCGCCAAGCCTTCCGAACATGCAAACGGTGCAGACGAACGCGAACAAACGGGCCTAAGGGCGTTGTACACTCATCGCCTTCCGACCCATGATATTCTGCCTCACCGAACAATCGGGGTGGTGATGGCGCCCGCGGGCGATAAGTCGTCGAAGTTCGTGCTGAACGACACGCATCAGGGCGGAACGTATAACGTGATTGTGCGAGCCGCCGGTTATTCGGGAAGGTCGAAGACGAGGTTTCAACGAACCGAGCTCGTATCGGTTCCTGTGAACGACTGACGAGAGCGCAATTCTCAAGAGAGGTGTCTAAGTGCCGGCTGCGGTAGCTGTGGTGCCTACTATCGAAACATCGGCTGCAATGGAACAGTCGGGGTTTGCTGCCGGTACGAAGATCAACGCGCAGGCGTTTATCGACGATCTGATTCAAGGCGATGCTATCGGAGTTACTTCATTTGGCGCGCAGGGAGTGGTCAATTTTCCTGCCACGGGCAACAGCCTCGTCGTGGTAGATGCGTCGCTGCAAGTGCTGGTTGAGGCAGACGCAGCAGTGCAAGCCCTTACGTTCACCGACCCCTCCATCAACATCGGTGGAGGATTGCAAACCGCCTATGGGATGTTCGCTTCCGCGCCGGCAGGGCTTTTGCCGGGAGTGCTGCTAATCAGCACGGGGCAGCAAAACTCCGGAACCGATCCTACAAAGCTTTCCAGCTACCAGCCCACGTGGGTTTGCGCGCCCGGGCCGACCGCCAACCTATCGCTTCTGAACCAAATCGCTGTTCTATCTCGCGGGCAGTATTACTACATTCCGACCGCGAACGACATGATGACGATCCTCAATCAGATCCGCGGACAGATGCCGGGTTGGCAGACCGTTTTCAACCAGTCGCGCTCGATCGATCCTTTGAGCTACTGGCTGCCGTCGTTGACACTTTCCGCCGGACTGTCCCAGGCGCAGTTTAGTATTGTTTGGAACAATCCCAATCTCACCTATACGAGTTCTTCAAATCCGGCCGCCAATCAGGTTAGCGTTACCTTAGTACAACCGCCGGGGATCGTGTTGCAGACGCCGCCGAACGTGGTCGGAGCAGGATATTGTGTTTTCAATATTCAGAACCCTGTATCGGCTCCCGGCCCTTGGTATGTACAGGTCATCTACCCCGGCGCTTCAGGCTCTACAACACCGCTGCAAGTTACGGCTGGCGTTTTTGCTCTGCCCACTAGCTCGACAATCAAGCTGAATCTGATACCGCAGGGTGTTCCCAAGGCCGGATCCGTATGTACGATTCACGCGGTTCTGGAAAATGTTTCGGAGCGGATCGAGATCGATCATGCGACGGCGGAGGTTGTACAACGGAGTGGGAAAGTTCCGTTCGCCGGGGAAGAACACTCGCGCAAGGAAATCCCTATGGCTGTTTCGCAAGGTAGCCCGTCGACTTTCATGGTGGAGTTGCATCCGGTAGGAGGCAGTTTTAATGTGAAGGCGCATATAAGAGGCCGACTGGCTAATTCAAATACAACCTTTGAGAGAGCCGAGCTGATGTCTATTCACGTGCCAGAGTGAGGCCCGAGGCAAAAGACGGGGATTCCGTATTAAAGCGTCATCGGTCTCAAAAGGAAAGATGAAGCGGGGTGTCGCTTGCTGGCTGAATTCATTCGGAGTCAAGCGGAACTATGTGGCCAAAGTGAGCTTATTCCTTTTCCCAGGGACCGAGGTCTTCCGGCGAACACTTCTCCTGTCGCATCATGGACGGGGCTGTACACAAGTAATCTTGGGCAGCCGGCTGCCATATCGAGAGCATTTCGAGCGAGACCATGCGCGCTCTGTGCGACTATTCGTGGCCCGGCAACATCCGCGAGCTTGAGAACCTTATCGAGCGTTCCGTTTTATTAACACGAGGTCAAGTTCTCTGAATCAGGCCATCGGAGATTTCAGGGTGGGAAGGGTTCGAAACCGGCGAAAAGTTGGATGGGACGGAGCTACATGCGAGGCGTCCTATCCTGACTGAACGCGAATCGATCGAGAGTGCCCTCCGCGAAGCGGGCGGAGTGGTTGCCGGGCCAAAGGGTGCGGCAGCGCGGCTTGGCCTGAAGCGGAAACTCTTTGGTCAAGAAGCCGATTGCATTGTGCCTGATGATCGCTAAATCATCGCTGAGGTGTTGATCCAAAGAATAGTAGTTTTAGTCTTGCCCGGATTGGACCAGCTGTGGGCCATCGTACTCTCAAAGTAAAAACTGTCCCCAGCGGTCAGACAAAACTCTTTGTCGCCAAGCTTAATGTTCAGTTTCCCGCTTATGATGTAAAGGAATTCCTCTCCGTGATGGGAGTAAGACTCTGCGCTCCCTTTGCCTGGAGCAACGTGAAAAAGGTGCGGCTCCATCACGATTTTCCCCCAGGCAAGAAGCTCCATTTCAACTCCATCGCCACCTGCCAGCGGCCGGCCGTGTCCTTTGCGAATGAGCGGACCAGGAGAATCCGCCTGATAATAAAACTCCGAGAGTGTCGTTCCGTAATGGTGTGCCAGACGATGCATGATGCCGAGCGAAACTCCGGTCTGGGATCGCTCCAGATTGCTCAGGAACCCAGTCGAGATGTCGACAGCCGCAGCTACTTGAGCCAGCGATTGCCCGCGTTCCATGCGCAGGGCACGCAAATGGCTTCCAGTCGAAAGAGCCTTGGCCACTGCGGGCGTACCGTTCGAACTGGGAAGTAACCCTTCGCGCCTGAGTTGGTCGAGAATTGCCGGTGCATTCAGTCCTTGCACCCGCCTGAGGTATACAGCCCTGCGGAGCAGTTGGACGTCTTCTCCAGAGTAGGATCGATGGGCTCGGATGGCGGTTGCCTCTTTGCGCAGACCCAGCCGTTCCCATGCGCGAATCATGGAGGCGGAGATTCCAAGTTGCTTTGCTACCGCTCCGATGCGCAATTGTTTTGCGGTCTTTCCAACTACTGGCGACGGCTTGTTTTGCAGTCGATTGTTCGTTACCTCCATCGTCATCAAAGGGGTCTCCGCGATACGCCTTCTGCTTTCGACTCGATGCAAGCACCCATTGTAAACGGAGATTGTCTATACACACCGGAGCGAGCCGGCCTGCAACGCGGATTGAGCGCGTCCATCAGCTGCCATACCGTAACAATCCGGCAACTTCACGAAAATTGCGATAAAAAAACTTATTCATCCCCTCTTGACAAATTACCAAACAAGAGGAAAGGTGAACTCACCCTATTCGTTTATCGCAAGTTTTTTGCGATGCTGATCGGCGCTCAACGCCTTCAAATCTGTTCTGCCGGCAAGGCAAGACATGCTCCAGCGGTAGTGCTGGCGCATGGCAAGTCTCTCTGCGTCTCTCCCCTCAGGTGATGCAGCAGAGGATATCTGTCGCCCGAGTTGCTCATCGATTGCAGCCCTCTTGCGGCTGAAGTGAATTCTTATGCTCTTTTCAGACCACCTGAGAACAAGGAAGGGGTACTTTACTCAATGGCGCTTTTACCGAGGAAACGCTTCACGTTATTCGCGTGTTGCTTTGTGTTCTCTTCTCTTAGCATGCATGCGCAGCAAGTTGCCGACACTGTCCTTTTGCATGGCAAGGTTTACACGGAGAACGCCGCTCAACCTTGGGCCCAGGCGATCGCGATCAAAGACGACAAGATATTGGCAGTTGGGAGCGATGCGGATATAGCTACGTATCGGGGTGCCTCGACGCAGGTCATCGATGCGACCGGACGGATGGTGCTGCCCGGATTTGTCGACTCGCATGTTCACTTTATCGGAGGTTCGCTGGCCCTCCAGAATATCGCGCTCGATACAGCGGAATCGGTAACCGAAATTCAGAAGCGGGTCAAGGATTTTGCCGCAGCCCATCCTGAAAGGAAGGCGATCACCGGCTTTGGATGGATGTATCCGGTGTTTGGAAAGGGCGCGCTGCCCGACAAGAAATACATCGACGAGGTGGTTTCAGACCGTCCTGTGATTCTTTCCTCATACGATGGGCACACGACTTGGGTTAACAGCAAGGCGCTTGAACTGGCGGGCATCACGAAAGACACGCCCAATCCGCCGAACGGAATCATTGTGCGCGATCCCGCCACGGGCGAAGCGACCGGAGTGTTGAAGGAAGCGGGGATGTATCTGGTCGGCAAGTTGAACCCACCGCCGAGCCAGGAGGATACGATCTCCGCCGTGGTCAAGGGGATCAAGCTGGCCAACAGCTTCGGCCTCACGCGCGTGCATAGTGCGGGCGGCGACGGCGAACGCATCGAGATCTTCGACGAAATTCGCAAGCGGAATCTTCTTACGCTGCGCTTTTACTTCGCCATCTTTGCCCAACCTCCAAGCGTTACTCCTGCTTTCATTGAAAAGGCTGAAGCGCTTCGCCGCAATTACCACGATGAATGGCTATCCGGCGGCGCAATCAAGTTCTGGGGTGACGGCGTGATCGAATCGCATACCGCCGCTATGCTCGAGCCTTATAGCGACGATCCCAGTACCAGCGGCCACCTCAACTGGACTCCGGAGGAGTATCGCGCCGGCGTCATGGAGCTTGACCATCTGGGCTTTCAGATATTCACTCATGCGATCGGGGACAAGACGATTCGCATGGCGCTCGATACCTACGGGGAGTCAAATGCGGCGAACCATCGGCCTGATGCGCGCGACCGCGTCGAACATATCGAAGATCCGGCAACCGCCGATATTCCGAGGTTCGGCAAGCTCGGAGTGATAGGTAGCATGCAACCGCTTCATGAGTATCCCAACGCGGATATTCTGGACGTATGGGCGAGAAATGTAGGCCCCAAGCGAGCGGAGAATGCGTGGCCTTGGCACGATCTTCTCGCGGGCGGCGCGCACTTAGCCTTCGGGAGTGACTGGCCGGTCGTAACACTCGATCCCTGGAAAGCAATTGAGACTCTTCTTACGCGCCAGACCCTGGAAGGCACGCCTCCCGGAGGTTGGAATCCCCACTCACGCATCAATCTCAAACAGGCTATACACGGCTATACGCTGGACGCCGCCTTCGCGGGCTTCCGTGAGAAAACTGAAGGTTCGATCGAAGCGGGCAAACTGGCGGATGTGATCGTTATCTCGCAAAACTTATTCGAGATTCCAGTCACCAAGATCCATGAGACCAAGGTTCTCTACACCTTCGTTGGCGGCAAGGTTGTCTATCAAGCGCCGTAAGAGCCATAGCCTGCGCGGGGAATGGCACCAAGGCTCGTTTCCCCGTATCGGATTCCAAGATCTTCCCCAATACCGTTTCTGTATTCCACAACTTATTCATGTCGTGCCGGAGGCTTCTTACATGCAACTTCGCTCAACCCTTCTTATGCTTCTAGCCACTCTTTGCTGTTATGCCACACCCGCATTTTCGCAGTCGACCTTCGGCAGCATCGCGGGGACGGTGCAGGATTCTTCGGGTGCGAGCATCCCCGCAGTCGGCATTCAGTTGACCAATGTGGATGAAAACACCACGCGCGAAGTCGAGAGCGATGCTTCAGGTTTGTTCGAATTCCTGAACCTCAAGCCGGGCAAGTACGTCGTTATCGCGACCAAATCCGGCTTTGCTTCTGTGAAGGAAGATAATGTGACCCTGGATGCGCGGCAACAGCGGCGGGTTGACTTCAAGCTTTCCGTGGCCTCTGCGCAGCAGGTCGTCGAAGTGACTTCGGACGAAGCGGTCATTAACACGGAGAATGCCACTATCTCCGAGACGTTGAACACGCAGGAAGTGGAAGATCTGCCGTCAAATTATCGCGGAGCCTCAACCAGCCCACTCGCGGCAATTGTGTCTGTTCCCGATGTGCAACAGGATAACCAGGGCAACATTTCGCTGGCCGGCGGCATGATCTCGATGGCGGACTACAGTCTGGATGGCATCTCCACAATCAATGTCCGCCTGAACGGGCCTAACATCAACATGTACCCTTCGTCGGAGATGCTTTCGGAGTTTCGCGTCTCGGCCATCAACAACAACGCCGAATTCGCCAGCGCGGGCGACGTAACCGTGACCAGCAAAAGCGGAACCAACACTCTCCACGGAAGCGTTTTCGAGTACGCGCAAAATCGCATCCTCGATGCCACGACCTACGGCTCGCTGACCAAGCAGGGGAAGGTATGGAACACCTTCGGCGGCAGCCTGAGCGGCCCCGTTGTGATTCCTCACCTTTACAACGGCAAGGATCGCACCTTCCTCTTTGCCGACTATGAAGGCAATCGCCATGCCGGAACGACGTTACAGACTTATACCGTTCCTACCAATGGAATGCGGGCCGGCACGCTGAGCGCCTTTACAGACGGCAACTCGATCGTGGATCCTACGAGCGCGACGGGAGCGACCTACGCGAACGAAGGCATTACACAGATCCCCATCAATTCAGTCTCACAAATTTTTCTGAAAGACTATTATCCGGCGCCCAATACGCCAACGGCAGCGGGCGCAAGTTATGGCTTCTACCGCGCGCAGGTGCCACTTCAGAACTCTACCGATGGCTTCGATGTTCGCGCCGACCAGTTGATCGGCAGCAGGCAACAACTTGCGGCCCGTTGGAGTTGGAAGAACCAGCCCTATCAGGCAATCGAGACGATTCTGCCCAGCGAAACCGTGCAGCAGGACAATCGCAATCTGCTCGTCTCGCATAACTACATCTTCACTTCGAACCTGTTGAATGAGTTCCGCTTCGGCTTCAGCAATAACGTAACCTCGCCGCGATTTCCCATTCTCGGCGCGCAGGCGATCAACACGCTGGGTCTAACGGGAATGGATTTGACCGCAAGCGCGCAGACCTTCGGAGGGTTCCCGGGCTTCAGCTTCGGCTCAAACTCCACCGGCAACTTTACCAGCCTCGGACTTGCCAAAGTTGGCCCAACCAATTCGTTGACCGATGAGTTCACCGACAATATCTCCTGGATCAAAGGAAAGCACACGCTCAAGGCCGGCTTCGACTATCGTCATTTGAATTACAAGACTGTCAATAACTTCGCCTTTTCCGACGACTTCGGCTACTTCGACTTCCTTGGCTCTTTCACCGGCGACTCCTTCGCCGACTTTCTCACAGGCTTGCCGTTGCTGAACTTCGTAGCCGTGACGGGGCCAAATATCAACCAGATTTCGAGCCATTATTCCGTCTACGCGCAGGACGAGTATCAAGTGACCGGCAAACTCACCGTCAGCTACGGACTGCGCTGGGAGCTTCTACCTCTCTTCAGCGAGACTCATGGCAACATCGCCAACTTCAATCCCGCCACCGGCGATGTTGTCGTGCCCGACCACACTCTCACTCCGGCTCAGGGCTTTCTCTATTCCCTCAATGCCTGTAGCCTCAATTCGGGAGTAACGCCCTGCACCAAGGTTGTACCCGCAAGCCAGGAGCAATTTCCGCAGCGCCTGCGCTATACCTACTGGCATAACTTCGACCCGCGAGTGAGCGCGGCATGGCGGCCCTTTGGGGACAAGACCGTCTTTCGCGCCGGGGTTGGCCTGTATACGGTGCAATCGCTGGGGGAGTTCGCCTATCAACTGACGGGCATTGCCTCAACCGATTTCACCGCGTACTACAATGCGGCCGGGACGCCTTTTCCGCAGGCAACTTACGGCAATCCGCTGACGCCGTGCGTAGAAGTCGACAATCCCAACGGGTGCGCGATATTCGATGACGGCACGGATCCGCACTTTCGCGATCCCACCACCGCGCAATATAACGTGACGATCGAACACCAGCTATCCCGTACATGGTCCGGGCGCGTCAGCTATATTGGGATGAACTCCTACCGGCTCCCCTACGTCGTCGATCTCAACCAGGTGCATGCCGGCACAGCAGCCTACAACACCGCCGAGCAGCCGTATCAGAACTTTTTCCAGTTGTTCACTTTGCAGAATATTGCCAACCAGAACTACAAGGCTCTTGAGACCCAGGCTACACATCGGTTCTCTTCCGGGCTGTTCCTGCAGGGCACCTATACCTTCGCCAAGAATCTAGGCAACGCCGGCGGAGACGCTCCAACTCAGCTGGTCGACGAAGTAGGCGCCGTCAGCGCGCCGGTTGGCTACACAGATCGCTTCAACACGCGCAGCGCGCGCGGCAACGATGCCACCACGCGCCGTCATCGCTTCCTGCTTACCTCGCTCTACGATCTGCCGTTGGGGAGCGGCAAGACGTTCCTGAACCACTCGAACCCCGTCCTCAACGACATCGTCGGAGGGTGGCAGTTGAGCACGATCACCATGTTGCAGAGCGGCCCTTACCAGACGCCCACGATCTCGGCGCAATACAGCCAGGCCAATCTGAACGAATCGGCGCGTAGCGTAATCGTTCGTCCCGACCGCATTGGAAACTGCAATGTGCATACGCCCGGCCATTGGTTCAACAATGCGGCCTTTGAGCCTACCCCGGCAGGAGCAGGCCGTCTGGGCAACTCCGGTGTGGGTGTTTGCGAAGGCCCTGGCACGATTGCCGTCTCGGGCGGACTTGCTCGCGGATTTCCGATTTACGAACACCTGCATGGCCGCTTCGAAGCTACTTTCACAAATATCCTCAACCACACCAATCTTGCGGCGCCGAATACGTTGTTTATTCCCGGAGCTTCGGCGCAAGACACCTCCTTTGGTTTCACTAACACTGTTCAGTCATCGGAAAACGCAGGGAACCGGACCGGACAGCTTTCTTTCCGGTTAGATTTCTAGGCCGAGGTCACGTGGCGGGTTCAGAATCAATATGCCCGCCATCCTTTTAATGGAACCTGATCATGGCTGTAACTGTGAGGAGCCTTTCTGCAATCTCGGCCCGATATCGTGAATGGAAATCTCTTTGCCGGGCCTCACCTGGAGAGGGTGCTTGGGCGCCGTGACCTGATCCTGCTCTTCGTTGTCGCCGTAGCTAACTTGAATATTGTGCCGGCGGTCGCAGACGCAGGACCTATTACGCTTTGGCTATGGCCGCTTGCGCTAGCGCTCTACTTTTGGCCGCAAGGTGTTGCCGTGACAGAACTCTCGGATCGATGGCCAGGCGAAGGCGGCGTCTATCTCTGGACCAAGAACAGCTTCGGCGATATGCACGGCTTTCTCGCAGGGTGGTGCTATTGGCTGGCCAACGTTGTCTATCTACCGACGGTGCTGCTCTCTTGCATCGGTGTAGGTGTGTATATATTCGGGCCCAGCATCCAGGCGCTCGCGGATAGCCAGCAGTTCACCGCAGGCGCGGCTGGTGTGTTGCTGCTGCTCTTGCTGTTTCTCAACATTCGCGGGGAGTCAGCGGGGAAGTGGGTTACTAACCTCGGCGGTATCGGCACCGTCGTTGGAGCAGCGACGATATGCGGGCTCGCCGCGCTCTTGCTGCAAGGGCACGGCAGTGCGCTCGCCGTGCACGATCTTCGTCCGCATACCAGTGATTGGCGCAACTTCGCCATCTTTGGAACTCTCTGTTTCAGCCTTCAGGGTCTGGATCTGGCGTCGATCATGGGCGACGAGATCAAGGAACCGCGCAAGGTGCTCCCGGGGGCAATTTTGTGGGGAGGCATTCTTTCCGGAGCAATTTATGTTGGCGTTACCTTCTCCATGCTGGTCGCCATTCCGCACGATCAGATCGGCGTGCTTTCCGGAGTCTTGCAGGCCATCAGTCTCATGGCCCAGCGCGTCAATTTGGGCATGGTTGTCGCTCCACTGGCCCTCTTTGAATTCATCGCTATCCTCGGAACCGCGTCGGCATGGTTCACTGGAACGGCGCGTCTGCCGTTTGTTGCCGGCATCGATCGTTATCTTCCTTCTGTTCTGGGACGCCTGCATCCGCGCTATCACACCCCTCACATCGCGCTGACTGTCTTCGCCATCCTCTCCGCGTCATTGATTCTTATGAGCTATCTGGGAGCATCGGTGAGCGAGGCTTATCTGACCCTGCTTAGCATAGCGGTCGTCCTGCAATTGATTCCCAATGTCTATATGTTCTGCGCTCTGCTCAAGCAGGGTTGGACACGTCGCGAAGGAAATGCCCGCCGACGCATCTATACGATCTCGAACGCCCTTGCGGGGATCTTCGCGTGTTCACTCGGAATCTGCGTGGCCTTTATTCCCGCAGCCGCGACCACCCATATCTGGACCTATGAGCTTAAGCTGGCTCTCGCAACCGGCTGCGTCCTCGGTTCGGCGCTTCTTCTCTACTTCAGAGCCCGGCGCAAAACGCAACAGAGACTCAGCCAGCGGGAACTTGCCTGATCCACTCGCCTTGGCAATCTTCTTTTTTATCGCAAAATTGTGCTATGCTTCAAAAGAAGAATTCTCGCGCTTCCTACCTCTTTTCGAGAACCAAAGATCTCAAACGCTATGCCAGAGACAACTATTTTCCACTTCACTGCTTCTTCTGCGGATTCAGAAACAGGCCTTGATCGGAAACTCGATCTTGCCTCAGATGCCTTTGCAAGTTATCGCCGCACTCCAGTCTCGGATCGGGCGGAAATCCTGTTGCGAGCGGCCGGCATTCTAGAAGCGGAAGTGGAAGAATGCGCTTCGCTGATGACCTCCGAGATGGGCAAGACTATCGTTTCAGCGCGAGCAGAGGCATTGAAGTGCGCTACGGTCTGCCGTTATTACGCGGAGAACGGCGCGGCGATGCTGGCCGATGAGGCATCGCCATCGGGGTACATGCGCAGCTTTGTCCGCTTCGAACCATTGGGAACAGTGCTGGCTATCATGCCTTGGAACTTTCCGTTTTGGCAGGTCTTCCGTTTTGCCGCGCCGGC
>Ga0181535_10007732_pt1 | contig 10732 bp, 9 predicted proteins | sample PEATcosm2014_Bin_44_FD_119774 | JGI IMG/M metagenome (GOLD analysis project Ga0181535, IMG submission 119774) | Peatland microbial communities from MTU Mesocosm Facility, Houghton, MI, USA - PEATcosm2014_Bin17_30_metaG | ecosystem: Environmental > Terrestrial > Soil > Wetlands > Peat | place...
ACACAACCATTACCTTCGCCAACACCACCTCTGCGCCCGCCGCCGGCGTCCAGTTGAGCCTCTCCGTGCCCAGCAGGCAGTGGACAGTCGTCGCTTCCGGCGCCACCAATTCGTCCGTCACCATCCCCGGCCCAGTCGCCCCTGGCGCAAGCGTAAGCGCCACTTTCAAAGTCACCTCCGGCCCCGCTGCCTACAACGGCGATCTCGTCGCCAGCGCCCACTGGACCAACCCCGCCACCGGCGCAAAGCTCTCCGAGACAACCGCCGAAAAGGTGCGCAACGTCAGCCCCGTCAAGATCAACGAGTTCCGCATCAGCGGCGGTCCTCCCACCAACGCCACCGACTCCTTCATCGAGCTCTACAACGCCGGCAGCCGCCCCGTCGACGTCTCCGACTGGACACTGACCCTTCACCCAACTCAGCAAGCCATTTTCTCCGCGGTCAGAATCCCCGCCTCCACCAGACTCGCGCCTGGCGGCTTCTACCTCCTCGGGCTCGCCAACTCCGGTCTGGCCGTTCCCGCACACACCGGCGATGCCACCATCGGCGTCCGGTCCACCGCCGGCGTGTCTGTCGGCGATACCATCACCATCGACGCCGGCTCCAGCGAGGAAACCCGCAACATCGCGGCCGTCGGCACTCCCGCCGGCCTCAGCACCACCCTCTGGCAACCCCTCCCCGACGGCCCCATCATCACCATCCCCGCAGGATCGACCAACGTGCCCGTCACCAGCACCACGGGCTTCGTTGTTGGAGAAAAAATCGCCCTCGGCTATGGCGCAACCTACCCCGCCGTCGCCAACTCCATTGAGCGCTACGAAGTAGCCACCGTAACCGCTGTCGGCAAGCCCGGCACCATGGCCCTGCTCGCGGCCGACGCGCCCGCCGGTTCCACCAACCTCAAAGTCACCTCCGTCGCCAACATCTCCGTCGGCGACAAAATCCGCCTCGACATCGACAGCATCGGCCACGGCATTGAGACCGTCACCGTCACCCGCGTCGGCACCCAGTCCACCCGCGCCCGGCTCGTGGCCAGCGTCGCCGCCGGAGCCACCAGCATTCGCGTCCGCGGCGCAGGCGGATTTGCCGCAGGCGACAAGATCACCGTCGGCACCCCCGCCAACCAGGAAACCGTCACCATCGCCGCCGTCAACGGCTCCGGCCCCGCAGGCGCCAGCGTCGACTTCACACCGGCCTTCGCGCAGGCGCATCTTGGCGACGAGTTCATCGTCCATCAGGGCACCGGACTCGACCTCGAGGCCCCGCTCCGGTTCAACCACGCGGCCAACCTTCCCTTCAGCGATCGCGGAACCGGCATCAGCTTCCAGCCCGCCACCGCCGTCGCTCACTCCAGCAACGAGCCCGTCCAACCGCTGGGCACGGGTATTACGCTTTCCAGTCCACTCGCCAAGCCGCACGCCATCGACGCCGTTGTCCGCGACGCCTCCGTCACCACCGCCGGCTACCAGGGCACGCCAGCCCCCAACCAGTGGTTCGGAGGCCCAACCCTCTCCGCCAGTTCCGTCGGCTTCGGCGACCGCGTCATGCCCCTGAATGAGGGCAGCTTGGTGCTCCGCGACGCCGATGGCCTCGTTGTTGACAGCCTCAACTACGGCAATCTCGTTGACCCATGGGCAGCCCAGGGTTACCAGGCCGTCTCCGGATCGGGCCATGGCGGCTGCTTTGCACCTGCGCCCGGTCCGGCTCGTGCCTTCGGGCCGGGTGGGTCCGCCGCCTCGTCCAATACCAGCGCGGGCCGCTTCCCCGACGGCGTCGACACCGGCAGCAACTGCGCCGATTTCCTTGCCGAGCCCACCACCACCCTCGCGGCCGATTCCGCCGCCGGCGCGGCCAATCTCAAGGTCGCCAGCGTCGCTGGCTTTAGCGAAGGCCAGACCATCAGAATCGGCAATGGCGCCAGCCTCGAAACCGCCGTCATTGCAACGGTTGGCACGCCCGGCGCAACCACAGTCGGCACTGCCACCGCCGCCGGCTCAAGCCAAATCACGTTAGCCGGCATGGCCTTCTTCAGCCCCGGCCAAACCATTACCATCGGCGGCGGATCGTCCCTTGAAACCGCCGTTGTCGTCAACTTCAACAGGTTCGGTGCATCCCTCACCCTCGCCGCGCCTCTCAGTTACGCCCACGACGCCGGCGCGCAAGTCTCCGGAACCGGCATCACCCTCACCGCTCCATTAACCCAGCCGCACCTGGCCGCCGCCCAGGTCGCCGGCAGCGCTGCCACCCCAGGCGCACCCAACCACTACGACAAGCGGCCCAACTAAGGCCGCCTGTTCAACTGCATTGCGCGCCACCTGGCCAAAGAGCCCCTGCGCTCCAAGTCCGGCACAAATGGCATGAACGTATTCGGCGGCATCCCGCTCACCCGGCTGCCGCCGAATGGATTTCGGGCCGCCCTGAACTGCTCCCTGATCTCTGTTCTCTGACCCCTGATCTCCGCCTCATGCTTTATAGTCAAAAAGGAATGGCCACAGCACCAGTCAAGACCGCAGCAGGCAACAACGCTCAGCAGGGATTCGTCTATCTCCCACTCATCGCCGGATGGCTCTTCCCCGGCGCAGGGCATTTTCTCCTGCGCAAATGGGGCCGCGGAGCGCTCCTGTCCATCTCCATCATTGGAATGTTCGTTCTCGGCCTGGCCATGAAGGGCAAAATCTATTCGAGCGCCCAGGACATTCTCGACATGCTCGGCTTTGTCGGCGACCTCGGCAACGGACTGCTCTTCCTCGTCAGCCGCGTCCTGGGCCTCGGCGCGGACCAGGTGATGGTGACCACCGCTGACTACGGCACCAAGTTCATCGTTGTAGCCGGCCTGCTCAACGTCATCGCCGCCGTCGACGCGCACAACCTCCGCACCGGGAGGAAGCCCGAGTGACGCACATCTCCCATTTCACTGCCGTGTTCTTCTTTGCCCTTTTCGCCTCAACAGTTTTCGGCATCACCCAGCGCGAAACGCCGCGCCGCATGTTCCGCTACGGAATTTATTGCTTCACCCTCTTCGTCTCCTCCGCCATTGTCATCAGTTGGGTCATGTTCCTTATCGCGCGCTAGGAGGTCTGCACGCACGAATTCCATGAACAAACTCTGGCACGAGCAGAACAAAATGCCGCCCAGGGCCACGCTCGATCAGCGCATCCGCTGGCACCAGGAACACCAGAAATACTGCGCCTGCCGAAAGGCCCCCAAAAGCTTGCAAGAACTGATCAAGGAGAAGACTGCGCGCTATAGCGGTTCCAGGATTGGTATACCTTGAAGGCATTTCACCAAGTCGACGCGACCATCAGGGAGCGGCGACCTCGCATGAATTCTGCCAGGGTACGGTAATCCTGGAACCGCTCTAAAGGCGGCCTTGCTCTCGCTGCCAAACCGCCGCATCGAACCGGTGGTCGCTGGTGTATCCCTCTGACAAATAGAGTTCGATTGCCTGGTGGTTGGCCTGGGTCACGGTGAGGGAGACTTCCTGTGCGCCTTGCCGCATAAAGTGGAAAGCCGCAACCGACAGCAGCATTCGCGCCAACCCATGCCGCCGGTAGCCGGGGTGCACGCACAGCTGGGTGATGTGTCCGCTCACCGGACTCACGCGCGAACCCAGAACCAACGCCACAAATTCGCGATTTGTGCGATGGACCACGACGTGCGACACCGGCGCGGAGAACGAGCCGCAGCCCGAGTAGCGCACAATGTTGTTGAGGAACCGCATCGAGCCGTGAACCGAGCGGTACTGGTCGTTAATCAGGCTGTCGGGATGATTGCGATAGGCTTCGCAGATCAGCCGCGCGGCGGGCGCCAGATCCTCGTCACGCCAGGGCCGAAGCTCAAGTTCGCTCGGCAGGCTGACTTGCGGCGGGTTCCAGAGTTCACGCAGCGGCTGGACCATGAACAGACGCCGAAAGAGCTCAAGCCCAGCCTCGCGAAACACCGCCGCATGGGTGCCTGAAGGATGCACCAGCAATTGCGATTCTATCCGGTCCACATGCGGCGAATTCACCAGCAATTCAAGCAGGTGCCTGAGCAGCGTCTCTTCAACTGCGTGCGCGTCCGGCTGGCCCGGAATAGCGAACACATCCCCAATCACCGCCTTGGTCTCTTCGTAAACGCAAAAGACATAGCCAATCACCTGCTCCGCTGCCACCGCGGCGTACCCAGGCAACATGTGATTGTCCAGGTATTGCATCAGCAGCCGCGCGGAAGACCGATAGTCCCAATGCAGCCGCTGCTTCCAGAGTTCTCCCTCAGCCTCCAGCACCGGACGCAGCATCGGCGCAGAAAAGTGCCGCAAGTCGAGAATCTCACTGGAAGTGCTCGATGCCATGCTGCTCCCCTGACGAACGCGCCGAACCCCAAAGTTCGATCGAGAATGCAAAAGTGCAAGAGACTGGTTGGATCTTACGCCCCAGCATTCTGGACCAGTCCGCCAGAACGCCATACCCTTCCGGACACTTTGACACGAGTTGCCGCCCGGGGCAACTGGACCCATGCATTCTTCAGTCTATCGGGCGTTCAGTCTACCGAGCGCCGACAAGGTAGATTTCCAGTCCTTGCTCCGGCCAACTGAAAACCTCTGAATAACTGCGGCCTTCCAGATACTCTTCCAACGCCGCGGGCGTGTGCAAATCCGCCCCTCCACGTCCTGTAACCCTTGCGACAAGCAGATGCTCCTCATCGGGAACGCCGCTCTGCTCGTAGCTCACCACTTCGTGATTGCGATAAAACGAAAGCCCGTATTCGATATCGCGGCGCACGCGAAAGACTGCAATCGTTTCGCTCGCAGGTGCGATCGAGGCCAGCTTGTCGGCCAGCGGCCGCGCGGAGTAGGTGCGATCCAGCAGGTGAATCACGCGCTTGCTGGCGCTCACCTCGGGAATACCGAAAAACGGGCCCACGCCATAAAGGAAGAAAACCAGGACCACCAGCACCGAGCAGGTGACGAGCCTCAGCCGGGCCACTCCGAAACCTCTGGTCACAATCAAAATCAGGAGCGCTGCGCCGGAAGCGGCCAGCAGCGCGGCTATCAGCGCATGGGTGGGCGGCATCTCTCTGCCATGAGCGACAAACCACGGCAGCAACAGCACGGCGACGGTCATGATGCCGCACACCACCGCATGGGCAAGCAGCAGCCAGCGGCTCAGTCCCAACTTCCGGCTGCGAAACAGGAAGTCTCCCGTGAGAATGGCGATGGGTGGAATCGAAGGCAGAATGTAGCCCGGCAGCTTGGACTGGGAGAAGGAGAAAAAGAAAATCGGAATGAGCGCCCACAGCACAAGAAACTCAGGGAACGCATCGCCGGGGCGGCTGGTGCAGGCCATCGCGCTGCGGGAATGGCGAAGGCGCCACTCGGCCACCGAGGTCTGAATGCCGTCCACCAGCGCACGTACGGCAACAACCGTCCACGGCATCATCGCCAGCACCACGACCACCAGGTAGTACCAGAATGGCTGTGTATGCTCGTAGCGATCCGTGGCAAACCGTTCCAGGTTGTGCTCCAGAAAGAACTCGCGAAAAAACGTTGGATTCAGGTGCTGCACCGCGATGAACCATGGCAAGACCATGGCGAAGTAGAGCACCATGCCCGGCCACCAGAACGAGCGGCGCACGATGGCCCATTCGCGACGGAGCAGGGCAAAGGCCACGATGATCAGCGCTGCCAGAAACGGCGCCACCGGCCCCTTGGCGAGCGTGGCCAGACCGGTGAAAAAATAGATGTCGTAAAGCCAGAACTTTGATCCCGTTTCGTACCACGCGTACCAGCCGAGCAGCCCAATGGCCAAGGGCGCCGCCATCTGCATGTCAGTGGACGCGCCGCGCGCAAAGCCCATGATGCCCGCGCAGGCCACGGTGATCAAGGCCGCATCCAGATGCCCGCCCGGACGGAATCGTCGCATGTGCAGGTAGATCAGGCCAATCATGATGAACGCAAAAGTGGTTGAAGGTAACCGCGCGCTCCAGTCGTGGACCCCGAAATCTTGAAACAGAAACATTGCGCGCCAATAATAGAGCGCCGGCTTCTCCAGCCAGGGATGGCCATGAAGATAGGGAGTGACGCAAGCGGTCAGCCGGCCCTTGAGCGTGTCGGCGGAGTCGAACCGGACCAGCATTTCATGCGCGATTTGCGCATAGCGCGGCTCGTCGGCGCCCACAAGACCCAGCCCGTCGCCGCCTACCAGGGGGGTGAGTCCATAGATGAGAAAAAAGACGGTGAAAAGCAGGAATACACCGAATTCGCGAATTTCGGCCCAGGCAGGCAGCCGCATCTGAGGCTTATCGGGCGATTTCGGAACAGTCGGCTCCAAGGTAAATTCCACTTCCAGCAATTCTCCAGCGGGCGTGCGGCAGCCTGGTTCGTTTAGAACGGCGTTTTCAGGTTTGCCCAGAACGGCTGGAGGGAACCGGTCTGGCCGCACACTTTCTACGTCCACATGAGACGCAAAGGTGATGCTCAAGTTTCAACACGGACAAGGCTAACAGATTCGCTCGGAATCTCAATGAACCGTGCGGTTCTTTCGAGACACGTTGGTCACTCCTGCGCGCTACAAGCCAGACTGCGATTGAGCTCGGTCAAAATCTCATGGAGCGCGCTTTTCAAAGGGCCAGCGAGCGTGCAGCCGGCGGCATTTCCATGCCCTCCGCCACCAAAATACTCAGCAATCGCCGATACATTAATCTTTCCCTTGCTGCGCAGGCTCGCTCGAAGGCTCTGGTCAGGGAGCTCGCGCAGAAACACGGCGGCTTCCACACCGCAGATGCCCACGGCCACATTCACAATGCCTTCGGAATCTTCATCCGCTGCGCGGCAGCGCACCATATCCTGATGCGTCACCCATAGCCAGGCAAGCTGGCCCTCGCGTTTCAGATTGTTCAGCGCCGCGCCCAGCAGCAAGACCTTCGATAGGGGGGTCGAATAGCACACCTCCCTTGCAATTGCGATCGGATCGGCTCCGGCCAGTGCCAGCTCCCGTGCCACCTCAAATGTTGAGGCGCGCACGGAACCGTAACTGAAGCCGCCCGTATCGGTAAGCAAAGTTGTGTAGAGGCATGTGGCCATCTCGGGCGTCACCGCCGCGCCGGCGAACTTCACCAGTCTATAGACCAGTTCGCCCACGCTCGCAGCCTCAATATCGATCCAGTTCAATTGCGCATATGGCTGGCCACTCAGGTGGTGATCGATATTTATCAGATAGAAATCCTCAAGGCCGAGCAGGCGAGCGCGTTCCAGCCCATCGCACTCCAGCAGTATCACAGCGTCGTAAAGCCCGTGGATGCGATGCGCGTGGCGGATGGCCTCAACCCCCGGCAGCCCAAGATAGATGGAAGGCACCCGGTCAGCCGTCACAAGATCGGCGCGCTTGCCCATTTGTTTGAGCAGCATGCCCATAGCCAACAGGCTGCCTACCGCATCGCCATCGGGACGAGAGTGCGAACAGACCAGGAATCGCTCGCCGCTGCGCAACGCTTGGAGGATTGCCTCCATCGGAGAACAGGACGAGTCAGTGAGGCCATTCCGTTCAGCGTTGGAGACGCCACGGGCCTCTGCGGCAGATGCTCTCAAATCCGAATTGATTTGCGCTCGTTGCATACTCTATTCGTTGGTTGCTTCCAGCTTCGCCGCCGGCTTCTGTTCTGTGGCCTGCGCCTGTGCCTTTTGCCGTTTGCGCGAGCGCCCCATCAGCTCCTCGATGCGTGCCTGGAATCTGCCTGAGCGGTCGGCCAGAAAACTCAGCTCCGGCACATGCCGCACGCCCATCCGCTCTTTCAACTCAAAGCGTATATATCCTTTAGCAGCTTCGAGGCCGGCAATGGTATTCACTTCGGACTGGGCGATGTCTTTCACTGAACTATCCACGGCCACGTAGACGCGCGCCGATTTGCCGCCTGGATTCAGCGCCACTTCTGTCACATAGCAAAAATCGATGCGCGGGTCAGAAAGCTCGCCCTCGATCATGGTGCTTATCTCCAGCCGCAGCGTCTCCGCCACCCGGTCCTGATGATGTTTGCGCGCGCGATGCTCGGGCATGGATTCCTCCTGGCTCAGGTAAACGATTCAGGATAGCAGAACCTGAGGGTGGAAGAAGTCCCCGCGAACCTCTCGCACACCCCGGAATGTTGCTGCAAGTGCTTATTGATAAGTAGGTTAAGGGATTGCCTGAAGGGCCCCGCCTTTCCTCTTTTATCCAGAGAGCCCGCCAGCGGTCAGCATTGAGCCGCCCCCACTAGTCCAACTGCACATTTCTAATTGGCCTTGGTCAGCAGCTCTTCAAAGAAGCGAATCTTCGCCGGGCTGTCGGCCAGCGGGACTGGCTGCGTCTTGTCTCCCACTTCCATCACCTGCGGTTTATCGTCAACCGCCGGCCACAAAGGCAGGCCCTCTCCATTCGGATCTCCCGTGGCGCAGAAGTTTGCCCAGTACGAGGACATCATGGCAGCGATTCTTCGATCGTCCTCCGTGAACGGCCGGTCGGAAGTGCGCAGGTTGTTGAGCGTATAAGGAAGTTCGGAACTGTGAAACGCTCCGTATTTGGCGGCGTCAGGACCTGGAAGCGCGTGATCCCACAGGTACTCATATACTTTTGTTTTCGCTGTCCTGGCGCGCAGCCGCGCCCAAAGATACTGCGCCACCAGCGATTGATCCACGGCGCTCTGCTTTTGCGCGGCCTGCGCTTCCTCGTCTGTAGTTGCTGGATAAAGTTTCAGAAATTCATCGGCGGCCGCTCCGTATCGTTGCCTGGCCCGCGCCTGGAATTCCGACAAAGTCACAGGCTTTTGAGGGCCTGCGATTCCGCCAAGTTCACCCAGTGCGCTTCCGGTCAAAGTGACCACATCGTTTTGCTTTCCTTCCGCGATCGCACTCATCAAGGAAGCCGGAAGCACATCCCCATCCACAATCGGCGCAAACCTCGGCGCGGGACCGGGGCCGGCTTCAATCAGTGTCTGCCAACTCATCGCCCGAAGTTCCTCGAGCGAGTGGGCTCCCTTCGACTCGGCAAACTTCACCCCATCGCTTTCCGCTGCGGCAAGCGATTCCGGTTGGCCGCTCATGCCGCCTCTTCCCACCGTCGAACCGCCGCTCTCCACAATCGCGCGTTGAAACAATCCTCGTGCCAGCGGAGATGCGGTCAAGTCATGCACCGCGGCGCCGCCCGCCGACTGTCCGTCGATCGTTACGTTGTTCGCGTCACCGCCAAATTGGGCAATGTTCCTCTGCACCCACCGGAGCGCGGCGATCATGTCCAACAGCGCGTAGTTGCCTGAAGAATGACGGTCTGACTCCCGCGTCAGCTCAGGGTATGCCAGGAATCCCATCACGCCGACCCGGTAGTTGATGGTAACCACGACCAACCCCTTCTTGGCCATGCCCTCGCCATCGTAAACGGGGGTCGCGGTCCCGCCTTGATGGAATCCCCCGCCATAGATCCAGACGAATACCGGCAGTTTTTTCGCGGCTGACCCGGCGGGAGTGAACACATTCAGATAGAGACAGTCTTCGCCGATTTCGTTGTGGGGCATGAACTCATAGGTCCAGGGCGGGTTTGCCGACGGAATGTCCTGGACACAGCTCGGCGGATACTTGTCTGTTGCGTGCAGCCCCTTCCACGGCACAACCGGTTGAGGTGCGCGCCAGCGCAGGTTGCCGATAGGCGGCGCTGCAAATGGAATCGACTTGAAGGTCGTGATTGACGGGTCATTTCCCGGCACCCCAACAACCAAGCCACCCTCAACCTGAATTGGTTGATTTGCTGTGGCAGAAAGAGGCAGAGTAAAGCCCACTAATATCAAAGCAGCTACGATTAGATTTCTGGAGTTCATGCAAATCTCTCCTTGGGACAGGGCTGGCCGACTGGTTTCCCGGAGCTCTCTTTCTCTTTTCTAGAGACACCGGGCACTATACCACCAGCCGCCGGCGCCGGGTCTTTGCCGGAACCCAAGGCCACGAACCACCCATTTCGGAGAGATTTCTGCCGCCGCATGGCTGCATCAAGCAACAGCCTACGACTGCGCTGCGCGTTCCAGCTCTGCCAGGTCAATCTTCTTCATGCCCATCATGGCGCGCATCGCTTTCGGATTCTTGATCAGTTCCGGCAGACGGGTGGGGACGATTTGCCAGCTCAGGCCAAACTTGTCTCTGAGCCAACCGCACGCAACCTCGGTGCCGCCTGCCGTGAGCTTTGCCCAGTAGTCGTCCACCTCCTGCTGCGAGTCGCAGCTTACGACAAATGAAGTCGCATCGGTGAATTTGTGGTGGGGTCCGCCGTTGAGCGCTGTGAACTTCTGTCCGTCAAGCTCGAAGCCTATGGTCAGAATGCCGCCCTTGGCCCCAGGCGCCTCGCCCGGATTGCGAAGCTCACTGATGCGGCGGGAGTTCTTGAAGACAGTTAAATAGAAGTCGACGGCTTCTTCAGCGTTCGAGTCGAACCAGAGAAAGGGCGTTATGCGAGGGGAGTTCTGCGGAGCGGTCATGACCAACCTCAATTCTGTTGATTTGGGGAATGCTTTGCGACTCAGGTGCCTGCTCATACTACCTGTGCGGGCGGTGCCGTGAGCCATCCCGCCGACCCGCACATTCTAAAAACATTTGGATTGCAGATTGCAAGTAAAATATGCCACGCTTTGTTCGTGGCCGGGAAATCGAACACGAGACCAAACGCGGAACATCGCTCGGGATGCCCGGTCAGTGTCTCGCTGGAATTGCTTGGCGATCGATGGTCGCTGCTTCTCG
>Ga0181535_10007735_pt1 | contig 10724 bp, 9 predicted proteins | sample PEATcosm2014_Bin_44_FD_119774 | JGI IMG/M metagenome (GOLD analysis project Ga0181535, IMG submission 119774) | Peatland microbial communities from MTU Mesocosm Facility, Houghton, MI, USA - PEATcosm2014_Bin17_30_metaG | ecosystem: Environmental > Terrestrial > Soil > Wetlands > Peat | place...
CGGATAATGGCATTTGCGGCCGAAAATCGTCGTCACATAGCCGTTCTCGCGCACGAATTTTTTTGTTTCATCCATATAGCTGCGAATGCCGGGAAAACGCTCGAAATAGCGCTTGATATAGGCGCTGGCTTCCTCGCGCGGAATGCCCAGCTGATTGGCCAGCCCAAAGGCCGAAATGCCATAGATGATGCCGAAATTGATCGCCTTGGCTCTCCGGCGAACTTCCGGCGGCATGCCCTTCACCGGCACGCCGAACATTTCGGAAGCCGTCGTCGCATGAATATCCTGGCCTTCGGCGAAGGCCGCCTTCAATTGCGGAATATTGGCGATATGCGCCAGCAGCCGCAATTCGATCTGCGAATAATCCGCCGAGATGAGTTTGTGCCCTTCGGCCGCGATAAAGGCGCGCCGGATCTTCCGGCCCGCTTCATTGCGGACGGGAATGTTTTGCAAATTCGGCTCCGACGAGGAAAGCCTGCCGGTCGTCGTCGCGGCAAGCGCGTAAGAGGTGTGCACGCGCCCGGTGTTGGGATCGACGAAGGAGGGCAGGGCATCGGTGTAGGTGGACTTCAGTTTGGAAAGCTGGCGCCAATCGAGAATGCGGGCGGCGAGTTCATTACCTTGCTCGGCCAAATCCTCAAGGACGCCAGCCGCCGTCGACCAAGCGCCGGTCGCGGTCTTCTTGGCGCCGGGCAGGCCCATCTTGCCATAGAGAATATCGCCGAGCTGTTTCGGCGAGCCGAGATTGAAACTTTCGCCGGCGAGCGCGTGGATCGTCCCTTCGAGCCGCGCCATGTCCTGCGCGAATTCGCCGGAAAGCCTTGCCAGGATGGCACGGTCGATCATGATCCCGCGCTCTTCCATGCGGGCCAGAACCTCGATCATGGGACATTCCAGCGTCTCATAAACATTCGTCATGTGCTCGGCCGGAAGGCGCGGCTTCAAGACCCGCCATAGACGCAAGGTGACATCCGCATCCTCGGCCGAATATTCACTGGCCTTGTCGATGGCGACGCGGGCAAAGCCAATGAAGCCGCGGCCCGTGCCCGCCACCGCGCTGAAGGGGATCGGCTTGTGGCCAAGATGCTTTTCGCTGAGCACATCCATCCCATGATCGGTGCGGCCCGCATCCAGCACATAGGATAAAAGCATGGTGTCCTCGACCGGCGTGACCGCGATACCGCGCCGCTTGAAGATGAGCCAATCGTACTTCATGTTTTGCGCGATTTTGAGAATACTGGCGTTTTCGAGGAGGGGCTTTAGGCGGGCGAGTACCTCCGCCTCCGGCAATTGGCCGGGCAGGAGATCGCCGCCGCCAAAGAGGTCCGTGCCGCCCTCCTGCCGGTGGCGAAGCGGGATGTAGCAGGCGCGCCCCGGCGCAACGCATAAAGAGATGCCAACGAGCTCGGCCTGCATGGTTTGCAGCGAAGAGGTTTCCGTATCGACCGCGATCGCGCCTGCCTCAAAGGCGGCGGCGATATAGGCATCGAGCTGATCGAATTGCAAAATGGTTTCATAGGCTTTGGTGTCGATTTTCTCCGCGCGCGCCTCTGTGGCGCGGGCTTCGGCAAGCTGGCCCGGGCCAGTGGCGATGCTTGGTTTTTGCGAGGCTTCGCCATAGCGGGCGTTTCGCTTTGGCGTGCCGGGTTGCGGGCTCTCCACGGGCTGCGCTTCACCGGCTGCTCCAGAGTCCTCGCCCAGTTCCTCACCCAGTTCCTCGCCATTGCGGCCGCGCCAGCCAGCCCGGCCCGCGAAAGAAGCATCAGGCTCGATCTCACTGGCGTCGATCGAATAGGCCTCCGCGGCGCGCTTGGTGATCGTTGAAAATTCCATCGCTTTGAAAAAAGCTACGAGCGTCTTACCATCCGGCGCTTCTAGGCGAAGATCGTCGAGCGGCACTTCGAGCGGCACGTCGCGGACAAGCGAAACAAGCTGCTTCGAGACGCGGATGAGCGTCACGCTCTCGGGATCGGTCAAAACGTCGCGGCGTTTCGGCTGTTTGATTTCATTGGCGCGGGCGAGCAAAGTGTCGAGATCGCCATATTCACCGATGAGCTGCGCGGCGGTCTTGATCCCAATGCCGCGCGCGCCTGGCACATTGTCGGTCGAATCGCCAGCGAGCGCCTGAACATCGACGACCTTCTCCGGGGGCACGCCGAAATAGTCGCGCACTTCCTCGACGCCGATCTTGCGCTCTTCCCTGGCACCCTTGGCGCCTGCTTCGCCGGAAGCTGGATCATACATGGCGACCCCCGGCCCGATGAGCTGCATCAAATCCTTGTCGGCGGAAATGATCAAAACGTCGGCGCCATGCTTGCGCGCCTCGCAGGCATAGGTGGCGATCAAATCATCCGCCTCGTAGCGGTCCTGCTCGACCGGCGTGAGGCCGAAAGCCCGCACGGCGGCGCGCATCAGAGGGAACTGCGGAATCAAATCTTCCGGCGGATCGGAACGATTGCCCTTATAGGCAGGGTAGATCTCCTTGCGGAAGGAATGCTCGGATTTATCGAAGATAATGGCGAGATGGGTCGGTTTGATCCCCGCCGCGCCATCGCGGACGAACTGAAAGAGCTTGGTGCAAAAAAGCCGCACGGCTCCGGTCGGCAAACGGTCGGAGCGGTAATTATATTTCGCATCCTGGCGGATCGACTGGAAATAGGCGCGAAAAACAAACGACGATCCGTCGACCAGGAAAACATGATCTCCGGCCCGGATTTTGTGTGCAATCGAGGACATAGGTTCAATCAAAGTCATCGGCCAAATGCATTGGCTTGGCGCATTATGTCAGCGGAGCCGTGTCGAGGCCACTGCCTTCGCTGGCCGGGAAACGCCAAAAGAGCCCCAGAGGCAGGATTTCAACGCAACTATTGGTAGCCCTTATTCGTTACACGATCCAGCCGCACCACACCGGGCCTTCGGCGAGCGAGTTCAAGGATCCGGTGATGCCTATTCTGCGTGTTTGCGCCGTGCATGCAAATCCAGCCACTTTGCCCCTATCCAATTCAACATACAGAAAGCGGCCAAGTATGACACGCTGCCCCCGGTACACGCGCGTTGGCGCCGCGATACATTCTTCCGTCCTGGATTTTGACAGGCCTTGTCTTGGCTTCGCAGAAAGCGCTGGCCAAGGCCGACGAATTAGCCTATTCGCGGGGGCTGTATGGTGAAGCTGCAAACGGATTTGGATTTCGAGGCTATTTTCAATAGCTTGCCCGCGCCCTATCTGGTGATGGACCGGGACTTAACCGTCGTTGCCGTCAATCGGGCCTTTCTCGACGCGACCATGCGCCAGCGGGAATCGCTTGTCGGGGTCGATATTTTTGCGGCATTTCCGGGGCCGGAAGAAAGCCGCAAGATCTTGCGAGAATCGCTCGAACGGGCCCGCGACAAAGGCATCGCCGACGAGATGCCGGCGGTCTCCTACGCCATTACCGTCAATGGCCGGTCTGAGGAACGCCTTTGGAGTTGCACCCACTTTCCGGTCCGCGACGACAACGGGAATATCACCTTCGTCGTCAAGAACACGCAAGATATTTCGGCACTTCATCCATCGAAGGGTTTGGCGGGGCTTCCATCGCTTAACCCCGAAACAGGCTTGGATTGCGCGGCTCAGCTGCCGGGATCCGTGCATGTTCTCAATCAGACGCTCTTGGCGACGGTTCACCATTTACGCCGTTTGGTCATGCAGGCGCCAAGCTTCATGTGCGTCTTGCGCGGGCCTGATCTTGTTTTCGAATTGGTCAACATCGCCTTTTCGATGCTTGCCGGGGGCCGCGATCTCATCGGCAAGTCTTTACGCGAGGGATTGCCTGAGTCGGAAGGCCAGGAGTATCCCGGCATTCTTGAGAATATTTTTATAACCGGTGAAGTGCATGTTGGCCGTAAGACGCGCATTCTTCTGCAAGACGCACCGGATTGCGAGATCGAGGAACATTATATCGATTTCGTCGCGCAGCCGATCACGGGCGCGAACGGCGAGGTGACAGGGATATTCATCGAAGGCAACGACGTGACCGATCACGTCAAGACCGAGCAAAGGCAAGCCCTCCTCATTCGCGAACTGCATCATCGGGTCAGGAATACGCTGGCGACGGTGCAAGGGGTCATGAACACGACAGCGAAGTCGTCCGCGAACATCGAGGAATTTCAAGATGCCTTCTCCGGACGAATCGCATCGCTCGCGAAGACGCATGCGGTCATGACTGAAGAACTCCACCAATCGGTGTCGTTCCAGCAATTGCTGACCCAGGAGCTAGGCCCTTATTCCGACGATCAAGGCCTCCGGATTCGCCTCTCGGGGCCAGCCGTCGATTTGCCTTCGCAGATCGCGGTGCCGCTCGGCATGGCGGTCCATGAACTCACCACCAATGCGGTCAGGCATGGGGCGCTTTCCAGGGAGGAAGGCCGAATCGAGGTCGGCTGGGGCCTTGTCGATAAAGATGGCGAACGCGCGCTGCTCTGCGAATGGAACGAATTCTCAGGGCCGCCGGTGACCCCGCCGTCGCGCGACGGATTCGGGTCGATGCTGCTCAAACGCGTACTGTCCCAGCAGATCCGGGCGGACGTCAAGGTCGATTTCGCGCCGGAAGGATTTCGCCTGCGAATGGCGGTGCCGCTTCACATCGATCGATAATGCGAGCACAGAGGGTTGCGACGCTTCGTGCGGATATGCCGAGTGATCCCGTCTTGCATTCAAGCTCAAAATGCTGAATGGGCTTTTTTCGTCTACCGTTAGTTTGATTGCGCATTATGCGCATATATGGTTCCCTTTGATCTTCATTCATGGTGTGATCAATTTTGCACAGACTCACGGGAAGCAAACAGGCAAGGTGAGTTTAAAGCGAGGCAGGTCGGCTAAGTACTATATTGAGTGGTCGCGGGCAGCGGACAGAGTGGCTTCTCCTTATTACACGTCCGGGCCACACTGAAGAGCTGGCCAAGGGACATTGTGTCATCCTGAGAATTGCAGCTACACATTATCGGCGTTGACTGCGCTGGGGGGGAACTTTGCGATCCGCATTTTTTGAAGTAGATAGCTAGAGGTTTACGGAAAGTCTGGAGCAAATCGAGTAGATGGAAGAGCAAGCGGCGTTTGGCTCGAATCCGGGCAATCTGGGGATGTATTCCTGTGTTCCACGTGGATTGTCCAAGTCTTCGGCGCTTGTCGTGGCCCTGCATGCCTGTCAGCAGACGGCCAGGGATTTTGATTTGGCCACGGGATGGTCGGAACTTGGCCGGGAACGAGGGTTTGCCGTCTTGTTTCCCGAGCAGAAATGCGAGAATAATTCGCAAAATTGCTTCAATTGGTTCGTCGAGAAGCACATCGGCCGCGATGATGGGGAGATCGCGTCGATCCGCCACATGATCGAAAAAATGCTGCGGGATCATCAGCTGGATCGTGACCGTGTATACGTGACTGGTCTGTCCGCCGGCGGCGCCATGGCTTGCGCGCTGCTTGCCGCCTATCCGGAATTGTTCGCTGCCGGTACCATAATCGCGGGTCTTCCTTATGGGGCCGCGCTTGGGCCGTTCGACGCGATGAAGGCCATGGCCTTTGGGCCGGCGCACTCGTCGCGGGAGTTAGGAAATCTGGTGCGCCGGGCGTCGCCTGGGCAAAAGAGGTGGCCGAAAGTTTCCATCTGGCACGGGAGCCACGATGGCGTGGTCGCACCCGCCAATGCGTCAGGCTTGGTCCAGCAATGGCTCGATATTCATCAAGTCGACGAAACCGGCGCCATACTGGATGAGGTCGATGGTCAGGCACGCATGTCCTGGCGCGATGGCGCGGGGGCTATTGTCGTCGAGCATTATCTGTTCGATGGAATGGCGCATGGTCTGCCGGACGACTCCCATTTGCTCCGGCCGGCCGCAAGCCCGGCTTCCATCGCCCTTGACGCGGGCAAATGGTCGACGAATCGCATCGCCAAATCATGGGGGCTTATGCGCCAATCGCGCAGCCAGGCTGGAAAGCCGCCTGCGGAGCCCCAAGAGGAACCGATTGTTAACCTTTGGGATCTCTGGGCTAAAATCGGACACGCATCAAAATAACGAATGCGATGAACGCCAAAAGCAAACTGGCGATCAGGATATAGAGGCTATCCGTGTCGCCCGTCCCGGCCCAAGACGCCACCTGAGTGTTAAGAGCAAGCGCCGTCTCCAACAAGATCATAATCCCGTCCACTCGTCTGGAGCGGTATCGAGCCGCCGCCCGTCACGGCGCCGCCCGCGCACTTATCCTTCACTAGATTTATAAATTTTCGCGGCAAGCTCAAGGCAAGACATCGCCGCTGCCCACCTTTCCGGCTATTCTCTTCCGTCAGCTTCGCATGAGCCGCAGAGCAGTGGCCGATTCGGCAACTTATGGTCAAGTGGGGCGTTACAGATGCCGCATCTCGATCGAAGGGTGCGGCGTCATTCCCCGGCGCTTCATGCCCGATACGCCGATCGAATCATCTCATGACCGGAGCCATTGATGGCAAACCAAAAAACCGTGGAAGAGGCTTCCAAAGATTTCAGCGCCGATCTGGCGGCACTGCGTGATGATGTTGCAAAATTGAGTTCATCGGTTTCCGACTTTATTCGCTCGCAAACCGCGTCGGCAACAACGGATACTGTCGCAGACGCGGTCGATAATGCGCGGCAAAAGATTTCCGATACGGCAAGCAAAGCGCAAGATCATATCTCCGGCGCGAGCGCGGACCTCGAGGCAACAATTGAGCGCAATCCGTTGGCAGCGGTGCTTGTAGCGCTGGTGGCCGGCATACTCGTTGGAATGCTAAGCCGCGGCCGCAAATGAATCGTATGATCAACCGGCTGGTGAGCGAAGCCACGGCCCCGATCGAGGCAATGAGCACGCGCCTTTTCAAAGAGGCCGTGCTCATTTTCTTAGGGATAAACTGCCTATTTGTCGGTGCAATCTTTCTTACAATCGCTCTCTTCGTTTTTCTCCGGCCTTTGATAGGAAACGTCGAAGATGCGTTGTGTGTCGCCGGTCTTTACCTCGCTGCCGCAATTGTTTGCGTTTATTTCTACGCCCGCGCGACAACCGGCAAGTCTCGGCAAGCTGCAGCTTCATTGATGGAAGAGAAGGACAACATGCCACCTGCCACCGCCGCGTACGCGCAAAAGGCTGAGTTCGCGAACAATATCGACGAGACCGTCGCGCCCATTCTCGACATTTTGCGCGAAAGCGGGATGGAGCGCGAGCGTCTTGCGCTCGAGGCCGGCGCGGAGATCGCGAAACAATTGCATCCTTTCTCGCTGGTCGCCTTCGCGACGGTTGCTGGCATTATCTTTGGCCGTATCCTGACGCGAGGCAACGCTCCACCCGCATAAAAGGAGCCCGATCAGACGAGACTGATATCTTTTTCAGGTTCATCCTTGCGATGCGACTTGCGGTCGAAGAAAAGAGCCTGGCTAATAATGGCTTTTAGACTTTCGGTTTTGAAGGGTTTGGTGATGAGAAAGGCCGGTTCCGGCGGCGTCCCCGTCAGAAACCGCTCTGGATAGGCGGTGATGAAGATCACCGGCACCGAAAACGCTTCAAGAATCTGATTGACCGCTTCGAGACCCGAGCTTCCGTCGGCAAGTTGAATGTCCGCGAGAATGAGGCCTGGCCGCTCACGCTTAACGGCGTCGACCGCCTCGCGATGGGTTCGCGCGACGTTGGAGACGCGGTGCCCTTGTTCCTCGACGAGGTTCTGCAGATCAAGCGCAATGAAGGGCTCGTCCTCGATGATCAAGACATCGGTACGAATTTGGTTGGCAATCTCCTTGCCCGCGGCATCGATGAGGCTTGCCGCCTCGTCTTCCGTGCAGTCGAGCGCACCCGCGACTTCCGCGGTATCGAAGCCCTCGAGCGAACTGAGAAGAAAGGCTATACGCGGACGCAACGTAATTGCTTCGAGATGGCGGTGCGCACCCGCTTCATCGCTCGTGAACGAAGCCGGATCGACATGGTCATTGACGGGCACCGTCCCCCAGACCTTGAGGAGCAAACGATAAAGCGCCGTCTTTGGGTCGGCGCATTTCGAAAACTCGGCCGGATCCGCGACAATCGCTTCCAGCGTTGCAAGAACATAGGCGTCTCCGCCCGCCTGCGTTCCCGTTAAAGCCCGTGAAAACCGGCGTAAATACGGGATATGCGCGGAGATTGCCTGAGATATTGGCATGGAAGGCACCTTTACATGCACATTGTTACATGATGCGTGATGAATCGGGTCCGGCGGATAAATTCCAAATGCTGGGGAAAGTTCCTGCCGGTGGAACCAACCCCGCGCATCATGCGTTCAACCGTGCCGGTTATAACCATTTCCACGCGTGAGCCAAGCTTCATAACGGGACAAGCTTCATAACGGGACAAGCCTCACAATAGGGCCGGAGGAATCCTGTTGCACAGGCAAGCTGTGGGCAGGAAAGATTCCGTAGTGTATTTAACGAATTTCACCGGATTTTCCGGGAATCATGGCAGCGGGGACAAACGCATGAAAAGTGCCATTGCGAGGGTGTTTCAGTGACAAAACCTACGAAATCGAATAACCCATCGATCAAAGTGGCAGGAATCAATATCTATGAGAAACCCGGCGTAAGGCACGAAGCTGGGCGCTCCCAAACCCCGAAGGAGAATGTTGGCGGCCCTTGCTTGAAGAAAACGCCGGCGAAATCCGAGATCGCCGATCAAATTGGCTTGCATTTACGCAGTGTTTACGATGACATCTTGGCGCAACCTGTGCCGGGACGTTTTCTGGACCTGTTGCGGCAGCTTGAAAGCGCCTCGGAGGTCCGGTCGACCAAGGACGGCATGTGACAATCGTACATACGAAACCGAAAGTGCCGGAAACCCAGGCGGCGGAAGCAGCGCGCGGGGAGCGTCCCGCAAGCACGCAAATGACCGCGGATCTCCTCTCGGTTATCCCCAATCTGCGCGCCTTCGCGGTCTCCTTATGCGGCAATCTCGATCGCGCCGACGATCTCGTCCAGGAGACCTTGGTAAAGGCCTGGAGCAATATCGATTCGTTCGTGGAGGGGACCAATCTCCGGGCCTGGCTATTTACGATATTGCGCAACATCTACTATTCGGAATACCGCAAGCGGCGGCGCGAGGTCGCCGATCCGGATGGGGCTTTCGCCGCCAAACTCGCGACGGCCCCGGCGCAAAGCGGCCATATGGACTTGCTCGATTTTCGCACCGCGCTCCAGCAATTGCCGAGCGATCAACGCGAAGCCTTGATTCTGATCGGTGCATCGGGCCTATCCTACGAGGAAGCGGCGGGGGTTTGCGGCTGCGCGATCGGGACGATGAAGAGCCGCGTCAATCGCGCCAGAATCCGTTTGGCCGAAATGTTATCGATCACCTCCGGCATGGATTTCGGGCATGATGGTGATTGGCAAGCGATCGATGCGGTGGCCGCCGGTCAGCGCCTTGTGCGCGGTGACGGAGAGTAGAACCCTCGTTAGCGCCGAAGAATTCGATGGGCTGGTCCGCGCCCGGATGCCAGGCTGGCGCCAGGCCGGTGTTTGACCTTAATTCGGCAGCCATCCGAAAAAAACGCAGGCGAGCAGGACGAGACCCATCACACCCCGGTAGACGGCAAAGGGCCAAGCCGAGAATCGTTCGAGAATCCGCAACAGGCCCCAAATCGCGACAAAGGCCGAAGCCGATGCGATGATGATCCCGAAACCGAGGATCGACCAGCCATGCGCGTCGAGATGCGCCTTATGGAGTTCCCACAATTCCTTGCCTCCCGCGGCGGCGATTGCGGGCAGCCCGAGCAGAAACGAAAAGCGGGCGGCTTCCTCGCGTTTGAGGTCCCGGAAGAGAGCCGCGGTGAGCGTCGAGCCGGATCGCGAAACGCCGGGAATCAGGGCTCCGGCTTGGGCGAGCCCAATGATCATTGCGTCCTTGAGAGTCGCATTCGCGAGGGTGCGCTTGGGCCTCGCGTAGAGTTCCGCGAGCACAAGCAGGCCCGACATGACCAGGCAGGCAATACCGATGACCGTGAGGCTGCGCAACGGCGAATGGCACGCGTTGAGAATGGGTTTGAGCAGCTCGCCCGCAATCACGATCGGAATTGTCGCCAGGATGATCCAGACCACGAAACGGAAATTCCAGTCGTGAAAATCGCGCCGCTTTATGGCATCGAGCGACCCCAAAGCGAGCCCGCGCACATCCGCCCAGAAATAGCTCACGACCGCCGCAAGCGCCGCGACCTGCATCGCGGCGGAGAAGGCTGAACCTGGGTCCTGCCAGCCGAGAAAAGCCGGAACGATTCGCATATGCGCCGTCGATGAGATCGGCAGCAATTCGGTAATGCCTTGAACAACGCCGAGTACGCCAACCTTGGCATAACCAAGCGCGACAAAGCCGGTATCAAGCCCTTCCGTGCAAGCAGCGGCCATGAAGTGTTTCCCGGAGGTTTGCGCGGCCAAGCCCTCAAGCCGCGTTTCGCTCACTTGCGCAGATTCGTCCTGAAAGATCAACGGTGACGGGGAAAGCGCTTGCCGGCCAGATGAACTCATCCGAGCGAAAAGGAAAAACTCGGATTGAAAGAGCTAGTGCATGCAGGAATTGAAAAAGTCGAGCCCCTTTTCCGGGACATGTTCTCGCCGGCATGGGCCGCCGCCGCGCCATTCGAGACGGTGATGGGTGAGCGATCGGTTTTGACCGGAATGATGCCTCAATCGGACAAAAGTGTTTCACGTGAAACATTTTGGTACGATTGACG
>Ga0181535_10007736_pt1 | contig 10723 bp, 7 predicted proteins | sample PEATcosm2014_Bin_44_FD_119774 | JGI IMG/M metagenome (GOLD analysis project Ga0181535, IMG submission 119774) | Peatland microbial communities from MTU Mesocosm Facility, Houghton, MI, USA - PEATcosm2014_Bin17_30_metaG | ecosystem: Environmental > Terrestrial > Soil > Wetlands > Peat | place...
AAAGACGTCTGCACGGATCGGACAGGACATGCCGAAGTAGTCGAGCTGAACTTCGACCCCGCCGTCGTCACCTACGAGCAGTTGCTGGACGCATTTTTCTCCCTTCACGACCCGACGACTCTCAATCGCCAAGGCCCGGACTGGGGCACGCAGTACCGCTCGGCGATTTTCTACCATACGCCTGAGCAGGAGGCGGAGGCCCTCGCCAAGATCGAGCAACTCACCGTCGAGGGGCGCTTCAAGCCCAAACGCATCGTCACAAAGGTCGAACCCGCCCAGACCTTCTGGCGTGCCGAGGATTACCATCAGCGCTACCTGGAAAAGCGTGGCCAGACAAGCTGCCACATCTAGAGCATTGTCGGATTACTGTAGACTTCCGTGCCCCATTCCGCGTTTTTCCGCGGAATGGGTGGGAAACCCATAAAATTCTGGTCTGCACATTTCCCGAAAATGCACTAAGTCGTCCCGCCTCTCATGTGTCGAAGGCAGCGCCATCAATGCTAGATTGGATTCACTGGCTCTCCTGCTCTCAATGAATCTCACCCTGGCTCATATCGGCGCGCGACCCGGCTCGAAGGACGAGGTCGATGCTCTGACAGCGGTCTATCTTGGGCGATGCTCGGGGTTTGCGCACTGTAAGGCCGAGGCCTTCCGCACAGAGGAGGCACTGCTCGAATGGCTCAAAAAACTCGAAGGCCGCACGCCTGCCGTGGCTGTTCTGCTGGATGGCCGTGGGCGGCAGATGAGTTCAGAGGCCTTTGCCGCATGGCTGGGCGCGCGGCGCGACGATGGATGTCAGCAGATTGTCTTTGCCATCGGGCCGGCCAGTGGTTGGTCTGAAGCGGCTCGCAAGCGGGCCGACCTGCTGCTCTCGCTGGGTCCGATGACTCTGGCTCATGCGCTGGCTCGGCTGGTGATGGCCGAGCAGCTCTACCGGGCATATACAATCTTGACTGGCCACCCATATCACTCGGGACACTGACCACGTTCACTGACTATGACCGATTCGCGGCGAGGACTGATCCTAATCAATACCGGCCCCGGCAAGGGCAAGACCACTGCCGCCATGGGCACGGCTCTGCGCGCAGTGGGCAACGGAATGCGGGTGCTGATGCTCCAGTTTCTCAAGGGCTCTTGGCACTATGGCGAGCTGGACGCAGTGCAGGCCTTCGGCGGGAACTTTGTAATGAAGCAGATGGGCCGCGGATTCGTGAAGGTAGGCGGCGCGGAGACCGATCCCGAAGACATTCGGCTGGTGGAGGCCGCTTGGGAAGAGGCACGCGAGGCCATCTACAGTGGCGAGTGGGATATGGTGGTGCTCGATGAGATCAACTACGCCATCGGGTATGGAATGCTGGACCCGGCGGTGGTTGCCGAAGCACTGCGCGGGCGGCCGGAGATGGTGCACGTAATCCTGACAGGGCGCAACGCACACCCGTTGCTGGTGGAGATCGCCGACACGGTGACCGAGATGCGCGAGGTCAAGCACGCCTACGCGAAAGGGATTCTGGCCCAGCGCGGGATAGAATACTGAGAGTGAACAATCGTCGGCAGGCTTCCCCGCAAACTCCTCTTGGCCTCTGCTCCAAGCCGCTCACTGACCACTGTCCACTGTTTTCGAGAGGTTGAATGTCCTGGTTTAAAAGAGAAGGCGGCGAATATGGTCCCGGCCGCAAGGTTGCTGCGGAGACGGCTGAGTCTCGGGTGCGCACCGAGGGTTTGTGGATCAAGTGCATTGGCTGCCGGGCTGTCGTCTGGAAGGCGGAGCTTGAGGCCAACCTGAACGTCTGCCCGAAGTGCCAGCACCACTTCAAAATCGGCGCGCAGCAGCGGATCGATCTGCTGCTGGAGCCCGGCTACGAGCTGGTGGATGGCGGGCTGCGGTCGACCGATCCATTGAACTTCGCCGACATAAGGCCCTACAAACAGAGACTGCGCGCGGCTCAGAAACAGACCGGACTGGAAGACGCTATTTTGAATGCGGTCGGCCAGCTTGGGCCGCATTCTGTGGTGGTCAGCGCGATGGAGTACAGCTTCATCGGCGGCTCAATGGGCGCTGTCGTGGGCGAGACCATTGCCCGCGCCGTGGATCGGGCAAGAGTGGGCCGCATGCCGCTGATCGTGGTTGCCGCTTCAGGAGGAGCACGCATGATGGAGGGCGTGGTCAGCCTGATGCAGATGGCCAAGATCTCGACTGCGCTGGCTCAATTGGACGACGCAAAGGTGCCCTACATTTGCGTGCTTACCGATCCCACGACGGGCGGAGTCACAGCCAGTTTTGCCATGTTGGGCGATCTGAACATCGCTGAGCCGGGAGCACTGATCGGCTTTGCCGGGCCGCGGGTGATCGAGCAAACAATCCGGCAAAAGCTGCCCGAGGGCTTCCAACGCGCCGAGTTTTTGCTCGAAAAGGGGTTTCTCGACGCGGTCGTCCACCGGCGCGAGTTGAAGGGCTATCTGATTAGAGCACTGGGATTTCTGCGTTCATAAGCAGCTAAAATGGAAGCGAATTCCGCACTTTCAATCGATTACAAGAATTGGTACCTATATGCAAAATAATAGTTACCTGCGTTTTTGGTACGAAAAAGGGGCTTTTTCAACAAAACTTGATGGCTTTGGTTATAGAATATTGAGTGTTGTAGCGAAGCTATCTTTAATATTATGAACAATTTGTGTCAACAGTTAATGAATGTTTACCAGATTGGTGATGGAATTGCTGCTGCAATAAAATGGTAATCCGACTCAGCAAAAAGTTCCCCCTGCCCCCGGGTAGAGTGTGAGTCATCGGATCGGTTATCTTTTGTCTCAAATCACCTCACCATCCATGAGTGGTTCAACGTTTTCAACCTTTCGGAAGGAAAAGACGCATGATCCAAAGAGCAACGTATTTGCGGGCGCTGATACTCGGCGCGACGATGTGTGGGGGTCTTGTGACTGTTTCCTTGGCCCCGCGTGTGGCCCTGGCACAAACCAGTAAAGGAACTCTAACAGGTGTAGTCCGCGATAGCAGCGGCGCAATAGTCGTTGGCGCCAAAGTTACCGCCTCCGATGTCGCTACCGGCGAGGTCCGGGCTACAACAACGACTTCACAGGGAGCCTATCGGTTGGATGCGCTCACTCCTGGCCAATACACGGTCCACGTTGAATCGACCGGATTTGAGCAATTCGAAGCAACGAGCCTCACTGTTCCACCCTCGCTTGTCGTCTCCTACGACATCGAGTTGAAGCTTGGGCGTTTGAATGAGACCGTCTCTGTCAGTGCCGATAATGTTTTGCTGGATCAGGAGAACGGCTCCCTCTCGCAGACGATATCCGGTGAAGCTCTCGCCAAGTTGCCAATCTTCACGCTCAACCCGTTTGAGGTATTGACGACCGTCCCCGGCGTACAGCTTGTGAGCAATACCCAATTCACAAACGGCGTGGAAATTCAGGTCAGCGGCGCTCGCCCCCGCGCGAATAATTTCATGATCGATGGTGAGGAGATCAACGACGCCACCATTGCCGGCCAGGCGGTGCAGCCGAATATCCCCGATATGTATTCCGACGTGATTGTCTACACGCACAATCCGCCTGCGGAGTTTGGGCGCGCATCGGGTGGCGTAGCGAACCTGATCACCAAAGGTGGTACGAATACCTTCCACGGCTCGTCCTGGGAACTTTATTCGGGATCGGGTCTGAACTCGACCGACGGGCAAGAGAGGCAACTGACTCCACAAAGCCGGAGCAACAAGCCGCGTTACGATCAGCACCAATTTGGCTTTACGGCAGGCGGTCCAGTCATCAAGGACAAACTTTTTGCCTTTGGCGCCGCGCAGTGGTCGCGCTACTACGGCAACGAGACCGCCCAGCAGGTCACCTTGCCGAACGCCGCGGGTGTCGCACTGCTGCAGACCCTAGCGGCCGGCACCGGGGTGACGGCCACGAATGCGGCGCTGATGCTTAAGTATCTCTCAAATGCTTCGTATCTCAATACCTTCGCAGACTTCGGAGCGACAGCCCCGGCAGCTCTCGGGGCGGCTTGCCCCGCATCGCAACCTGCTTGCGTTTTGGGAATCGATTCCTTCTTGCGTCCAGCGACCACGGAGCAGAATCCCGATACACAGTGGACCTACCGAATCGATTACACCCCCTGGACAAAGGACACATTTACTGCGCGCTACCTGCATGATCGCAGCAGCCTCACGCCTGATTTTTTCGCAAATGGCTCCTCTTTGCCTGGCTTTGACACCCTGCAGGGCGGCTTCTCAGAGTTGGGCCAGGGAACGTGGACCCACATCCTCTCTACGCACTTTTTGAACGAGTTTCGCGCCTCGGAGACGCGCCTCTCCTTCGCCTTCTCGCCGACTGCGCAGACCTTGGCAAATCCGCTATATAACTTCCCGACCATCGAGACCCCCGAAATCCAGAATCTCGGATTTGACCAGACGGACTTCCCGCAAGGCCGGGGACAGGACATGTATCAGTTTCAGGACACCGTTTCCTGGACACATGGCCGGCATACGCTGCGCGCAGGCGCGGACATCGGCCGCCGCATCGAGAAGGATCTCAACGCTATCCCCGTCAATGGCGTGCTGAGCTTTGCCGATGGGGGGAACGGTTCGACCGGAGTTGGCAACTTTCTGCTGAACCAGCTCGGTCCGTCGGGGACTGCCAGCCGCACATTCGGCAACCCCGACGTCGATCCGCACAGTTGGCGTTCAGGCATCTTTGCCCAGGACGATTTCAAGTTCTCTCCGGGTCTCACTCTCAATTTGGGCGTGCGTTGGGACTACTATACCAACCCAGATAACTCACTGCCCTACCCGGCGATCAATCCAAGTTCCGCTGCCACCCTTTATGGGCCTATCAATACCGTCTATAAAGTCGCCGGGAACAAGACCCATTTTGCGCCTCGTGTGGGCTTTGCATACACGCCGCGTCAAGGCAAATGGCTCGCCGACGGCAAGACGGTTGTCCGTGGCGGCTTCGGGATTTTCTTCGATCCCGAGTTCACCAATATCACAACGAACAACGCCGATACGGCCCCCAACGTTGCCGCTGGGGAGATCCAACAAACTAACACTGTCATAGGCAACGCGACGGGGCTGCTGGCGACGATTAAGCCGCAGGTGAGTCCGTTTTCGACGGTCGAAAGCGTGGTCAACAATCTGACCTCGCCCTACTCTGAAGAGTGGAACCTTGGCGTTGAACGCGTGCTGCCAGGGCAGATCGCCTTGAGCGTTACGTATGTCGGCAGCCGAGGCGTGAAACTGTTTGCCAACCAACAGTACAACTACGAGGACTTCAACACCGGGGAGCGGCTCGATCCGACGCGAGGCGTGATCATCGCTCGGGGCAACTTCGCAGACTCGAGGTACAACGGCCTGGAGGTGGGCGGGAAGCACAATTTCAGCCACGGGCTTGCGGTGACCGGTTCATACGTCTACAGCAAGAGTCTGGACGACGGCTCCGATATCTTTGCGCCCGACTCTTCGCCAACTTCGTACAGCGCGAACCTCGCCCCCGGTGGCCGCCACCAGGACTGGGGAAATTCAGTGTTTGACCATCGCCAGTATGCGGCGTTTACTTACGTCTGGAGCCCTGCGGGGCTACATTCGGAGAGCAAAGGTTTCGACGCTCTGCTCAGCGGAGCGACCCGGCATTGGACGATCTCAGGTGCTTCGCGCTTTCAGTCCGGCGCCTATGCGAACCTGAACATATACGGCCTGGACACCAATGGGGATGGAAGCGTTGCGAATGACCGGCCGCTGCTTGGAAGCAAGAGCGCACCTATCAACTCGGTTGGTATTGATGGTATTTACCTGGGTTCCCCGGCGGTGCCGGGTACTTACTACGATTTAGCGGCAAACAACCAGACCGGGGCCATCAATCCCGTGACCTCCTCCGCAGTGCACTGGCTGATTCCCTATGGGCCGCAATTCGTCTCTCAAGAGATTGGGCGCAACTTCTTTCTGACACCGGGCTCGCTCTATAACGACATAGCACTCGAAAAGGCGATCCCGACAAGGCTGCTTCACCTCGACCGCGGGCAGTTCGTCCTCCGCGCCGAGGTCCAGAATCTTGCCAATCACAATAACCTCAACTACCCCTGGCTCAGCAGTAACGACAATTACCAGAATCTCGATCTTCTGAACGTGGGAACGCCCGTATTTCTCAACAGTCCAGCAGCACGCGAAGGCAGCGGCAGCACTGATCCAAGTGAGAACCGCGCCCTGCGGTTCTGGGCTAAGTTCACGTTTTGAGCGTTTCGGGAAACAAGCATGAACAACAATGGCGCCCACTTGGGCGCCATTGTTGTCTTGAGATTGGCTTAATTCAAAAATGCGATGACGCGGCCGCGCTTCAGATCCGCATGGGCATCAGGACGTAGCGGTACTTGTACTCGGCTTCGGGGTCTTCGGGGCGCATCTGGCCGGCGGACTGGGAGTCCTTGAACTCCAGCCGGACCTCACCCTCGTTGTTGAGAGCCTTGAGAAAGTCAATGATGTAGCTGGAATTGAACCCGACGGCAATCGGGTCGCTGGAGTAGGGCGTGTCGATCGTGTCTTCGCTCTCGCCGGACTCGGTGGAGCTGGAGCTGATTTTGAGCTCGTTGCTCTCAAGCCTCATGCGGATGGCGCCGGATCGCTCGTCGGCGAACTGTGCGACACGCTGGATGGCCGCGGCGAGTTCACTGGAGCGGACGACAGCAAATTTGGTGTTGTCGCGGGGCATGACGGCTTCAAAGTTAGGGAACTGGCCGGAGAGCTTGCGGGTGCTCAGAGTGCGATGGCCGATGCGAAAGAATAGCGTGTGCTCGTCGTCGGCGAATTCGACCTTTTCGGCATCCGAGTTGGAGAGCAACTGCTGCAGCTCCTGGAGTGCTTTGCGGGGAATCAAGACGCGCTTCTCGCCGCTGATGCCTTCGAGGGTCTCGTTGGGCTTCTCAACAAATGACAACCAGTGGCCGTCGGTGGCAACCATGGCGAGCGATTCAGCCTTGATGACGAGCAACGCGCCGTTGAGGGTGTAGCGCGACTCTTCGTTGGAGATGGCGAAGATGGTGCGATTGATGAGTGTCTTGAGCGCCGCGGCCGAGATGCTGGTAACGGCGACTGTGGGGAACTCGGGAACCTGCGGGTAGTTGGCGCGGGCCATGCCGACCATCTTGGTGTTAGAGCGACCCGAGCGGATCTGTACCCAGTGGTTGTCGAGAAGCTTAATCGAAATGTCGCCGTCGGGAAGTAGCTTGACGTAGTCGTAAAGTTTGCGAGCGGGAATGGTGCAGGCTCCGGGCTTCTTGACTTTGGCGGGGGCGCTGGTGCGCATGGCCTGGTCGAGATCGGTAGCGGTGATGCTGAGCTGGTCGCCATCGGCCTCGATGAGGAAGTTCGAGAGGATGGGAATGGTGGTCTTGCGCTCGACGACGCTTTGTGTGGCGGTGAGCTCCTTTACCAGGTCCTGACGGGTAACGGTAATCTCCATTGCTGCTCCCTGCGCGGCTGGTTTCTCCACTTCAGTTTCGACGATCGACATGAACCCCACCCCTGCCTTGCGGCTATCGAAAAGACACAATCCAAGCACATTGCGCGCTGGCCACACTTTACAACAAGTCACGGCCCTGCGGAAATACCTATCTTTTCTTCTTCTTGATTGTATTCACGTCTGCGGTGTTGTGCGCGTGGAAAACAGGGTGGTTGTCTGGATTCCGTGGCACCTGGAGTTTGGCGATGCGGATTGATGTTTCTCTCATCGCACCCTGACCGCAAAAACGAGAGATGCCGCAAGGTGGACCACCCAAAGCAGGTGGTTTGGGAAGTGAGTGCCGGAGGCGCGACGGGTAGTGGGAAAAGGTATAAGAGATTAAGAAAAAAGATAGTAGTACCCGTCGTTCAGGCAGGAAATGTGGAAATTAGGGTGAAAGGCTTTGGTGGGAAGAGTTTAGTGGGTGGGTGAGTTTTCTAAATTATGGCTGTGGAATTGAGGAGTTTTGGAAAAAGGGGATACGGGTGGGGTGAACGGTCCCTAGTTTCCCAAGATTCCCAGAGGGGACCGCAAAAGGGCTGTGTAAAGCAGACGGTTTGTGTGAAAAGTGCGTCCGGATGCGCGTGGAGCAAGGGGTTGGAAGGTACGAGCTATGCACAATTGGCGACTCGATAGAGGCTAAGGGAAGAGAGTGAGGGACGCAGGTTAGAGAGAGTAGCGGGGTAGATTCCCGGCCCCAGTTAGAGTTCCCGATCCTGAACGAACAGGATCGAAGAATCTCGATTTGATGGGATTTATCTTGTACGAACCCTAGACTTGAACGGGAGGGTTCGAGAATGGGCATCGATATAGGGCGGCTGGAGGATCAGTTGCTACAGATGTCTGGCGAAGGTACGCCGGGGCGAGAGTTCTGCGATGCCATCTCTGAACTGGCCAGGACAGGGCGCTTTGCGCAGTTGCGCGAGGTGCTTCCCGGCATTGTGTACGACGAGCTTTGGACACGCTATCAGCAAGATCCGGCGGTATTCGTGACAGGGTGGCGGATGCTGGCGCAGGAAATGCAGCAAGGGTTTATTCAACATGCGCGGCAGCGCCTCACTTCGCTGACACAGTTGCAATATGCCAGGTGTGACGGACCGACGCCTGCCTGGCAGGAGATCCAGCGTGCTCTCGATGGTCGAGAGAACGACCTGCTGCGCACAGCTTTTGCCTTGGAGTTGCTGGAGTTGGTTGAGCCAGCGGTCTTTCGGGCTACACATCTGCGTGAGTGTGTTGTCGCTGCGCCCAGTTCAGAGGAGGCCGACCGGTATCTGGACGAGGCAACCCGCTGTTATTTTTATGGGCTGTTCACGGCTTGCGCGGTGATGTGCCGCTCGGTGTTGGAAGAGGCTATCAAGCAGAAGTTGCCGGCGGGGCTGACACAACTGGTGCGGACGCGCTACCGGAATACGGCCACACTGGGCAATCTCTTGCACGAGGTGAACAACAACCTGCAAATGACTGGCTTTGACGCGGATTTTCCGCGAGTAGCCAACCTGGTGAATGATACGGGAAAGAAGGCTGTTCATCAGGGGCTGCTTTCGGAGGATGAGGCCCGGAGTTGCCTGCAAAACGCACGCGAGGCGCTACAGTTGCTGCTGCAGGGTTAAGGGTTCTCTGCGCTGCCAAGGACGCAGCTCTTATACTTAGAACTTCATGTCCATCTCCTATGCCGCAGCCATTGAACAACTGAATGCTATGGTGCCGGAGCTGTATTCGCAGCCGGGTCAGCCTAGGCGGAAGTTTTCGCTGCATGAGATCGGCGTGCTGTTGAGTGAACTAGGCAATCCACAGCGGCGGATTCGTTCAGTGCTGATTGCTGGGACGAACGGCAAAGGGTCGACAGCCTCCACGCTGGCATCGATTCTGACAGCCTCGGGGATGCGCGCCGGCCTCTACACATCGCCACATCTGGCGCGGGTCAACGAGCGCATCCGCATTGGCGACGCGGAGATCAGCGACGAGGCGTTTGCGAGGCTGTTCTTTCTCGTTCAAGATGTGGCAAAGAAGCTGGTTGAACAAGGCAGGCTGCCCCAGTTTCCCAGCTTCTTTGAGGTCTTGACGGCGCTGGCGCTGCTCTACTTTGCCGAGGCGGAGGTTGAGATTGCAGTGCTGGAGGTGGGCATGGGCGGGCGGCTAGACGCAACCAACATCGTCGATCCGTTAATCTCGGTGATTACCGACATTTCGCTGGATCACATGGAGTGGCTAGGCTCGACCATCGGCGCTATTGCTCGCGAAAAGGCCGGGATATTGCGCCGAGGCGGGACGCTGGTTACTCTGCCGCAGCATCCAGAGGCTAACCAGGCACTGGGCGATGCGGCAACGATGCTTGAGGTCCGTGCGGTCAACGCCGCGAACTATATGCCAGAGAGCATTGTCGGAACCGTGAGCGCCTATGAGGTTGAGGTGCTTGGTGAGCGGATCGAGGTGGTTTCACCTCTGCGCGGCGTGCACCAGCAGCGGAATGTGGCGCTGGCCATTGCAACAGCCGTGGAGTTGAAGACTGGGCGCGGCTTTCCGATCACAGCGGAAGGCATCGCCGGAGGGATTCGGCAGACTCGATGGCCAGGACGTCTGGAACGTATTGAAAATAATGGCGTGGAGTGGATTCTAGATGTTGCGCACAATCCAGCAGGAGCCTGGGCGTTGCGCGCAGGAATCAGCGCTCTTGTGTCGAAGAGGCCGCGGACGTTAATCTTCAGTTGCCTGCGCGACAAGCCGGTGGCGGAGATGGCGCAGATTCTTTTTCCTCTCTTCGAGCAGGTGATCCTGGCGCCAATCCACTCTGCACGGGCTGCCTCGATGGATGAGTTGGAGACCACGGCGCGGGCGACGGGGAGTATTGCTGTTAAAGCGGAGTCTCTAAGAGAAGCTATGAAATGGGCCACGGAGCGCGGAAAAGGTGGGGTGGTCGTCGTCTCAGGGTCGGTCTACTTGGTGGGCGAGGCACGATCACTGCTGCTGGGCGGAGAAATGGAAGGGCATGAACGATGAGAGAGCGCCCCAATCCACTGCCGTGGATTTATTGCTGGCGGACCAATGTCTTCCATTTGCCTTTGTTTGTGGTGATTACGGCGGTGTGTGGAAGCCTGTCGTTGCTGGTCTCGCTGGTCGACAAAAAGGGCGACATTCAACACCGCATCGCACGCATCTGGGCACGTGGTTGCGTCTGGGCCGCCGGGGCAAGGCTCAAGATCGTCGGTGAAGAGAATCTGCG
>Ga0181535_10007738_pt1 | contig 10721 bp, 5 predicted proteins | sample PEATcosm2014_Bin_44_FD_119774 | JGI IMG/M metagenome (GOLD analysis project Ga0181535, IMG submission 119774) | Peatland microbial communities from MTU Mesocosm Facility, Houghton, MI, USA - PEATcosm2014_Bin17_30_metaG | ecosystem: Environmental > Terrestrial > Soil > Wetlands > Peat | place...
GAGCTATAATCAGGTATGGTGGGATTCCCAGGACTGATCAGCGGCCAAATTTCATTGGCACCATTGCTGACGCCAATCGCAAACGGGACGGTGATCAAATAGTTCACGCCCGCGGACGGTGTCGCCACAGCGGCATAGCCGACGACGTTTTGGGAATAAACAGGCTGGGCCTGGGTGGAGGTGATACCCGCCGCGAGCAGGGCGGCGGCCGTTAAGAGCAGTGTTTTCGTTCTCATTTTCTTTAGTGTTGTTGTTCGGTTGTTATACCGTGTGTGCTGTCAATCTGCCAGAAAGCAAGGGAGCCGTCAACATTTTTTTTGATTTTTTTTTGAACGGCAATCGGGGTCTGGCGTCCGGGGTCCGGGGTCTTGGGAAATGGCCGGTTTTACGGGGGTTTTTGAAGGAAAAGCTGAAAATGGAAACGCTGAAATGCTGAAAAAAACGGGGGCCGACGCCCAAAGGCAGCAATTATTTTAACGCCAAGGCGCGAGGAAAACAGATTCTTTGCGGCGTGGCGTCAGGCATCCTGCCTGACGTGGAGGGCGGCATCCTGCCGCCCGGAAAAAACGCAAAAATTATTCCACATCGCCAGAATCCATTCACAAGCTTGAATTTGCGCGCGGTTCCCTCCGCCGGGCTGGAAGCCCGGCTCCACGGCAGGCCGGGAGGCCCGCCGCCACTTCAGCCGGTGTTTCCCCCGCCCGATTCAGGTTCGGAATTGAGTTTGAGAATTGAGAGCCATAGCGGTTTAACAAAAACGGTGGCCGCACCTGAAAACCGGCTGGATGATTCCGTGAGGTTTTGGACTGCGGCAGCCCTCTGCCGCTTTTTCACCGGAAGGCGGGCGACGCAAAGCGGCAGAGGGCTGCCGCAGTCCACGACGCTGACGCGCAATTCGTTCGCCCGAAACCGCCTTGGCGGCCACAGAATTTTTGAAACCGCTCTAAAATCAGATTTCCGTGTGAACCAAAATTTTCAGCGAGCCGGCGGTCGGATGAGACGCGAGCGCGACGGCGTCGGCGGTTTGCTCCAGCGGAAAGCTGTTGGTGATGAGCGGGCGCACGTCGAGCCGGCGGGAGAAAACGAGCCGGGCGACCTCGGCTTGCAGCGTGAAATCAGACGAGTAGCTGCCGATCAAATCTTTTTCGTCGAGGCAGATGGAGGCCAAATCAAGGCTGAAGGCTGAAGGCTGAAGGCTGTGATCGGCCGGGACGCGCTGCCGCGCGGCCTGGCGGAGCGGCAGCTCCGCCCTACCGGTTCTTTTGGTGTGGGCGAACAATAATACCTGGCCGCCGCCGCGCACGAGCTGGAGCGCCTGCTGAACGGCGGCGTCGGAAGGGACGGCGATGATGGCGGCGTCAACGGAGTCCAAAGTCCAAGGTCCAAAGTCGAAGGCCGGCGGCGTTTGACTTTGGGCTTTGGACTTTGGACTTTGGACCCGCGCCGTCCAGCGCGCGCCGAATTTTTTGGCGAGCTTCAGGCGGGATTCCAGCAGATCGGTGGCGAGGACGCGGACGCGCGCGAGTTGCAGGATTTTTGTGAACATCAGGCCAATCGGCCCCTGGCCGGCCACGAGCGCGGTGTCGCCGGGCAGGAGGTTCAGGCGTTTCACCGCCTTGAGGATGGTGTTGACGGGTTCGAGCATGGCGCCTTCGGCGAAGGAATTTTTGGCGGGGATTTTCACGACGCCGGGCAGGACGAAGGGCAGGACGCGGACGTATTCGGCGTAGCCGCCGCCCGCCGGCTCGAATCCGGCGGTGATGCCGGTGCGCTTGTAGGTGGCGCATTGGGCGAAGGCGCGGTGGCGGCAGAAATGGCAGCGGCCGCACGGGACGTGATGGTGCAAAGCGACGCGGTCGCCGACCTTCAAGTTTTGAATTTTGAGTTTTGAGATTTGAGATTTGGAGCCGGCAGCGCCGATTTTGACGATGGTGCCGGCGGTTTCGTGGCCGAAGATGCGCGGGGGCGGGACGAGGCCGTGCTGGATTTTTTTGATGTCGGTGGGGCAGACGCCGCAGACGGCGACTTGGACGAGCAATTCGTTCGCGCCGATTTGCGGGACGGGGACGGTTTCGAGGCGGAGGTCGTTGACGCCGCGATAAACGACGGCGCGCATGGTTTTGGGAATGTCAGGCACGGGGAAATTTAACCACGGACGGACGGGTCGGTTGCATTGTTTTCAGATAAAGGAAAATTAACAAATCGCTGGTGAAAGCAAAGACTATTCGGGTTAAACCGTCAGAATTTTTGGCAATGACTGCGGGTGCCTTTCAAGGCCGGCCTCGACTTCCAAACCGTATTCTCCATCCAACAAGTCCGTCTCTTGAGCCTCCAAGTCTGAAAGCCTGCGTATTGCTTCAGCAGAAAGTTCGAGTTCATCTGGCCGCCCGGCTACAAGCCCATAGAACCTGGGCCGAGGTTGAAAACCAGGAGAACCGTATTAGCGATAGTGATAGAACTCAATACGCATCACCGCCGGCGGCGGCGCGGGTGTTTCACCTGCGGCGGCGGCGCTTCTTCCGCCGGGTCTGCCCTGGGGTCCAAGCGGAATCACGGTGCCGTCCTGGTGGTTGGAGGCGGCGGCGGAGACGTCGTAACCGCCCCGCATGATGTCATCGCCGTTGAGCCGGCGCTGGGTGACCCACAGGCCATCCTTGAACGCCCCGCGATCAATGGAGGCGGCGGCAGCGATGTTTGCACCGGGGATGTTGTTGGGCGAGACGCGGAACGGGAACGAGCCGTTGGCGGCAAAGTAATACTCGTCCGGCGCGGTGTTGATGATGAGCACGAAGGGGGTGTCGAGGAAAGACAACGGCACCGCGCCGCGCCGGCCACCGCCGCCCGCTGCGGTTGTCGCGGCCGGCGTGGTCGTCGCATTGGGAGCGGCTTCGCCACCGCCAGCGCGTTGGCCGCCAACGGGGGTGAAATCAAAGAGGTATCGGCCCATTTCGATTTTTCCAGGGTTCTGGCCGGGCCCGAGTTTGATCAGCTTGATCGCATCCTGCCGGCCTTGCGCCTCGGCGATGGCCCCGGAAACCGAGCTGATGAATCCATAGGACCGTGCGAACGGGCTGTCAGGGCTTAATTCATCAATCCCGAAAGGCGAAAAACACAGGAGGTTGAGTTCGGTGAACGCGTTCCAGCACGTGTTGGCATTCTGCTCCGTTTCGGGATTGAAGGCCGGATTGCCGTTGCGGGCATAGGTCTGAATGATCTGCGCATACTGCGGCAGATAGATGTCCGGCGCCAGAATGTCTATCGCCGGCGCGCCGACGCGCCAGATGTCATGCACCAATGGCTCTGGGCCGCCGCTGGGATAATCGCCGGGCCCCAGATCATTTGGCTGGACGAGCCAGGTGTTGACATACATCGGGAGGGGATATGCCTTTTTGCCCTGCGCGGCGACGTAGCCGATGTAGCTGGCGTAGTTCCATGCCATGAAAATTTCGTCGGTATGATTGAACAGTTCGGCGTCGGCGGCCCGGGGTTGACGGCCGGGGCTGTTGGGCACGGGCTTGTCGTTCGCCGGGCGCGGGACATTCTTGCCGAAGACTTCTTCCCACGTGCCGGAAGTCTTGTTGCCGGCGGCGTCCCAGATCTTCTTCAGTTCCGGCAGCAGATTATTCCGGTTTTTCTGGAGATAGTCGGTCAGTGCTTTCGGGACGGGGCCGGCGAAGGCGGCGTTGGCCGCGTCGCAAAAATCGCGCGTGCTGCCCATGATGCCCACTTCGTTTTCCACCTGAAAGCCGATGACCGTTTGATTCTTGTCAACCTCGCGAATGTGTTTCAGGACGGCGGCGAAAGCCTTCGCGTCGGCATCGCGGTTGGCCTGGCTGAGTGTCGAGAGGATTTCCAACGACTTGCCCTCGCCATTCACCACGCGCGGGAACCGGTCCTGGTTGGCCTTGACCCACGCCGGCGGAAAGTGCGACAGGCCGTTCTTCCAGCTTGCCATCCAGAGAAAGATGAGCCGCACATGGGCGGCGTGTGCCGCCTCGATTTGATAGTCAATCATCGAGAAGTCGAACTTACCCTCCTCCGGCTCGACCAGGTCCCAGGAAACGACGGTCAGGATCGTATTGAGATTCGCCGCCGCCAGCCGCGCAATGGCGGCCTTGGTGGCTTCCCGATCCGAGGACGTGGTATTGGCCAGTTCCCCTGCGACGCAGATGAATGGCCGGCCCTCGACGATCAGCTTGGTCATCCCGTCGCGTTTTTCGAGGTGTGGAATGGAGGATGCGGTGGATTGGGCGCGGGCTGAAGCGAGTGCGAACACACAAGCCAGGATGCCGCAGGCAAGGGTAGATAGTTTCATGGGGATGTCCTTTTATGGTTGCCGATCGCTCACCGATCGGAAGCTGGATTTTAGGGAAGTGTTTTTTTAGGCAACTCATCCAACGTGAAACCGTTCAGCCGGATGCGGGGCCTGTTTAATTGTGAGACCAAATTTTAGGAAAATTGGCTGACACATTTTGGTTTTGGCGGATGAGGACCAAGCCCTGGCAGCGGAGCCAGGATTCCACCGTGAGCCGCCACAGGGTGGCTGGACGGGGTGATATTCATTCGTCGTGTTTCCAATCATCTGCCCAAAGCGCTGGAACAGCAACCAAAAAATGATGTGACGCTGGCCATAGGACGATAGGTTCGCACCAACCTCCCGCAAACCGAGCCAACTGCTGGCCGAAGCCGCATTCAAAGTGCTGGTCTATGCCCTCCGGCATTAGCCGAACCAATGCGGTCACGAATGATTTCAACAGAGCAATGGCGACATTAAACAAACGGGGGGAACAGCCAAGTTGAATTGTGGGAATTAGGGCAGGGCAAAACTAGACGCTTGCGCAGTCCCACAATGTATCGGATGATCGACCACAGGTCAGGATGGGGCGTTGTCGTTGGATTAGGTCGATCATTTCAAACTTTCTTTTCCCTGCTTTGTGGGCATCTTCAAGGATTTATGAACGCAGTGGATGCTCCGGCGGTGCGCACTGAAAAGTCATTCGAGCTGGCCATCTTTGCCGTGATGGTTGCGGGTGCCTGCACGTTCCTGAATGTGTATTGCACGCAACCATTGCTTCCACTTTTCCAGCGTCTTTTCCATGCCTCCGTAGTTGAAGTCAGTCTGACCGTGGGCGCCGTCACGCTGGCGGTGGCCCTTATGGCGCCGGTCACCGGTCTGATCGCGGAAACCATCGGACGCAAGAAAGTCATCGTTCCCGCTCTTTTCGCGATGGCGGTGCCGACCCTGCTGGCCGCCAATTCGCAAAGCCTGCACGCCCTCGTCTTCTGGCGTTTTGCCCAAGGGCTCTTTGTGCCCGGCGTTATCACCGTGATGATGGCCTATATTAACGAGGAATTTGCCGGGCGCGTCGGCACGGTCATGTCCGCCTATGTTGCCGGCACGGTCTTCGGTGGTTTTCTGGGGCGGCTCCTCACCGGCGTCATCGCAGCGCACTGGAACTGGCGCGCCGCCTTCGTGACATTGGGTATTCTCGACCTGATCGGGGCCCTGGCTGTGCGCAAATGGCTGCCACTGGCGATAAATTTTGTTCCAACCAAACACGTATTCAAGTCCATGCGTGATACATGGGGCCATCTGCGCAATCCACGGCTGCTCGCCGTTTGTGGCATGGGTTTCACGGTTCTGTTTTCGCTGGTGGGCGTGTTCACCTACGCCAATTTCTATCTCGCTCGGCCACCTTTCAATCTCACCCCCGCCGAACTGGGGAGCATCTTTTTTGTCTATTTGCTGGGCTGCGCAGTGACTCCGCTGGCCGGTCGTTTTCTCGACCGCAACGGATTTCGCCGGACAACATTTCTATCGGTCGCCATGTGCCTTGGCGGTCTTTTGCTGACGTTGGCACACTCACTGACGGTGGTCGTTGCCGGGCTGGCGATTTTTTCCTCCGGCATATTCGTCTCGCAATCGGCTGCAACGGTTCTGATGGGACAGGTTGCCGGGCGGGCGCGTTCGGCAGCCGCCGGGCTTTATGTGACCTTTTATTACGCGGGCGGCAGTGCGGGCGCGTCCTTGACAGCATGGTTTTGGTTGAAGGACGGTTGGCCTGCTTGTGTCGGCTTGTTTGCCACCGCCGGCGTGATCACCTTAATTCTTGGGCTGATCGGCGGAAAATCTGCGGCCTCCCTGGAAATGCCGCCGGAGCCTGTGGTTGACACAGCCATTTGAACGCATGTCCCGGGCGACGTCGCGGAGCCTGCTGTTGGCCGCGCTGTTCGGCTGGCATCCGTTGCGGGTGGAATCGGTGGCCTGGGTCACGGAGCGCCAGGACGTGTTGAGCGGCTTTTTTGGTGACACATGGGGTTTTGTCCGCCGGGTCGGAAGCGTGGCTCGACGGCAGGCCGGGAAGCCAGCCGCCACATCTGCAAACAGGATTGAGAGGGCCGGAATTGCGCGACGAATTATTATTTTGACACCAAAAACCGTGGAAGCATAATTCATCGCAATGATTCCCCACGAGAACCAATCCTTCTCTAATCGCGATTACGCCAAGGGAAAGCCCCTGTCATTTTTGGTTCAGAAACTCCACCAAATTATGCTCAACCGATCAACATTCGCATCGTTACTCCTCGCTCTCAATTTCACCGGCTTGTCCGGCTTCGCTTCCGCCGCGCCCGCCACCGAGTCTGGAACTGGCTCGCGGGAAATCATTCCCTTCGACGCAAGCTGGCGTTTTCATTTGGGCGATGAGCCGGCCGCAAAGCAACCCGGCTTCGACGACACCAACTGGCGCACGCTGGATCTGCCGCATGACTGGAGCATCGAAGGCCCGCTCCTGCCACCGCCGGAGGGCGACAGCAATAATGGCTTTTTCACGCACGGCATCGGCTGGTATCGGAAAAGCTTCACGCTTCCCGATCTCGCCGGCAAGCAGGTCGTCATCGAGTTCGACGGGGTTTATATGAACAGCGAAGTTTGGATCAACGGCCAGTTCCTCGGACGCAGGCCCTACGGCTTTGTCGGCTTCCGTTATGATCTCACCGAATTTCTAAAAACCGACGGTTCTCCGAACGTCCTGGCCGTGCGGGTGGACGATTCGCTCGAACCTTCCCTGCGTTGGTATGCCGGCTCCGGCATTTACCGGCACGTGCGGCTGATCGCCACGAGCTTCACTCACTTCCATTTCGATGGCGGCGTCAGCGTCACCACGCCGGAAATCTCGGCCAAGAAGGCCGTGGTCGAGGCCAGTTACATCATTGACGCGAATTTCTTTTCGAATCAGGAGCGGCTCACATGGCTCAAGGATGTCTGGAAGGCGAAGCCCGTGAAACGTGAAGTTGTCCTGACCAGCAGCGTGCTCGACACAAATGGCACGGTGGTCGCCAGCGCCGAATCAAAGCTCACGCTCGAAGACATGCACGCCGGCCAGACCGCCATGCAGCGAATTACAGTGCCTAATCCCCGCCTCTGGTCCGACAGCGCGCCGGAACTTTACCGGCTGCGCAGCACGCTGACGCTCGACGACCAGCCACTCGATGAAACCACCACGACGTTCGGCATCCGCCAGCTCAAGTTCGATTCCGACCGCGGCCTGCTCGTCAACGGAAAGCCCACCAAGCTCAAGGGCGTCTGCCTGCACCAGGACGCCGGCTCTTTTGGCAACGCCGTCCCCGTGGGGATTTGGGCGTTGCGTCTCGCCGAGTTGAAGGAGATGGGCTGCAACGCCATCCGCACCAGCCATCATCCGTTCGCGCCGGAATTCTACGACCTGTGCGATCAGCTCGGTTTTTACGTCTTCGATGAAGCGTTTGACGAGTGGACGCGCGACTGGGCTTACGACTACACCGAAAATCCGCGCGGCAAATCGAAATTCGGTTATCATCTCTATTTCACTCAATGGCATGAAACCGATTTGCGCGCAATGTTGCGCCGCGACCGCAACCATCCAAGCGTCGTCCTTTACAGCATCGGCAACGAAATTCCAAACCAGCTCGACTCCGACGGCTGGAAGATGGCGAAACAACTCGTCACCATCTGCCACGAGGAAGACCCCACCCGCCCAGCGACCTCCGCGTGCGATCAATCGTTTTACTCGTCGCGCAACGGCTTCATGGACACCCTTGATATCGGCGGCTACAACTACATTGACCGCCTCTACAGCACAAACACTTACGTTCCCGAACACAAGCGCTTCCCGAACCGTCTGTTCCTGGGCACCGAAACTTCCGCCAGCATTTACAACTGGCTCGGCGTGCGCGACCACGCCTACGTCATCGGCGAATTCATCTGGACCGGCATTGATTATCTCGGAGAGACCAGTTTCCCGCGCCGGGGCAACGGTTCCGGCTTCCTTGATTTTGCCGGAACGAAAAAGCCGGGTTTCTATCAACGCGCCGCCTACTGGCGCGACGACCCGGTGTTGCAAATTCTCGTGCTCCCCGCCCAGAATCCCGCAAGCTCCCGGCGCGGCGGGCCGACGGTCAACACTTGGAACTGGCCAGTCGGCACGCAGCTTACCGTCCGGGCCGCCGCCAATTGCGACGAAGTTGAATTGTTCCTGAACAATCGTTCCCTCGGACGCCATAAAGTTTCCCAGGATGTTTATGCCAGCGACTGGAACGTGCCCTACGCTCCCGGAGTGCTTTCGGCGGTCGGCTATCGCGCCGGCCATCAAGTTGCCACCAACGAATTGCGCACGACCGGCGCGCCGGCGCGGATCCAAGTCACGCCGCTCGCGTCGCCCATCGCCAGCGATCTCGCGCTCTATGCAATCACCGTTGTTGACGAAGCCGGTCTGCTGGTTTCCGATGCGACACCCGCTGTCACCGTAAAAGTCGAAGGCCCCGGTCATCTCATCGGCCTCGACACGGGAGATCTTACTTATGGCGGTCTCTTCAAAACCGACACCCGCAACGCCTATCAAGGCCGGATCCTTGCCACGGTGCAACGGACCGCACCAACTGGTGAAATTCAGCTTGTTACCACCGCGCCGGGACTGAAATAGCCGCCAACGATTCAAGACGAACCAAATCCGGGCATATGTCTGGGAGCGCTGCCGCGCCTCCGCGCGATACAATTTTTATTTGGTGGTTTCCGAGTTTCTTCAAAACGGTTATCTTCCCGCCGAGTTTATGCCGCAACCCAAAATCGCCGCCGCTACGCCCGCCGAATCCGGCTTCGCCATGCCCGCCGAATGGGAGCCGCATGAGGCGACGTGGCTCGCCTGGCCGCACCACCAAGCCGACTGGCCGGGCAAGATGGAAGCCATCCGCTGGGTTTATGGCGAAATGGCGCGCAAAATTTCACCGGGCGAAACCGTGCGCCTCCTCGTCCGGCATCCGGCGGAGCAAAAAGTCGCCGCCAGCCATCTCCAGCGCGCCGGCTGCGATTTGAAAAAAATCGAGTTCATCGTCCATCCGACCAACCGCAGTTGGATGCGCGACACCGGCCCAGTGTTTGTAAAGAGAAGTCCAAAGTCCAAAGTCCAAAGTCCAAAGTCGGAAACGGCGATCGTAAATTTCCATTTCAACGCGTGGGCCAGGGACAATCATTGGGGGAAGGATCGCAAGATTCCCGAAATGGCGGCGCGCCTGCTCGGCAAAAAATTATTTCACGCCGGGCGCAGTCACGAGGATTCAATCCACACTCCGCACTCCGCACTCCGCAACTTTGTTCTCGAAGGCGGCGGCATCGAGGTGAACGGCCGCGGCACGTTGCTCACGACCGAGGAATGTTATCTCCACCCGACGATTCAGGTGCGCAACCCCGGCATGACGCGGGCGCAATACGACGAGACCTTCAAGAAGTATCTCGGCGTCACCAACCCTCTCTGGCTGCTCAAAGGTCCCGCCGGCGACGACACGCACGGCCACGTGGACGACATCTGCCGTTTTGTGAACCGGAAGACGCTCGTGCTCATCCGGGAGAAAAATCAGCGCGACATCAATTACAAACCGCTCGCCGAAAACTGGGAGCGCGTGCGGGAATTCCGCCTTGAAAATGGTTCAAAACCCGAAATCGTGCCGTTGCCCATGCCCGCGCCGCTGTGTTTCGGCGACCGCCGGCTGCCCGCGAGCTACGCGAATTTTTACATCGCCAACGCCTGCGTCATCGTGCCGACGTTCAACGACCCGAGCGACCGCGTGGCGCTGGGCATCTTGGGAGAATTATTCTCTGACCGGCCGGTCGTCGGCATTCACGCCGTAGATCTGGTGCTCGGCTCCGGCTCGCTGCACTGCCTCACGCAGCAGCAGCCGCTATTAGATAGACTGATTATTTCTGCCGTGTCGCCTCACGCCCACGCCCGCCAAAAGCTCGTTTTATAATTCCATTCTCGCGTAGCCGCCGAGGTAACGAAGCTCCAACTTCTTCGGAACATCCACGCCAAACTCCTCGCAGCCTGGAAGGCAGAGCGGGAACCCGAGTTCCGGTTGAGCCGCTTGCCGCCATGGATCCCGGAGTTGAACCTGATCGAGCGCATCTGGAAACTGACTCGCCGGCTTTGCCTGCACCATCGCCATTTCCCCGCTCTAGCGACGTGATGGCGGCGGTTGAAGGCCAGTTTGAATGTTGGACACGGCCAAATAAACCGCTGAAAAAGCTGTGCGGTATCGCTTGATTGACGCAGGTATTTTTGACGCTGTGTAGCTCTGTTGAAAACATTACTGACTGCATAGGTTCGGCTAACGCCGGAGGGTGTAGGCCAGCACTTTGAATGCAGCTTCGGCCAACAGTTGACTCGGTTTGCGGGAGGTCAGCGTCGAAC
>Ga0181535_10007739_pt1 | contig 10720 bp, 9 predicted proteins | sample PEATcosm2014_Bin_44_FD_119774 | JGI IMG/M metagenome (GOLD analysis project Ga0181535, IMG submission 119774) | Peatland microbial communities from MTU Mesocosm Facility, Houghton, MI, USA - PEATcosm2014_Bin17_30_metaG | ecosystem: Environmental > Terrestrial > Soil > Wetlands > Peat | place...
AACTGCTCTCTTGGGGCTATTATATGGGTCAGTGTCCGGCCCTCCCCAACAAGCCGCTGGTTCGCCATTTCCCGCCGGTGAAGTGCGCTCGACGCCGGAGCCGGTTTCGCTGCCGGCAACCGCCTCCTTGCATAGCTTCTTCGGCCCTGGGGGACTACTCTCGCGCACCCATCCAGCCTACGAATTTCGCCGCGGGCAGCTCAGCATGGCGCAGGCCATCGAGCAGGCCCTGGCAGAACGTCGCCACCTGATCGTCGAGGCAGGAACGGGCACGGGTAAGACGCTCGCCTACCTTCTACCCGTGCTTCGCTCCGGCAAGCGTGTCATTATCTCCACCGGAACCAAGACCTTACAGGAGCAGCTCTTCTATAAAGACGTTCCTTTACTGGAAGAGGCGCTGTTTGCCTCGCCGGGATCTCCGGCGCGGACGGCGCTCGCCGGGGTGGAACGGGGCACGCCAGCGCCGGGCGAACGGCGGCTGCGGGTCTGCTACATGAAGGGCCGCAATAATTATCTCTGCCGCAAGAAGCTCTACGACCTCGCCGACGCGCCGATTCTGACCGGGCTGGAGGAGATCGAACACTATCGCGCCATCAGCGAGTGGGAGAAGACCACCGCGACGGGAGACCGCGCGGAGCTGGCGTCGCTGCCTGAAAGCGGTCAACTATGGCCGCGGCTGGACGCGCGCGCGGAGAATTGCATCGGCTCGAAATGCCAGCAATGGGATCGCTGTTTCATCACCGAGATGCGCCGGCGAGGAGCGGAAAGCGATGTGGTGATCGTCAACCATCACTTGTTCTTCGCTGACTTGGCGGTGAAGCAGGCAGCCGAGCACGCGCCCGATGCCGGCGTGCTGCCGGAAGCCGGGGTGGTGATCTTTGACGAGGCTCACGAGCTGGAAGACGTGGCCAGCAGCTACTTCGGCATCACCGTCAGCGATCTGCGCGTGCAAGACCTGCTGCGCGACGTGGAGCGGATGGTGCAGCAGCACAAGCTTTCCTCGCCGGCGCTGTCGGCGGCGGCAACTCGTGTCCAGGAGCGCGCGCAACTGTTCTTCGCCGCGCTTCCGCCTGGCGAAGGCCGCTTCGAGTTTCAAAACCGCCATGAATTTCTAGAGGAAAACGGCGACGAATTTCTGGCGCTCCAGGCCGCGCTGGCGCAGCTCGCGCTGGCGTTGCAGGGCCTTACCAATAAGCCTGACGAGGTCTTTCGGTTGGGCCGCCGAACCGAAGAATTGCGTGTGCAACTCGGCTTCCTGCTGGAGGCGACCGACCCCAACACGGTTTTCTGGATCGAGAGGCGAACCGCCTCGGCAATTGGAAAAGCCGCCCCGCGCCCGGATGCCCACGATCCTTCCGGTGCGGGAGCAGCGGCGCGAGGGCGCATCCATGCTGCTCGCGGCGGCCGGCAACAGCACGTCTTTTTGCAAGCCACACCAATCGACGTATCGCAGATTCTGCGGCAGACGCTTTTCGAGCAGGTCGACACCGCCGTGCTCACCTCGGCCACGCTGGCGGTGAACGGCACATTTGACTATATCCGCGAGCGGCTGGGAATTGAGAACGCCCGCGAGCTGGTGGTTGCCTCGCACTTCGATTATGAGAGCCAAGCCCTGCTGTATATTCCGCCGGATTTGCCCGATCCGCGTGAGCCGGGCTTTGCCGAGCGTGCCGCCACCCGCATCCGGCAGGTGTTGGAGATCACGCGTGGCCGGGCGTTCTGCCTCTTCACCAGCCATGCGCAGATGAACCAGGTCCACGACCGGCTTCTGGGAGAGCTCGAATACGCCGTGCTGCTGCAAGGCACGGCTCCGAAGAACGCGTTGCTGGAGCAGTTTCGCGCGACTCCAAACGCGGTGCTGTTCGCCACCGCCTCGTTCTGGCAGGGAGTCGACGTGCAGGGAGACCAGTTGAGCTGCGTAATCATCGACCGTCTGCCGTTTGCCGTTCCCAACGATCCGATTACAGCCGCCCGCATTCGCGCCATCGACGAAGCCGGAGGCAACGCCTTCATGCAATACCAGGTGCCCTCCGCCGTGATTTCTCTAAAGCAGGGCTTCGGCCGCCTGATTCGCTCGTTGCACGACCGTGGTGTGCTGGTGCTGCTTGACAATCGCATCCTGAAGAAGCGGTACGGGCGCGTGTTTCTGAATAGTCTGCCAAGCTACGGACGGACGACGGAGTTGCGCGCGGTGGCCGGATTCTTTGGCTGCGATGATAGCGAGTTAGAATAGTGACATGCACTCCCGTGCGGCGGATGCTGCGCACTCTGAGGGACCATGTACGAAGTCACAGTCGAAGATACGTTTGCCGCAGGGCACTACCTGCGCAATTACAAGGGAAAATGCGAGAACCCGCACGGCCACAACTATCGCGTTCGCGTAACGCTCGCCGGCCGGGAACTCGACCAGGCCGGACTGCTGCTCGACTTTAAGGACCTGAAGCGGGTGATGAAGCCGGTGATTGACTATTTGGATCACCGCATGATGAATGACCTGGAGCCCTTCACCACCTTGAATCCGTCCGCTGAAAACCTGGCAAAATATTTCTTCGACCAGACAAACGAGCACCTGAAACAGCATACGAATGGCCGCGTGGAGATCAAGCGGGTGACCATCTGGGAAACAGACACCTCGATCGCAACTTATTACGAGTGAGTTGAACGCCCCGGCAGGCAGACAGATGCAGATCATCGAGATATACAAGTCGCTGCAGGGCGAGTCGTCATTTGCGGGATTGCCCTGCGTCTTTGTGCGGCTTGCCGGGTGCAATCTGCGCTGCCGCTGGTGCGACAGCGAGTACTCCTTCAAGGGCGGAGTCAAGATGTCGAACCAGGAGATTGCCGACGAGGTGCAACGATTGATGCCTCCCTTGGAACGCGGGGGACTGGTCGAGATCACCGGCGGCGAGCCGCTTTTGCAGGAGCGTGAATTGATTCCGCTGATGAAGCAGTTGGTCGAGAACGGTTACACTTTGCTGCTGGAAACCAGCGGTGAGCGGCCCTTGCAGCGGGTGCCTCCGGCGGTGTTCAAGATTGTCGATGTCAAGTGCCCGGACTCGGGCGAAGGTGAAAGCTTCCGGCTTGAAAACCTGGGGTCGATTTCGCAGCGGGATGAACTCAAGTTTGTGATCGCCTCGCGGGCGGACTACGAATTTGCGCGCACGTTCACGCTCTTCCATGAGCTCTGGCGGAAGGCTGGCAACGTCATTTTTTCACCCGCGTTCCGCAAACAGGCAAGCGGCTCTCGCGACGCCGCCAATTGCCTGGTCGATCCGCGGGAGCTGGCGAAGTGGATACTCGAAGACGGCCTGCGTGTGCGGCTTGGCTTGCAAATTCACAAATTCATCTGGGACCCGTCGTTAAAGGGCGTGTAGAAGGCAGCGGAAGAACTCGCGCCAGTGTCATTCTGAGGGAACGGAGCGTTTTGCGTGACCGTAGGATATGCTTTGTTTTTCAGCACGCGTAAACAGCAGATCCTTCGCTTCGCTCAGGATGACATCCTGAAATTTTAGATAGCGAGACTACGGACAATACAACATGGAGCAAGACAAGTCGGTTGTGGTCCTGAGCGGCGGGATGGATTCCTGTGTCTGCGCGACGCTGGCGGTGCGGGATTTCGGCGCGGAGAATGTCGCCGCGCAGCACGTGAGTTACGGTCAGAGGACGGAGGCGCGCGAGCAGCAGGCGTTCCGCGACATTTGCGACCGGCTGGGGATCAAGCAGCGGCTGATGGTGCGCAATCAGGCTCTGGGCCAGATCGGCGGCTCGGCACTCACCGACTCAGGTTTTGCGGTGCCGGCGGCCGGGGCGGAAATCGGGCAACAGATCCCCATTACATATGTCCCGTTTCGCAATGCGCACTTCCTTTCGGTGGCGGTAAGCTGGGCCGAAGTGATCGGAGCGGAAAAGATTTATATCGGCGCCGTCGAGCAGGACAGCTCAGGGTACCCGGATTGCCGTCCCGAGTACTACGAAGCATTTAACCGCGTGATCCGCGCCGGAACCAAGGAAGGCAAGATCCGGATCGTGACACCGCTGATAGCCATGCGAAAAGCTGAAATCGTTTCGCTCGGCCTGAGTCTAGGCGCACCTTTCGAGCTGACGTGGTCGTGCTACAGCGGCCAGAGCAGGGCATGCGGAGTGTGCGAAAGCTGCGCCCTGCGGCTGCGCGCCTTCGAAGCCATTGGCATGCAGGATCCCATACCATATCAGACACGCGCTTCGGTTGAAGAATCCTAGTGTGCTGCGCCAAGGGCCGAGCAACTTGATATGAGAAATCGAATCCCGATCCTGATTCCATTGGCGGTGGTGGCGATCGTTTTGTGCGTCGACGTCGCGGCCCAGCAGCAGCAAGATACGAAACCGCAGGATGCCGTTCAGCAGAACGAGAAAATCAAGGTTCTCAACCAGATGTTGCTGCAAGCGGCGGCGGCTCGGCAGGCAGGCGATTACCCGAAGGCGGTCTCGATCATGCTGGAAGCCACGCAGCAGGACCCGAGCCAGGACGTGCTTTGGGCAAGCCTCGGCCAGTCGTATCTCGGCGCCAAACAGTATCCAGAGGCCATCGCGGCCTTGAAGAAGGGCGTGGCGCTAAAGCCGGAACGTCAGGAATATCACAATCTGCTGGGTACGGCCTATCTCCGACTGCGGCAGATGGACGATGCCGTCGGCGAGTTCAAGACAGCCGCCGAACTGAACGACAAGAATCCGAGCGACGCCAAGCATAATGACAACGCTGCCATGTACTGGTACAACGTCGGCGCAGTGCTGTCCATTCAGGGCAAGTCAGCGGAAGCGGTCGCCGCTTTCGATAAGGCGATTGCCGCCGACCCGAAAAAGGCCGAGGCCTACTATCAAAAGGGTATCAACCTGATCGCGAAAGCCAGTATCGACAAAGACGGCAAAATGTCAGCGCCAGAGGGTACTGAGGAAGCCTTTCAGAAGTATCTCGAGCTGAGTCCAAACGGACAGTTCGCAGACCAGGTGAAGCAGATGTTGGCCATGATTGGAGCCAAGGTTGAGACGCAGTACGGAACTGCCGGGAAGGGCAAGAAATAGCGTTCCAAGCAGCAGCTCGGCGCCTGCCAACATGGGTTGCGTATATTCTGTACCCGGATAACCAGGTCCGCTGTAGTATTTCTCCAGCATGAAGCTCTCGAACCGTGAGCAGTTGTTATCGTTTTGCCAAGCGCGCCAGGTAGTAGAGCATCAGGCCCTGCGCTTCAAGCCTGGGGCCGCGGAAAAGGTTTCGCTGAACCGCTCCCTCGCTCGATTTTTGGCATTGCCAATTCGCGCCGATCGCGATTTTCCACCATTTCCGCGCGCCACGCGCGATGGATTCGCGGTGCAATCAGCCGACTTGGCTACGATTCCGGCCCACTTGAAGATCGTTGGCGAAATCAAGGCTGGAGCCGCGCCGGAGTCGATGCAGCGGAGGCTGCTGCCTGGTGAGGCGGTTGCGATTATGACCGGCGCTCCCGTCCCTGTCGGGGCGAATGCCGTGCTGATGCTGGAGCACACCAGGCGCTGCCATGATGGCGGCATCGAAGCTCTGCGGCAGGTAGCTGGCGGGGAAAACATCGTTCCCAGGGGAGCCGAGGCGGGCGAGGGCCAACTCTTGTTTGATGTGGGTACGCGGGTAACCCCGACCGGCATAGCCGTTGCCGCGTCAGCAGGCTACTCCACTGTCACCGTCTACCGTCGCCCGCAAGTGGCAGTGCTGGCCACCGGCGACGAGATCGTTCCGGTTCACACTTTCCCTGGTCCCACGCAGATTCGCGACTCCAACCTGCATTCGCTGGCGGCCCAGATCGAGTTGGCCGGCGGAGAACCTGTCCCGCTGCCGATTGCACCCGATCATCCTCGCGAGTTGCGCGAGTTGATCGCACTGGCCTTGCAACACGATCTCGCATTGTTCTCCGGCGGGGTCTCGGCGGGCAAGTACGACCTGGTGGAAAATGTGTTGAAAGAGTTCAGGGCTGAGTTCTACTTCACCGGGGCTCTGATTCAGCCAGGCAAGCCCATCGTCTTCGGCGAAGCCGAGGCGTCTGTCAAACCACGGCGCAAGCGTTCGGCAACGGTGCACGAGCCGGTGAAGATGCGCCGTGTGCCATTTTTCGGTCTGCCTGGGAATCCGGTATCGACGCTCGTCACCTTTGAACTGTTTGTCGCTCCGGTGCTGCGCGCCCTCGCTGGAGGTGAACCGGCTCCCCTGCTGTTCGCGTCGGCGCGGTTGAAAACCGAGTTGCGCACGCCTGTCGGACTCACGCGGTTTCTGCCGGCCAGGATGAGCGGAGGACCGGGAAGCATTGAGGTCGAATATCTGAAGTGGCAAGGTTCCGGCGATCTGGTTTGCGCTTCGCGCGCTAACTGCTACCTGGTCGTACCTGACGATCGTGAACGGATGAACGCCGGAGACGAGGTTAGCATTCTGATCTTCGGCTCGGAATTGCGATGAAACGGAATGCGATGCGTGGAGCAAGCGTCCGGGACGGAGCCGATCGAGCCGATGGCGCGACTCGAACTTGAAGTTTGAAGCCGGAAACCCGAGGCTGATTGGATGAAGAACAAGCTCTCACATTACGACTCTCAGGGCCGCGCGCGCATGGTCGACGTTTCCGAGAAGTCCCCGACTAAGCGAACCGCTGTGGCTACGGCCGTGGTCCGCATGAGCCCCAAGGTACTGGCGGCTTTGCCGGAGAACCCGAAGGGCGATCCCTTTGAAGTGGCCCGCATAGCCGGAATCATGGCGGCCAAGCGCACGTCAGAACTAGTCCCAATGTGTCATCCGATTTCGCTTTCGCACGTTGATGTGCACCTGGCGCTGTGCGAGAATGGCGTCCGCATTCGCGCCACGGCCACTACAACCGCCGTGACGGGCGTCGAGATGGAGGCCATGACGGCGGCTTCGATCGCGGCCTTAACCGTATACGATATGTGCAAGGCGCTGGACAAAGGCATAGAGATCCGCGAAATTGTCCTTGAGAGTAAGACCGGCGGTAAAAGCGGCCGCTACCTTCGGCCCGGCAAAGTCTAGGTAACCATGGCAATTCCTATCAAAATCCTGGTGATCGACGACAACCCCATGATCCGCGAGTTGATTGGTCGGGGCCTCGAGTCTTTCGGCATCGTCCAACTAGCCGCTGATGGCGCCGAAGCGCTTCATCAGCTCGAGGCAGCCACGCCCGACCTGGTGATTGTTGATGCGGAGCTGGGATCGAGAGGCGATCCGTCGCTGCTCGAAGAACTTCGCCGGCGGCTCACCGCGCCGCTGATTCTGCTTACGGTCAGGGACAGCAGTGGCGAGTCCCATCGGTCTTTCGATGACAGTGTTACCGAGAACCTCGAAAAACCCTTCTTGATCCGCGACCTGCAAAGCTGCGTGCGGCGCATCGCGGAGCGCATCAACCTGGAGCGCATGATCCGCCCGATGGACGGCGACTCCGTCCGCGGGACGCTGGCGCAGATGAGCGTCACCGACCTGGTTCAATCGCTGGAGATGGGCCGCAAGAGTTGCTGCCTGGCACTGACGGGTGCACCGGTAGGCAGCCGGAAGGCGGCACCGAAATCATCATCAGGAAGTCAGCAACGCTGCGAAATGTATTTTGTGGAGGGGCAATTGGTGCATGCCGCTCGCGGCTGGGTGCTGGGCGATGATGCGGTCTACGACGCCCTCCGTTGGGAGAGTGGGGGAACTTTCGAAATCGACTTCAAGGCCACAACCGATCTGCGGACCACGACGCGCTCAACCCAGGCGTTGTTGATGGAAGGCATGCGCCTGCTCGACGAAGCCGCGCGCGACGCCTCCGGCGCAGAGCGCGAAGACGACCACGACGAACCCGGCGGCACGAGGGCGGAGTAAATGGCCGAGGCGGGTGCAACCAGCATGTGCGACTCTTCCTGGCGGAGCGGACCCGCGTAAACCGATGCCAGCTTTCCACAAGGTTCTACTGCTCTACAACCCGGTTGCCGGAAGCAAACACTCTGCACGCACACGGGAACTGCTCTCCGCCGCGCAGGTTTTTCGCGACGCCGGCGTCGAAGTTGAACTGGAGCCGACGCGCGCCAAGGGTGAAGGCGGCCGGCAGGCGAAAGCCGCTCTGGAACGCGACTTCGACGCGATCTTCGCCTGCGGCGGAGACGGCACGGTCTTCGATGTATTGCAAGGCATGGTGCACGGTCCCGAGCAGGTGGCGCTGGGAGTGCTGCCGCTGGGAACCGCGAACGTGCTGGCCACCGATCTCGGGCTTCCCGACGAGATTACAGCCGCGGCCCGGGTCACCCTTGGCTACGTGCCGCGGCGCATAGCCGCCGGGCAACTGCGCTGGAATCGAACGCCGGATCAGCAGGAAGAGCGCACGATGTATTTTTCGGTTGCCGCCGGCATGGGGGTTCACGCCGAGTTGATTTACGACGCGACGGCGCGGCTTAAGCAACACGGCGGTTTCGCCGCTTATTACGTGGCCGGATTATCGTTGCTGGTATCGCACGAATTTACGCCGTTCTCCGCCGAGATCACGCTGCCGGACGGAAGCCGGCGGCGGGAAGAGCTGCTGGAAGTGGTCGGCATGCGGGTGAGCTCGTTCGGCAAATGGCTCAGCCGTTGGCGTCCGGGCGGAGCGCTCGGCCATGATTACCTGCAATTGATCACCTTGAAGCCGAGCAGCCGCCTGGCCATGTTTCGCTATGTGATTTCAGCGATCTTTCGCGGCGCCGGACCGGAATCGAAAAGCCGTTCGGCCCGAGTCGAGTTCGTCCGCGCGCTGTGTGTCCGGTTCCGCTTGCTCCACCCCAGTTCGACAGCTCGCCTGCGCGCGCAGGCCGATGGCGAGGTGTTGAGTGGCATGCCGGCCGAAATGTCCATCGTGCCGCGTGCACTGACGTTGTTGATGCCGCCGTCGCAGTGATTTGAGGGCGAGGGATCGTGGAACCAATCACTCATTTTCTGACCGGCGCGTGCCTTGCGCGCCTGGGCTTCAATCGCAAGACGGCGTTGGCCACGCTTACCATGACATTGGCGGCCGAGGCTCCTGATATCGACATCGTGTCATATGTGAAGGGCTCCGTCTCCGGTTTTGTCTGCCATCGCGGGGCGACGCACACTCTCTGGGGAATTCCGCTGGTGTCGGCCGTGGTGCTTGCCCTGGTCTTCGCCGGATACCGCTTACGGCAGTGGCGACGTGGACCGCCCCAGCGAACAGGACTCGCCGCAGACTCCAAACGATTGACGCCACGCTGGGGGCTCCTGTACCTGTTTGCCTGCGTGGCGGGCTACAGCCACCTGTTGCTGGATTTCACCAACAGCTACGGAGTGCGGCCTCTTTGGCCTTGGTGGCCGAAGTGGTATGCGTGGGATATCGTCTTCATCATCGAGCCGCTGCTTCTCGTGGTTTTGTTCGGCGGCCTCAGCTTGCCGGCCTTGTTCGCTCTGGTCAACCGGGAGATTGGAGCACGCGAAAAAGGTCCGCGCGGCCGGGTGGGAGCGGCGATCGCCCTCGCACTGATGGTACTGCTATGGGGAGTGCGCGATTACGAGCATCGGCGCGCCGTCAATGCGATGGAGGCACTCGAGTATCAGGGCAAAATCCCCGTGCGAATTTTCGCCTTTCCGTACATGACGAATCCGTTTCGCTGGTACGGCGTGGTCGATACCGGAGACAACTACCTTGCCATGGAGATCGATTCGCTCGCTCCGGCGGTCGATCCGCAGGGACGCGCCCGTGTCTATTCGAAACCCGAGTGGACGCCCGCCAGCAATGCCGCCCGCGACACTCGGCTGGGCCGCGCGTATCTGGAGTGGGCGCGGTGTCCGCTGGTCGAGACCGAGAAGCTCGACGGAGCCTCGCCCGGGTTTCTGGTCCGGTTTCGTGACCTGCGGTTTGTCTACCCGGACTCGCGCCGCTCGGCCCTGGGCGCTTATGTTTTGCTTTCTCCCACTCTCCGGGTTGAAGACGCCAGAGTTGGCGTGCGCAATGTGCCCGGCGCGAGGCGATGAGGCTGGGGTGGCGAGACGCGTCGAGCGGGGAAACCGGGTTACGCGATCTCGACCGGCTGGCGGTTCCGTGTGCGACGGCGGCGCATGACGATGGCTATGATAGCTATCGTGACGGCAGCCACTATCGCCAGGGCTATCGGCCAGTGACGCATGATCACCGTCTGGAACAGGTCCACAATATGCGGACCAAAGATAAGCGTGAGCACCGTTAGCAGCGTAAAGCGTGCCAACCGGCCGGCGAAGACGGACACGCAAAACCGTATCCAACTCATCTCGGCAACACCGGCGCAAAGCACAAACAACTTGAATGGCGTCGGCGGCGGCAACATGGCCGGAATGATCAGCGCCCACATGCCGTAGCGCTCCACTCGTGCGTGAACGTTGGCAAACCGCTGCCTTCCAATGCGTTTGGCGATGAGGGCTTCTCCACCCTTGTATGCAATCAGATAAGGAACCAGACTTCCTATCACGGAGCCGAGCGCGGCCATCAGGACGCAAGGCACTAAGTGGGCGCGATTCGTATAGACGTAGTATGCCAGCAACGGGTCAAGGGGCATGCCAATCACCGCTCCGTCCAGCGTGGTCAGAAAAAAAATCGCCCACGGCCCGCTCAGCGGGGCGAGCACGTGCACAATGAAACCTTTGTACTGCGCTAAAAAATGCTTCAAAAACTCACCTGTTCGGCACGGAAAGACGCGGTCGCGCTGGCGTAAGACAGAGGCAGAC
>Ga0181535_10007740_pt1 | contig 10720 bp, 12 predicted proteins | sample PEATcosm2014_Bin_44_FD_119774 | JGI IMG/M metagenome (GOLD analysis project Ga0181535, IMG submission 119774) | Peatland microbial communities from MTU Mesocosm Facility, Houghton, MI, USA - PEATcosm2014_Bin17_30_metaG | ecosystem: Environmental > Terrestrial > Soil > Wetlands > Peat | place...
TGCTTGAACAGTTTTTTCATCCCGGCTTCGTCCTGGGTGATATTCGGATAAATCTCACTGTAGGTGCCTTCAAGGTAGGTGTTGCCCACCAGCGCCGGACCGCCGTGACCGGGGCCGGCAATGTAAAACATGTCCAGGTCATACTTCTTGATTACACGGTTTAAATGCACATAGATGAAATTTTGGCCCGGCGTTGTCCCCCAATGTCCAACCACCAACGGCTTCACGTCGGACAGTTTTAGCGGACGTTTTAGCAACGGGTTGTCGTAGAGATAAATCTGGCCGACCGACAAATAGTTGGCGGCGCGCCAGTAGGCGTCCATTTTGTGGAGCAGTTCCGGTGTGAGTGTTTTTGCATTCATGGTTTAATCTTTCTTGTTCATCGCGCCGGGTTCGAGAAACCGGGCCGCTGAGCGCGCAATCATGAGTTCTTCGTTCGTGTGGATGACGCGCACAACGACATGCGCGCTCTTGGTGGAAATTACGGCCGCATTCCCGGCGTTCCAAGTCTCGTTCAGTTCAATGCCAAGGAAACCCAACCCTTCACAGATGCGCGTCCGCACGAGGGGCGCGTTTTCGCCGATGCCACCCGCGAAAACGAGCGTGTCCAATCCTCCAAGCGCGGCGGCAAAGGAGCCGATCCACTTTTTGGCCTGATAACAAAACAAGGCCACGGCTTCCGCCGCCCGCACCTCACCGGACTCCCGCGCGAGCAAGTCCCGCATGTCGGAGCTGATCTCCGAAACTCCCAGCAGCCCGGATTTGTGGTTGACCATTTCGTAAAATTGTTTTGTGGACATCTGCTCGGTCCGGGCCAGATACGGAGCCAGTCCCGGGTCCAAATCGCCGGAACGGGTGCTCATCACCAATCCTGCCGTGGGAGTGAAGCCCATGCTGGTGTCCATGCTTTTGCCGTCGCGCACGGCGGCCATGCTGGCTCCGTTGCCGAGATGGGCCAGGATCACGCGGCCGGTCTTTGCCGCCCGATCGCCGAGGCGCGCGAGTTCTTCCATCAAATAAGCATAGGACAGGCCGTGGAAACCGTAGCGTTGAATTCCCTTGGCGTCGAAGCGGCGTGGAATCGGCAGCAGCTTGGCCACGCGCGGCATGGCGTGGTGAAACGCTGTGTCGAAACAGGCTACCTGGGGCAGTTTTGGATGACGCTGGCAGAATGCCTCCATCAATCCAATTTCGCGGGGTAGATGATCCGGGTCGTTTGGGCTGATGCGATGCAGCTCATCCAGCAATTCCGGGGTGACCAACTCGGGCGCGGTGTGTTGCATGCCATGGACCACACGGTGTCCAACGACTTCGATTGAAGCAGCCCCGTCCTGCTCCCCGAGCCAGTCTATTAGATTGTTTGCCGCAGACCTGTGATCGGGAGCCGCGATGCTGTGAGTGTCCTGTTGATTCCCATCCGGGTCGCGGAACGTCAGATTCGTTCCGCTCAGTCCGATGCGGTCAACGGTTCCATACAGCCCTCGCTTCAGCGGTTCGCCGGCTTGGTAGAGCGCGAACTTGATGCTTGATGAGCCGCCGTTAATCGTCAGGATGCGTGGGGCGTGGGGCTTCATGGATGATACCTTACTCATTCCCCAGTCCCAAAGCAGCCAGTTTCGCGCGTGTGGACCGGTAATTGGTGTGAACAATGCCACGAATGCCCAAGTCTTCCGCGATCTGGACAAACATCGGAGTGTTGTCGATATAAACGATCTGCCGGGCTGGCACCTGGGCGATGTCCAGCGCAAGTCGAAAGATGTTCACGTCGGGCTTAGAGATGTGGACATAGCAGGAGGAAATAAAGAAATCCACAAACCCGCCAAGTTTGAACTTTCGAATCCGGTAGGCATTTAATTCCCGCGCCTCGTTGCTGACCACGGCAACCTTCAGTCCATGCCGGACCTTGAGTTGAGCGGCCAGCTTGAGCACATCGAGGCAGGGTTTCGATTGCGCGAACATGAACCGCCGAAACTCAGCCCGGGAGAACAGCCGCTTTTGGTAAAAGACCACCCGGCTCAAATATTCTTCCAGCGTGAGCTTTCCGGCCTCAAAGATGTCGAAATTCAGGCTATGCCTCTCCTCCATCTCGGCCCGGTCCAGCTTGAAATTGGCCGACGCCCGTTTGCGGGCAACACGATCCCATCCGTCGGTGAGCAGGACGCCGCCAATATCCAGAAACATGCAGCGGATTGCAGTTGCTTTCTTCATCGTCTTTTTTTCGTCGATTTCGGTCTGAAACTCTATCAACGCGCATAGCCTAATTGGCGGACCGATATGTTTGCCATGGGGTGTTCACCTCATCCCGCTTATCCATGTCATGCTGGCCAACGTGCTGTCGGCAGGCTTGTTTACCCCCTGAATATGTCGAACGGCTCGATTTTAAGGACTTTGCGCACTCCGACATAACTTGACAGGCCGGCGATCAATAAAACCATGCCAAAGGCCAGCCCCAAGTTCCAAAAGGTGATCGTGGCCGCGTAGTTGGGCAGCCGGGATCGTGCAATCATGATCATCAGCGTCACAAAACCGACGCCCAGACCATAGCCGGTCAGCGCCGTAAAGGTCGCCATGAACAGGATCATGTAAACCAGCTCGCGTCCTTTGGCGCCGATGGCTTTGAGCGCGCCGAATTTCTCCAGGTTTTCGAGGATGAACGTGTAAAAAGTCTGGCCTGAGATGGACAGCCCAACAATAAAGGCGATTGCCACCATCAACAGGATGTTGGTGCCAACACCGGTTTTGTAGGTGTAGTAGTTGGCGATGGATTGGTTGAATTCCTCCTTGGTCAGGGCGACATAGCCAAGTTGGGCTACTTTCTGCTTGATCGCTGCCACCGCTGCCGCGCTCTTGGGCTGCACCAGCACGTAGGACAAGGTGAAACGCATGGACGGGATGTATTCGATCGCGCGGTAGTAGGTGGTATAGAGCGTGGGGATGCCGTTGAGGCCGTTGACGGCGACCCTGGCAATGCCCACAATCGTGCCGCGGTGATCATTGAGTTCGAACGAGGTGCCGATCTTGGCGTTCTCCAGCTTCGGGAATTCAGCGTCATCGACGGCCAGAAATGTGTTGTCGTTATAGATGTTCAGAATATTGCCCTTTTCGAGTTCGGGACGGCCAAACAGGCTGTCTTCGTCCAGACCAACGACAGTGACGGATTGATAGTTGCCGCTCTGGAGCTTGACCAGGGCGCCGCCAATAAAGAGCGGCACCGCGTAGCTGACCTCGTCCATGCTGCGCACCACGTCCAGCACGTAATCCGGCATGGGGATCGGCCCGGTGGGAGTATTGACCGATGGATCTATGATCCACATGTCCGCGCCGATATTGGTCACAGTTGAATAAGAATGGTTGAGGATGCCCGCAAACATCGCGGTCATCATCATCATCAGGAACACGGAAAAGGTAATCCCAATCAACAGCGCGGTAAACTTGGGCTTGTCATTGACCAGCAGCTTGAATCCGATTCGCAGGATGCCACCGTATTTCATGGCGCCTCGCTTTTGGCCACCGGATGCGGCTCGTTCCACCAACCCCCTCCCAGCGCCACGAATAAGGCGACGGTGTCCTGGTGGCGTTGCGCCACAGTTTGCAGCCAGGCGATGGTTGCCTGGTGAAATTGCACGTCGGCCGTCAAAACGTCGGGATAGGCGATCAGACCTGCATTATAATTGACTCGTAACAAGTTGAGCGCATCGCCGGTGGCGCGCCTGGCTTCGACCTGGGCCTGCAGCCCCTCTGCGTCGTGTTCCAGCGCTTTCAAGGAGTCAGCTACTTGCTCAAAAGCGCTGAGCACGGTCTGTCGATAAGTTGCCTGAGACTGCTGATAGGCGTCGATGGATGCGCGCCGGACGTACCACAAACTATTGCCCTGAAACACGGGGGTCGTGACCGTCGGGCCGATGCTCCAGAACTTGCTGACGGCCGAAAGATTGGCCAGTGTGGTGCTGGCGCCGCCGTAAGTGCCGCTCAAACTGAAACTCGGGTACATCGCGGCGGTCGCGATGCCGATGTTGGCGCTGGCCACATGCATGAGCGCCTCGGCCGACAGGATGTCAGGACGCTGCCTCACCAGATCGGATGGCAGACTCACCGGCAGGTCCATTGGCAACGACAGTTCTGTCAAATCAATATCGGGCAGGGTGGCTTTCGATGGCACCACGCCTTCCAACGTCGCCAACAGGTGCCCGGCCTGGCTGGCATTCTGCTCCAGGGGCGCGAGCAAAGCCTGGTTGGCGGCAATCAGGCCGCGCACGCTCAACACGGTCGAATAGGGAGCTGTGCCGGCGTAAAACTGGGTCTCGGCGAGGTGAAGTTGCTGCTTTTCCAGCCCGATCAATTGTTTTGTCGCGCGAATCTGCGCCGCGTAGGCCGCGCGCGCGATGCTGGTGTTGACGACATTGGCGGACAACGTCAGGTAGGCTGCCTTTGTCTCGTAACGCTGGGAGTCGGCTTGGGCGCGCAAGCCTTCCACCGTGCGGCGCTTGCCGCCGAACACGTCGAGCGCGTAGCTGATAGTGCCGCTGGCGGTAAACAGATTAAAAACGGTGCCGGACGTTTGTGAGCCTGATTGTTCCAACGGCGCGGCGCTGAGTTGCCGGCTGGCGGATACTCCGGCCTGGCCTGACGGAAAGTACAAGCCATAACCGGCGCGCAAGTTGTCCTGACTCTGGCGCAAACTGGCCTCGGCCGCCTGGAGAGTCGGATTATTCGAGATGGCCTGCCGCACAACCGCATCCAACGGCTCTGACTGGAAAAGCCGCCACCAGTCGGCAGTGATCGCGGCGCCGGGCGTAAAATGCTGCGCCTTGCCATCCGCCGCGACTGTGGATTCAAGCTGCGACCCGCTCGTATAGCGGTCGGTATCGGGCGGCGCGGGCCGGACGAAATCAGGCCCCACCGCGCAGCCGCCCAGCGTCGCCATGATCGCGGCGGCGCCTGTGCCGCGCCGGACTGATGATCGAAAGTTGTTCATGAAATTCGCACTGACGGGTGTCTGGCCGGGCGGGGCGCTATTGCGACCCTATGTAAACATCCACCAATTGGCCCGGATAGACCGGGATGTCCTTTTTCTCGAACCGGAAAATAACCGGCAACACCCGCAAATCCACCTGCTCCTGACGTTCATTCGACAGTTCAATCTTGGGCGACACATAAGGCTGCACCCTGACGAATTCCAGCGGCACTTTATTGGTGTAGGATCCGCGAAGCGACATTTGCGCGTGAATATGCCACGCAGAGGGCAATTGTGAGACCAGTATCTCGTCCACAAAACAGCGCACAGCCAAATGGTCTTGAGACGGTACCATTATTACCGCCGGGTCGAATAATTCCGTGTAAGGGTCATAGGAACCCTGCGACGACTCATAGCTGCCGGTCGTTGCATTGACGGCCAGCACAACTCCTCCGACCGGCGCTTTGACCGTGAATTTTTGCAGCAGCGCGTTAGCCGCCTTGTAAGCCTGCTTGAGCGCATCATACTGTTTCTGCTGGTTAACGATGTCATAACTCCAGGCCCCGGCCTTGGTCAGTTCATATTGTTTGCGGGCGACGTCCAATGCGGCTGACGCCTGATTGACGGTGTCTTCCGCGGTGTCCAGCGCGTCCTTGCTGATCGATTTTGGATCCATGTCATACGAGGCGCGGTCCTTGTTGTACTGGTCACGGGCCACTTTTAGATTGGATTCTGCCAGACCCACCTGCGCCACAGTAATCGCCAGCGTTTCCATTCTCGGCTCCGCTTTGAGTTCATTCAGGACGGCGAGGGCGGCCTCGGACTGCAATCTCAACTGCTCTGTGGTTGGTTTCTGCACGGAATCGTCAATGATGAACAGCGTAGTGCCAGCCGACACCTGCTGCCCTTCGTGTACCAGCACCTTGGTGATCCGGCCCGCAACTTCAGGAAAAATATTGATGTTTTCACCGCTCGACTGGTCGCTCTCAATAATGCCATTGGCATAGATGGCCGACTCGTAAGGATTGCTGACTGGTTTGAACACGGGTGGCTGGGCCTTTCTTTCCATGCCAAAGAGGTAGGCGGCCACCAGTGCCGCCAGAACACCCACTATCGAGAGGGTAAAGATGATCTTGTTTCGGTATTCAGTTTTAGGCTTGGCCGGTTTGACGTCAGTTGCAGGCTCGGCGGCTTTGGCCTCGGGATTGGGTTCGGTTTCTTTCATTCGGTACCCTTGTCGAACGCGGTGAGACGTCCATCTTCCATATGCATGATCCGGTCTGCATATTCATTGATGCGCGCATCATGGGTGACAATCAGGATGCAGCGCTTTTCATTGAGTATTTTCTCCTTCACAAAGGCGATGATCATCCTCCCTGTGTCCCCATCCAGGGAGGCGGTCGGCTCGTCGAGAATCAGGATTTCTGGACGGCTGATGATCGCGCGCGCGATGGCTACGCGTTGTTGCTCGCCGCCCGAAAGCTTCACCGGCAATATGTCACCCCGGCCTTCGAGACCGACGATACCAAGGTTTTTTTTTGCCTCGATGATAGACTCGGCCCAGTCGTGCTGCTTCAGGATCAGCGGAATGGCGACGTTCTCAGCAGTGGTCAACCGTGGAAAAAGATGGTAGTCTTGGAAGACAAAACCAATCGTGTTCAGACGGAAGTCGGCCAACTGGTCATTGTTAAGGGTCCAGATATCGGCCCCTTTGACTGTCACCTTGCCGGCATTGGGACGCAGGATACCGGAGAGCATGCTGAGCATCGTGGTCTTGCCGCTACCGGAAGGACCGACGATGAACAGCATTTCGCCAAAGTGAGCGACCAACCCGACATGATTCACGGCCGTCATCTTGGTTGGGCCTTCGCCAAACCATTTTGTCAGATCGGTTGCGACGATCGCCTGATTGTCCATTGGTTTTGCGCTGTCGGAGATCATAACCCGCCGACCTCATTTTTCGGACACCGCACCCAATACGCCCTGATCCTGCACCAGCGTCCATTCGCTGTCCGGATTGTATTCTTTTATCGACGACGCCATTTGCGCCGTCTTTTCGCCAAGATTGCACTGATAGATTTTGCCGTCCTGATTGACAATAAAAGTCATGATGCCCGACTGGTCCCAATGTTCAGGCCAGGCCACCAGGGCGAAACCTTTGGTTAAGTTGCCATGACTCGTGTAATTGATTTTTCCGCCGGGAGCATCCTTGCCTTGCCGGGTCAGAATTTTGAAAAAATAACCATGGAACGGATGCGGGCCGGAACCTTGTTTGTGGTGGCTGTAACCCTCCGCGTGAGCATCGGCCACGAGCGGCCCGAAGGGACTGGCGGTTTCGCCCTCGGCGACCTTCCAGTAGAGTCCGTCCTTTTTGCCCGGCGCGCTCTTGAATTTCAGAGCGTACTTCGCAGGGCTGCTTCCGTCGGCGTTCAGTGTGGCGTACTGCCGTTGGGCGTCAATGTATGCGCTGCAAACGCCGATGGCGTGAAGTTCGTTCTTGCCGATATGACGGTTGATAATTTCTTCTTTGCCTGCATCAGTGTCGAAATGCCATTGCGAGTCTGTTTTCACCAGAGGAATCGGGAACGGCCAGTTCGTGGCGCCGATCTCAAGAGTGATTTTGCCATCGCCTTCCGGCACTTGCTGGCAGTTTTCTGCCAAGGCGCTGGCGAATTTGGCGGAATTATTGGCGTCCTGCACTTCATCTCCGGTCAGGAGCAAATTGGCGTCCGGGCCGAAAATCTGGTTCAGTGCGGCCTTGTCCTTGGCTTGGGTTGCCTCAATCAATGCCTTGACGGCTTTCTCCGGCGATGCGAAGGAGCGTTGCGCGACGGCGGCCTTCTGTTCCGCGGCGTGGAGTGTTGCGGGCAATAGGCTGAAGACCGCAGTTGCAATTGCCATTGTCAGGATGGCGCTAAAACGCGCCGATGGATTCAAAGGTTTCATAGATTTAATTGGTCTGATTTTGTGTCATATGTTGCCGACGTTCACCGTCTGCCTCCGCCCCCGTGACCGCCTCCGTGAGCGCCTCCGCCGCCAGCGTGAGCGGCTCCCCGGCTTGCCGCTCCGCGGCCACTGTAACCATGGGCAACATCCCGCCCGATAAAACCGCCATCCCACACCCCGCCCACTACCACAGGCCCCCCCACCACCACATCCCCGCCATAACCCCCGTCCACATATCCGACGCATCCCATAAACGTCACCAACAGCGTGGCGCCCAACGCCAATTTGATCCGGTCGGCCAGATGATTTGTTTTATTCATGTAGTTCTCCTTTTCCAACAGAAGTTAAAGATTGTTCATGCCCGTTAAATTCCATCAAACCTGTTTTAACGGCCCGTCGTGTCGTTTTGTTTTGTTTCATAAAGGGAGTGTGTGGTGGGGGAAGTCAGGCGCCGGTTCCCGCCGGAACCGGACGGTTCACGGAATATTTCTCGACGGCTTCCTGGGTTAAATTGACAAACACTGCGGATTCCTCGTAACTGATCCGATCCACTTTACTCGTCGATATCAGCACTTCTTTGCCGGAAATCCGGTGGCCGGTTTTGATGACCAATTGATCAGCCGCCCAACTATTGGTGTCCATCATAAAATCGCAGACATGGCCCAATATCCCGTCACTGGCCTGAAGATTGTAACCGTCCACGGCTCGTGTGCTGCGCAAATGCGCATCGGTGCGCGCGGGTTGCGAGCCATTTGCAGTGGCCTGTTCGATGGGAAGGGGCTTTACGGGCATGTCCACAATCGGGAAGCCGCTCGTGCCCCACAGCCCGTCACCTTGCCAGTAGGACGGCCATCCATAATACCGGTAATACTCTTCTTCATATTGTCGTGAAACCGGCTTGTGCGATTCAATCGAAGGGCTGTCTTCTATTTGTTTCCGGGTCAGTTTTACAAGCAGAAGTTTTCCAGCCTGATCAAGATTGCCGAGCGAGTGGGGTGAAATAAGCACCTGCCGTCCCGGCAACCAGGAACCCGTGTCCGCGACCACATAACGAATCGCCCAGTTTTGATCGTCAAAATAGAAATCCTTCACATGGCCGATTGCGCCATCGGATGCGCCCAGTTTTTCGCCATACAACTGTTTGATGCTTCGTAACATAAATTCTTCCTTTGTTCAAATTCCGCGCGACAAAAGCAGGACAACCTTCTTCTTTCAATTTATGGGCGAGACTCGCCTGTTTACCTTCCGCTATCTTTCCCCGTGCCAGCCGTCTTTACGCATGGAGTAAAAGTAATTCCAAAACTTGCTGCCGCCATGGGGTATTACCCTACCTGCGGAGTCTGCGAATTCATCTCAGTCCCGGCCCCGATTCGGGGAACGGAACGCCAGCCAGAGGGTGGATACCAGGCTCGCGCTTTTGAGAATGATTTGCGGCCAGGAAGGTTTGGCGCCGATGTTTGCGGGTTTGCCGCGCCGGAAGGCCGCCAGACCCGCCACAAGTATTGCGGCTGATGAAGCGATTGACTCGAAGGATTTGGCGCGGTTGGCAAGCGTGCGAACGCCTGACTTCAGCGCGACCATATCCCCGGCCAGTTGGGCGCGGTTAAGTTCGCTTTCAGCAAGCAAAAGTTGTTTGCGCAATTCGAGCGAGTTCATTCGAAGATTTTTTCCAGACATGCGCGATCCTTTCGGAGTTGGTCGAGCGAGGCGGAAAGCGTCTCCCAGTCGCGCAGTAGCCTGGTGAGTCGCCGACAAAGACAAAACCCGGCCGCCCCGTAGAGGCCGGTTAATATGAAAAGGACGGTTGCGGGCGAGCAGTCCCACCATAAAATCACGATGGCAGCCGTAAGCGTGATTCCGGCGAGCAGACCAAACGCCGCCGCGCCGAGGGCCAAAAGGAAGACGTGCAGGAGGCGCTCTCGCTCCTCCTGCAATTCCACCGTCAACAGTTCGAGCCGGTTTTCTCCGATGATTAACAACCGCTGCGCAATGTCTTTCGAGGTCGAGGCCAGTCGCCCGATGCTGTCAGTGGATTCTTCCATAACGCCGTCAATCGCGGTTGTGGGAGCACCGGCGGGCGAGGAGATAACCGATGATCGCCCCGACCCCGACGCCGATGGCGATGGCTTGATAGGGGTGCTCATGCACGGCCTCGTCGGCCGCTTTGGCGCCTGCAACGGCCTTGTCGCGGACGTTGCCCGCGATTTCCCTGGCGCGTTTCAGCGCGGCGGCGAGACGTTCACGGGCTTCTCCAACCTTTTCTCCGGCCACGTCGGCGGTGGCGGTCATCAAGGCTTGCGCGTCTTCGGCCAGTTGACCCGTTTCATGACTGCTTGCTTGTGTTTGTTTGTTCATATTGTCTGTGTTTTTTGTTTGTTCGTGTTTTTCAAGGGTAAATTGTGACCCATTGGGACGGCCGACTTTCGAGATTCGAAAAACTCCCGTTTCATGCCGGCATAATGCACGATGGGATCCTGACGGCGCTATGGGGTATTACCCTACCATTTGATTTCACAAGTTGGATCCGGGTATGGATTTTTGAGCGACCTGCCGTCTGACCTTTCATCGGCGCCAGACCGGTGTTTCCTCCCGGGAAACCAAGGGTTTTCCCAGTGACGGCAAGGAACGCCCTAGTTGTGGATCACTCTGGCGGACGCATGTTGCTTCATGCATAACTTTCAACAGCTAAAAGTGGATTGTGAGGTGGACCCCAAAAACTGGACCACAGGTTAAGATGGACTTTCGCAGGTCTGCTGTAGATAAGAAAGAGCAGACTTATGAAAGCAAAACGTAAACGACATAGTGCGGCCTTCAAGGCCA
>Ga0181535_10007741_pt1 | contig 10719 bp, 8 predicted proteins | sample PEATcosm2014_Bin_44_FD_119774 | JGI IMG/M metagenome (GOLD analysis project Ga0181535, IMG submission 119774) | Peatland microbial communities from MTU Mesocosm Facility, Houghton, MI, USA - PEATcosm2014_Bin17_30_metaG | ecosystem: Environmental > Terrestrial > Soil > Wetlands > Peat | place...
AATCGCCAGCCCGTGCCCGTGACCACGCGCTACTACAGCCGCTGGCAAAAGAAGTTTCTCTTCACCGAGACCAATGACGCCGAGCGCTTGGCCTACCTGCTGCGCAAGGTCTATTGGCTCTCAGGGGTACTGGGCGAAGGCAAGCCGGTGTGGATCGCAGACCCGCGGGACGCGCAGTATCTGAATACGACCGAAGCCGACCTGCTGCGCATGGCAGGCGATGAAGCCGGCGCCGGATTGGTGGCGCTCGATGGAGAATATGCAGCGGCCACGCCCGCTTTGATGGCGCGAGCAGCGGAGTACCAGGCTGCGCTGGAAGCGGCGCTCAACTTCACCAAGCCGCAGTTCAACGAGTCGATGCGCTCGGGCCACGCGAATATGTAGTTGGTCCGCGGCTTAAAGAAGCGCGGGGTCCATCGCACAACTACTCGCCGGTCAACACGATTTTGCCTTCCACGGAGCGGGCGGCCAAAAGCTCGAGGGCCTGCCGTGCTGCAAGAAGCGGGAACGTGTGCGTGATGAGCGGGTCGATCTTCTTCTGCGCGAGAAGCTCGAAGATCTTGGGCAGGTCCTCTCGGAGCGGCTGCGGATTCTTTTTGTAGAGCGCGCTGATGCCGTAGAAACTCCCGCGCCGGCCACGGAGCCGCGCGCCGATAAACAGATTGGAAAATGTGGCAAGGATGGAGACGATCCCTGGGGCCCCCATGAAACCGAAGCCGACGACCATCCCGTTCCGGCGCAGCGCGCGGATGCACTTGCCAACGTTGGCTCCCCCGACCGCGTCGAAAGCGTAATCCACTCCGTCAGGTTCGAAAACACGGACCAACGGATCGAGCGGTCCTTGTCTATAGTCGATTGGTATTGCGCCCAGCGAGCGCACGATGGAGTGCTTCTTGAGAGATGCCGCGCCGTACGCCTTAACCCCTGCCAGCCTGAGCAGCTGCAGAGCTGCCGTCCCTACGCCTCCTGAAGCCCCAGTAACCAGCGCGGTTTGGCCCGACTGCACCTTGGCGACGCGATGAATCATCTGCCACGCGGTCGCGAAATTCAGGATCACAGCCGCAGCATCGCGGCTTGACACGCCGCTGGGAACAGGCAGAAAGTGCTCAGATTCGCGGGTGAGGTACTCGGCAAACGCGCCGTAGACCGTGAGAGCGGCCACCTGCTGTCCGACGCGGAAGCCGGTGACACCCTGACCGATTGTGTCCACAACGCCTGCAGCTTCATAGCCGAGTACAAGCGGAATTTTCGGCGCGAAAGGGTAGTTACCCTTCAGCATGACGAGGTCGGTTGCGCCCACACCTGCTGCCTGTACCCGAACACGGAGCTGGCCCGGACCGGGCGCGGCAAGGGGCAGTTCGACGACTTGAAGGGCTTCCGGTCCGCCCTTCTTCGTGAGCATCACAGCGCGATATGTCGTTCCCACGCGTGGCCTCTTTTCAACTTTGCTTGGATGCCCAGGATGAATTGAATCAGGCCTTGAGTCGCTGGCAAAGAGGGTCTTCTCTCGGTTTACAACTGATCCCTGTTCCCTGGATGCCGTTCACTGCTTTTAGAGCGCCGAGCCGCACCCCGCGCAGAAGCGTGCTCCCGGAGGATTCATGCGCTGGCAGCGGCTGCATGCCATAAGTGTTCCCGGCTGGGCCATCGCGGCAACGGGCCCCGGCGGCATGTTCACAGTCACATTCACAGGCCAACCCACCGGCGGCACGCTCATGCCCAGGGCCGCGGCGATTCCCGCTGCCTGGATAGCATTGAACTCCCGCACCCGGCCAGGCATAAAGAAGCATTCAACAATCCCGAGCACCGTCGTGATCCCCGTCCAGAAGAAACAGCAATAAAGGATTCCCAGTCCCGTACGGCGTAGATAAAAGTGATGAACGCCGAACGTCCCCAGGAACAGCGCCAGCAGAATCCCCACCACTTCGTCGCGGCGCACCACCTCATATTGCTGATAAAAGATTGCCTGCGCATTGGGATACGAAACGCTGCTCATAGGACTCTTCCCCTGCCAACTTGCATTTAACTATACGCAATGGGAGGGTTCCGGGTTCCGTCTCGTCGTGCCCGGAGTAACACACTTCGCCCCAGTTGACGTAGCATCAAAGAGGTGATGACTACCTCCCCTGCTCTTGCCGCCGAAACCTTCTCTATTGGTGGCGATCTTCCGGTTCATCGTCTTGGGTACGGCACCATGCGCCTGGTAGGCGACGGCGCGTGGGGCGATCCGGCCGATCCTGCCGAAGCTCGCCGCGTGCTCCGCCGTGCTGTGGAACTCGGCGTGAACCTGATCGACACTGCAGATGCATATGGCCCCGAGATCGCCGAGCGGCTCATCGCCGAGGCGCTGCACCCCTATCCGGCTGGCCTGGTCATCGCCACCAAAGGCGGCGTCACGCGCCAAGGCCCCTCGAAAACCGAGTATGTAGGCCGCGCCGGTTATTTGATCCAGTGTGTGGAGATGAGCCTGCGCCGCCTCAAACTGGAGCGCATCGAGCTCTATCAATTGCATCGTATCGATCCGCGTACATCGCTCGAGGAGAGCCTGGGCGCGCTGCGCCAGATGCAGGACCAAGGCAAGATTCGTCACATTGGGCTCAGCGAAGTGACGCCGGCACAGATTCAAGAAGCGCAAAAGATTGTGAAGATTGTCACCGTGCAGAACCGCTACTCGTTGGCCGATCGCCGCCACGAAGACGCCCTTGCCTGGTGCGAACAGCGCCGCATCGGGTTCATGCCCTGGTATCCCATCGTCGCCGGAAAAATTCTCAAGGAGGATCACCCCTCGGCGCGGACGCTGGGGACCCTCGCAACCCGCCATGGCGCCACAGTCGCGCAGATACTGCTGGCGTGGTTGCTGCACCGCTCACCGGTCATGCTCCCCATTCCCGGCACGTCGAAGGTCGCACATCTGGAAGAAAACATCGCGGCTGCTGAGTTGAAGCTCAGCGCGGAAGACTTTGCGGAAATAGATTCGGCCGCCTAATGCCGCCCTGCAGTTGACCGCTGTCTCTAGACGACCGCGTTCTTCGCGATGACGTCCTTGTACCACTCGGCGCTTAGCTTCGGCGTGCGCTTCAGCGTCTTGAAGTCCACGTAGTGAATGCCGAAGCGCTTGCTGAACCCATCGGCCCACTCGAAGTTGTCCATCAGGCTCCAGAGAAAATAGCCCTGCACCGGATAGCCTTCCTTGGCGGCGCGATGGAGATGCATAAGATGGTTGCGTAGATACATGATGCGATCCACATCTTCCACGCGGCCTGCGGGTGTCAACACATCATCGGAAGAGGTGCCGTTTTCCGTGATGTAGATGGCCTTTGGCTTCCACAGATCGCACACGTTGCGCACGCCCCAGTAGATGCACTCCGGCCCCAGTTGCAGCCACGGCGAATACATGTGCGGAAAAGACGCCGGCATCGACTCAACGGCATATCCCATCGGTGAATCATCCGCACGCACATACAAAGGCACATAGATATTCACACCCAGAAAATCCACTGGGCTGCCGATCGCCTTCATGTCCCCTGGCTCTACTTTGGGTGCGTTCGCGCCCTCGTGCTGCAGATATTCCGCGGGATACTTTCCTTCCATCACCGCAGTCAAGAATGGCGCATTCCCGATGCGGGTCGCCGCACGCGCGGCCGCAATGTTATCTGGAGTTTCGATGACCGGGATATATACGATTGCGTTCTCGGCCAATCCCACCTGTGTGCCGCTTGGCGTGTTGGCCCGAATCGCCTGCACTCCCAGCCCGTGTGCCAAAATGCCGTGATGCCGAATCTGGTTGCACTCGCCGGCTGCGAGCTTCATGCCCGGAGCAAATTGCCCCTCGCGATAGCCCATGTCGGTGAAGCAGATGAACTCATTGGTCGTCATCCAGTTGTGCACTCGGTCGCCCAGTCGCCTGGTGACATACGCCGCATAATCCGCGAATGACTTGGCCGTAGCGCGGTTCTGCCATCCGCCGTCAAGAGCCTGCGGCAGGTCCCAGTGAAAGAGCGTGACATACGGCGTGATGTTATTCGCCAGCAGCTCGTCGATGACGCGATTGTAGTAATCGAGACCTTTGGGATTCGGCTGACCAGCGCCATCCGGAATCACGCGTGACCATGAAATCGACATACGATGCGTGGTCACGCCCAGCGCCTTCATCAGCTGTATGTCTTCTTTGTAGAGATGGTAGGAGTCGTCGGCTACATCGCCGGTCTCGCCGTGATAGGTTTTACCCGGCGTGTGCGAAAACGTGTCCCAGATCGAGGGTCCGCGCCCATCGTCCTTCGCTCCGCCTTCAACCTGGTAGGCAGCGGTCGCGCATCCCCACAGGAAGCCCTTGGGGTAGCTGAACGTTGCCGATTCACCCAATGCAAGCCTTGGAAGAGAAGCACCGGCGTAGGCAGCAGCCGCGGTCGCGGCCACGCCCTTACCAAATTGTCGACGAGTGAGGTTCTTCATGCTTTCGATCCCTTCCTGATCCCGCAAAAAGTGGCTGAGTGGTCTGCAAAAACGTTTTAGCAGAGCACACGCGGGAATGGCAAGTGACCTCCGTGGACGACCTGCTGGCTCCGCAATCGGCTGCCCCGCCGCCTCGTCAAACTCTCGTGAATAATTAGAGCCCGCGATTGACGTGCCACATCGTCGGGATTACTGTCGCGATCATGGAAACGACTGACTTCGACCAGCTTTACAGCGCCTATAAACAGGCCGTCGATCAATGGGTAGAGGCAATTCGCGCCGAAGAGGCTCTTGCGACGGGCGATCATTCCATGACTCAGATGGAAGCCTGGGATGAGGCCGGATTTCGGCTGCATGACGCGGAATTGACTGCCAAGAAGGCGCGGGATGCCTACAAGAACGCGCTGCGCAAGAAGAACTACGGCTTTTAAGCAATCCCTGCATCCTTGTGCGTGCCGAAAAAGCAAAAGCCGCGATCCGAAGACCGCGGCTTTGAAGGTGCGTGCGATGGGTGAGGCGCGAAGCGCGTCCGCCCGGGGTCCCGAGGGAACGGTCGTTGTTTCCTGGGGTGGAGGTGCTTACATCTCTTTCACGCCATCGACGAATGCCTTCAGCTTGCGGCTCCGCGACGGATGACGCAGCTTGCGCAACGCCTTGGCTTCAATTTGGCGAATGCGCTCGCGTGTGACCTGGAAGCTCTGTCCCACCTCTTCGAGCGTATGCTCCGAACCGTCTTCGAGACCGAAGCGCATTTTGATGACGCGCTCCTCGCGCGGTGTCAGCGTGCGCAGCACCTGCGAGGTGTATTCCTTCAGGTTCACGCTGATCACGGCTTCGGAAGGCGATACGGCCTGGCGGTCTTCGATGAAGTCACCGAGGTGCGAGTCTTCTTCTTCGCCAATCGGCGTCTCCAGCGAAATAGGCTCCTGCGCAATCTTCAGCACCTTGCGCACCTTCGCCACAGGAATATCCATGCGGCGCGCGATCTCTTCGCTCGAAGGTTCGCGACCCAGCTCCTGCACAAGCTGACGACTCGTGCGGATCAGCTTGTTGATGGTTTCGATCATGTGCACCGGGATACGGATGGTGCGTGCCTGGTCCGCAATGGCGCGCGTAATCGCCTGGCGAATCCACCACGTGGCATAGGTCGAGAACTTGTAACCTCGCCTGTATTCGAACTTGTCCACCGCCTTCATCAGGCCGATATTGCCTTCCTGAATCAGGTCGAGGAATTGCAGTCCACGATTCGTGTACTTCTTGGCGATCGAAACAACGAGTCGAAGGTTAGCTTCAATCAGCTCGCGCTTCGCCTGCTCGGCGTCCATGTCGCCCTGAATCATTTCGCGCTGTGTGCGCTTCAGTTCGGCAATGGACACACCCGCATCGCCCTCGATTTTTTCGAGGTCGAGTTTGCAATTCTTTTGCTGGCGCCGATATTCCTTTTTCAGCTCCTCGCTCTTCGAGGCATCGTACTTCTGGTCCAGCGAGCGAATCTGCCGTTCCAGCGTGCGCATCGTGTCGACCGTCTTGTTGACCTTGTCCAGCAGGCGCTTGCGCTCCAGGCCCGTGTACTTGAGCTCGCGGACAATGCGCGAGACATAGACTTTTTCGCGCGCAATCGCCCAGCGGGTCCTGCGCAGTTCGCGCTGGCTCGTCTTGCTGTTCGCCGCTTCCAGTTTCTCTTCAAGCGCGGCAATCTTCTTCTGGTGCTTGATCAGCGCTTCAATGCGGGTCACCGTGGAACGAACGCGCGCCTGCACCACGTCTTCAGTGAGCTCTTCCTCGTCGAAGACCACCACTTCTTTCACGTTGCGCACGCCGCGCTTCAGGTCTTCACCCAGCGCCACAATCTCGCGAATCACGATCGGCGACCGCGAAATCGCCTTGAGCACGCGCATTTGTCCCCGCTCGATACGCTTGGCAATTTCCACTTCGCCTTCACGCGTCAACAGCGGTACGGTGCCCATCTCGCGCAAATACATACGCACGGGATCGTTGGTTTTTTCGAGCGTCCCAGGGGTCAGGTCGAGTTCGACATCCTCGCCTTCTTCCAGTTCGAAATCCTTGTCGCTGCCAAATTTTGGCGCGTCCAAAAGATCGATGCCCTGGGTGCCGATGGTTGTGATCAGATCGTCCAGGTCGTCGGGCGTACCCATCTCTTCCGGCAGAATGTCGTTCACATCGCCGTAGGTGAGATAGCCCTTCTCCTTACCGGTATCGATAAGGTTCTGGATATCGTCTTCAAACTTCTCGTTGGTTGCCAATGCAGTCCTGCTCTCCAGCGCGATCTTCAGATTCCGCACCGTGTCGCGCAACGGTGCAGCACCCATCGGCACGCGCCAAAAATGTTCCAGTTGGTGGAACATTTTGCGCATCGTGGGCGCACTTTCAGTTACCGGCCTCTAACGAAGCGGCTCAATTCATCGCTCGGAATCCGGATATCGCGCTTCAGGTTCTGCCTGGTCGCCCGCGAGCCGCAGCTCATATGTGGGGCAAAGGGGGCGCGCATCCGCACAGAGATCAATAGATTACCACACTCCACCCGGCTCCCGCCCAGGCAAATGTGATGGCTGTCCAAGACGCTTGAGGCGGCCGCTCCGAAGCCCGGGCCAGGACTGAGCTGAGCGGCCTCATCCCCACTCGCTCTCTTCCCACTCATTTAGACGCGGAAAACGGTATCAACGCTGCAAAGAGTGGGTTGCCCGGGGGCTCCAGCAAATATCCGGACGTAACATCGGAAATCGAGGGCCCGCCTCCTCCATCAGCCCTGCAGCCGACGCAAGGCGCGGTCCAAATCGAGCTTCCGCTGCGTCAAAACGGCCAATTCGGCATGGTCGCCTCGCCGCTCAGCCTCCGCAATCTGTGCCCGCAAAGCTCGGATTTCGCCTTCGATCCGGCGTTTTTGCACGCTCTCGATGGCGCCTCGGACCGTTTCAGCCGACGGTGGCCCGGTTTCCCCCATCAGAGCCTCAGCCAAAAGAGCCATCTGAGTTTGGTCCTCGGCCATCTCCATTGGATCCCGGGCTCCCCGGCTGGCCAGTGATCGCAGCGTAGAAAACGAACCAAGTCCTTCAAAAATATGGGCTTGGCTGGCGACGGCTTCAACCGCGATGTGTCGGGCTTCCTCGTGCTCGGGGTCGGTGATTGCCAGCGCCCGCAGGAGCACCCGTTCGACCTCCGTCAGACCCGTGGTCCGGACTTCGACGTGATCCCGCCGCCGGAGCGCTGCCTGCCGCAGCTCTTCGCGCAGGACCGCGGAATCGATAGCCAGTTTTTGCGCGGCATCGGCAGCGAACTGGCCCCGTGACAGCTTTTCGGGAATGCGCCGGATGTGCGGCAGCAGGAAATTCATCGCCTTCACTTTCTGCTCCGCGCTCGCGCCGGGAAACATCTGCCGCGCACGCTCGATCAGGTAGTCGGATTGGCGCCTCGCCGCCCGGACCGCTGCCGTGTACGCTTCCACTCCTCGTTCGCGAATGAAGCGGTCCGGGTCAAGGCCGTCCTCGAGGGTCACAATCTTGATGGTGAAGCCTTCCTCGGTCAATAGAGCGATGGACTTTTCAGCCGCGTTGGCCCCCGCCGTGTCGGGATCGAAATTCACAGCCACGTTCGACGTGTGCCGCTTGAGAATCGCTACCTGCTGTTCCGTAAAAGCCGTCCCGCTGGTGGCGATCACGTTCTGAATTCCTCGCAGGTAGACGCTGATGCAGTCCATCTGTCCTTCGACCAGCAGCGCAAATTCAACCTGGCGGATCGCCGTCTTCGCTTTGTCGAGATTGAACAGGACGAGACCTTTTGTGTAGAGAGCCGTCTCCGGGGAATTGATGTATTTGGCGCCCGGTTTCTCACCGGTTTCGAGGGCCCGCGCGGTGAAGGCGATCACACGCCCGCTCTCATTGCAGATAGGGAACGTCACGCGCTTGCGGAACCGGTCATAAATGGCTCCCTGGCTCCCATCGCCCTGTTCCTTCCAGGCGAAGAGTCCGGAAGCACGCAGCGTTTCGTTGTCCGCCATCCCGCTCAGTCGATCGCGCAGCGCATTGAAGCTGTCCGGCGCATAGCCGATGCGGAAAGCCTTGATCCCCTCTGGGGTCAAGCCCCGCCCAGCTAGATACTCGCGCGCGACTGCGCCTTCAGGTCCGCGGAGCTGCTCTTCAAACCAGCTCGCCGCCGACTCGTGCAAATCCAGCAGCTTACCGCGCAGCCGAGCTTCAGCCGCTTCCTCCGGAGAAGAAAACTCCCGCTTCGGCAGTGGAATTCCGCATTTCTGCGCCACAATCAGGACCGCTTCGGGGAAGCCGACCTTCTCCATCTTCTCCACAAATTTGAAGACATCGCCGGCTTCGTGGCAACCGAAGCAATAGTAGTATTGCCGCACAGCGTGCACCGAAAACGAGGGGGATTTCTCCTTGTGGAACGGACAGAGCCCCTGAAAGTTCTGGCCGCCCGCTTTACGCAGACGAATATACCCTTCGACAATCTTGACGATGTCGGCCTGTTGCTTCACGCTTTGGGCGAAGTCACTCACGTGCGGGTTTCTATAGATGAGGATAAGGCCCGAGTTGAGCACCCGATGTGGACGCGGTGGATAAGAAGGCCGCGTCTCATGAGGCCGGCTCCTTCCAGGACGACGCCATTTCTCATTCGGACCTCGCCATGGAACCCCCACCGTCCGCAATCCGTATTCCTACGGCAAGAGGGGTAACGACGGCGAGATGGGAAACGGCTACAACGGTTTGTGGGTCGAGTCGCAGGGGTCCCGTTGCGCGGCTCTGTGGAATGAATGCGCTCCCGAGCCAGTATCGCTTGACCCGCAATACAGCCGCAGAGATCACGAGGCGCGCGAAATCGCCTACGACGCCGAATTGCGAGCGGTCGAGTGGGAGGCACGTCACGCTCCGCGTACGATTGCAGCCCGCGCCGAGACGCAAGCGCGCCTCATCGCCTCCTTCGGTCAGTTCGCCGCGAACGCGCTCGACCTTGAGCGCGAATCCACCGCACTCCTCACCGGCGACTTTCTTCCTGCTGGCATCGAGTTTGCGCGGCGGACACGGGAGTTCGACGCAACCCTGAGCCAGGCCGACACGATTCAGGCTTGCCGCAACGCATGGACCGCCTGTGGCCTGCAACCCCTGCTTGGAATGCCTTCCAGCATTACGCCGTCAATCCTCGGCTACAGCCTCCTCTATCCGTATACCGACAATTATCTCGACGACGCGGCCGTTCCCACCAAGGCCAAGCTTGCCTTCAGCGAACGGTTTCGCGAACGGCTGCGCGGAAACTTTGCGCCTCCGCTGAACCCGCATGAAGCGGCGGTATGGGCACTGGTGGGGATGATCGAGGGGCAATATTCTCGCCATCAATTCCCCGCGGTTTTTGAATGTCTGCTGGCCATTCACCAAGCGCAGGAGGACAGCATTGCACAACAGCGCAACGAATCCTTACGCGACGCAGAGCTTCTGCGCTTGAGCTTCGCGAAAGGCGGCACATCCGTATTGGCCGACGCTGCCCTGGCCCGCGGCTGGATGACTGAAGAGGAAAGCGAGGTCGCCTTTGAATGGGGCGCTCTGTTGCAACTGGGAGATGATCTGCAGGATGTGCGCGACGACTTGCGACGCGGTTCTCTCACGCTCTTTACGCGCGCGGTCGAACAAGGCGAACCTCTGGACGGTCTTGTCCTGCGGCTGCTGAGCTTTTGCGAAACTGTCGCGACGCGCATGCGTCGCCTATCGAACGGTTCAGACCGGCTGAAAGATTTGCTTCAGATGAGCTGGCGCTCGCTCATCATCGCGGCCATCGCGGATGCTCACGAATACTTCTCGCCGGCATTCCTGATGCGCGCCGAATCCTGTTCGCCGTTTCGTTTCAAGTTTCTAAGAGCGCGCCGCAAGAGCCTGGCCAGCCGCCAGGGACTATACACAGTTCTTTTCGATCTATTCGTTGAGACGACAAGCGAGACTGCCATTGAGCCGCCTATCCAGCGGGACCGTCCGGAGTCCTGCATCGCGGCTGCCGTCTAATGGATCTTTCAACCGTTGAAGTCGCGAATTTTGCCCAAACGAGCCCCCGGCCTTGGGTAAAGCCGAGAGCCCGCTTGGTACCCCCTGAATATTTCTAATCTATTTTTATCCCTCAGAACTCGTTCCTCCGAACGCCTCTCTCCAGGCGATTCGGATCTGAGGATCTTGAGAACCGGCAGATGCCGAGTTCATTTCGTCTCAGCTCTTCCTGGAATCTTTGGTGAGCGAACCTTGCGGCCCGCCACGT
>Ga0181535_10007745_pt1 | contig 10715 bp, 6 predicted proteins | sample PEATcosm2014_Bin_44_FD_119774 | JGI IMG/M metagenome (GOLD analysis project Ga0181535, IMG submission 119774) | Peatland microbial communities from MTU Mesocosm Facility, Houghton, MI, USA - PEATcosm2014_Bin17_30_metaG | ecosystem: Environmental > Terrestrial > Soil > Wetlands > Peat | place...
GGAGCATTCCCTTGGCGATGCCGATGCGGTCATTGTGCCGGGCGGGTTCAGCTATGGTGACTACCTGCGCTGCGGCGCCATTGCGCGGTTCAGCCCGGTGATGCAGGCGGTGAAACAATTTGCGGACAACGGGGGCGTGGTGCTGGGCATTTGCAACGGTTTCCAGGTGCTCACCGAAGCGGGGCTGCTGCCCGGGGCGCTCATTCGCAACCGGGACCTGCAATTTCACTGCGAATTCATCCATCTGAAAACGGTCACCAAGGACTCGCCGTTCACCGGCCGGATCCCGGCGGGCAAGCTGCTACGCGTGCCCATCGCCCATGGCGAAGGCTGCTATTATGCGGATGCGGATACGCTGGCGGCGCTCGAGCGCAACGACCAGATTCTGTGGCAGTACTGCGACGACGCCGGCAACGTGACGGAGGCCGCCAATCCCAACGGGGCCGTGCAAAACATCGCCGGCATCTGCAACGAGCGGCGGAACGTGGCGGGCCTGATGCCCCATCCGGAGCGCGCCTGCGAAGCGCTGCTGGGCAGCGACGACGGCCGGTATGTTTTTGAGAGCTTGGTGGCGGAGTTAAAGCGCAAACCGGTGGCGGCCTGAGCGTTTAGCTCTACGCCAGGTCCCGGCACAGCCGGAGCACCAGCGGCCGCCCGTGGAGGGTGAGCTTGGTCGTGTGCACCCGCACCGGCAGGGCGCTGCCATTGGCCAGAGTGATCGCGCATTCAAACGGCACCGCATCGTCGGCCCCGGCCTTGTCCAACACCGCCAGCAGCTGCGAGATTTTGCGCCCCAGGATATCCGCGCGCGCGCAGCCGAGCATGGTTTCCGCACACCGGTTGGTGTCGATGATCTTCCCCGTTTTGGCGTCCGCCAGGAAGGCGGCATCGGCCAGGCTTTCGAACACCTCGCGGTACTTGTGCTCGGACTCGCGCATGGCCTGCTCGGCGCGGTCGCGTTCGGCCCGCTCGTCGGCTTCGCGCAAGGCCCGATCCACCGCGGGAATGAGGCGCATGAGCCGGTGCTTGAGCACATAGTCGGTGGCCCCGTTTTTCAGGGCCTCGATGGCGGTGTCCTCGCCGATGGTGCCGGAAACAAACATGAACGGGGTATGCGGACTTTTCTGTCGGGCCACCAACAGCGCTTCCCGTCCGTCAAACCCCGGCATGGTATAATCGGAGAAAATGAGGTCGAACTGTTCCTGTTCCAGGCGCGCGACGTAATCCGCCCGCGTGTCCACCCGCACCAATTCACTGTGCGGCCAGCGCGCGCAGATCATGGCCTGATTCAACTCGGCATCGGCCTCGTTGTCCTCCAGGTTTAATATACGCAACGATGTTTTCATGACAGCCTCTGGGCTGGAATCTTCTGAAACTGGTGTGCTGTAACATAAGACCATTCCGAAGAGATGCAAATTTTGAATGCCAGGTCACTCCGATCAGGGGGGATTGGGGGCGCGGGCGGATGGAAGAGACCGAAAGGACGAAAAGGACGGAAGAAGGGAGGGCGGGGCAAACGCGAGTCCGGGCAGCTGGCGGTGGCCGGGCACAACGCGGACAGGAATTGCACCCGAAGATGCTAAATAGTATCCTCATTCAAGCAGGGCTCAAATGACCATGTGCGAAGATTGATAACATCATCGTTGACGATCTGCCGGACACGGCCTCCAGGCCGTTTGCTGTTGACGTCAACCGTGAAGAGTCTTGGCCGTTGCTGGCTGAGAAGATTATCCGCAAACACATAGATTAGAGAATTTTAAGATGACCGAACCCGCCATTACACCTGAGTTGGTTGCCAAGCACAACCTGACGCCGGAAGAATTCGCCCACGCCAAGGAAATCCTCGGCCGCATGCCCAGCTATACGGAGCTGGGCATCTTCTCCGTGATGTGGAGCGAGCATTGCAGCTATAAAAACACCCGGCCGCTCCTGAAGACTTTCCCCACCAAATCGCCGCGGATCCTCGTGGGTGCGGGCGAGGAAAACGCCGGCATTGTGGACATCGGCCAGGGCCTCGCGATTGCGTTCAAGATCGAGTCCCACAACCATCCCAGCGCGGTGGAGCCCTTTCAAGGCGCCACGACGGGCGTGGGCGGCATCGTGCGCGACATCTTCACGATGGGCGCGCGGCCGGTGTGCGCCGTGAATTCGCTGCGGTTCGGCCCCATTACCGAGGACGCGGCCGGCACCAGCCCGGCGGGGGCGCCGGAGGCGGACAACGGCAACGGGCAGGCCGCCCTGGTGAACAACAAGCGCCTGTTCGCCGGGGTCGTCAGCGGCATTGCCCATTACGGCAATTGCTTCGGCATTCCCACCGTTGCGGGCGAGGTTTATTTCGACAAGACCTATCAGGGCAATCCCTTGGTGAACGCGTTCTGTCTGGGCGTGCTGCGCCACGAGCAGATCACCCGCGGAGCGGCCCGGGGCGTGGGCAACCCGGTCTTTTATGTGGGCCCGGCGACGGGACGCGACGGCCTGGCCGGCGCGGCTTTTGCCTCCCAGGACCTCACCGAGGAATCCGCCGAACGGCAACGCGGCGCGGTGCAAGTGGGCGATCCGTTCATGGAAAAACTGGTGTGCGAGGCCTGTCTGGAACTGCTGGCCACCGGCGCGGTGGCGGGCATGCAGGACATGGGCGCCGCCGGCCTCACCTGCTCCACCTGCGAAACCGCCGCCCGGGCCGGCACCGGCATCGAGATCGAGTTGGACAAGGTGCCGCAGCGGGCGCCGAACATGAGCAGCTACGAAATCATGCTCTCCGAATCCCAGGAGCGCATGCTCATCGTGGTGCACAAGGGGTGCGAGGAGGAAGTGAAGAAGATTTTCGACAAATGGGATTTGCCCTGGTCGGAGATCGGCGTGGTGACCGACACCGGCCACATGGTGGTGCGCCACGGCGGCAAGATGGTGGCCGACATTCCGGCCAAGAAAATCGCCGACGAATCGCCCATTTACCGGCGCGAGTCCGTGGAACCGGCTTACCTGCAGGCCGTGCGCGCCTTCCGGCTGGATGGCATCGCCGACACCGCGACCCCCGGGGCGAATTTGAAGAAGCTGCTGGCGTACCCGAGCATTGCCTCCAAGAACTGGGTTTACCGGCAATACGATCATCAGGTGCGCGACGGCTCGGTGGTGCTGCCGGGCAGCGACGCCGCGGTGATCCGCATCAAGGAAGATTCCCTGCCCGTGATGAGCGCGGAACTGGCGGCCAAGGTGGGCCACGTGAAGATTTCGGACAAGCTGATCGCGCTCACGGTGGATTGCAACGGCGCCTACGTGTATTTGGATCCGTATGAAGGCGCCAAGGCGACGGTGGCGGAAGCCTGCCGGAACCTGGCGTGCAGCGGGGCCGTGCCGCTCGGGGCCACGGACAATCTCAACATGCCCAGCCCGCTCAAGCCGGAACTGTTCTGGCAGATCAAGGAATCCGTGCGCGGCCTGGCGGAAGCGTGCCAGGCCTTTGATGCCCCGGTGACCGGCGGCAATTGCTCGCTCTACAATCAAAACCCCGCCGGCCCCATCGATCCCACCCCCACGATCTCCGTGGTGGGCCTGATCGAAAAGCCGGAGTACGTGACCACGCAGTGGTTCAAGCACGAGGGCGATGCCATTATCCTGCTCGGCCAACCGGTGGATACGGCGGATCCGCTGCTGGGCCTGGGCGGCAGCAGTTATTTGCAGGTGCTTCACGGCCAGAAAAACGGCCTGCCGCCGCGCTGCGATCTGACAGTGGCCCGCACCCTGCATACCACGCTGCTGGGCCTCATCCAGAGCGAACTCGTCCAGAGCGCGCATGATTGCAGCGAAGGCGGCCTGGCGGTAACGCTGGCCGAAAGCTGCATCAGCCAGCTCGTGGCCCGCGACACGCCGCGCCTTCTCGGCGCCACCATCGACCTTTCGGCGGTCGCAGCCGGGGCGATCGGTGCCACGCGTTTGGACGCCCTGCTGTTCGGCGAAACCCAGTCGCGCGTGGTGATTTCCTGCCGGGCGATCGACGCCGCCAAAGTGGTGGAGCGCGCCAAACTCATGGGCGTGCCGGCGGCGATCATCGGCCAGGTGGGCGGCGACCAGTTGACGATCAAGACCCCGGCCGGCAAATTCTCATCGCCCTTGGCGGAGTTGCACGACGCTTGGTGGAACAGCATCGCCCGGGCCATGGCCTAAGGCATGTCGCCCTTGACGCATCTGGTGGGGAGCTGGCTGGTGGCCGTGGCCACCACCAACAATCCGCGGGATCGCAAGCTGGTGACGCTGGCGGGTGTGCTGCCGGATGTCGATGGGCTGGGGATCGTAGGCGATGTGGTTTCGGCCTGGTGGTCGGGCAAGGAGTGCACGTTTCATTATTATCAGGAGTACCATCACGTGCTGCTCCATGGCTGGCCGGGCGCAGTACTGGTCTCGGCGCTGCTGGCGTGTTTCGGCCGCCAACACTGGCGCGTGCTGCTGCTCTGCCTGCTAACCTATCACCTGCATCTGCTCTGCGATCTCATCGGCTCGCGCGGGCCGACGGTGGGTGACCTGTGGCCGATTTGCTATTCCGAGCCGGTTTTTCGCCATCCGATCTGGTTCTGGAAACACCAATGGCGGCTGGACGGCTGGCAAAATCAATGCATCTTCCTGGGGTTTTTCGCAGCTTCGATTTGGGTGGCCGTCAAAAAGGGCTGTTCGTTTGTGGAAATCATCAGCGACCGGGCAGACGCGGTATTTGTGCAAGTGCTGCGCCAATGGTCCCAACGGCTGGGGCGTCGCCGTGCTTGACCAGTGCGGCAGGCGCACTTTGGCCAGGATGCGCGCCCCCAAGTAGCCGAGGCACCCATCACAGGAATGATAACGAACTTGGTCAGGACAGTTTACTGCCAAATGCATGGCCTGCACTACAACCCGGAGTGCGCCCGTCCTCGGGCGCAGCAACGTGGAGCGCGAAGAACGCTTGGCATATCCCTCAGGTTCCGACGTGCGGATGCCGCGGCCGAAGATGGATCCGCTCCGATTTTGTAGCACACCCGGCCGACTTGTTCGTTAGGTTGCACGCCAAAGGCGTGCTCATGGCTTGCTAGCCGTCACTCGGTAGAACCGTGAGGGGGCGCCGGCCGTTGAGTCGATTACGAAAGCCCGGTTGCCATTGGTACCCACGGAGCCGCTGAACACCTGCCAAAGGGGATCGTCGAGCGCGTCTTTATACTGCACGGTATAGTTCTGTCCGGGTGCAGCCGGCCAATCGATGGTGAGGTTGCCATTGCTGGCGCCGGCCACTCGCGCATAGAGCAGGGAATAACCAAAGATGTCCACCGTCTGGTTGAAATCGTCGGCCACCAGGTCGCTGGCCAAACTGGAGAAAACCACCGTATGGCCGTCGCCGCTGAAGAACGGCGCATCGGAACGTTCATTGCCCGCCACGCTGCCGTAGATGCTGGCGCTGAGGATTACGTTGGAGCCGGTAAGCGTGTCGTACAGGAATACATCAGGCACGCCGTTGGTGTCACCGGCCACCAGATTGTCGGCCCCGCTGAGATAGGCCACAAACCGCCCGTCGGCACTAATATCAGGCGAATCCGAAGAGCCGTCGGCCGGCAATTGTGAACCGTTTGCGTGGCTGATCAGGAGCGTCGTTTGCGCCGGAACGTTGCAAAGGTAGATCTGATTGGTCATGGGCCTGACCGGAGCGGCGGCCAGCGTCAGAAAATTGCCATCCGCACTGAACCGCAGACCGGATTCGCCGCCGATGTAATGCGTGAAAACTGTCCATTTGGTGTTGGCCACCCGGTCAAGCACATAGAGGGTTTCCTGGGACGAGCCGGTGATGACCGCCACGCGGTTGCCGTCTGGACTAATGGACAGAGCCTGAAGGTAAGTCGCCACGGTATTGGTAAGGATCGGGTGGGCCAGCAATGAATCCCAAATATAGAACTTTCCGGAGGTGGAGGACGAGGTGTCGGTGAACGCAACATAGTGTCCATCCGGGGTCATGGAAGCGTACGCCGCTCCCACGGTGGTCAAGGCGTGGGTCACGCCTGCCTGCCGGTCCCGCACAAAATAGTTGATGGCTCCCTGCTTATACGAAGCCGTGGCGAGATCCGTGGCCGCGCTCTGGAACAGCACGAAGCGCCCGTCGTAACTGATCTCGGCGGAGTCGGAGTTGCCGTTGCCGCCGGTGCCCGCCAGGTTGACACTTTCCAATGAGTTGGTGTTGGCTTGCAGGTCGCGGACAAAAATATTATCAAGGTCATTGCTGCCGCCGGGCGCCAGATTCGTGGCGCTGCTGGTAAAGGCCACATAGCGGCCATTGCCGCTGATCGTTGGGTTGTAACAGCTTTGCGACGCACCGCCGCCGTTCAGCCCCGCGCTGGCCAGGACCGTGGTTCCTTGGTAAAGGTCGCGCACGTAAATCGCAGGCGGCTGGCCGCTATCGCCGCCGACCAGATCGGTCGCGTAGCTGTCAAAGGTCAAATAACGGCCATCCTGGCTCAGCGCCTGGGCCGCGAGGAAGCTAAAGCCATTCCCCGACCAGCACGGTAGCAGCGGATGGCGGGTGGATACCAAATCGGTGGCGCCAGCGTTGACGTCGCGGACAAACACGTCGTAGGAGCCATTGTGGTCATTGGTCGTTAGCGTCGAAAGGGTGCTGTCAAAGAAAACCGATTGGCCGTCCGCGCTCAGGCAAACATCCAGCACGGAGCTGTCTCCGAAAGCGGCCCCGTTGGTATCGGCGTCCACCAGCACGGTGGCCGCGCCAGCCACATCGCGCCGGTAGACGTGCCAGTCGTTGCCGCTCGCGTTGGTGGTTAAAGTTCCGGTGCTGAGGAAGGCCACGAATTGACCATCGGCCGAAATGGCCGGTTGATCGCAGGATTCCGCCGCGGGCACCGCGTTGTTGGTATCGGCGCTCACGAGCGTGTTGGTGCCACTTTGGGCATTCCACTCGTAAACGGCCATATTGGTGCCGGCCGTGCTGCCGATGTCAGCCAGATAGGCAACGTATTGTCCGTCCGGCGTCATGCTCAAGTTTTCCAGGCTCTCCGGCGGTCCCGGCGACACGTAACCGTTGGTGCCGATGACCTCCGTTTGCCCGCTGGCACGATCATAGCGGAGCACCACCCCGGCGTTCTGGCTGAGGTAATATCCGTTTGAAGCGACCAGAAACGCGATGAAGTTACCGTCCGCGCTGATTTGGGGATCGCACGCAAGGGCATTGCTGGAACCGGTGACGGTCTTGTATTCGGCGCGCGCCAAGCGGCTGGCCCACGTGGTGGTACCGGCCACCAAATCCCGCACGTAGACATCACCCGGCATTGTTGCGCCGGCCGCGAGGTTCGTCGTATAACTGTAAAAGGCCACGTAATGTCCGTCTGGCGTGATGGCCGCAGCGTCAGAGCCGGCGTCATTCGGGCCCACGCCCGGTATGGCTCCCGGGCTGGCCAGCACCGTGGTGCCCGCCTGCCGGTCATAAACAAAGATGTTCGGGATGCCATTGGTGGCATCGGCACTCAGATCCGGCGCGTCGCTGGTAAAGGCCGCATGGCGGCCATCCGGGGTCAACACCGAATTGTATGAATCGCCATCGGCCTGGACGTCATTGGTATTGGCACTGATCAAGGTGGTGGTGCCGTTGACCAGATCCCGCAGGTAAACCGTGCTGACGCCGCTGGTGGCAGAGGGAGTGACGTTGTCGGCCGTGGTTTCAAACAAGGCATATTGTCCGTTGGTGGAGATCCCCGTGGGGGTGGCGTCCTGATCGGCCACGGAGAGGCCATCGGCAGCCACGCTCACCAGGGCGACGGTATTGCTGGCGCGGTCGCGCAAGTAGACGTTATAGTAGGATATGGGGGAAGGGCGGTAGGGCAGGCCGTTGGTGGCCAACGCCAAGTTGCCCGCCGTGCTGGCAAACAACACAAACCGTCCATCCGCGCTGACGATCGGCAGGTAAGAATCACCGCCGGCGCTGGCGGAGGGGCCAACGGCGGCACTGACTTGCGATTGTAGTTGCAGCGAAACCGCGGCCGCCGAAAGAGCGACCGAGACGAGACCGCCAATGATCAGTGTTTTCATAGATCCCATCGATTTGAAACTCCAACAATAAGATAAAATACTCGTTTCTACCAATAGCTCGTGGCCGGCCGGGCATTTCTTTCATTCAAATTGCATTTATCACCAAATTACGCAACGGTGAATTGCGCTTGCCAGTGAAACGCGGGATGGCTTATTAACAAGCCAGAACAAAATGCTTTACGAACGCTGGCAGCAGGTGGTCAGGGAACGGCAGCAGGAGATTGCGCTGCGCGATCTGGCTTCCGGGCGGAGCTGGACGTTTTCGCAGCTACGGGCGGCAGCCGAACAGGGGCCGCGGGAGAAGTGCGGGGTGGTGTATCCCCAAGGCAACTCCCCCGAATTCATTCTCCTGGTGTTGCGCGCCTGGCGCGCGGGCGCAACGGTTTGCCCGCTGGATTCCCAGCCTCAGGCCCTGACGGCCACGGTGCCGCCGACGCCATGCTGCCATCTCAAGATCACTCCAGCCGGCCTGGGGGTGCCGCGCACGGTGGCCTTTACCGGGGAACAATTGGCGGCGGACGCGGCGAACATCGTGGCGACCATGGGCTTGCGACCCGACTGGCCGAACCTGGGGTTGATTTCGCTGGCGTACTCGTACGGCTTCTCCAACCTGGTACTGCCGTTGCTCCTGCATGGCATTCCCCTGATTCTGGCGCCGTCGCCGCTGCCGCTGGCCTTGCGGGCGGCGGCCGGCGCACACGACCGGCTCACGGTGGCCGGCGTGCCCGCCTTGTGGCACGCCTGGCACAAAGCGGACGTCATTCCGCCCAACGTGCGCCTGGCCATCTCGGCCGGGGCGCCCCTGCCCCTGCCCCTGGAACGGGAGGTCTTTGCCCAGCACGGCCTCAAGCTTCACAACTTCTACGGCTCCACCGAATGTGGCGGCATTGCCTACGATGCCACCGCCGTGCCGCGGGGGGATGAGGCTTCGGTGGGCCGACCGATGAAAAACGTTCAAGTGGAAGTGGCCGGCAATGGCAGCTTGCAAGTGCGCAGCCCGGCGGTGGGCCAGACCTATTGGCCCACCCCCGAAGCGACGCTGAACCGGGGCGTCTTTCAAACCTGCGATCTGGCTGAAATCAAGGAGGGCGAGGTTTGGTTACGCGGCCGGAACGACGATCACATCAACGTGGCGGGCCGGAAGGTGTCGCCGACGATCATCGAGCAGGCGCTCCGGGAACATCAGTCGGTGGCCGAGTGCGTGGTGTTTGGGGTGCCGAGCGGGATGGCCGACCGGATGGACCTGATCGTGGCGTGCGTGGCGGCGGATCGGCCGGGTCGGAAGGAGGAATTGAAACAGTTCCTGCTGCAACGACTGCCGGGCTGGCAGGTGCCTCGCGAGTGGTGGTTTGTGGAAACCATCCACAACAACGGCACAAGCAAACCTTTACGCGCGCAATGGCGGTGCTACTTCCTGGAAAACCGCGCCCGCCAGCACGCTGCCGCTTGAGCGGGACCGGCGGCACGGTCAGATATCCAAGGCCAGGAATTCCTCACTGAGGCTATCCAGCTTCAGCGCGGCGTCCGATTCCATGCGGACAACCAGGCCGAGCAGCCAGTGGTCGGGCCGCTTCACCAGCCGGATTTGTCCCTGCTCAAAGGCCCAGGTGGTCCAGCGCGGCGCGAAGTCTTCGGGGAACAGGGCGGTTTGCACGCTTGCCATCTGCGCCAGTATCCGCTCCATCCGGTCCGGTGTGCAAAGGTCTTCGAGGCTGTGGCAGATGGACTTGCCGTCGGGCCCGCGCAGGCCGCAGGCGAGCGTTCCGGGCGGTGAGGCCCGGCGCACCAGCCACTGTTGACTAAAACCATTCATGCTTGCGGGCCGAGGTTGGCGGCCACCACATAGACGAGCCGATCCGGCCGGGCTTGGGCGATGGCGCGTCCGTTGGGGAACTGCAATTCCAGCCGGTCAAACTTACCCAATCCCGCGACCTCGGCCAGATGCGTGGCTTGGCGGCCGATGTTTTTCAGGAACATGACGCGGCCGGACAGGTCGGGGCAGTCGGCCTCGTAAAGCACCTTGCCCATGGGGGAACAGATCAGGGTTTCGACCACGCGCAGCGTGGCGGCTTCCGTGGCGGCCAGGGTTTGGGGATCCACCGGGGGCTCGGTGGGCGGGGGTTGGGAGGCCTGCTCATCGCGCATGCGCGCGGCTTCCATGAGCAGAAATTCCCAGGGGCCGTTGATGGTCTTTTCGGGCGGCGGCTCAAAGGGCACCAATTCGAAGGAACCGCCCGGCAGGGCCAGCAACCGTTGCAACGCGCGTTCGCCGGTCAGGTCGCCGCCGGCGGCATGGACGATGTTGCCGTTCTCGATGTAAATCCGACCCAGAACCTGCTCGTTGTAGACTTCGAGTACCGAGGAATTGCGGCCGAGGCATTCCATCTGGATGACATCCTGCAGGCCCACCCGCCGAAGCATGCCTTGGAATCCCTGCTTGGGCTCCCACTCGATGAGGTCATCAAGCATGGTATAAACGGACTTGAAGCCCTCGGCGGAGTGCGGTTTCTCGATGAACAGTTCGGCGCCGGCGGCCAGGCAGGCGGAGCGCTTTTCCTCGGTGGCAAAGGCGGTCAGCGACACCTTTTTAATTTCCGGGAAACGTTTGCCAAGGAGGCCCAGGAACTGGATGCCATCGAGCACCGGCATGCTGGTATCCACCACCACCA
>Ga0181535_10007750_pt1 | contig 10707 bp, 5 predicted proteins | sample PEATcosm2014_Bin_44_FD_119774 | JGI IMG/M metagenome (GOLD analysis project Ga0181535, IMG submission 119774) | Peatland microbial communities from MTU Mesocosm Facility, Houghton, MI, USA - PEATcosm2014_Bin17_30_metaG | ecosystem: Environmental > Terrestrial > Soil > Wetlands > Peat | place...
ATTTGTGGCCAGCTTCGACGACATCGAGGTGGACTATGGTTCTGGCGAAGTGTACGACGTCGAGATGCACGATGGGTCGCAACTGCGCCTGCGCAAACTGATTGAGGACTACGACCCGACCGACAAGGCCAATGCTGTGCGCACGCTGATGGAGGCGCAGGAGAAGAATGAGATCCTCACCGGCGTCTTCTACATCGATACTCAAAAGCCGACGTTCATCGATCAATTGAACGTGGTGGACGAGCCGCTAGGCACTCTGCCGGAGTCGCTCACACGGCCGCCGAAGTCAGCGCTTGAAAGCCTGATGGCGAATTTACAGTAGCGCGACTTCACAGCCCTGATCCCAGCAACAGGCGATTCGCCCGCACAGGGCGTTGGGTCGCCAATAAAGTGGCGGGCCGAGGCGATCAGGACGCCATGGAGCGAAGTGCCTGTTCGGCGCGGAACCAATCTTCTTCATGATGACCGTGCGTGTGGCCGCGTTCGATGAAGAATCGATGGGCTAGTTGAGCGACCTGATCGTGAGAGACCGATTTCCCGTTTGTCTTGGCCGAGGCGACGGTCTTTTTCGCCGCGGGTTTGCGCGGTTTTGCGGCAGCCTTGGGCGCAGCGCCTGATTTCTTGACGGACTTAGCCATGTGTAGATTCTCCTCTGCAAGTTCGACAAATTAGCAAGCGTTCCACTACAGAATACCGAAAAACCATTTTGCTGTGCGCGGAGCGCCTGTGAAGAACCATCGAAATAAACCCAACACAGGCGCCGAAGCTGTACAGACGAGCGCAACCTGAAGCGTGCATCGTAGTTTCAAGTCTTAGAGACCGATGACAACACCGGCAATCGATAGCACTGCGCTCACCCGGCTCTTTGGCGACTTCACCGCGGTTCAGGACGTGAACTTGCGCGTGGATCTTCGGTCCTCTCGCCTTCGCAGCTGTCGCAGCGTACGGACTGCTACTCCACAACGCCGATCGATTCATCCTGGCGCACCGCGATGTGTTTGCAGAAGAGCTGTGCAAGGCCCAGGCGACGCCGGATGAGGTTACAGGGCCGATCAGGGAAATGGGAATAGCGCGTGTTTACAGCTGCCACCAGTCGAAGAGCGCCATGCGCGGATAGTAGAGTCCGCCGCAGAGTTTGATTTCAGCGCCGCGCAAGTTGCGGAGAACGGCTGCATACGCTTCGATCTGCGGCGCGAATTGGCTGCGCAACTCGGGCAGCGCTGAGACGGGATCAAGGGCGTCTTCATGCGCCGTTTTGTAATCGATGATCCACCAAGTGTCACTCGCTGTGGACGCGTCGGCACCTTGCGGCGCAGGTCCGGCGCGGAAGACACGATCCACCTGTACGGTGCGCAGGCTGCCCGCTACGACTCCGGTCCAGCGGGTTTCGCTGGCCGCGTCCGCGTGTGGCGCGAGAATCCACTGTGCGATCGGATCGCCGGCGGCCTGAATCACCGTTTGCAGCGCTTGCGCGGCGATGCGGCTAGCAGTGGCTGGCTCGACTCCAGCTGAGCGGATGGTTGCGTCGATGCGAAGCTGCTGCCGCGTGAGCGTCGCGAGAGCTGCCTCGCGAGTTTGCGAAACCAGCAGCTGCGCGAATTGCTGAAGAAGCGCATGAACGGCATTGCCGAGCGCGCGGGAGATCAGCCCTCCCTCATGGCGCTCGTAGAGGCGACCGGCACCGACGAGCGGCTCACCGGCGACGGGCGGGAAAGCATCGACAATTTCACTGTGAAAACTGGGCGGCAAGCGGCGCAAGCGCGTTGGCTCGGGCGCGTGAACAGGCATTTCGAGCAGATTGTCGGCAGCTGCGGCGAGTGACTCGATGGTCGAGGGCTGTGCAGTTGAAGCAGTGCGCGCGATCCACTCATCGAAACTGCGGCGAATCTCCGATTCCCATGCGGGCCAGGCTTTCAGGAGCAGACTCTCGCGCGGCTCGGCGAGGACGAACGATCCATCCTTCGAGGTCTTCCACGACGGCCGTGCGAAGAGATGAAGCTCCTCGCGGGCGCGCGTGGCGGCGACGTAAAGTAGCCGGCGCGCCTCCTGAGATTCCCGTTCGCGACGAACACGGTCAACCCACTGTTTCGCTTTGCCGCTATCAGAGCCCTTCCGCTGAAGTGGCGCGACGAGAAACTCCGTGATCTCGCCGGCCGTCTCCGTGTCCTCAGATTCGGCATCGGGCGGCAATCCGCGCTCGAGCCAGGAAAGCAATTCGCGTTTACTTCCTCCGGTGCCGGCTTGCAGATCGGGTACGATGACGATTTCGAATTCCAGACCCTTGGCTTTGTGGATCGTCATCAACTGCACGCCGCAGTCGCCGTCCACTTCGGGATCGGGAAGGGCGGTGAGCTTGTCCAGCGCCGCATCGAGCGCGGGGCCGAGGAGATCGGGCTCGCCTACGGGGAGATTGTCGAAGCTGCGCCAGAGCAGATCGAGATTCGCGCGCGCCGCGGCATCAACACATTGCGCGCCGCCCAGCCGCAGCCAGACTTGCTCGAGCTGGGTGCCCAGCGCGGCCGTGGGTTGCCGCGACCGCAGGCGATCGGAGAACTCGACCGCCCGCAAAACGCGCTCCACGCCCTCGCGGCCTTCGACGCTAAGAAGTTGTGAGCGCTCGAGAAGGAGCTCGGGAACTGGGCGTGCGAGCAGTTCGGGCGAGTCGGCGCTGACGAGCGTATGCAGATCAGGAAGCGAGAGGCCGCACCAGGGCGCGCGCAGCACGCCAAGCCACGCGACGCGATCGTGGGGGTTGAGGAGCGCGCGAGCCAGTGCGAGCGCATCGATGATTTCGGGGCGATCCTGCAGCTTCTCAAGCTCGACTGCGCGAAATGGAATGAGAGCCTGGCGAAGCGCGGCGGCAATAGGCGTGAGCGATTTGCGCGCGCGGCCGAGGATGGCGACGCGATATTTGCCTTTCGCAGAGCGGGCCTGGTCGATTGCGGCCATTTTTTTCCGAATCAGTGCGACGATTTCTTCAATCTGCTTTTGCTGGGCCGCCTCGCGCTGTGCCGCAACCTCTTTTTTCCCGATTGGACCGACACTGCGCGAATTCCCACGCGACTCCGGAATGAACTCGAGATGAAGTTCGAGAAGAGGCGCAGGATCGGCGACAAGATGCGGGTCGGGTTGCGAAATGACGCTGCGGGCCGGCGCAGACTGCGCATAGGTTACGCCGCTGCCATCGTCGATGGCGAAGATCCGGGTAAATGCGTCGTTGATGCTGTCGACCAGCGGCGGCGCGGTGCGAAAGTTAGCGCTGAGCTGGACGGAGTCGAAGCGCAGCGGCAGGTCGCCGGGAATCTCGAGTCCGAGTTCCTCGACGCGCGGGAACAGTTCCGCGTCGGCGTCGCGGAAGAAGTAGATGGACTGCATGGGGTCGCCGACGACAAAACAGGTGCGGCCTTCGCGCTCAGGCCATGCAGCGATGAGATGTGCAAGCAACTGGTGCTGGCGGCGGCTCGTGTCCTGGAATTCGTCGACGAGCAAATGACGAATTCCATCAGCGACGGCCTGCGCGCCGTCGGTAGGAAGCCTGTCTTCGCCTCGAAGTACGTTGAGGGCGATCTGGGCGACCTCGATGAAGTCCGCAGTAGCGGCCTCTGCGAAGACGACCTTCAACTCGGCGACGGCGTGACGCAGGAGCGTGAAACAGGCGCGCACGATTTGCCACTCTTCTTCGGTGTAGCGAGATAAAGAGGGGTCAGCGGCGTCGGTTCGCGCAAAGGGCCGCTCAAGACGTGTGCGCAAGGCATCCCAGTTCGGAGCCCGGTCGAGGACGAAGTCGTGCATCCATTGGTCGCGCTTTTCGAGCATGGCGACAAGCTGGGATTCAAGATCCGGCCAACTGTTGTCGCGCCAAAGAAGCAGATCCTCAATGGCCTCGCGAAGCGAGGGATCACTGCCGGCAATTTGATCGAGCGTCCGACGCGCGGCACGGCGGTAGAGCTCGGTGGGCTGCTCGGCGATGTCGAGGCCGCCACCAAGGCCGGAGAGGAGCGGCTGCTGCAGCGCAAGGTCGCGGCAAAAGGAGTCGATGGTTTGGATGCGCAACTGCGCGGGAAGATCAAGTAGGTCCCAGTCAAGGGCTTGCGAACGCGCCAGGGCGCGATGCGCGAGAGCCTGCATTGAGAACGGCTCGACCCCAGCTTCGCCAGTGCTGGATTCCGCGGCCTTCTCGAGTTCAGAAAGAATGCGGTTGCGCATTTCGGCGGCGGCGGGCCTAGTGAAGGTTATTGCGACGATCTGGCCGGGATCGTCGACTTCGCCGAGCAGGCGCAAGAAACGGCGCGTGAGCAGATCGGTTTTTCCCGAGCCTGCCGGTGCGCGGACGAGAATCGAGCGCGCTGGGTCGAGCGCACGATCGCGCTGAGCCTGGTCGGGAGGAGGTGTCTTGTGCGGCGGGCTAGGCATCGCCAGCCTCCTCGCTCTTTTCGTCGCCGGATTGCGGAGGATTTTCCTGGACGCGGCAAAGCGATTGCAGGCCGCAGCGCTTGCAGGTATCGGGATAGTCGCGCGGATCGACTTCTGCGCTGCCGGAAAGAAAGTCCCTTGCAAGCTCCGAAATATTTTGTTGCCACGCGAAAAGCTGCTCTGAATCAAGCGGCTTCTTCACCAGATTTGTGTTTGCCCTCAGATCTGCGCGCAAAGTCGCCTTGGCATGGCGGATCAATCCCGCAAATTTCGTGTCGCCGGGGCGAACCTTGGCGAAGACGAGGCCGCCGATTGCGCTCGGGTCGCATCCGAGTGCGAAGTCGGCGTAGAGAGGAAGTTGCACGTCGTCGGGACGGGGTAGATCCCAGGAGCGTGGATCGGGATCACCGGACTTGTAATCGATCACCAGCAAGGAATTGTCGATTAGTTGGTCGATGCGGTCGAGGCGCAGATGCAGCTTGAGGCCCGCGATCGAAGGGTTCGCGTCCGCCTCTGTTTTTGCAACGGTGAACGGCACGCGTTCCGATTCGAAGCGGAGCCACTCGGTGACGAGCGAGACCAGGCGCGACTGTTCGAGATCGAGATAACGTGGCGGCATCGAATCTCGCGCGCGCGAGGGGAGTTTTGTTGCGAAGACGCGGCGCACATGGCCCGAGACGAAAGAAACAAGATTCGGAACCTCAAGAAGTTCTTTGTGCGAACGAATGCCGCGCGGCGAGCCAGCCCAAATTGAGTGCAGCACTTCATGAAGCAGCAAGCCGCGCTCGAGTGCAGTGAGGCCGGCTTCGGCAGGCTCCCACGTTTGTGCCGCGAGACGAGCCGTGGCGAATGCCTTGAAGGGACATTGTGATTGCGAAGTGAGAACGCCGGAGCCGCCCATGACCGAGCCGGAAGGGAAGGGAATCCGGCTTGCGTCATCAAGGAACTCCGTCACCGGCGGCGAAAGCGGGGGTGCAATCAAATCGTCGGGAAGCGGCTGGGGCTTGCCGGCAATTTGCGCGACGAGCCGCGAAGGGCGCGCGGCAACACCGGCGCTGTCGGGGCCATCACTCTGGCGCGAGTAGCTGAAATGGACTTCAGGCGCAGATGCAAGCAGACGACGCGTGATCGATTCGGCTAATTCCCAATCGAGACGCGGCGAGGCGTGAGGCATTCCGGTGTCGCGCTGCACTGAAATCGGAATGAGCGGATGCGTCGCGCCGTGAGCCGGCCAGGCTTCTTCGCTGGCGCCCAGAAACCACACGGCATCGCGAGCAAGGCCTGCGGATTCGGCGGGGCCGGCAATCAGAATTGACGCGTCCTGCGACTCAGGCGCGAAGAGCGTCTCATTGAGAGCACGATTGAGAGCCGAAAGAAATTGCCCCCACTCCATGCGCCGGCCATCGAAGCCCAGCGATGCGCATTCGTCAACGGTTTGCTGCCAACGGCGATGAGCCTGAAATTCGCTGCTTGTCAGCGGACGATCGCCGGGCCAACCAGCGAGTTCGAGCAACTGCGGCGCCAGCTCAGCCCATGCGATTGGAGACTGAGGTCGGCGCGCGAATTCCTGGAGCCTACGCTGGGCCTGCGTGATACGCACGACCCATGGGGCGGGCAATTCCGCACCGGGCTTCTGACGCAGAAAATCCGCAAGGGTCCACCGGGTGCGCTGCAAGTTTCTGCGGCGCACTGCGCGCATGAACGCGGTAAGAGCCAACGACTCGGCGGGCGAGAAAGCGATCTGGCCAGTCGAAAGAAGCCAATCGAGCTCGTGCTCTTCGATCGATTCAGTGAGCCAGTGCAGTAGCAGCGCAGCTCCGCGTGCAAGAGCGACTTGACCAAGCGGAACGCCTAGCGAGAACTCAAATACTCTGGTTGCTCCCGACGCGCTCCCACCGTCCGAGACAAACCGGAGAAAAGCACGCTCGATTTCGCCGCGGCGTTTGGGCACGTCCTGGGTGACGACGAGCAAGCGAGCGAGGGGATTGGCTGCAAGCGTCCGTTTGCACCAAAGCGCGCACGCAGCAAGTTCAGAGGAGGGATCGGAAGCGTGATGGAACTTGATCCGCTCCGCAGGCTCGTCGAGTGGAACCTTCGTGCAATCGCCCCACGCGGCGAAAAGTTCCTGTTGCGTGGGCAAAATGCGATCAAAACCTGCGAGCAGCAGCGGAGCGCGCTCAGTTGAATCCTGCTTTAGCGCTTCAATCAATTCGAGTGGCAGGCGCGCAGGGCTCATCAAGCTGCCCGCGCGACAGATCTCATCAAAGCCCGCGAGCCAGTTGCTGAAGGCGCCGGCGTCCCGGTCCCAGGCGATGCGGAACCTCCTGTTCAGGTGCTGCGGGGCATACGCACAAATAAGATTGTGCGCATCCAGGGCAAGGGACGCCAGGCGATCTCTGGCACCGGCGAGACGCGCGGCCACAGGCGCAGCGGCGGCAACAATTCCCGCCCAAAGCGACTGCTCCTGCAGCGAATTCAAAACGGTGCGGCCGTCGAAGTTGCGGTCATGCCAGGCGTTGCGGACGAAGGATTGCCAGTCCTGAATGTTGGGTGTGTGCCAGGCCGTAAGGCCCTCGGCGCGCCGCGAGCGGTTGAAAGCCGCTGCGATCGACCGAGAGGCACGCTCGCTTGCCGTGACTATGAGTCCGCCGCCGCGCAGCCAAGCATCGATGCCGTCTTCCGGCCCAGCCCCCATACCAGCGTTATACGCTGACCGGCGCAATGGACGCTAAACGTGGTGGACGCTGACGGGAGACCACAATCCGCGCAGTGACCTATACTTGTGCCTGCAATCCGGTTTCGAGAAGGGATGAGACCATGGTTTGGTCCCAGAAACTAGCAGGCTGGGCGATTGGCGCGGCATGGATGGCGGGAGCGGCAGCTTGCCTGACGGGCCATGCGCAAACCCCGAGAACCAAAATCACCCCTGGCTCGATGCCCCGTGTTGGAACGGTGGATGAGCGGTTTCAGTCCTACAATATTGAAGCTGTTGAGGTGACCGGCGGGCGATTCTGGAAACCATATGGCGCGGCGAGCGCCCCTGATTCGGGTGCGCATGCCGCCGGTGAGCCGGCGGGGATGGATCCTTCGCTCTTTCGTTTTCGGCCGCCGGCCGACCTGAGCAATCAGCGACTGCGCAAGCTGGCAGCCGCACTGGGGCCGGCCTACCTACGCGTGAGCGGAACGTGGATGAATTCCACGTATTTTCCGGACGCGGACGGTGCCGCACCAACGCAACCACCGGCGGGATTCAACAGTGTGTTGACCCGCAAAGAATGGAAGGACGTGATCGACTTTGCGCGAGCCGTGAATGCCAGAATCGTGACTTCGTTTGCGGTGAGCCAAGGAACGCGCGACGCTTCGGGTGTATGGACGCCAAAGGTGGCTGAGGCATTTCTGGAATACACGAAATCAGTGGGCGGGGATATTGCCGCGGCAGAATTCATGAATGAGCCCACGTTTGCGGAGATGGGCGGCGCGCCGAAAGGATACGACGCGGAGGCCTTTAGGCGCGATTTCGCCGTGTTTCATGCGTGGGCCAAAGAAAATGCCCCGCAGATGCGGATCATGGGGCCGGGTGGCGTGGGCGAAGGGACGCCGATTGCGCCGGCGTTTATGCATTTGCTGACATCCGAGGACATCCTGAAGGCCACAGGCCCTGTCTTTGACGTATTCACCTACCACTCGTACGGAGCCGTTTCAAGCCGATGCGCCATGATGGGCGCGGCGGCAGGCACTACGAGCGATGCCGCGCTGTCAGCGGATTGGCTGTCGCGCGGAACAAGTGCCGAAGCATTCTATGCCGCGTTGCGTGACCGCTTCGAACCGGGCAAGCCGATCTGGAACACTGAGACTGGGCAGGCAGCCTGCGGAGGCGACCGCTGGGCTTCGTCATTTATTGACACCTTTCGCTACCTGAATCAACTGGGCAGCCTGGCACGGCTCGGGGTCCAGGTGCAGATCCACAACACGCTCGACGCCAGCGACTACGGCCTGTTGAATGAACAAACGCTCGCGCCCCGGCCCGACTACTGGGCGGCATGGCTCTGGCGAAAGCTGATGGGAACTACGGTCCTTGACCCGGGCTCCTCGCCTGCGCCGAATCTGCATCTTTATGCACATTGTCTGCGCAATCAACCCGGCGGCGTGGCGGTGCTGGCAATCAACGCGGACAAGGAATCCGAACAGGCGTTGCAAGCGCCTGACGGGGCGGAGCGCTACACATTGACCGCAAGTGAACTATTGTCGCCCACGATCGACCTGAATGGGAAGCAGCTCCAACTGGGCCCTGGGGATGCACTTCCAGCCCTACGGGGGCGCGCCGTTCATTCGGGGACGATTCAGCTTGCGCCAGCCAGCATCACGTTCCTGACCTTTGCAAAGGTGGGAAACCCGAGCTGCCAATAGGGGTGTTAGTGGTCAGTCCACCGGTTGTACACTAAGGTTCGTGATGCGCATCATTCTCGCAGGCTGTCTTCTTGCCGTTGCCGCTTTGGCGGGTTGCCACTCCAACACAGGATCAGGGTCGCAAGGCTCGGCGAATTCATCCGCGACGGTGTATCACCTGCGCGGGAAAGTGGTTTCGACCGACGTTGCGCACGGGATCGTGGTTGTCGATCATGAGGCCATTCCCGGCTTCATGGATGCGATGACCATGCCCTACCAACTCAAGGACCCAACCATCGCAAGCGAGCTGCATCCCGGCGACACAATCACCGCGGACGTGCTGGTCGAGAAGAGTTCCGAAGAGACGGTGGTGCTGGATCATATTGTTGTAATCGCGCAGGCCAAGCCGGACTACAAGCCTCCTGTGGTTTATCACGTGCCTGCGCCCGGCGACATGGTTCCGGATTTCAAATTGCGCAACCAGGATGGGCGCGCGATTCACCTTGGCCAGTTTCGCGGGAAGACGTTGCTGCTGACATTTATTTACACGCGCTGCCCCTTGCCAAACTTCTGCCCGCTGATTACGCACAATTTCGCGGTGATCAATCAGCAGTTGGCGGCGAATCCAGCGCTCAATGGAAAAACGCATCTGCTGTGCATCAGCTTTGATCCTGAGCACGACACTCCGGAGCGGCTGCGCGCTTATGGCGCGGAGTACATCGGCGGCGACGCGAAGGGCGCATTTGCGCACTGGGATTTTGCGGTGCCCTCGAAGCCGGAGCTGCTCGAGATGGCGAAGTACTTCGATGTGGGGATTACGCAGGGTCCTGACGAGACGATTACGCATACGCTTTCGACAACCTTAGTTGGACCGCACGGCAAGGTGGCGCAGTTTTATCCCGGCAACGAATGGACGCCGGAACAGGTGTTGGCGGATGTGAAGAAGGCGGCTTCCAGCTCCTAGCTGTTAGCTTGGCCGCGGTGAGGAGAGTCCTTCGATATCCCACCGTGGCCACAAGAACAAAAGCGTGGCCAGGATGGGGCACCCCGAGGCGAGTTTTGAACGATCGGAATTTTGTGCGAATGCAAGGAGAGAACGATGAGTTACGGGCTGAATATTCGCAAGGACGGTGAACTGGATTTTCTGGCGCTGGGCGCGTTGGTACACAGGCTCGATCCGGGAATCATTCCTTTCCGCAAGGCGACTGAATGCAAGATCCATGTGAGCGGCGGTGAGTTCAACGTGGCCGCAAACCTGGCCGATTGCTTCGGAATGAAGACGGCAGTGGCGTCGGCGATGGTGGACTACCCGATCGGCGATTTGATCGCGGAGCGCGTGCGCGCGATGGGCGTAAGGCCGATCTACAAGCATTTTGAGCACAACGGCGCGACGGGCCCGAATATGGCGACTGTCTACAGCGACCGTGGCGCGGGAGTGCGACCACCGGTGGTCTTCTACAACCGAGCCAATGAAGCCGGCGCGATGCTGAAGCCTGGCGACTTCGATTGGAATACGATCTGCGCGAAGGGCGTGCGTTGGGCTCACTCGGGGGGAATCTTCGCGGCGCTGTCGTCGACCACAGCTCCGCTGGTGGCGGAGATGATGAAGACGGCTAAGGAAGCAGGAGCTGTCACTTCGTTCGACTTGAACTTCCGCGAGAAGCTGTGGAAGATTTCGGGCGGCGCCGAGAAAGCCGTGGAGACGATTGCGTCGATTGTGAAGAACGTCGACGTGCTGATCGGAAACGAAGAGGATTTGCAGAAGGGACTCGGCATTCCCGGGCCGGATGTTCATGCGAAGTCAAAGCTCGACCCAAGCGTCTTTTTTGCAATGATCGACAACGTGGTCAAGAAGCATCCTCACGTGAAGATCGTGGCGACGACACTGCGCGAGGTGCACTCCACCAA
>Ga0181535_10007759_pt1 | contig 10701 bp, 8 predicted proteins | sample PEATcosm2014_Bin_44_FD_119774 | JGI IMG/M metagenome (GOLD analysis project Ga0181535, IMG submission 119774) | Peatland microbial communities from MTU Mesocosm Facility, Houghton, MI, USA - PEATcosm2014_Bin17_30_metaG | ecosystem: Environmental > Terrestrial > Soil > Wetlands > Peat | place...
CGAGCGCATCGATGTGCTCGTCGATGCGACGCATCCTTTCGCCGAACAAATCTCGCGCAATGCGGCCATCGCGGCGGCGCGAGCAAAAATTCCGTTTGTGAGTCTGTCGCGCCCCGCTTGGCGCCCCGAAGACTCCGATAGGTGGATTGATGTTGCCGATATGACCGCCGCCGCCGCCGCGCTCGGGCGCGAACCGAAACGCGTTTTTCTGACAGTCGGACGGCTGCAGATCGAGGCCTTCGCGGTCGCGCCCCAGCATTTCTATCTTGTTCGCGCGATCGAGCCGCTCATGCCTGCACCAAGCCTGCCGCGCCATCGCGTCATCCTGGGGCGCGGCCCCTTTGCGGTCGAAGCTGAGGAAAAGCTCATGCGCGAGGAATCGATCGAGGTGATTGTGACCAAGAACAGCGGCGGCGGCGCAACATATGCAAAACTCCTCGCGGCGAGGAGTTTCGGTTTGCCCGTCGTCATGGTCGCCCGGCCGCGACAAGCCTCTGGACCGGTCATGCACGACCCGGCCGAAGTCATGACGTTCCTCTTGCGTCATCAGGTAAGCTTGCGTCATCGGGAAACTTTGACCCCGCGCGAAGTATAGACAAACGGCGGGGCTGAACCGCGAGGCACGATCCGCGTTTCGCTGGAACCAACGATGATCAGCGTGCTCATGCCGGCAAGGCTAGGGTCTGCGCCTGCCAGCGTCTCTATCGAGATGTGCTCATCCTCCCGCCCCACCGCATGCGCAAAAACAACCGGCGTTGCAGCGGCTTTCAAGCCTCTCAGCAGAGAGAAAGCGTCATGGATGCGGTGCGGCCGCGTGCGCGACGCCGGGTTATAAAGCACGATCACGAAATCCGCACTTGCCGCCGCCGCGAGCCGCTTTTCCACGTACGGCCAAGGCTTCAGATTGTCGGACAAGGAAATCGCGCAAAAATCGTGCCCCAAGGGGGCGCCGAGCCGCGCCGCCGCGGCTTGCATGGCCGAGATTCCGGGGCTCACCGCGACGTCAATGTCCCGCCAGCCAGCATCCCCTTTGTCGATCGCCTCGAAAACGGCCGCCGCCATCGCGAATATGCCGGGATCGCCGCCGGAGACTAAAGCGACATGGCGGCCATCCTCGGCCAAGCGCAAAGCATGGCGCGCGCGCTCCAATTCGGCGCCGTTGCCACTTTGGTGGCGCCGCTGCCCCTCAATGAGAGGGAGTCGCTCAAGATAGGGGCCGTAGCCGACAAGATCACTCGCATGCGCAATGAGGCGCAAAGCTTCGGGGGTGATCCATGCCTCGCAGCCAGGGCCAATGCCGACGATCCGCAAGCTTCCCGGCGCGTTCATGGACGTCTGCCTTGGCCGGGAATGAGGATGGAAGCAAAATAGGGCGCATGATCGTCCGTCTTGGCAAAAAGCGGCACGATCGTCTCGGTTTCGCTCGTGCCATGTTCGACATAGATCGCTGTCGAGAGCCGTCCGGCCTCGCTGATCGCCGCGCGTATTTTCGAAAGATTGGCGCCGATCTTGATAATGACCACCGCATCGGCCGCACCAAGATGACGGACCAAATCTGCGTGGCCGAGCGTGCCTGGCAGGACGCTCAAGACATCGTCGCCCCAGGCCATCGGCGCCTTTGCCGCGCTCCAGCACCCCGACATGCCGGTGACGCCGGGAACAATCTCGATTCTGAAGCGATCCTTCAGCCGGACATAAAGATGCATGAAGGACCCGTAGAAAAGCGGATCGCCCTCGCAGACGAGAGCGACATCGCGGCCTTCGGTGAGATGCGCGGCTATGGTGTTTTCCGCCTTTGCATAGAAGGCACGCAGCGTCTCGGCATAGGCGGGATCACAGAAGTGGGTTTCCGTCGTCAAGGGATAGAGCAGTGGCAATTGGTGGCATTTGTCGACAAGCCAGCGGTCGAGGATGGCGCGGGCTTTTCCGCGGGCGCCTTGCTTGGCGAAATAGGCAACGACCGGAACGGCGGCGATGATTTTCGCTGCTTTGATGGTCACGAGGTCAGGATCGCCGGGGCCAAGGCCGACACCGTAGAGGCTGCCGTAAGTTGAGGAAAATCCGGTCATTCGGATTCGCTTGCAATGGCATTCAAGGCAGCAGCGGCTATGGCGCTGCCCCCTTTGCGCCCTTTGATGGCGATGAAAGGCACACGGGAATCAGCAATAAGGGCATCCTTTGATTCCGCCGCGCCAACGAAGCCGACCGGCATTCCAATGATGCAGGCGGGCCGCGCGGTTGTTTCATCGAGCATGTCGAGAAGATGAAAAAGAGCGGTTGGTGCATTGCCGATGGCGACGACCGCGCCATCGAGCCTTTCGCGCCAAAGTTCGAGCGCGGCGGCGCTGCGCGTGGTGCCAAGCTTTTGGGCGAGCGATGGGACACTAGGATCTTCGAGCGTGCAGACGACTTCGTTCGCCTTTGGCAGCCGTGCCGCGATGATACCACGCGCAAGCATTTTCGAATCGCACAGGATTGGCGATCCTTGCCGCAACGCGTGCCGTGCGTGCGCCACGGCCCCGATCGAAAACACGAGATCACAGGCGATTTCGATCATGCCACAGGCGTGAATCATACGCACCGCGACATGTTCCTCGTCGCGATTGAAGCGGGCGAGATCGGACTCGGCGCGAATCGTCGCGAAGGAACGCCGGTAGATTTCCGCTCCGTCGCGCAAAAAAGTGTAACGGCTCAACACCGGCGCCTCTCTCATCGCTTTTCCAAGCTGCTCAGCCGCCCGTCTTTTCCGGCGAGTGTTGTCAAAATTCCGTGCACAGCCGCAAAGTCGAGGCGCCGCGCATCGCTTATGCCCGCATCGCGCGCGGACTGGTCCGTGACGAGATCATAAAGTCCCTCATGCGCTATGAGGGTCAAGGGTACCGATGCTTGCTGCGCGCAACCTTTGGCGCAACCCGACACATGCAGCGCGACCCCTGTCTTGGTGAGTCTTCGTGCGAACGACATTAAGGCCGAGGCGTCGGAGCGTGTCTCTGTCGTGCCATGCGCGCAGCTGGATATGCCGCCGCAGGCGGCGACCGCCAAGCGGGCATCCTCGCGATCGACGATGTACCCATGCGTAGTGAAGTAGCTCCGCATCGCATCGGCTCGCCCTTCTGAAACATCCGGCAAGATCAGCGCGCGCCAGGGTGTGAGTCTGATCTCGCCCTTGCCGAAAATATCGGCGGCCCGTGCCACGGCCCCGAGCATGTTTGCATCGAGACTCCCAAAAGCCGCACCGACGCCAAAACAATGTTTGTCATGAACGCCCATCAAGCCAATCGGACATGGCTCCTCGACGGCGCCATGCCTTGGCGTCTCACTGAGGGACAGTCCGGCTACTTCAGCAATCACATTCGCCCCGCACCGCGCGATAAGCTCGCGCATCCGGCGCGGCGGTTCCACCATTGCCATTCCGAGTCTCAGGAAAACCGTCGCGAGGCGCGATGCAATCGCGGCGATTGCGTCTCCTTTACATTGTCCCAGAAAAATTGCCTCGTTTGCGTCTCCGCCAATCCCGATGGCGAATGATTGCGTGCCTTTGGTCCATTCGAATCGGATATCGGCCGGGATAGCGCCAAGCGAAAGCTCGCTCCCATCAGCGATAAGAAAGCCAAACTTTGCCGGTAATGTGTGCAGATCCGTATTGGCAGCCAGCATTGCCTCGAGCGCCTTGGCGGCGTCATAGGCCTCGCGCCGCCCATCGAGCCCGGCCAGAGGGCTCACCAGAATGTTGCGAACCGCTTCTGTTGCCGCGTCCCCATCGACGAGGCCAAACCCGTCGAGCGTTTCGATCAGTGTAGGCAGGCTGTTCTCGCGGACTCCCCGGATTTGCAAATTGCCGCGCGCGGAAAGTTCGAATAGCCCACTGCCATGGTCGCGCCCGGCTTGCGCGATCCCACGCATGGTGGTAGCCGCGACAATCCCGCCGCTGATCCGCAGCCGCACGAGAAGGCCGTCTTTCGCTGGCATCGGCCTAAGCGCGCCGGGACACCAGCCTTTTCGCAAGGGCACCTCGCTCATCATGCGAGCATCTCCCGCATCGAAGCGAGACAGGCAAGGGTCGAATTCCGCCGGCTCTGCCAGAATCCGCGGGAGAGTGCTTCCTCGAAGCGCTTGACGATCGCACGTGCGGCCATCGGATTGGCTTCGGCCAGAAAATCCCGAACTGAAGGAGTGCCAAGGGTTGCCTCGAAGAGAAGCTCGAAATGGCGGCTTGCTACAGCATCGGTCAGCACTGCGAGCGCATAGAGATTGTCGATCGTCCCAGCGATTTCGGCGGCGCCGCGATGGCCGTGGCGCATCTGCCCGGCGATCCAGCGCGGATTGCTCGCCCGGGCACGCACGACAAGGGCGATTTGCTGTTGCAATGTGCGCGCTTTGAGAGCGCCGGGCCGCGCCGACTCGATATGATAGATGGCCGCGTCATTGCCGAGCATTTGCGCGGCGGCGGCAAAGCCTCCCTCATGATCGACGATGGCGTCAGCGTCGAGAATGTCCTGCTCGTCCTGATCTTGCACATGAATGAGAGCGTCGGCCGCCGCGACACGTTCGGTGAACGCGCTCGTGGCGATCGCGTCTGCTTGCGCACCGCCATAGGCGTGCGAGGCCGTGGCAAGATAGCGCGCCCCTAGAGTTTCGCGCTCAACTGCGGAATTCTCATCAATGGTACGCGTAAGGCCGATCCCATAGGAGCCCGGCGCGCCGCCGAAGACGCGCAAAAGTTTTCCGGGCGCGAGCCTGCGCGCTGCCGCAAAAGGATTCATCTCATCGTCTTCGCCGCATGCGCTCAAGGCCTGCAAGGCCTGATCGAACAAAACGATCTGGGCCGGAAAGACATCGCGGAAAAGCCCCGAGATCCGCAAGGTGACATCAATGCGCGGATGCGTCAGCCGCGCCTGTGGAACAATCTCGAAGCCGGTCAATCGCGAGGACGCATGGTCCCAAAGCGGTTTGACCCCCATGAGCGCGAAAGCCTGCGCGAGATCATCGCCGCCGGTGCGCATCGTCGCGCTCGCCCAAAGATCCATGACAATCCGCTTCGGCCATTCGCCATGATCCTGGAGATAACGGTTCATGACTTCGTTCGCAGCGCGTTGGCCGATTTCCCAAGCGGTGCGGGTCGGTACGGCGCGCGGATCGATCCCATAGAGATTGCGTCCCGTGGGGAGCACATCAATGCGTCCGCGCGAAGGGGCGCCGCCGGGGCCTGGCTGGATAAACCGGCCATCGAGCGCGGCGAGGAGCGACGCTATTTCGGCCTCCCCGCAGCGATCGATAAGGCTGCGCATCTTCTCGGGCAGGGGCGAGTCGCCGTCCTCGGGCGGCGCGAACGAGTCTTGGAGCGTTTGCGCGAGTGCTTCCACGGTCGCGTCCCGCAGCTTGGCCTCGGGAGACTGCCCGAAGATATGTAAGCCATCGGCAATCCGCATGTCCTTGAGATCGCATAGCCAGGCGTCGAGATGGCGCAGAGCAGCGGCTGGATCGGCGGCGTCCTTGAGCCCGCTGTCTTGCAGCAAGCCGGTTTCTCTCGCGCGTTCGAGGATCGCTTGCGCCAAGAGGCGCGCGCGCTTGGGATCGAGCGATTCAGCGATCGCATATTCATCGAAGAGGGCTTCGATTTCGAGCGCAGTTCCATGGCTGCCGGCAAGAGTCAAAGGCGGCGTCATATGGCCAAGGGTGAGGGCGCAAATACGCCGTTTGGCCTGTGCTGCCTCGCCCGGATTGTTGACAATGAATGGGTAAATGACGGGCAGCGGTCCAAGCACCGCCTCCGGCGCGCACTCCTCCATGAGAGCCACCGCTTTGCCAGGCAGCCATTCCAGCGTGCCATGGGTGCCGCAATGGATCATCGCATCGATCTTTTCATGGTGGCGGAGCCAGACATAGAAGGCGATGTAGGGATGGCATGGGGGTAAGCCGGTATCATGATAGTCCGCCTTGCGATTGGCGGCGATGCCGCGATCCGGCTGCACGGCGACGAGCAAATTACCGGCTCGCACGACAGGGAACGCGAAAGCGCCGCCTCGAGCCGCCGCGTCTGGCGCACCCCAAGCTGCGCATATCGATCGGACAAAGTCTTGCGGCATCAATTTAAGCGCCGCGGCATAATCGGCGAGTGTCAGGCTTTCTGTTGGCGCCGCGCCTTCGAGGTCACGCATCAGTGTGTCCGGCTGCGGTAGCGGCCCGATGCTATATCCGGCCGCGCGCAGCGATCCGGCGATCGAGTCGACGCTCTTGCCGGTGTCCAGTCCCACGGCATAGCCGATGCGCCCTTCCTTGCCCGGGTAATCCGAAAGGATGCAGGCGATTTTGCGTTTGGCGGGCGGGGTCTTGCGCAAGCTGACCCAAGCGGCGGCCAGGTCCGCGACAAAGTTTATCCGTGACGGCCGAGGCGCGTGAATGCGGGGCGTGAATTCGAGATCCGTGCGATGTCCGGCTTCCGCCTTGCAGGCAATCGCGCGGGTGATCAAGCGCCCGTCCATTTCCGGAAGGACGACATTCATGGCGAGATCGGCGGCGCCAAGCCCACGCGGGTTTTGCCGCCATTGCGTTTCTGTCGCGCCCGCAAAAATCGCTTGCAGGACCGGCGCATCGGCATCGTCGAGAACGCCCGATTCCGCATTAAGCCGGGCCGAGAAGCCTGTTGTATTGATGATGACATCGGATTTATCGCGGGCGAAGCCGGTGCGAACAAAGGCAATTGACTCCGCGTCCTTGAGGCTCGCAACGAAGATCGCGGTGACTTCGAGCCCGCGCGCGGCGAGGGCGTCCGCGAGCGCGCCGACCGGCGCCGTGTCCCCGGCAAGCATCAAGGAACGGTAGAAGACGATGAGGGCGAGCCCCTTGGCGCGATCGCGCTTACGGCAGCCTGCCTCATAACGGCCTGCCGCCGGAATTGCCGTCAGGAAAGGCAGTTCTTGCCACGCGCGGGACGCGTACGCACGGCTGCCGATGCAATCGAGGAACGCCGCAATCTGTTCCGTCCTACCGCGCTGGAAGGCGGCATGAATAGAGCGAAGATCGACGGCGGCCACCGTCGAGGCGGCATCAAGCCGGGGATCGTCCATCGCATCGCCCGGCACGACGGCGAGCGCGAAATCCTGGGCTCGGGCGGCGCGCGCAAATTCCTCGATGCCGTAACGCCAATAGTCAAGACCGCCGAGGAGACGGATCAGAACGAAACGCGCTTGGCCCGCGGCCTTCTCAAGATAGAGATCGACCGAATAAGGATGTTTGAGCGTGCCGAGGTTGGCGAGCCGCAGGCTCATGGCGCCGTCCGGGCGCCGTTGTGCGGCGGCGGCGACGAGGTTGAGATCGCTGTCGGAAAAAGAGAGAAACAAGAAATCTGCCGGGGTTTGCCCGAGATCAACCGCTGCTTCGGCCTCGTCGAGCGATCGTTGCTCCGTCCGCAGGAGATGCATCACTCAGGCTCCCCCGCTCGAAAGCTGCCGCGCGATCGACGCTGTGTCGAGACCTTTTTCGCCGATAACAACAAGGCGTCCGCGACGCGGTTCGCCGGCGCGCCAAGGCCGGTCAAAATTCTTTTGAAAGCGATTTCCGACGCCTTGGACGAGAAGCCGCATCGGTTTGCCGCGCACTTCGACAAAGCCTTTTATCCGCAACACATCATGACGCTCGGCGATCCCGGCCAATCGGTTGAGCCAAGCGTCGCTATCGGCGATTGCGTCGATTTCAAACACGGCGCTATCGAAATCGTCGTGATCGTGCGCGATCAATCCGTCATGGTGCGATGGCCTCAGGGCGAGGTCGTCCTCGGCGGCGGCATCGAGACCGAGCAGGATGGAAGAGTCGATCCGGCCTTCATGGGCTGCCACGATCTTCACCGCGCGGGGAACAAGCGCCGCGATGTCTGCGGCGATGCGGCGCTGCTCGTCGCGACCGATCAGATCCGTCTTGTTAAGCACGACGAGATCGGCGCACAGCACTTGATCTTGAAAAACCTCTTCAAGCGGATTGTCATGCGCGATGGAAGGATCGGCCTCGCGCTGGCGCGCCAGCTTGACTGGATCGTCGGCGAAGCGGCCATCGGCGACCGCCTTGCCGTCGACAACCGCGATCACGCCGTCGACGGTTAAACGCGCCCGAATGGCTGGCCAATCGAAGGCTTTCACCAAGGGCTTCGGCAAAGCGAGGCCGGAGGTCTCAATGACGATGTGGTCAGGCTGCGGATCAAGCGCGAGCAGCCTCTCGATCGCAGGCAAGAAATCGTCGGCGACGGTGCAGCAGATGCAGCCATTGGCGAGTTCGATGATATTGTCAGCGGCGCAGGTGAGATCGCCGCAGCCATTCAATATGTCGGCATCGATGCCGATATCGCCGAATTCATTGATGATAAGTGCGAGGCGGCGGCCCTTGGGATTTTCCATGAGATGGCGAATGAGCGTCGTCTTCCCGGCGCCAAGAAAGCCGGTGACAATCGTTGCCGGAATTTTGGAAAGACGGTTCATGAGAGACACCCGGTTCCTGCCATGTCGCGGGTGCTAGAATTGTGGAGCCGGGCAAACCCGGCACCTTTGCCGGCGGCGAACATGCCGCGCCGGCATCGATGGTAGGCCAGGGCACCCCGCCGGCCTTCGCTCGATTGAACGGCAGGTTTCCTGGCTCGCGGATCATTGCCTCCCGCCGCCTTCCCAGGTTGCGGTTGCCCGTATCCCAGTGGCGTATCGGCGTAAGGCTACCCGCTGACAGTTGCGGGGGCAGCTGTGGCTTCGAGCGCCGGCCTTGGAAGAAGGCGCCGCACCACATTCCCTTTTACCCCTCGAAGCGAGGGACCGTTACGCATCCGACACTAGACCGAACGGCGGCGGTGTCAATCCGCCCCGGTTTGGGCGGGGATCTGATGCTCGATCGCGATCCGGATCAGATCGGCGGTTCGGGCAAGACCAAGCTTGTTCTTCATTTGGGTGCAATTGTTCGCAACCGTCTTATAGCTGAGACCGATCGTCCCGGCGATCTGCTGCAGGCTGTAGCCCTCGCCGAGGAGCCGTAGAATATCGAGATCGCGGCGCGTCAGATCCTTGAAGGGATGCGATAGAGGGGACCGTCCGGACGTCCGCACGGTGAGTAAGGCGAGTTCCTGCGCAATCTCCGGCTCTATGTAATTGTGCCCGGCGGCGACACGGAAGATGGCCTGCGAGATCTGGTCCGCCGGCGCGTTTTTCGTCACATAGCCGAGCGCTCCCGCCTCGAAGGCACGGGCGACATGAATCGAATCGTCATGCACGCTGAAGACGAGGATGCGGGTCGAATCATCTTCAATCCTCAGCCGCCGGATCATTTCCAGCCCGCCGCTCCCAGGCAGGTTGAGATCCATGATGACGAGATCCGGGCGATCTTCCTTGAAAAGCGCCAAGGCTTCCTTCGCGCTCGCTGCTTCGCGGATCTCCGCGTCCGGTTCGATGGCGATCAAGCGGCGGAGACCGGCATGAACAATCGGGTGGTCATCGACAATAAGAACCTTCATACGCTGCCTGCAAAGGAAGCGGTACGAACCCGATGGCTTGCTGCCGCGAGGGGAAGGGTTGCCGTGACCGAGAGACCTGGCACCGGTTCTTGCATGAGAACGAGGCGGCCGCCAAGCGCTTGGACTCGCTCCTGCATTCCGGTCAGCCCGAAGCCGAAACCAGCTGTTTTGTCCATCCCGTGACCATCATTCGCAACCTCGACGGTGACGTGGTCAGGCTCCGGGCCATCGGCTGGCGCCGATGTCACCACCACCGAAATCACCGCCGGATTGCCATGCCGCACCGCATTGCTCAAACTTTCCTGGACAATGCGATAGATCGTGATGTCGATCAAGGCGCCGAAGCTCGTCTGATCCGGAGGCAGGCTGACTTTGAAGCATGTCCCCGGATGCCGCCTTCGCCAGAACTCCACCATGCTCACGATAGCGGCGGTCAAACCGAAATCGGTCAGGACGCCGGGACGCAATCGGCCGAGCATGGACCGGATCTGCCGCTGAATGTGGGAAACAGAGTCCAAGGTCGAGCCGATCTGTTCGGCGATCTCGGCGCTCCGTCCCTGATTGGCAAGCCGCGAAATGGTGGCGAGGTCGGCATTGACGGCAAAAAGAAAAGGGCTGATCTCATCGTGAAGATCGCGAGCGATCTCGCACCGTTGCTCTTCCTGCAAGGTCAACAGCTGCTCGTTCAAGCGGTGCTTCTCCTCCTCCATCTCCATGAGTTCGGAGGCCATCCGGTTGAAACTGTCCTGCAGCCGTGACAATTCCGGCACCGTGTTGCCGCTGATCCTCAACCTGTAATCGCCGCTGCCAATCTGTTTGAGCGCGAGGCCAAGGTGATCCAAGGGCCGCAAGGCGCGGCCGATAAAGAAATAGATGAGGAGAATGTTGAGGCCAAAGAACAGAGCGAGCACGAAGAAAGCGTCGCCGAGATCGTTCCAAACTTCGAGGATCTCATTGTTAGGGTCGGTTTCGATGATAATGCTCCCGTAATCTTGTCCCGCAATCGCGATCGGGATGCGGGTGGCCACTGGCATTATGCCGAGGAACCGGACGAACCAGGGTGGCACCGTCCCAAAATGCGACCCTTCAAGGGACGGCTTCACGGTCGCGGCTCCGCCCCCGGTCAAGGAGACGCGAAGATGCCGGTTGCCCTCGAACGCAGCAACCAGCGCTTCGAGGCCGCGCCGCCGGTCAGGCGAGTCCGGAAGCTGTGCCAG
>Ga0181535_10007762_pt1 | contig 10698 bp, 6 predicted proteins | sample PEATcosm2014_Bin_44_FD_119774 | JGI IMG/M metagenome (GOLD analysis project Ga0181535, IMG submission 119774) | Peatland microbial communities from MTU Mesocosm Facility, Houghton, MI, USA - PEATcosm2014_Bin17_30_metaG | ecosystem: Environmental > Terrestrial > Soil > Wetlands > Peat | place...
AACGTCGGGGCGTAGCGCAGCCTGGTAGCGCATCTGCTTTGGGAGCAGAGGGCCGGGGGTTCGAATCCCTCCGCCCCGACCATTAGAATCGATCGAAAACACTCGCCACTCGAAGGATCCCCCCCCACATCTCTCAGGTCCCCTCTCATCGATCCCCTTTGAAGTCTCAACAAAACAAGACAATGAACCTGACCCATTCGAGTGCAGAGTACCCTGGGGTGGGCTGCGGCTCCGTTGCAGAGTTGGGCTGCGCTCCGTTGCAGAAAGAATGGCCCCCCCCCCACGAACGCGCATTCACTTCCTTTCCTTGCAATCGAGCAACGCGTTTAGCTGCCTTGCACTATCATTCAAACTGAAAAAAGATCGGGCAGACAATCCCCTCTTTTGAAGCAACAGATTCAATCGATCAAAGAAACGCACGTCCAGATCATGGGAGATTGAACCGATGAACCGCAGGCAGTTCCTGACGAGTGGAATATCGACGATCGCGTTGTCTCGGATGGCGAAAGCCATCGGGCCGCAATCAACTGGGCTCGAGACCGCCAAGCTCATAGGCGGAGCAGCAAAGATTGCCGATCGCGAAGCCGCCGCGGGTTATCTGATCACCTTGACCCAACCCGGCCAGGGTGTCGCATTGACAACTATCCCGGCGGCCAGCAGATTGGCCATTCGCTACGCTTCGATGTCCGTTGGCACAATCAGTGTCGCGGTCAATGACGGGCCGGCGCGCAAGGTGAACATACATTCGTCGGGAGCGCTCACCGGTTCCTATCTCAACGCCATCGTCGATCTGCCTCTACCCGCCCATGCCACGGTCACAATCAGTCTGGCGTCCAACGACGTTGGAGTGAATATCGATCGGATTATTGTCGGCGGTGAACCCGGCCTCACACCGGATATCTGGAATCTCCCCCCGTTGCCGGTTGCCCCCGGTCCATATTCCGCCGACTGGAAAGCCCTCGGCAGGTCCTACACCGCTCCGGCCTGGTGGCGCGATGCAAAGTTCGGTGCTTGGTCGCACTGGGACCCGCAATCCATGCCCGAGCAGGGCGATTGGTATGCCCGCGGAATGTATGTCGAGGGCAGTCCGCAATATAAGTCCCACCTCAAGAACTTCGGCCACCCCTCCGAATTTGGATACAAGGATATCTGCCACAACTGGGTCATCGACCGCTGGAACCCCAATGAGTTGATGAACCTCTATACCGAGATGGGCGCCCGTTACTTCATGGCGATGGGTTGTCATCACGACAACTTCGACTGCTTCGACTCAAAGTACCAGCCATGGAATTCGGTGCGCGTCGGCCCCAAGGTTGACATCGTCGGAACATGGGAGAAGGTGGCGCGAAAACATGGAATGCGTTTCGGCATCGGTTTTCATGACACGCCGGCCCGCACATGGGGCCAGTTTATGCCCGTCCGTTACAGCAGCGACAAATCGGGGCCCATGAAAGCAGTGCCCTACGATGCCCTTCAAACCATTCGCGATGGAAAGGAAGAATGGTGGGACGGCATGGACCCGGTGAATCTCTACGGCCCGGTCCACAACGCGCAGGATCCGTTAGATTCGCCATTCGCCAACCAGTTTATGCTGCGGGTCGATGACGCCATCACCAAGTACCATCCGGACGTGATCTATTTCGACGAGCATGCGGGCGATTCACAACTGGATATGGGCGTGCATATGGGATTGGGTTTCCTCGCACCGCCCTTGATTGCGAATTTCTATAACAAGTCTTTGCAATGGAATCACGGCACGATGGAGGCAGTCGTCAACCTCAAAGGCGTAGGGGGACGTTACAACAGCTTCCAGGACCACCCTGAACTGCTTCCCGACGTTGACCGCTCCCTCGTCAAGAGCACCGAAGCAATCATCGAGCCTGAGATCATGGCCTATCCCTTCCAGACCGAAACCAGCATCGCGGATTGGCATTACAAAACCGGGCAAAAATACATGGATGCCGAGACCATCGTCCATTCGTTGATGCAGAATGTATGCCGCAATGGGACCATGCTGCTCAACCTGACTCAGCACGGCCGCGGCGATCTTGACCCCGAAGTGGTGCGCATCGCCAAAGACGTCGGCGCGTGGTTGAAGCTGAATGGCGAAGCCATCTATAGCTCCCGTCCCTTCGAGGTCTATGGCGAAAACGGGGTTTGCTACACCCGCAACCAAGGCAACGTCTATGCCGCGCTTCTGGATTGGAACCTCGGCCCGATTACTCTCAAATCCCTCCGCGCCGGCGGAGCGACTCTGGGCAAGGTGTCCAAAATCGATCTGCTCGGCTCCGCCATTCCGCTGACATTTGTTCAAGATGACCGGGGACTCACTGTCACCCCCACCGCACCCGTGCAACCGCTGCCGGGCGTTACCAGCCAACCGCTGGCCTCTGCATGCCGGGTCCTTCGCATTACCCACGACAAACGCTGGATCAACGATGACGATCTCGATGTCGTGTCTCATGGTTGGCTTCGCCGATGCAACCTGGGAACCGGCGACTACAACAACGACCTGACCACCAGCAATACGCCCGGCGACATCTGGAGTTGTTTCTTCACGGGCAGCAGCGTCTCCGTCATTGCCCCCAAAGAAGACGGAGCGGGAACGATCGAAGTCCAGATCGACGGCCAGTCCCGCGCCTCAGCCGACCTGTCCACAACGGGTGAGCGCCAGCCCCAGCAAACAGTCTGCCAGATCGCCAATCTCAATCCCGGCAAACACTCCATCGCCATCATCAATAAAGGCCCTGGCCCGGTGGCTGTCGACGCCCTGGTCATCGATTGATCCGGCCAGATCGAAAAACCTTCACCCTTGGTTGAATGCGGCGTTGCCGCGTGTCTGTCGAGGCCGGCTTAAGCGAAATCTCCAGTTAGGCCTCGCCAGATCCTCGGCGGACGATGAATTGACTGTCCCCCGGGGCTCTGACCCCGCGCCCTTTCCAGCAACCGTGGCATTCACCAACGACGGCAAACCCCGAAGTCAAATTCAGCGCGGCAGAGAATCGCATCGCTTTTCCGCGCGAATCCCCAGTTCGTTTTAAAATCCCAACAGGTCCACTCCAACTCGATACAATCGATTCTGAACAAACAAACTCCGATTAATGTGAAAATTGAGGAAGAGAACATCGGGAGAACCATGACCTTAGAAGGACGCATCCAGGCCCAGCACGGGCTCAGAGTTATGGCCGGGAGCGGCGCGGCGAATCAGTCCGCGCAGGCACAGACCAATCCTCAAAAACGATCGATCACGCATATCCGCCAACTGGCTTTCTTGCTCGTCCTTCTTGTGCTCGGAGTTATCCTTCTCGGCTTGGTCCTTTCGGTCATCAAGATCAACCAGGGCACCTTCATCTACACAACCGACGATGCATACATCCATCTTGCTCTAAGCGATCAAATCCGCCATGGCAACTATGGAATCAATGCAGGCCAGCATGCGGCGCCCGATTCTTCCCTCCTGTTCCCGCTTTTGCTCGTACCCGCTTCCGGCACGCCACTCCATCCCTACCTGCCGCTCGTTCTCAATTGCCTGTCCCTGTTTGTGACCGTTTTTATCATGCAGCGGTTCCTCCTGCATCTGCACCTTGCTGAAGACGCCTTCGGTGTCGCCGTGGAAGCGATTGCACTTCTTCTGATCGCTATCGGCTTCAACCTCATCGGCGTTGCCTTCACCGGGCTTGAGCATAGCGTGCACATCGCGGCCACCGCAGCCTGCATCTACGGGCTCGCCTTGTTTCTGGACAACCAAAAGATGCCCGCCTGGCTTCCCGCAGTCATTGTCCTCGCTCCCTTGCTCCGCTATGAAGGATTAAGTCTCAGCATCGGGATCATTCTGATCATTGCCCTGCGGGGCCACTGGCGCACGGCCGCTGGAGCCTTCGCACTGATTGCCATGGCCCTGGCTGGTTTTTCACTCTTTCTTGTCAGAATGAATTTGGCGCCGTTGCCAAGTTCAATTCTCGTCAAGTCCGACATCGCAGCCAAGGGAGTTACTGGCGGGGGTTTGGGCCTCTTCAGATTATTCGGGTTCAACGCATTTAAGATGACCGAAGACCCCATCGGGCTGATCCTTCTCCTCATTGGCGTAGCTGCCGCGGCCCGTTGCCTGCAAGAGCTTCCCGCCAAACCCTGGCGATGGACATCCCAGGGATCGATGGCGTTCGCACTTCTCTGTTTAATCGGCGGCCATGCGCTCGCCGGTCATTTTGGATGGGTCAACCGCTATGAGGACTATGCAATTCTCGGTACGTTCCTGGCAGGCATCTACCTCCTGCAAAACACAATCCGCAAGGTATTGGCGGCCAGGAAAATTCGCCTTCTCTATGTCACCGCTTCCTTCGTTGCCCTGTTAATCTTCTCCACCCGCTACGTTGTCAACACCCTGCGCGTCCCGCTTGGCGCAAACAACATCTACGAGCAGCAGTTCCAGATGCATCGCTTTGTCAACAACTACTGGAAAGCTCCGGTCGCCGTCAACGATCTCGGTCTTGTCTCCTACCACAACCCCAATTTTGTCCTCGATCTTGGGGGTCTAGCCTCGGAACGGGCTCGCCTCCTCAAGGCAACCAATGCAGGCGCCGATGCTTATCAGGCTTTGGCCGCCAACAGCGGAGTCCACCTGGTCATCGTCTACGACTCCTGGTTCCCAGGGCAGATTCCCTCAGTTTGGAAGAAGGTCGCAAGCATGGACCTCTCCCGGCAAAGAATAACCGCCGCGGACGATGAAGTTCAGTTTTATGCCACTGACGCCGACTCCGCTGCCACATTGCTGCCCGAACTTCAGTCTTTCCGCAACACCCTGCCGCCCGGAGTAAACCTTTCAATTTACAAGTAAGACTGACTGCGCGGTCCCCGCGTCCGAGCCTGCGCCGTTTGACAGCGCCCGCCTTTCTGCATATACGTTACAGTAGCTTCCCTGTGATGGTGTTCGTGCAGCAGCCCGGCGCTGCGGATCGCATTTTTCCTGCGACGCGGAGCCCCGTGCCCTGCTTCGCACACGCGCAGGGACGATCTAGGGAGAGGTGAGCCTTGAGTTTATCGCGCAGACGTTTTGTTCAGCTTGCAGGCGCCGGTACCGGCCTATTGATGCAGTCACAGCTTTTAGAAGCGCAACCAGCAACGGCAGCCAATAAAACTGCCCCTAAGGCTTCTCCAGAGTTCTCGAAGGTCGCCCTGATTCACGGCGACGACCGGCGCAAGAACGTGCTTCAGGCCCTTGAAACCATCAATGACCAGATCATGGCCGTCCTTCGGCACAAAAAGTACGTTGTCATCAAGCCCAACCTGGTTTCCACAACCAACCAGTTGGCCGCGACCCACATCGACGCGCTCCGAGGCATTCTTGACTACCTCCAGCCGCGCTTCCATGGACCGGTCGTCATTGCCGAGTCCTCCGCGGGCGACACCATGGCTGGCTTCAAAAGCTTCAATTACCACCAGCTTGCCACCGAACGAGCCGCTCAAAAAGTGACGCTGGTCGATCTGAATCATGAAGGAAAATTCGAGACCGTCGAAGTCCTCGACGCCGACCTGCACATCACGTCCGTGCGCCTGGCCGCCATGCTTCTTGATCCCGACGCCTACGTCATCAGCAGTGCGATGCTCAAAACCCACAACACCGTCGTCGCCACCATGTCGGTCAAAAACATGGTCCTCGGCGCTCCGCTCCATAGCGTTCCCGGCCAGGGTTTCTGGAACGACAAGCGCAAGTACCACGTCGGTGTCCGCCAGACGCATTACAACATGCTGGTCACTGCGCAAAAACTGCAACCCAACTGGGGTGTAGCCCTCATCGATGGATTTGAAGGAATGGAAGGAGATGGCCCCGGCTCCGGCACGCCCGTTGCCTCGCGCCTCGCCATCGCTTCAACCGACTTCGTTGCCGCTGACCGCGTCGGCATTGAGGCCATGGGAATCGATCCTGCCTGGGTCGGCTATCTCGGCTATTGCGGCCAGGCTGGCCTTGGACAGTTTGACCTCGCGAAGATCCAGGTCGTCGGCGCCACCATCGCCTCGGTGCAAAAAAAATATCAGCTTCATCCGGACATCGAGCGCGAGTTAAAGTGGATGGGCCCCCTCGACGGAAAAACCACAAACCTCGGCAGCTTGCCGCATCCCTATGACGTTCATGAAAAAGTGAACGGATAAATCATCGCAAAATCAAATATCCCCCGGTTCATGCCGGGGGATACTTGTTTTAAGCGCCTGCTTACAGCCGGCCAATCAATGAGTTTCTGCGCTCGCCAATTGTTCCGGCCCCTTGGCCGCTTCTGCCTGGTGTGAGCCGTTTGCCACTTCGCGCGGTTCCAACGTCCCGGCAGTCTCGCGGTCATTCGGACCTTTCGGAATCGCTTTCTCCGCCACGATTCTGTAATCGGTCTCAAATGCCTTGTTCAGCCTGCTGTTCGGAAATGAGATTCTGTCAGACTGCAACTGCGCCGTGTAAACTTCGCCCGCGTGGAAGCGTGCGCAGATGTTGTCACGGTGAGGAAATGGATGGTCGCTCTTGAATTCATTGCATGTGATCACGTACTCAGTCTTTGTTGCTACGTCGTCGATGCTCACAAAACCTTCAACCGTGTATTTCATTGCGCTGCATGATTCGGTCTCGCAGGCAGCGGAGTTATCGGCGCGCTGAACTGAAGTCACATGAAATAGGATTACATCCGATTTTGACTCCTGCGCCTGCGTAATCACCCCACCCAGGTTCAAGGCAATCAGTACGATCGCGAAAACACCAATTTTTTGCATGGTTGTACCTCCGTGTTCTTTGGGGGGGGAACATCAGAATACCTCAGCTTTCATATCGGTACAACCTAAAAGACTGATTAACGAAGACTTCCGGAAGAACACCCCCAAAACCCGAAATACCTCGAAGAACCGTCAGACGCGCACCACCGCAGGTTCCAGGCATCCGGGTAACTGCCTGCGGCGAATTCTTGTAATCTTTTTGGGTAACTCAACACTCCATTACTCAAACTCCAAACCTCAACGGCCTCGCATGAGTTCTGCCCGAGCTCGGTAACCCTGGTACCTCGCTCTAGAATGATCATCACCACCCACCGGAGAACTTTGATGCACATGAATTCTTCGCTTCGCTCTCTCGCCCTCTTCCTTGTCGCATCACTTTTCATCGCGCACCCTGGCCGCGCGGAAAACCCGATCGTCCAAACCAACTTCACCGCCGACCCCGCACCTATGGTCTACAACGGAACCGTCTATCTCTACACAAGCCACGACGAAGACGACGCCACCGGATTCAAGATGCTCAACTGGAAGCTCTACACCTCGACCGACATGGTCAACTGGACCGATCACGGAACCGTTGCTTCCCTCGCCACTTTCCCATGGGCCGTTCAAACCAACGACGCATGGGCGCCGCAAGTGATCGAGCGAAACGGCAAGTTCTATCTCTATGCTCCGATCAGCGTTGCGGGATGGCCCAAAAATGTCATCGCCGTCGCCGTGGCCGACAGCCCCTTCGGTCCCTTCAAGGATGTGCTGGGCCATCCGCTCATTGCCAAAGCCGTCGGCAACATCGACCCCACCGTCTTCATCGACGACGACAGGCAGGCCTATCTTTATTGGGGAAATCCGAATCTCTGGTACGTCAAGCTCAACAACGACATGATTTCGTATTCCGGCGAGATCGTAAAAGTCGACTCCAAACCCGAGAACTATCAGGAAGGTCCATGGTTCTATAAGCGGAACGGAAAATACTACATGGCCTATGCATCCCACTGTTGCCCTGAAGGCATCGGCTACGCCATGAGCACCGGCCCCACCGGCCCGTGGCAGTACAAGGGATTGATCATGGCGCCCGACCCTCGCTCCTCAGGAAACCATCCTGGCATCATCGACTACAAGGGCAGCTCCTACGTCTTCGGCTTCAATTACAAACTCAACTTCGCGCTGACCCCGGTCCATCGTGAACGGCGTTCCGTCTGCGCCGCAAAATTCTCGTACAATCCCGACGGCTCCATCGCCACGGTTCCCTGGTGGAACGATCAGGGCGTTGCGCAAATCGGCACTCTCAACCCCTATCAACGCACTCAAGCCGCAACCATCGCCTGGGAATCCGGAGTCAGAACTGCGCAGGACAAGAATGCCGGCGTCTACGTCACCCACATTTCCAACGGAAGTTACATCAAAGTAAGCGGCGTCGATTTCGGCCGTCATCAGGCATCCAGCTTCACCGCAAGCGTCGCCAGCAATTCCAGTGGCGGCGCCATCGAAGTGCATCTCAACAGCGTCGACGGCCCGCAGATCGCTTCCCTGCCCGTTTCAAACACCGGCGGTTGGCATAACTGGCAATCCAAGACAACCCCCGTCTCCGGCGCAACCGGTGTCCACGATCTCTACTTTGTTTTTGAGGGCGAAGCAACCGGCGAGCTCTTCAACTTCGACTCTTGGAAATTCGACAAGCAACCCGCCCACGCAGCGGCGAGCCGCCCATCGAAACAGTCAAAATAAAGAAGGGCCGCTGTCCTGTCCCCCTTGCAGACAGCGGCCCTCCCAGCGGCATACCTTACATGCCGTTCTCTGCGTTCTGCGCGGGATGCACAACCAGATACGATTGTCCGCCCTTCGCCCACACTAGAAGCAGAATGTCCTTGCCCACCCCAACCGAGCGAACCTGGTTCGCAAACGAGTCCGCTCCCTCAACCGGATGCCGGTTCACTTCCAGAATCACGTCGCCAGGCGCCAGGCCCGCATCGTCCGCGGGGCTTCCCGGCCGCACGTTTTCAATCGCCGCCCCTTTCACATGTTCCGGAATGTTCAGTTGCTGGCGCATCTCCGGGGTCAGCTCGGCCACCGCAAGCCCCAGCTTTCCGTGCTGCTCTGCGTCTGCGCCGGCGTTGTCGGCAACCTCCGCATTCGCGTGGAACTCGCCCACCGTCACCTTCACCGTCTGCGGCTTGCCGTCGCGCAGTATGCCGAGCGAAATAACATTTCCCGGCGTCATCTCGCTTACCGCAACCTGCAGCGCGCCTCCATTGACAATCTTGCGTCCGTCAATCTCGCGCAGCACGTCGCCCGACTTCAGTCCCGCGTGGCTGGCCGGCGAGTCCGGCGTTACCTGGCTCACAATCGCGCCCGTCGCATCCGGCAACTCAAAGAAACCCGCCTTGTCCGGCGTCACGTCGTTCATCCCGATGCCCAGGTATCCGTGATGCACCGCGCCGTCTTTGATCAGTTGCTCCACTGAAGATCTCACGATCTGTGAGGGAATCGCGAAGCCCGCTCCTGCAAACGAACCGCTCCCCGAGATGATGAAAGTGTTGATGCCCACTAACTCTCCATGCGCGTCCACCAGCGGCCCGCCGGAGTTGCCCGGATTGATCGCCGCATCCGTCTGGATAAAGTCACCAGGTTTGCGCGCATCGTCCGAATAAGGATTCGGTCTGTCGAGTGCGCTCACAATCCCGCGCGTCACCGAAAACTGAAAGTACCCAAACGGGCTGCCGAACGCCAGCACCGTCTGCCCAGGATGCAGTTTCGTCGAGTCGCCCCACGCAATGCTCGTCAGGTTCTTCGCGTCGATCCGAATCACCGCAATGTCGTTCAGCTTATCCACGCCCACCAGCTTTGCCGGAAACACGCGCCGGTCGTTCAGCGTCACGCGAATCTGCGTCGCGCCGTCAACCACGTGGTCGTTGGTCACGATGTAACCTTCTGGCGAAACGATAATGCCGCTCCCAATACCGTGTTGCAGTTGCGCTTGCGGCTTCATTCCTTGCCCTTGCCCCTGCCCTCGCCCCTGCGGCCCGAAGAACCATTGAAACTCCGGCGGAATCGCACCCTGCGGCATCCCATTGCCCTGCCCATCGCCGTCCGAGTCATCCGCACTCCCGCGCGACGTCACCGACACGTTCACCACGGCTGGAGTCACCCGCGCCGCCACTGCTTCTACTGCGTTATCGAGCGCCACCAGCGACGACACGCTGCTGTCGTCCATCGGAGCTGCCGCCCCAATCGCCGCGCCGCCCGCCGCGTGCGCTATCGAGTGATTGCACACAAACACCAGGCCAAAGGCCAGCGCAACCACGGCGCCAACCGGACCTGCAAACCGCTTCGCTTTCACTACTAATTCATTAGTTGTTACAGACATGGCTACCTCTCCAAGGGGTTTGGTTATGTTGGTTAAAGTTGAAGTACGAACCAGCCGTTGCGCGTAGGCAAAATCGACGGCTGCTTCGTTTCTGAACTTGCATTGGAACTTGCTGGAATAATCCTCAGGATCAACCGTGTAATCGTGATCTGGCCTGCCTGCTGCGAACCAGCCATCTCATTCACGGCTAATTTGCTCTCCGGGCCGTTGGCCGCATCCGCGCCTGTTTCATAGTCTGCCACCAGGCCCGTATTCTGATTTGCGCTTCCTACCTGCTCAAACATCGCCACCACAATCCACTCACCCTGCACTGGCATGGAATGCGCGTTCGGCAACTCCGCCTTCAGCAGAACCTCGCGCGCATCTTCCGCCCGCTCCCGCACCGGCGTCGCAGCCTCAACCTTCGTCTCGTGAATGCGACTGGCAACATCACCCGCATCCTCGCCCCGCATCGGCGTATACGCAGCCTTCAATCCCTTCAATCCCGTAGACACAGCCCGCAGCCCCGCAGTCTGCATCGGCCACGGCGCCGTCCGATTCGCCGCCAGCTCCTGCCCAACCTGCGGCCGCGCCTGCACAAACCCAAT
>Ga0181535_10007764_pt1 | contig 10696 bp, 6 predicted proteins | sample PEATcosm2014_Bin_44_FD_119774 | JGI IMG/M metagenome (GOLD analysis project Ga0181535, IMG submission 119774) | Peatland microbial communities from MTU Mesocosm Facility, Houghton, MI, USA - PEATcosm2014_Bin17_30_metaG | ecosystem: Environmental > Terrestrial > Soil > Wetlands > Peat | place...
GGCCGAGGCGGCGCGGCAGTTGGGGATGACACCCAGCGCCCTCAGCCAGATTGTGCGCGAAAACTCCCTGGTGCGCCCCAGTCCGGTGACGTTGCGGCTGTTTGGGTTGTTGTTGCGGCGGCAACTGGCGGTTGGGGCGGGCAAGGCGGGGCGTCCGGAGGGTAGAAGGCGGGGGGAGCAATGGGAGAAAGATTTGATCCGGGCTTTGCGACGGATTCCTCCCCGCACCCGCAAACCGATTTTAAGCGTGCTATACGCGATGATGGACGCGGCTTGGAACAAGGGCGCCGATGGCGGAAGGAGACGGCGTCCGGCCGGGAAGGGGAGATAAAAGAAATTGGGCCGCCCCGGCGAATTTTTCCAGGACATCAATCCGGGACGGGGGGCTGGGGCAAAACAGAAAAGGGAAGGGAAAGGGAAGTATGTCAAAGAAAGAGCAGTTTCTGGCTTTCTGCAACGGGGTTTGCAAAAAGCCGCATAATTGGATGCTGGCGCGGAGCTGAGCCGGGTCAAGCCGGTCGTTTTTGGGCGGATATGCGTCCGCTCTCAAAGCGTGTTCGCGCTTGCTTCGCGGCTGAACAGACGCAAAGATTTGCTGTCTGGCTTTATGGTGAGTCTTTTAGCGTCGGAAATTCCTCATCACTCCCGAAGGGAGCTGGTGCGTGGGCCGGGCTGTCTATCGGGCAGCCGGCTGTTGTTTTTTGTCCTGATGTTGCTGGCGGCGGCGGCGGGGGCGGCCCCAAGGCTGGAAGTATCGCTGGATCGGTATCAGATCAGTTTGGGGGATTCGGCGGTGCTGACGATGAATTTTTCGGATTGCACCCCGTCTGGAATGCCTGAATTGCCGACGGTGGCGAATTTGCAGTATGCCGGCCAATCGTCGGAACAATCCTATTCGCTGAACGGGTCGAGCATGACGCGCAACATGGTTTATTCGGTGGAATTGCATCCCCTCCAAGTTGGAACTTATGTCATTCCGGAGTTTGAAGAAACGGTGAACGGGGTCCGCCTGAGGAGCCGTCCGCTGACGCTAAAGGTGGTCAAAAACAATGTTCCGGCGCCCGGGGCGGAAACCGGCGTGGCTTTCATCAAAATCGTGCCGGAGACCAATGTGATTTATTCGGGGCAAATCCTTCCGGTGGAATTGCAATGCTACTGTCAGAATCGGGTGGAAAACATCCAAATGCCGCAGCTTGCCAGCGATAATTTTGTGATGGGGGAACTGCCTAATTCGCGCCAGCAGGCGACTCCCGTGCAAGTGGGAAACGCCACTTACAATCTTTTCCGGTTTCGCACGTCAGTCACCGCCATCAAAACGGGCGTGTTCACGCTTGGCCCGGCGACATGGAGCATGACGGTGGTGGGCGGCACGCGAACTTTTTTTGGATGGACAGAATCCCGTCAGACATCGTTTACGAGCGATGCGCCGGAAATCCGGGTGCTGGCGGTGCCAGTTGACAAAGCGCCGCCGGGTTTCAACGGGGCAATCGGGCAGTTCGCCCTGGCCCAATGCGAGGCCGGCCCGGCCAGTGTGGGAGTGGGCGATCCGATCACGTTGAAAATCCGAATCACGGGGCGCGGCGCATTTGACACCGTTACCCTGCCGACAAACAACGAGGCGGACTGGCGCGAGTTTAAAGTCTATCCGTCGTCGGGCAAATTTGAGACATCCGACCCGATGCGAATGGAGGGGGCGAAATATTTCGAGCAGGTTGTCACGCCGCAGAATGGGGCGGTGAAAGAAATTCCGCCGTTTGCCTTCAGCTTTTTCGACCCGGCGCAAGGAGTTTTTCGCACGTTGGCCCACGCGGCGATACCGGTGGCGGTTCACGCCACGGCCGCGACGCCGTTGCCGGCGGCGATATCATCGGGCGGGTCGCCGGAGGAGCAGGGGCAAGACATTGTGCATATCAAACCGGTGCCGGGGAAGATGGGCAAGATAGGGTTGCCCTTGGTGCGGCAGCCGGCGTTTTTGGCCTTGCAAGCCCTCGGTCCGCTGGCATGGATTTGCGCGTTGATCCGCCGGAAACGCAAGGAATACCTGGCCAACAATCCGCGTTTATGCCGGCAGCGGCAGGTGGCGGAGGTGGTTCGGAAGGGCCTGGCCGAACTGGGACGGCCAGCCATGGCGGAAGACCCGGAAAAATTTTATGCCACCATATTGCGGCTGTTGCGGGAGCAATTGGGGGAACGGCTGAACCTGCCCGCGCCGGCCATCACGGAAGCGGTGGTAGATGATCTGCCCAAAAACGAGTTGCGCCCGGAAACCCCGGCCGTTTTGCACGAACTATTTCAAGCCTGCAATCAGTATCAATATGCGCCGGAACATGCGGGACGGGGAATGGCGGCATTGATTCCAAAGCTGAAACTGGCGTTGCAAGACTTGCGCTCCACGCCGGCGCAGCCGGGGCAGGCCGACTATTCACGGAGCGCCGTTGCGGCTCTTCTTCTACTCCTGAGCGCGACAACATTGCGGGCGCAACCGGCGGGGGACGCCTTCACCCAGGCGAACAAACTTTATGAAGAGGGCCAATACGCCCAGTCGGCGGCGGGTTATGAAAAAATTGAGCGGGCCGGGATGGTTTCGACGGCGCTGTATTTCAACCTGGGCAATGCGCTGCTGAAATCCGGGCAAGTGGGCCGGGCCATTTGCGCCTACCGGCAGGCGGAAAAACTTTCACCGCGCGATGCGGACGTCCGGGCCAATCTGCAAATCGCGCGCCGCCAGGCCGGATCCGGCAATCCGGCGCTGCCGGGCAACCGCTGGACGCGCTGGACGGGACGGTTGACCCTGAACGAGTGGACGGCGGCGGCGGCAACGGCAACGGGTCTTTTTTTCATAGTATTGACAATTCGGGAACTTTTCCCCGCCTTCAAAAAATTCAGCGCGGTATTGACGGTATTGCCGGGTATGGCGGCGATTGGGCTGGGGGGCTGCCTGGGGGTGGCGGTGGATTTGAATCTGGTGGAAAAGTCGGTGGTGATCATCGTGCCGGAGGCGGTGGCGCGGCGGGGACCGCTGCCGGAAGCGCAGAGCGTGTTCACGATTCGCGACGGGACGGAACTGCTGGTGCTGGGCGAGGAGGGGGGGTGGCTGCAAGTGAGCGACGCGGGGCGGCATGCGGGCTGGCTTTGGCAAGAAGAAGCGAAAATAATTCCATAGATTTGCAAAAATTAACTTGATTTTTTTGCGGATTTATCCGATAGTTAAATTGTAGCGCGAAGGTTGGCATGAGTGCCGGGAGCGCATGATCTTTGCAGAATGGATTTGGGATTTACCCTGCCATGTTCGTGATTAAAAACAAAGTCCTTGAACCGTAAGTCATTCAATAAGGGACCTTAACTTCGGTCGCGGCCGACAAGCCTTTAATGGAAGTCACAAGCGAACGATTCGGTTCCACTTTGGCACGTTGTGTTCAAAGGAGATGTTAATACACGGCATTACGGCGGGGTTTTTTCTTTTGGGACGCGTTGAATTATCTGTTATCTTCCGGCCGTGACAGGCGACGATCTATTTTCTGCAGCGGTTGAGCCTGAACCCCCGCCGTCCGGGAAACCGGATGGAAACGGTTCCGTATCGGCCTCCCCGGCACCCTTGGCCGCGCGGATGCGTCCCAGGAATCTTGATGAATTTGCCGGGCAATCCCATATTCTGGCCCCCGGGCGGTTATTGCGCCGCGCCATCGAGGCAGACCGCATTCAATCCTTGATCTTCTACGGTCCTCCCGGCACGGGAAAAACATCGCTGGCACAAATCATCGCCCGTCAGACACGCAGCCGGTTTGAACGGTTAAGCGGCGTGGAGTCCAATGTGGCCGACATGCGGCGGGTGCTGGCGGCGGCGGGCAACCGGCTGGAAAACACGGGGCAGACAACCATCCTTTTTATCGACGAAATTCACCGCTTCAACAAATCGCAGCAGGACATATTGCTGCCCGATGTGGAGAGCGGGGTGGTGCGATTAATCGGGGCCACGACCCACAACCCGTTTTTCTTTGTCAATTCGCCATTGGTATCCCGGTCGCAGATATTCGAGTTGCGCCCGTTGGACGAGGAGGATTTGCTGGCCTTGCTGCGGCGGGCGGCGGCCGACGCGGAGCGGGGGTTGGGCGCCATGAAGATCGAGGCGGCCGAAGATGCGCTGCGGCATCTGGCCCGCGTGGCCGACGGGGATGCGCGCAAGGCCTTGAATTCGCTGGAAATTGCGGCGTTGACCACGGAGCCGGCGGGTGACGGGATCATTCGCGTGAATATGGCGGTGGCGGAACAATGCATCCAAAAAAAAGCGGTGGTGTATGACGGGGACGGGGACGCGCACTACGACACGATTTCGGCGTTCATAAAATCAATGCGGGGCAGCGACGCCGATGCGGCGCTTTATTGGCTGGCCAAGATGATTTACGCGGGGGAAGACCCGCGATTCATCACGCGGCGGATATTGATTTGCGCGGCGGAAGACGTGGGGCTGGCGGATCCGATGGCGCTGGTGCTGGCGAGCGCGGCGCATCAGGCGGCGGAATTTGTCGGCTGGCCCGAGGCGCGGTTGCCGATCGCGGAAGCAACGATCTACATCGCCACGGCGCATAAAAGCAACAGCGCCTGTCTGGCGATTGACGCCGCTTTGGCTGACGTGCAATCCGGCCGGACGCTGCCCGTGCCGGAGAAATTGCGTGACACCCATTACGCGGGAGCGAAACAACTGGGGCACGGGGAAGACTACAAATACGCGCATGATTTTCCCGGGCATTTCGTGGCGCAGGATTATCTGGGGGCCACGCGCAAATACTACGAGCCGGGGGTGGAAGGAACCGAACGGAAAATCAAGGAACGTTTGGAAAAGTGGCGTGAACAATTTGAATCACTGCGCAGCGGGCAACCACCCGCATCCGATAAATGACTTTGGAACCCGCCCCCGAAAAACGCGAACTGCGCCGGAAACTTCGCGACTATTTAAAGTCCCTGCCGGACGGCGAAAGCGCGGCCGTCTCATTGCAGGCCCAGGCGCTCCTGCGCCGGCAAGCCGTCTGGAAAAATGCGCGTTCCATTCTTTTTTATGCGCCGCTGGCGGGGGAAATTGATTTGTCCCCTCTGCTGCGGGAGGGGTTGGAGGAAGGCAAGATCATTGCGCTGCCGCGATTTGCGCCGGAGACGGGCGATTACGAGGCGCGCCAAATCCGCGGGATGGAGACGGATTGCGTCCGGGGGAAATTCGGAATATGGGAGCCGTCGGCGCGTTGCCCGTGTTTTTCACTAAAGCAACTGGACTTGGTGCTGGTGCCTGGAATAGGATTTGACATGTCTGGCCACCGGCTTGGCCGGGGCCGGGGGTTCTATGATCGGTTGCTTGCGCCAATCGGAGGCGGCAAATGCGGGGTCGCCTTTGATCCGCAGGTTCTGGCTGGAATTCCCAATGAAGCACATGACGTGGTTATGAATTTTATTTTGACACCAACACGCTGGCTGAAAATACCGGACTAAAGATTCCTTCCCATGAAACCAGAATTTATCGCGGTGACGGTCGGCGTCGGCGTCCTGGGTGGCGCGTTGGCGGGCTATGGGATGAGGCTCTGGCGGGAATGGGTCGTCCGGGGGGGCTTGGAAAAGGAGGCGGGCACCATTTTGGAGCGCGGACGGCGGGAGGCGGAGTCAATTTTGAGCAGCGCGAAACATGCCGCCAGCGAAGCATCGCTGAAAGCAAGGATAGAAGCGGAGAAACTGGCCGCGGACCGTGTCAAGGAAAACGCCGTTATCGAACAACGATTGGCGACCCGGGAAGAATTGGTCAACCGCCAATTGGAAAATCTGGTGCGACAAGAGAAGGAACTGCGGGCGGAAAAGGGGCAATTGGCTGCGAAAACCGTCGCGGTTGAAAATCTTCAGACGGAAATCGGGACGCTGGCGACGCGGCGGAGGACGCAACTGGCGGAAATTTCCAAATTGAGCGAAGAAGAGGTGAGGACCGCGTTTTTGAAGGAAATAGAGCAGGAATCCATGCGGGACGCGGCGAAACTTTCCCGGCACATCATGGAGGAAGCCAAAACAAAGGCGGAAGAAAGCGCCCGGAACATCATTAGCATTTCCATCCAGCGTTACGCGGGCCAGCATAGTTTTGAAACATCAAGCGCCACGGTAACCATCAAGGGCGAAGAAATGAAGGGCCGCATCATCGGGCGCGAGGGACGCAATATCCGCGCTTTTGAAGCCGCGACCGGGGTGACGGTGCTGATAGACGACACGCCGGGGGCGGTGGTTCTTTCGGGATTCGATCCGGTTCGGCGTGAGATCGCGCGCGAAGCGATGGAGCGGCTTATCCTGGACGGGCGAATCCATCCGGCGCGAATCGAGGAAGTGGTGTCCAAAGTCACGCAGGAAATGGACGGGGTGATCTTGCGCCACGGCGAAGAAGCGGTCATGAAACTTGGTTTGGCCCCGATGCATCTGGAATTGCTCAAACTTTTGGGTCGGTTGCATTTCCGGCACAGCTTCTCCCAAAACATACTCGATCATTCGGTGGAAGTGGCGCAATTGACCGGTTTGATGGCGGCCGAATTGAACGTTGATGTCACGGCAGCCAAACGGGCCGGATTGCTGCATGACATTGGCAAGGCGGTCAGCCACGAAGTTGAGGGGGCGCACGCGATTGTGGGTGGAGAAATTCTCGAGCGTTACAGGGAATCCGCCGAGGTGGTCAACGGGGTGGCGTCCCATCACGACGAAGTGCCGCACACGGGCTTGCTGGGTATTCTGGTCAGCGCGGCAGACGCCATCAGCGCCTCGCGGCCTGGGGCGCGTTCGGAGACGGTCATGACCTACATCAAGCGGGTGGAAGATTTGGAACGCATCGGCATGTCCTTTCCGGGGGTGGAGAAATGTTACGCGTTGCAAGCGGGCCGGGAATTGCGTGTGATGGTGGAACCCAAAGACGTGACGGACGACCAAGCTTACCTGCTGGCGCGGAATATTGCGCGGAAAGTGGAGGATACCTTGCAATACCCTGGTCAAATCCGGGTGACGATTGTACGAGAAACGCGCTGTGTGGAGTTCGCCAAGTAAGGCGCCAAACAAACGTCTCCGGCCTGCCCCAGCCCCTCAATTACGGAATTCAAACCGGAGCGCGCGGCACAACACGCCGGTTTTCGCTTTCAGCCTTTTCTTAAGCGCGCCTAACGCCCTTGATTGATGGTCGAGGGCAGAGGTCCCTCCCAGCCGGCGGGCTGATCCCATGGCACTTGGGAGATGTCATCCGGATTACTCGTCGCGCAGCCGGTAAGGACTGCGGCGGTAATCGCGAAAAGAAACGCGCAAAAAATTGTGCGCCAGATTTTCATTGGTACTAGTAAATGACCTGATCGCCTTCCATGATCTCGCCGCGCTTCCAAGCCGACATGATGGTTGCGACACAGGTGTCTTTTTCAACCCGGCTGATTTGAACCTTGCCGATCAGTTTTCCATTACGGCCCACCATCAACTCGCCGCGTTCCTTGGCGCCTTGTTCATCGCCGATGTTGAGCACAACAAAACCATACTTCGGGTCCACCGCGATGACCTTGCCTTTGAGACCCTGGGGGAGAATCACGATCCTGTCGGATCCAATCAGCCTGTCTATTTCACTTTGCAGTTCTTTGCGACTGGCTTGAAGAAGTTTGTTTTCAGCCACCATGGCATCCCGCGCTTTTTTGGTTGCGGCCAAATCGGCGATAATCCCCCGGATTTGTTCGGGCGCCGGGAGTTCGCGCCATTGCTCGAGTTTTTGGTCGGCGGCATCGGCGCGGGCGGTGGTCTTGGTCAATTTGTCGGTCAAGTCGGCGGTCTGCTTGTCCAATTCGCCGATCTTGGTGTTGGCGGCGTCCAGTTGGCCCTGGGTTTCGGTCAACCTGGCGGTGGTGGTGGCCAGTTCCTCAGTGGTCTTCTTGAGAGCCTTGTCGGTCTTCTGATACAGGGCGGTCTCGGCGTCGAGTTTCTTGTGGAAATCATCCCGGGCATCGCGCGTGGTGGTGATGATGTCCTTGACCGGGAAGAACCCCAGGTAAGTGGTGGCCAAACCGGCAACGATGGTCAGTATCAGGCAAATTCTCAGTAGCATTTCAACTCCATTTTTGTTTCTTAACAGGAAATTAATCAGATTGCCGGTTTCTGTCAATGCCATCCTTTCATCAAAGTTGGTCGGCGAAGGCTTTGACGAACGAATCCATCCAGTTCATGGGTTCGGGTTCCTTAATTTCGCGGGCGCGATTGAAGTCGGTTTCGAATAAATTGCTCTTCAGGAGGTCGACCGTGGCCGGGTCGGAGAAGGCCACGTCCAATTCTTGCGAAACGCGCAGGCTCATCTTTTCCATGTTGGCCGAGCCAAGACAGGCCCAGCCGTCGTAAATGGCTGCCTTGACGTGGGTCATGCCCGGATAGGCATAAACCCGGATGCCATGGCTGACCATGGCGTTGGCCATGATTAAATTGCAGGTTTGCATGACCCCGCTGTCGTTTTTGGAGGGCAAAATGACCCGGACATCGACGCCCCGGCGGCGGGCCTTGATTAATTCGCGCAGGATGGAATAATCGCCAAAATAAGCGTTTTCAATGTATATGTAGCTTTTGGACCGGCGGATGGCTTCCAGTTGAGCCTGATAAATTTCGATGTTCCCGGTGGCGGTGCGGAGGGGGCGAACATCAATGGCCCCGGCTATTTCATTTTTTCTGGGGTGGGTGCGATCAAACAAACAGTCCCAAGCATAGGCGAAATCGCCCAACAACCCGGCATGGGACCATGCTTCTTCGTAGTCTTTTTCCAAACGTCCCACCACCGGGCCGGTCAGGCGGACCATGATGTCGTGCCAATCATAGCGATAGTTCCAGCCAATGTTCATTCCCCCGACATAGGCTTGGCGGCCGTCTATGATAATACACTTCCTATGGTCGCTGGTGAGCCACGGATTGGTGCCGGCGCGAACGGCCACCTTGGAACCGGATTTCAGGTATGATTTGATATCGCCGGGATGCTTGAAGCCGGGCGGGGTGGCGGAGGGCGGCGAGGTGTCGTTTCCAAACAACGACCCCAATTCGTCAATCAAAACGCGCACCCGCACGGTGGAGGAACGGTGCTTAAGGATGTTGGCGATGGTGACCGCGAATTCGTCGCTGCTAAAAATATAGACCATCACGTCCACGCTGCGGGTGGCGTTCTCGACGGATTTGATGAGCGCGGGGAAAAATTTATCGCCATTAATGAACAGATCGACCTTGCCCTTAGACCGGCGCGCCGAACCCAATCCGTCGAGATGCTTTTCCCATTGCGCCAGGTCCATCCCGGGGCCGGTGTAAAGCGGCGGCGGCGGCGTGCCACTATCGCCGATGGAACCGGCGTCCAAAGCGGTGGCGCCGGAGGAGCCGATGTGCCAAAGACCGCGCGAGATGAGGGTGACGGGGTTTTTGAGCGCGCTGACCACAAAGCCGCGGATAATCACCGAATTTAACGCGCGCAAGGTGAACCAACCCGGCAAATCGGCCGGCTGCAAATCGGGATCGATCGGATAACTCAGAAAAACGATCATTCGCTCGCGCACATTGATCAAAACGAAAGCCGGATCCTCGTCGGTGACGAAGAGAAACTCGGTTTGGTTCGGGTCGAGTTTGTTGGCGGTTCTTTCCAGCAAACCGATGGCTTCGCGGGTGAAATCCGATTGGCTGAAGGCCCGGTCAATGACAAGGTCTCCCGGTTTCTGATCCAATCGAACCACGTGCGGGGCGCCGGTTTTGTCGCGGAAAAGGGCGACTTCCTGATCTTGCACATGGACGAGAACGCCGTGTCCCGGCTGGGAAGGCATGAGTCCTTGAAAAACGCCGTCCACCAGTATTTGCCACTGTTTCGGATCGCGGATGGTCAGTTTCGTGCCATGGGAGAGCGATTTACGGGTGGCGCGGGGCTGTTTGTCAAAGGCGAGCGTGGCATATCGATAGCGATACTGGAAGCCATTCGCATCGGTTTGCTCGGGCGGCCAACTGGCGATGGCAAGGGTGTCCTTGCCACGGAAGGGGTAGCGGATTTCGAGGTTGGTGGCGCCAAGATAAGCGATGAGATGGGGGATGCTGGCCGGTTCGATCTGTTCCAAATAACGGCTGCGCGGGCCGGGACTGACGCACCCGGCCAGCAACAATATGGCCGTCAAACAGCCAACAGCCCGAAGCATGGAGATATTCAGTCTCATGGTTTGACGGCCGGCGCTATTTTTTGAAAAAGTAGGTCTGTTCCAGCGCGTTGAAAGTAAATTGCACAGCCACGGCGGCCAGGAGCAGCCCAAATAAACGATTGATCAATTTCAACGCCAGGGGGTTTAAATAATGGGCGCCGCGCACCGCCAGCCAGAAAATCCAATAGCTGGCAAAACTGACCAGGCCGATGCAGGTGAAAAGGACCGCCTTTTGCGAGGGGCCGTCGGCTTGGTTGAGCAGGATCAGGGCTGTCGAAATCGCGCCTGGACCGGCCAGCATCGGCACTCCGAGCGGGATGATGGCTATGTCGTCCTTGGCCGCGCCGGCCGCGACTTCTTCTTTCGTCTCTTTTGTTTCCGACTGGCGTCCGTATAGCATGTCGAGCGCGATGCGCAGGAGAAGGATGCTGCCCGCTATTTGAAATGCCGGCAGGGTGATTCCCATGACTCGAAAGACGAGCTTGCCGGCGGTCGCAAACAGAATCAAGACGCCC
>Ga0181535_10007766_pt1 | contig 10693 bp, 7 predicted proteins | sample PEATcosm2014_Bin_44_FD_119774 | JGI IMG/M metagenome (GOLD analysis project Ga0181535, IMG submission 119774) | Peatland microbial communities from MTU Mesocosm Facility, Houghton, MI, USA - PEATcosm2014_Bin17_30_metaG | ecosystem: Environmental > Terrestrial > Soil > Wetlands > Peat | place...
CCGCCGATCCTGCGCGCGTTTCCGTGGCCGAAATCGATGCGCTGGGGCGCCGCCTCGGCCGAGCCCGAACCGTTGCGCTGGGTGCGGCCGCTGCACGCGATCCTGTGCACGTTCGCCGGCCCGCACGAGACGCCGGAGATCGTGCCCTTCACCGTCGGCGGCGTCGCGGCGGGCGACGTCACCTACGGCCACCGCTTTCTCGCGCCGGCGGCGATTCCGGTGCGCCGCTTCGACGACTACGTCGCCGCGCTCGCCAAGGCCAAAGTCGTGCTCGACCGCGACCGGCGCAAGGCGATCATCCTCGCCGACGCGCAAAGCTTGGCGCTCGCGCACGGCCTCGAGCTGATCGAGGACGAGGGCCTGCTCGACGAGGTCGCCGGGCTGGTCGAATGGCCGGTCGTGCTGATGGGCGAATTCGACCGCGCGTTCCTCGACATTCCGCCCGAAGTGATCCGCGCCACCATCCGCGCCAACCAGAAGTGCTTTGTGCTGCGCTATCCGTCGATGGGCGGCGGCGGCCAAGACGTGGATGGCCGGGTCAAGCCCGGCCATGACGGCGGAGAGGAAGACGGGGGGCGGCTCGCCAACAAGTTCATCCTCGTCTCGAACCTTGTCGCCAGCGACGGCGGCAAAGCGATCGCGGCGGGCAACGGCCGCGTCGTGCGGGCGCGGCTGTCCGACGCGCGCCACTTCTGGCGCACCGACCTCGCGCCGCTGCACGATTACGCCGACAAGGCGAAAGAGCCGCTCGACCAACGGCTGGAGAAGCTGAAGGCGCTGAACATCGTCTTCCACGAGAAACTCGGCACGCAGGGCGAGCGTGTCGAGCGCATCGCCGCGCTGGCGCGCGAACTGGCGCCGATCGTCGACGCCGACGCGCGCCTCGCCGAGCGCGCGGCGCGGCTCGCCAAGGCTGACCTCGTCACCGAAATGGTCGGCGAGTTCCCCGAATTGCAGGGGCTGATGGGCCGCTATTACGCTCTGGCGCAAGGCGAAGAGGAAAGCGTCGCCGACGCGATCGAGGAGCACTACAAGCCGCAAGGTCCCAACGACCGCATCCCGACGTCGCCGATCTCGGCCGCCGTCGCCCTCGCCGACAAGCTCGACACGTTGTTGGGTTTTTGGGCGATCGATGAGAAGCCGACCGGCAGCAAGGACCCCTACGCGCTGAGGCGCGCGGCGCTGGGGGTGATCCGCATCATAATCGAGAATGAGCTGCGCATTGGCCTCAGCCGGGCGTCAAGTCTCGCCGCCATGCAGTTTCTCGATCAGATGTCTAAGCCAGCGCTCTACACGATCGCCGCTTGGTGCAACCTCGCAGTGAAAGACGCCGGTTTCTTCCCAACTTTGCGCCTTGATGACCTCTTGCCAACATACGTCGCAAGTGGACTCGCAGCCTTCTTCGCCGATCGCCTCAAGGTCTACCTGCGCGACAAGGGGGCGCGGCATGATCTGATCGACGCGGTGTTCGCGTTGCCGGGCCAGGACGATCTGCTGATGATCGTCCGCCGCGTCGAGGCGCTCGGGACACTGCTCGACAGCGACGACGGCAAGAACCTGTTCGCCGGCTATCGCCGAGCCGCCAACATCCTGCGCGCCGAGGAGAAGAAGGACGGCGCCGGCGCCTTCGCCAAAGCGCATGACGCGGGCGCGCTCGCGCTGCCGGAAGAGAAGGCGCTCGCCGCCGCGCTCGCCGGCGCGCGCGCGGAAGCCGCGGAGCGCGTCGCCAGCGAAGACTTCGAGGGCGCGATGCGCGCGCTGGCGCGGCTGCGCGCGCCGGTCGACGATTTCTTCCTCAAGGTCACCGTCAACGCCGACGACGCGGAGCTGCGGCTCAACCGCCTGCGCCTGCTCGGCGAACTGCGCGACGCCGTGCACACGGTCGCGGATTTTTCGAAGATCGCGGGATAACCCCGTCTTCTGGTTCGATGGAGAGGGCGCCGCGGCGCACCGCCGCCGAGTCGCGCTGGCCAATTGGGATCGATGCCTGAGCCAAAATATCTAGAACAAGAACAGGTCTCCCGGCTGCTGTGGAGGTTCTCGCTGCCGGCGATCGCCGGCATGCTGGCGGGGGCCTGCTACAACGTCATCGACAGCGTGTTCGTCGGCCAGGGCGTCGGCGTGATCGCGCTGACGGCGGTGACGATCGCCTTCCCGATCATGACGGTGTTGATGGCGATCGGCATGCTGATCGGCATCGGCGCCGGCGCGCTGGTCTCGATCTCCCTCGGCGAGAAAAGGATCGAAGACGCCGAGCAGATTCTCGGCAACGCGCTGGTGATGGCGATCGTCTTCATCATCCCGGCGGCGTTGATCGTTCTGCATTTCCTCGACCCGCTGCTGATCAACGTCATGGGCGCGACGCCGCAAGTGCTGCCCTACGCCCACGACTTCGTCAGCATCATCCTGCTGGCGAGCGTCTTTCTGCATATCGGCTTCGGCCTCAACAACGTCGTGCGCGCGCAAGGCAATCCTAACACGGCGTTGGCGACGCAGATCCTGTCGTTCGGAGTCAATCTCGTTCTCGGCTACGTCTTCATCTTCGTGTTTCGCTGGGGCATCAAAGGGGCGGCGCTGGCGACGGCGATCGGCCAAGGCAGCTCTGCAGTGTGGGTGCTGGGATTTTTCCTCAGCGGCCGGGGCGTCTTGAGGCTGCGGCTGCGGCATCTGCGGCCGCGTCTGTCCGTCATGGGCAAAATCGCGGCGATTGGCGTCGCGCCGTTCACCATGCAGCTCGGCATGAGCGCCGTCATGGTCGTCCTCAACTGGCTCATCCTCGGCCTCGGCGGCGACGTCGCCGTCGCGGCGTTCGGCGTCGTCAATCGCGTCGTGATGCTGGTCCTGATGCCGGTCGTCGGCGTCAGTCAGGGCGCGCAGCCGATCATCGGCTACAATTTCGGGGCCGGAAAGCCGCGCCGCGTGGTCGAGGCGGTCGCCAAGGCGACCCTGGCGGCTTCGGCGATCTGCGGCGTCGCCTTCCTTGTCGCGGAGGCGTTCGCCGACGACGTCATCCGTCTGTTCAGCAACGACCCGAACTTGATCGAGATTGGACGAAGCGCCCTGCGGATCTTCGTCGCGATGTTGCCGTTGGCCGGCGTGCAGATCATCGGCGCGAACTACTTCCAGGCGGTCGGCAAGGCCCGCTACGCCGTGGTCTTCAGCCTGTTGCGGCAGATCATCGTGCTCATCCCCGCCGCCTATCTGCTGTCGCGGCTGTGGGGCCTGACCGGCGTCTGGATCGCCGGGCCTACGGCCGACCTCGCGTCGGCGCTCGTCACGGCGCCATGCGTGTTCCTCAATCTGCGCCGGTCTCTCGGGCGCCGTCGATCCTGAAGCGCGCCGCCCGCGGCGCGGCGAGACATTGAACCTGGGTTTCCGGGAGGCGTCTCGGCCGAGGCGCGGGAGAGCGCCTTTCGCCGCGCCCGTCCGGCAGGCAATCGAGGCATGCAAGGTTAATGACTTGGAGCGCGACGGGGAGGGGCGGGTCTAGGCGAGAAAGTCTGGCGCCGACTTGTGGATCGTTAAAGAGGGAATGAGCAAGCCGGCGCCGCCGCTCAACCCGCTTCGCCGCCTTCGGCGATCGCGGCGAGGCGGTCGGGGCGGCGCACGACGATGCGCGCCCGCCCGCTTTCGACCAGGCCGTCGTTCTCCCAGGCGCTGAGCAGGCGGCTGACGGTGAACAGCGTCGTCCCGATCATCTCGCCGAGGTCTTGGCGCGTCAGCGGGAAGTCGATCTCGACCCCGCCCTCGACCGAGCGTCCCGACCGCGCCGCGAGTCGCAGCAGCGCATGGGCGAGCCGCCGTTCGACCGGCTCGGTCGCCATTTCCATCACCCGCGCGTTGGCGTCGGCGAGCCGTGCGCCGACCGATTGCAGCAGGCCGGACGACAGCGCCGGCAGCTTGGAGGCCAGCTCCGGCCAGATCGACGACGGCCACGCCAGCGCCAGGCATTCGACCACCGCCTTGGCGGTCGCCGGATAGGTCGTCTCACGGATCTGCGCCGCGATGCCGAACAATTCGCCCGGATCGATGTAGCGAACGATGATTTGCCGCCCGTCGGGCGTCAGCTTGCTCGCCTGCACATGGCCGTCGAGCAGCAGGAAGAACGAATCGGCCGGCGCGCCCTGCTCGAACAGCGAAGCCCCCTTGTCGAAGCGGCGCGCGCGCGCCGGCGCCAGCAGCGCGTCGAGATCGGCGGCGGCCCAGCCGGCGAAGGGCTCGAGGGCGGCGAGAACGGACCGGTCGACGCTGATCACGGCGCCGGCCTCCGCCGCCGCAGCTTTGCTCCGCCGACCTTGTCGAAGCGCAACGTCGCGCCGTTCGATTCCATGCGAGATCGCCTCGTCAGCCCGGGTGGGCGCGACTGTCTCCGATTTGCCGCGGCGAGTCGACAGGGCGCCGCGCCGCGCCCGCTTGCCCTGGAGTTCGCCGATGTCGCCCGTCCCGCGCGCCAAGCCCTATGACGGCCTGCCGCTGTTTTCCTACGGCTTCCGGCCGTTCTTCCTCGGCGCCTCGCTGTTCGCCGGGCTCGCGGTCGCGCTGTGGCTGCCGGCCTATTTCGGCGAGCTGACCCTGCCGACCGCCTATCCGGCGCTCGACTGGCACATCCACGAGATGATTTACGGCTACGGCGCCGCGGCCGTCGCCGGCTTCGCGCTGACGGCGATCCCCAATTGGACCGGCGGGCTGCCGCTGCAGGGCGGCAAGCTGATGGCGCTCGCAGCCCTGTGGTTCGCCGGCCGGCTGGCGATGGCGTTCTCGGCGCTGATCGGCGCCGTTCCCGCGGCGGCGGTCGATCTCGCCTTTCTCGCGCTGCTGATCGTCTTCATCGCGCGCGAGCTCGGCCACGGCGGCCAGAGCCACAACCGCAAGGTCGCCGCGGCGCTCACGGTCTTGTGGCTCGGCGACGTCGTCTTCCATGTCGAGGCGATCGTCCAAGGCTACGCCAATTACGGCGTGCGCATCGGCCTCGCCGCGCTGATCCTGCTGATCACGCTGATCGGCGGCCGCATCATTCCGAGCTTCACCCGCAACTGGCTGGCGCGGATGAATCCGGGCGCGCTGCCGACGCCGGCCGACCGCTGGGACATGGCGGCGATCCTCCTTGGCGCGCTCGCGCTCGCCGCCTGGATCGCCGCGCCGAACGCCGCGCCGGTCGGCTGGGCGCTGCTCGCAGCGGGACTGGCGCACGCCGCGCGGCTGGCGCGCTGGCGCGGCTGGCGGGCGTGGCGCGACCGGCTGGTGCTGGTCCTCCACGTCGCCTATCTGTTCGTGCCGGTCGGTTTCGTGCTGACGGCGTTGTCGGCCTTCGGCCTCGCGCCGGAATCGGCGGGCGTCCACGCCTGGGCGATCGGCGCGGTCGGCGGCATGACGATCGCGGTGATGTCGCGCGCCGCCCTCGGCCACACCGGCCGGGCGCTGATCGCCAGCCCCGCCGTCCAGGCGGTCTATGCGCTGGTCTTCGGCGCGGCGATCGCGCGTATCTACGCGGCGCTCGCGCCCGAGCACGGTTTCGCCGCGCTGCACGTCGCCGCCTGCGCCTGGATCGTCGCCTTCTTCGGCTTCGCCGCCGCTTATTGGCGCATCTTCACCGGTCCTCGCGCCGGCTGAGCGCCGGCTGTGGCGGGCCGGTTTCCTCGAGCCCGCCGACTTGGCTGCGGCCTTTGGCGGCTTAGATGAAGGGGGCGCGAGGCGGGCCGGTCGAGGCATGGCGAGGCGCGGCGGAATGGACGGAGGTTCAATCATGCCCCAGGTGACTTACGAGGTGATCCAGCACGACGGCGGGTGGGCCTATAAGATGGAGTCGACGATTTCCGAGACCTATCCCACCCGCGATCTCGCCCATGCGGCTGCGGCGCGCGCCGCGGGCGAGCAGAAGGCGCCAGGCGAAGACGAAGCCATTACGTACGAGGACTCCTCTGGCGCATGGCGAGAAGAGGAAGTCCGCGGCGGCGATCGGCCCGAGGCGGGCGTGAAGGACTGAGGGCCCAAGTCGCCGGACTCGTCGCGCCTTCGCCGAGCGGCGGCCCGCGTGGCCGCGCGCGTCGGCTCGTCTCTCGCCGCCGGCGCCGCGGACAAAGCCGTTCGGCAGTGTGTGAGGGCCACGCCTGGGCAATCCGCAAAGCAGGACTGTGACTCACCAGAACTAGGTGATTCCCGACCCTGGCGGCGCACGCCGCTTCGGTTACGGTGGCGACGTCGCTGCAAGGTCTCGTCAGTCGTTGTGACGACCAGCGAGGCCGTCGCGCTCCCGCGTTGGCGCGGCCAGAGACGCCGTCGCCACGGAGGTCGAGATATGGATGCGCTTGATCCGAGAGACCCTCTGCAGAAAAGGCAGTTCAAGGCTTCGATCACGGACGCGATCGCGAAAGAGATCGACGGTTCGGATCGAATCGACATCGCGGCAAGAGTCGACGACCTGTATGAGCGGCTGCTGCTCAAGGCGGTCGTCTTCGCCCACATCCCCTCTCTGACGGCCGGAATGGTCAGACGAGACGTGATGGCGCAAAGGGCGTTTCACTAAGTCGTGGTCCGGTCCATGCGGCGATGACGTCTGGTCTGGGCGAGGCTCGACCTCCGAGCGCCCCTCTCAGACCGATCGCCCACGCGAGTGGCCGCGGCTCGACCGGCGCCCGCTCGGCAGGGAGCGCCGTCGACCTTGCGGAAGCCGCCTTTTTTCGGGGTTACGGCGGCGGCGCGCCAAATCGCTGTTGCGGTCACGCACCATCCCGCCCCGTCGAACCGCCCAAGCCGGAGCCGCCGCCGCAGCGCCGCCCCGGCGCCCGAGGCGCGAGAGGCGGAAATTGTCCGCCCCGCAAAGCCCCGAAAGACCGCAAAACGCGGCAGGAACCGCGACGGCCTCGCCTTGTCCTCCGCCGCGAGCGGGAGAGGGGGCGCGCCGCCCGCCGCTCACAGGATCAGTTGCGAGCGGTCGATCACGCGCTCCGCCTCGGCGATCGTTTCCGGCCGGCCGACGTGCAGCCAGATTCCGTCGAGGCGCACGCCGTAGAGCCGGCCCTGCTCGGCGGCGCGGAAGAAGAACGGCGCCAGACGGAACACGTCCTCGGCGACGCCATCGAACAATTGCGGCTTGATGATCCCGACGCCGGCGTAGACGAACGGCGCGACGTGGCGCGGGTCGCGCCTCGTCAATCGGTTGAAGGGATCCATGGTGAAGTCGCCCGGCCAGTCGACGCCGACGGCGCCGGCCGCCTGGGCGACGAGCAGCAGCGCGTCCATCTTGGCCGGATCGAAGAACTTGATCAGCCGGTCGAGTTCGGAGCGCGGCCCTTCGATCCACAGCGCGTCGGTGTTGCAGATGAAGAACGGCGCGTCGCCGATCAGCGGCAGCGCCTTCTTGATCGCGCCGCCCTGGTCGAGCAGCCTGTCGCGCTCGTCGGAAACGACGATCTGCGGCGCGACGCGGGTCGCCAAGTGCGCCTCGATCTGGTCGGCGAGCCAATGCACGTTGACGATCGCCTTGCCGACGCCGGCTTCGGCGAGCCGGTCGAGGCAATGGTCGATCAGCGTTCGCCCGGCGACCTTGATCAAGGGCTTCGGGATCGCGTTGGTGATCGGCCGCATGCGCTGGCCGAGTCCCGCGGCGAACACCATCGCGGTCGGGGGCGTCGCTTTGGACGGCGACTTGGGCTTCGGCATCGGCTCATGGCTCCAGGCTCGCCGACCCGCCCTCGCCGAGCGCGCGCGGCAGGCAGGCCTCGAACCAGCCCCTCAGCGGCCGCAGCAGCGGATGGGCGAGGTTGCGCGCCAGCCGTCGTTCTACCAGCGGCAGCAACTGGAGATATTGCGGCTTGCCGTCGCGGCGGTCGAGTCGGGTGAAGATGCCGAGCAGCTTGGTCGCGCGCTGCGCCGCCATCGCCGCGTAGGCGCCGGCGAAGACCTCGGCGTCGAAGCTCGGGTCGCGCGCCGCGCGCAGCCGCGCGTAGAGCGCGAGCAGCCGCAATTCGAGATCGACCGGCACGTCGACCCGCGCGTCCTGCAAGAGCGAAGCGACGTCATAGGCCGGCGGGCCGATGACGGCGTCCTGGAAGTCGATCAGGCCGAGCCGGCTCAGGCCCACGCGGCCGTGAAGCCAGTGCAGGTTGGGCGAATGGTAGTCGCGCAAGGTCCAGGTCGTCGGCTGGGCGAGGATCGGCGCCAGCAGCTCGCGCCACGCGCCGAGGAACGCCTGGCGCGCGCCGGAAGCCGGCGTGACGCGCGCCGCGGTCGGCGCGTACCAGTCGAGCGCCAGCTCGACCTCGATCAGCATCGCGTCGATGTCGTAGGTCGGCGGCGCGTAAGCCTCGCCGTCGACCGGCAGCGCACGCGGCAGGTCGCGCACGTGCAGATCGGCGAGCAGCGTCGTCGCCTCGGCGTAGCGCTCGGGGTTCGGCCCGCGCGCGTCGGCGATCGTCTCGGCGCCGAAATCCTCGATCAGCGCCAGGCCGTCGGCGACGTCGTGGGCGAAGATCTGCGGCGTCGAATAGCCCTGGCGGCGCAGGCCCTCGGCCATGGCGAGATAGGCGCGGATGTCGGGCGACAACTTGGCGATCGCCGCGTAGGGCTTGCCGTAGCGCAGGACCGGCCCGTCGGGCCGCGGCGGCGAGATCATCAGGATCGCGGAAGCGCCGTCGGACTTGGTCAGCCGCTCATAGGCGCGGATCGACGCGTCGCCGGCGAGCGGGGCGCGCGCGGCGTCCGCCCAGCCGGTCCCGCGCAGCAGCCGCTCGGTCGCGCGCATGCGCCGCCAGCGCGCGCCGAGCGCGCCGAACGCGCGGATCTCGGCGCGGCGAAAGTCGGGGCCGTAGGCGGGGTCGAAATGGAGCGCGATCTCCAGCCGGTCGGCGGGGAGCGCGCTCGCCGCGCGCTCCGGCCATTCGACCATCGTCACGGCGCCGTCGATCGCTTCGTCCCAGCCGATCTGGGCGAGTTCGTCGGCGCCGCGCAGGCGGTAGAAGTCGGCGTGGACGATGGGAAATCCGGGGCCGTCGTAGACCTGGATCAGGGTGAAGGTCGGGCTCGGCGCCTCGAGTTCGGGATCGTCGGCGAGCGCGCGCAAGGCGGCGCGCACGAGCGCGGTCTTGCCGGCGCCGAGGTCGCCCGAAAGCGCGATGAAATCGCCGGGCCGGACGAAGCTCGCCAGCTGCCGGGCGAGCGCTGCGGTCGCCGCTTCGTCGACGAGCGCGATGGGCTCGCCGACGTCGGCGCTGCCGCCCGGAGCCGTCGCCATCTCAGGCCGCCGCGCTCGCCTGAAGCGGCGCGCCGTCGATCGGGAACACACAGGTCACCGTCGTGCCCTCGCCATAGACCGAGTCGATCTGGATCCGGCCGCCGTGCAGTTCGACCAGCGCCCTAACGATCGACAGGCCGAGACCGGGGCCGCGATGGCGCGAGCCGCCGGTGTGGCTCTCGAAGCGGTCGAAGACGCGGTCGAGCACGTCGTCGGGAATGCCGCGGCCGCGGTCGCTGACCTTGAACACGATCTCGTCGCCGCGGCGCATCGCCGCCAGCGTCACCGTCTGTCCCGGCGCCGAGAAGCCGACCGCGTTGGAGAGCAGGTTGAACAGCACCTGGCGGATGCGCCTGCCGTCGGCGCGCAGCGAGCCGACGTCGTCGGTGGCGACGATGCGCAGCTCGATCTTCGATTCGGAGAGCCGGTCTTGGACGCCCTCGGCCGCCGCCTTCATCGCCTCGACGACGTCGACGTCCTCCGGCCTGAGCTCGAGCGCGCCGGCGTCGATCGAGGCGAGGTCGAGAATGTCGTTGATGATCGCCAGCAGCGCCGCCGAAGACTTGGTGATGAAGCCGGCGTATTCGAGCTGCCTGGGATTGAGCGGACCGACGCCGCCGTCGGCCAGAAGCTGGGTGAAGCCGATGATGTTGGTCAGCGGCGTGCGCAGCTCGTAGGAGACGTGGTTGACGAAATCGTTGCGCAGCTTCTCGGCGCTGATCAGGGCCTGATTGCGTTCGGTCAACGCGCGCTCGACGTTGGCGCTTGCGGTCACGTCGAGGAAGGTCAGCAGCGTCGCGCCGTCAGGCAGCGGCAGGGCGGCGCAATCGAGCGCTTGGCCATCCTTGCGCGCGACCCGCATGGTGAAGCCGCGCCGCTCCTCCGGCAGATCGACGATCCGCGCGCGCAGGCTGTCCCACAATTGCCCGTCGTCGAGCAGCGGCATGCACAGGCGCGCGACTTCGTCGATGTGCGGCCGGTCGGCGGCGCGCGCCGGGTCGAAGCGCCACATCTCGGCGAACGCCGGATTGATGAGCTTCATCCGCCCGTCGGCGCCGAACACCGCCACGCCTTCCTTCAGCGCGTCGAGCGTTTCGTCCTGCACGCGGGTCATGGCGTTGACCTGCGAGGCGAGCGCGTAGCTCTGGGTCGCATCGTCGAACAGATAGGTGACGCCGCCTTGCGGATTGGGGCTCGCGACGACGCGCAGCGCGCGCCCGTCGGGCAGATGCCAGACGCTCTCGGTCGGTTCGATCGCCTGATAAGCGGCGAGCGCCTGCGTCTTCCAGCTGCGGAAATCAGCCTGCTCCGGCAACTGACGCGTCGCGCGCAGGCGATCGAGAATTTCGCCGTTGGTCGGTTGCGAATCGAGGAAGGCGGGATCGAGCGACCAGATCTGGCGGTAGGCGGCGTTGTAGAAGGTCAGCTTCTTGGCGCGGTCGAAGATCGCCACGGCGGTCGACA
>Ga0181535_10007769_pt1 | contig 10690 bp, 8 predicted proteins | sample PEATcosm2014_Bin_44_FD_119774 | JGI IMG/M metagenome (GOLD analysis project Ga0181535, IMG submission 119774) | Peatland microbial communities from MTU Mesocosm Facility, Houghton, MI, USA - PEATcosm2014_Bin17_30_metaG | ecosystem: Environmental > Terrestrial > Soil > Wetlands > Peat | place...
CTGACGGCATGGCTGGCCGAGACCTGGGTGAATCCCGCCTCGCGCGCCAGGGCGGCCAGGCGGCGCTCATGGTCGGGGAATTTCCAGGCGTGCATCAGCACGATCGCGACCGCCTCGATGCCCTTCGCCCGGATGGCGGCGAAAGCGGCGCGGGCGGCATCCTCGTCGAGCGGCTCCAGTTCGGCGCCGGTCACGTCGACACGCCCGCCGATCTCCACCACTTCCTCATAGAGCAGCGAGGGCAATGTGAGGGCGAGGTCGAACAGGCGCGGCCGGGCCTGGTTGCCGATGCGCAGCGCGTCGGCGAAGCCGCGGTTGACCACCAGCAGGGTGCGGTCGCCCTTGCGCTCCAGCAGGGCGTTGGTGGCGACCGTCGTGCCCATCTTCACCGCGTCGATGAGCCCGGGCGGGATCGGCGCGTCGAAGGGAAGGCCGAGCACGGTGCGAATGCCGGCCAGGGCCGCGTCGCGATAGCGGCCGGGGTTCTCCGACAGCAGCTTGTGGGTGGAAAGCTGCCCCTGCGGGTCGCGGGCAACGACGTCGGTGAAAGTGCCGCCACGGTCGATCCAGAACTGCCAGCCTGTCATTGTCTTGTCCGTCAGTGCCTTAATGGGTGAAGGATGGCCGCGAGGGCCAGGGGGGACAACCGTCTTTTGCTCCCGGTAATACCCGCATGATAGAGGCATTCCGTTTTGCGGAGGGGTGCGCGGGCCCGTGTGGGGCAAGATCATCGGTGCGATGGCCGGATTCGCCATGGGCGGCCCGTTCGGGGCGGTGGTCGGGGCGGCGCTCGGCCACGCCGCGGAGTCCGGCGGCTTTGCCCAGATGCGCTTCGGCCTGCCCGGCGCCGCCCAGTTCAGCGCGGCGCGGCTGGCAGCCCAGCTTGGCCAGCGCGAGCAGTATTTCGCCGTCGCCTCGGTGGTGCTGTCGGCGAAACTGGCGAAATGCGACGGGCCGGTGAACCGCGCCGAGATCGACGCCTTCAAGCGCAGCTTCCGCATCCCCCCCGAAGCGGCCGCCCATGTCGGCCGCCTGTTCGACCAGGCCCGCGCCAGCGGCGATGGTTATGAGGCATACGCGAAACAGATGGGGGAGAGTTTCGCCGACAATCGCGGCATGCTGGAGGAGGTGCTGGCGGCGCTGTTCCTGATCGCGCGGGCCGACAAGCCGCTCACCGTCAGCGAGCAGAATTTTCTACGCGGCGTGCATGCGGCGTTCGGCCTCGACGGGGCGTCGTGGGAGCGCGCCAGCGGCGGCCGCGCCCGCGGCCCGGTCGGCCAGACCGAGGAGGACCCCTACGCGATTCTCGGGCTGGAGCGCGGCGCCGGCGACGAGCAGGTGCGCGCCACCTGGCGAAAACTGATGCGCGAGAACCATCCGGACGGCCTGGCCGGCCGCGGCGTGCCGCCCGAGTTCATCGCCGCTGCCAGCGACAAGGTGGCCCGCATCAACGCCGCCTGGGACCGCATAAAACGGGAGCGTGGCCTGTGACCCTGCCGATCCGGGAACTGCCGAGCCCGAACCAGGACGACCGGCCAGACGGTTGCCCGATCGATATGGTCATATTGCACTACACCGGCATGAGGACCGCCCGCGAAGCGATCGACCGGCTGCGCGATCCGGCGGCGAAAGTGTCCTCCCACTACGTGGTGGACGAGGACGGCACCGTGCTGCGGCTGGTGCCGGAGGCGCGGCGGGCGTTCCATGCCGGGGTGTCGTACTGGCGCGGCCAGCGGGCGCTGAACGGGCGCTCCATCGGCATCGAGATCGTCAATCCCGGCCACGAATTCGGCTACCGCGACTTTCCCGTGCTGCAACTGGTCTCGGTGTGCGACCTGTGCCTGGAAATCATGTCGCGCCACCCGGTGCCGGCGCGCAACTTTGTCGCCCACAGCGACGTCGCTCCCGACCGCAAGGAAGACCCGGGGGAGAAGTTCGACTGGGAGGGGCTGGCCCGCAACGGCGTCGGGCTGTGGCCCGAGGGGGTGCCCGACCTCGGCACCGGCGGCGCGGTGCGCGACGCGGCGGCGCTGCGCGACGTGCGGGCGGCACTGGGGAAAATCGGCTACGAGGTGGCGCCGGAGGGTCCGCTGGACCCGGCGCTCGCCACCGTGCTGCGCGCTTTCCAGCGGCACTGGCGCGGCGAGGCGGTGACCGGACAGGCCGATGCGGGCACGCTGGCGCGGCTGCTGGCGGTGGCGCGGATGTGCGACGGACGTTGACGCGGCACCGCGGCGCGCGCATCTGAAATACGCCAGACGGTCGGACGGCCGCTGCCGGGGGCAACCCCGGTGGAGGAAAGTCCGGGCTCCACGGGAATACGGTGCCGGCTAACTGCCGGCGGGGGCGACCCCAGGGAAAGTGCCACAGAAAACAAACCGCCCGCGCCAGGAGGCAACTCCCCGCGGGCAAGGGTGAAACGGAGCGGCAAGAGCGCCCCGCACCCCCGGTAACGGGGGCGGCACGGCAAACCCCACCGGGAGCAAGACCGAATAGGGGCGACCGGCGGACGGCCGAAAGGCCGTGCCGCAAGGGCATTTCCGCCCCGCCGCCCGGGTTGGTCGCGTGAGGCGCGCCGCGAGGCGCGTCCCAGAGGAATGGCCGTCCCAGTCGCTTGGACTGGACAGAACCCGGCTTACAGACCGTCTGGCGTCTTGCCTTCGTCACCAATCGGCCACACTCCGGCCGAAACAAAACGCGAAAGGAGACCCCCGCCGGCAGCGCTGACGCCCCCCACCCGCTAATGCCTTGAACCGCCACCGCAAAATACGCCGAGACTCCGGCCGGACCGGGACAAATCCCGGCGATGCCCACAAGAGTCCCTTTGACGCCCATAAGAGCCCGTGTTATCCCATGGTTTCCCACGGGCGCGCCGAGGTACGGCCCTGGGAACGCACCAGTGTCGCTTCATTTGGGCAGGTAGACCTACGCGGGAAGGGCGGAACGGCCGGATGACCCAATTCGTGGGCACCCATCAGAACCGGCTCGACGCCAAAGGCCGCGTCTCAATTCCCGCGCCCTTCCGGAACCTGCTGAAAAATGGCGATGGCATCGCCAAGCTGGTGCTGCGCCCCTCGCACAAGCATCCCTGCATCGAAGCCTGGCCGCCCGCCATGTTCGAGGCGCTGTCCGCCCCGCTGGAGACGCTCGACACCTTCAGCGAGGAACAGGACGACCTGGCCGCCATGCTGTTCGCCTACGCCTCCCCGCTGGACAGCGACAAGGAGGGGCGGATCGTGCTGCCGGAACCCCTCAAGCTGCACGCCGGCCTGGTCGCGGGCGTCACCTTCATCGGGCTCGGCCGGACCTTCGAGATCTGGGAGCCGGAAGCCGCCGAGCGCCACCTCGCCGAGGTCCGCGCCCGCGTGCTGGCGCGCAAGCCGACGCTACCCGGGAGGGCGGCATGAGCGGGCATGTCCCGGTGATGCTGAGCGAAGCGTTGGAGGCGCTCGCGCCGCGCGACGGTGGCCAGTACCTGGACGGCACGTTCGGCGGCGGTGGTTATGCCGGCGCCATCCTCGGCCGCGCCGCCTGCACGCTGTGGGCGATCGACCGCGACCCGCAGGCGATCGAGCGCGGCGCCGCGCTCGCCGCCCGCTACCCGGGCCGGCTGCACCTGATGCAGGGCCGGTTCGGCGACATGGTTGCCCTGCTGCGCGAGCGCGGTGTCGCCACCCTGGACGGCGTGGTGCTGGACCTGGGCGTTTCGTCGCATCAGATCGACGACCCCGCGCGCGGGTTTTCATTCCGCTTCGACGGGCCGCTCGACATGCGGATGGAATGCGAAGGCCCGACCGCCGCCGACCTGGTGAACGGGCTGCCCGAGCAGGAACTGGCCGACACGCTGTACCGCCTCGGCGAGGAACGGCTGTCGCGGCGCATCGCCAAGGCCATCGTCGCCGCCCGCGCCGCCGCCCCGATCGTCACCACCGCGGGGCTGGCCGCGCTGATCCGGTCGGTGGTGCCGCCCGAGCGGTCCGGCCTCGACCCGGCGACGCGCAGCTTCCAGGCGCTGCGGCTGCGGGTGAACGACGAGTTGGGCGAGATCGAGCGGGCGCTGCGCGCGGCGGCGGCGTTGCTGGGCGAGGGCGGACGCCTGGTGGTGGTGGCGTTCCACTCGCTGGAAGACCGGCTGGTGAAGCAGTTCATGACCACGGCCTCGGGCCGCGCGCCCTCGCCGTCGCGCCACGATCCGCGTGGCCTGGCGCCGCGCGGCGTGCCGGCGTTCCGCCTGCTGACCCCGCGCGCGCTGCGCCCGCAGGACAGCGAGACCCGGGCCAATCCGCGCGCCCGCAGTGCGCGTCTGCGCGCCATCGAACGGGTCGCGGCCGCCCCCGGAGGGTCCGGCCCATGATCCGCCCGTTCACCTGCGTCTGCATGCTGCTGGCCGGCGGGTCCGGCCTGTACCTCTACCAGACCAAGCACCAGTCGCAGATGCTGGACCGCGAGATCGCCCACACGATGAAGCTGGCCGAGGTGGCGCGGGCACGTTCCGGTGTGTTGCAGGCCGAATACGCGCTGCTGAACGATCCGTCGCGGCTGTCGGAACTGGCCGGCCAGCACCTGGCGTCGCTGAAGACCACGGCGCCGACCCAGTTCACCACCTGGGCCGATTTCGAGAAGCGCCTGCCGGCGGTGGGCGCGCCGGCGGTGGATGCGCCGCCGCTGGAGCCGGAAGCGCCGGGCGCGAAACTGCCCGAGCCCGCGGCGCCGCCTGCGGTGTCGGCCACGCCGGACGCCAAGCCTGATGCGAAACCCGAGGTGAAGCCCGAGGCGAAACCCGAAGCGACCCGGCCGCTCGTCGCTTCCGTTGCCCGGCCGGTCCAACCCCCGGGCCGGGAGCCCGCGGCCGCGCCGCGGCCGGCCCCGGCGCAGGCCGTTCAGCCCGCCCCGCGCCCGGCGCCGACGCCGGTGTCGCTGACCGATCAGTTGCCGACCGTCGCGCCCGAGCCCGCCGCGCCGGCGCATCCGGCGACTCCCCATCCGGCGGTGGCGAGCGCGCCGCCCGCCCGCCCCGCCGCGCCGGCGGTGGCCTCCGCACTCGGTATGGCGCGCTCGATGACGGCGCCGCCGCCGGTCACGCGGACCAGCGCGGCGACCGTCTGGCAGCCTCCGGCGGGGGACGAATGAGCGGCACTTCGGACGCCCCCTCCCCGTCCAGCCCGGCCCGCCGCTTCGGCGCGCCGCGTGAAGCGTCGGTGCCGCGCATGGAGACGGTGCGGGTCACCGCGCCGGACCTGCAGCGCCGCGCCACGCTGGCACGCACGCGGGCGCGGCTGGTCATGGCGGCCGCGGGCTTCGCGCTGCTGTTCGCGGTGCTGGGCCTGAAGCTGGTGGACGCCACCATCGTCGACCCGAAGCTGCCCAACCTGCCGCAGGCCAGGATGTACCCTGCCGAACCGCCGGCGGACGGCACGAATGCCCCCGCGCCGCCGCTGCTGCGCGCGAAACGCGCCATGATCACCGACCGCAACGGCGAAATCCTGGCGATCTCGCTGCCGACCGCTTCGGTCTATGCCAACCCGCGCGAAATGATCGACCCGGCCGACACCGCCCAAAAGCTCAAGCTGGTGCTGCCGGAACTGGACGCGGCGGCGGCGGCGCAACGGTTGGCCGCCGACAAGCAGTTCGTCTACCTGGCCCGCCAGATCACCCCGCGTGAGCAGTTGAAGATCAACGCGCTGGGCATTCCGGGCATCTATTTCGAGCCGACCGAGCGCCGCCGCTATCCGCTCGGCCGGACCGCCGCCCAGGTGCTCGGCGGCGTGGACGTGGACAGCCAGGGCGTCGCCGGGGTGGAACGCTTCTTCGACCAGCGCCTGCGCGAGGAGGCCGAACCGCTGCGGCTGTCGATCGACGTGCGCGTGCAGGCGGTGGTGCGCGACGAGTTGTCGAAGGCGATGGAGGAGTTCAGCGCCATCGGCGCCTGCGGCATCGTCATGGACGTGCGCACCGGCGAGGTGCTGGCGCTGACCAGCCTGCCCGACTACGACGCCAACCAGTTCGGCCAGACCGCGCCGGACGACCGCTTCAACCGCTGCGTCACCGGCATGTACGAGCCGGGCAGCACGTTCAAGCTGCAAACCGCGTCGATGGCGCTCGACAATGGCGTGGTCCACCTCTGGGACGGCTTCGACGCCACCCATCCGATCCAGATCGGCCGCTTCACCATCAACGACTTCGAGGGCAAGCACCGCTTTCTCTATGTGCCCGAGATCCTGGCCTACTCGTCCAACATCGGGGCCGCGAAGATGGCCGAGGCGTCCGGGCCGGCGATGCAGCGGGCCTGGATGGAGAAGATGGGCATGCTGCGGCGGCTGCCCGTCGAACTGCCCGAGGCCGGCGTGCCGCTGGCGCCGCCGGCGTCCAATTGGAAGGAGATCGCGACCCTCACCATCGGCTTCGGCCACGGCATCGCGGTGTCGCCGCTGCATGTGGTGACCGGCACCTCGGCGGTCGCCAATGGCGGGATCTGGCTGCACCCGACGGTGCTGGCGGTGGACCCCGGCAAGCCGCGTGAAGGCACCCGGGTGATGCAGCAGGCCACCTCGGACATCATGCGCCGGCTGATGCGCCTGGTGGTGACCGACGGCTTCGGCAAGTCCGCCGAGGTGCCCGGGTATTTCGTCGGCGGCAAGACCGGCACGGCGGAGAAGGTCGCCCACAAGGGCTACGAGAAGCACGCCAACGTTTCCGCCTTCATCGGCGTGTTTCCGATGAACGCACCGCATTACGCGGTCTACATGATGCTCGACGAGCCGCACGCCACCAAGGCGACCTACGGCTATGTGACGGCGGGCTGGGTGAGCGCGCCGGCGGCGGGAAGGGTGATCGGGCGGATCGGGCCGATGCTCGGCCTGCTGCCCGAGACCGAGAACGTCGCCACGATCACCGCCCAGCTCGCGCAGCCCCTGGAGCCTGGCCGACCCCCCGGCGCCAAGCCGATGACGGTGCAGACCAAGCCCCCGCCGCCGGCGGCCGCGGCGGGGCATCCCACCGTGCCGGCCGCCTCGCAACCGGCGGCGCGGCCGGTGCCGGCGGGACCGCGCGACCTGCGGCGCGAGGCCAGTTATGTGACCCCCACGGCCCTGGCGTCCGGTGCCCCCGTTGCTGGGCGCTGACCTCATGCGGGCGCTGCCCGACATTGCCGCGGTGGACGCCGACGGCGGCGCCACGGGCTGGTATGCCGTCGCCGGGGTGGACTTCGCCGGCGTGAGCGCCGACAGCCGTCGCATGCAACCCGGATTCCTGTTCGCCGCCTTGCCCGGGATACGGGCGGACGGGCGGCATTTCATTGCCGATGCGGTGGCGCGCGGCGCCGCCGCCGTGCTGGCCCCCGAGGGCACGGCCTGGCCCCCCGGCGTGCCGGTGCGGCCGCTCATCCTCGATGCGGAGCCGCGGCGGCGGCTGGCGCAGATCGCCGCCGCGCTGGCCGGGGCGCAGCCCGCCACCGTGGTGGCGGTGACCGGCACCAACGGCAAGACCAGCACGGTGGAATTCCTGCGCCAGATTTTTGAACGCGCCGGGCACCGGGCGGCGTCGCTGGGCACGCTGGGACTGCACGCAGCGGGTTTCGATCCCGGGCCGGGGCTGACCACGCCGGATCCGGAAACGCTGGCGCAGACGCTGGCCGCGCTGGCCCGCGCCGGCGTGCAGCACGCCGCCATGGAGGCCTCCTCGCACGGACTGGACCAGTTCCGACTGGACGGCGTGCGGCTCGCCGCCGCGGCGTTCACCAACCTGACGCGGGACCACCTGGACTACCACGTCACGATGGGGCGCTACCGCGCCGCCAAGCTGCGGCTGTTCGACACGCTGCTGCCGCCGGGCGCGCCGGCGCTGGCCAGCACCGCACTCGATGCCGTCAGCATGGCGGCGCTGCGCGACGTGGCGGCGCGCCGGCGACTCGATTTCGGCACGGTCGGGGAAGCCGGCACGATCGTCCAACTGCTGCGCGCGACCCCCCTGCCGGACGGGCAGGAGCTGGAAATCGCCGCCCACGGCACCCGTCGCACCCTCTTTCTCTCGTTGCCCGGAAAATTCCAGGCCGACAATGCCCTGCTGGCCGCCGCCCTCGCCGAGGCGACGGGCGTGGCCGATGCGTATGGCGGGATCGCGCGGCTTACGGGCGTGCGCGGGCGGATGGAACTGGCGGCGCGGCTGGCCAACGGGGCCGCCGTCTACGTCGATTTCGCCCACACGCCGGACGCGCTGGAACGGCTGCTGACGGCGCTGCGGCCGCACACAGCCGGCCGTCTGCACGTGGTGTTCGGCGCCGGTGGCGACCGCGATCCGGGCAAGCGCCCGCTGATGGGCGCGGCCTGCGCGGCGCTGGCCGACGTGGTGGTGGTGACCGACGACAACCCGCGCAGCGAGGACCCGGCGGCGATCCGCGCCGCCGTGCTGGCGGGCTGCCCGGGCGGGCGCGATGGCGGGCCACGCGAGGCGGCGATTGCCTCGGCGCTGGCCGACCTCGGCCCCGGCGACGTGCTGGCGGTGGCCGGCAAGGGACATGAACAGGGACAGACCATCGGCGGGGTGACGCTGCCGTTCGACGACGTCGAGACGGTGCGGCGGCTGGTGGGAGATGCGACCCCTCCCCCCGGCCCCCTCCCACAAGGGGAGGGGGTGACGTGATGCTTTGGGATTCGGCAGACCTGGTGGAGGCAACCGGCGGGGTGATGGAAACCCCGTTTGCGGCGTCGGGCGTGTCGATCGATACGCGGACGCTGGTTCCGGGCGATCTGTTCGTGGCGCTGCAAGGGGAGTCCCGGGACGGCCACGCCTTCGTGGCCGACGCGCTGGCACGCGGCGCGGCCGGGGCGATGGTGACGCGCAGCCCCGCAGGCGCGGACCGGCTGCTGGTGGTGGACGACACGCTGGCGGCGCTGCGCCGGCTGGGCGGTTTTGCCCGGGCACGCTTCGGCGGCAGGCTGGTGGCGGTGACCGGATCCGTCGGCAAGACCACGACCAAGGAAATGCTGCGCGCCATCCTGACGGAACAGGGACAAACGCACGCGTCCGAGGCGTCCTACAACAATCACTGGGGGGTGCCGCTGACGCTGGCCCGGCTGCCCGCCGGCGCGGCCTGGTGCATCGTCGAGATCGGCACCAACCATGCCGGCGAGATCGCCCCGCTGGCGCGGCTGGCGCGGCCGCATGTCGCGCTGGTGACCGCGGTCGAAAAGACGCATGTCGGCCTGCTCGGCAGCATCGAGGCGATCGCCGACGAGAAGGCTTCCATTTGCGCCGGACTGCTGCCCGGCGGGGTGGTGGTGCTGCCCGGCGATTCGCCGCTGCTGGAGCGGTTGCGCGCCGCCGCCGGCGACGCGCGGATCCTGACCTTCGGCACCGCCGGGACCGCCGACGGGCGGCTGCTGAAGGCGGTCGCCGACGCCGAAGGCTCCGACGTGACGGTGAAAATACTCGGCGGCGAGCGGCAATTCCGGCTGGCCGCGCCGGGACGGCACATGGCGATGAACGCGACCGCGGCGCTGCTGGCCGCCGCCGCGCTGGGGGCCGACCCCGCGCGTGGTGCCGCGGCGCTGGCCTCATTCGCGCCGGTCGCCGGCCGCGGCGCGCGGCGGCGCCTGCGCGTGCCGGGCGGCGAGGTGCTGTTGCTGGACGAAAGCTACAACGCCTCGGGTGCCTCGATGCGCGCCGCCCTCGCGGTGCTGGCGCTGCAACCGGTGTCGCGGCGCATCGCCGTGCTCGGCGACATGCTGGAACTGGGCGAGGAAGGCCCGGCCGAACACGCGGCGCTGGCCGCCGAGGTCGCCCGCTCGGCCGATCTGCTGTTCACCTGCGGCCCGTTGATGGCGGGGTTGCAGGCGGCGGTGCCGCCCGCGCTCCGTGCCGGGCACGCCGAGGACGCGGCCGCGCTGGCGCCGCTCGCCGCCGCGGCCCTGCGCCCGGGCGACGGCGTGCTGGTCAAGGGCAGCCTGGGCAGCCGGATGAAACTCGTGGTGCAGGCCTTCGACGCCCGCGCGGCGGAGGCAAACTGATGCTGTACAACCTGTTCGCGCCGCTGGCCGAGCACCTGATCGCGTTCAACCTGTTCCGCTACCTCACCTTCCGGTCGGGCGCGGCCTGCATCACCGCGCTGGCGCTCAGCCTGGCACTCGGGCCGTGCTTCATCCGCTGGCTGAAATCGGTGCAGCACAATGGCCAGCCGATCCGCCCGGACGGCCCGGCGCGCCACCTGATCGAGAAAAAAGGCACGCCCACCATGGGCGGCATGCTGATCCTGGCGAGCCTGGCCGTCTCCACCCTGCTGTGGGCCAATCTGCGCAACGGCTATGTCTGGGTGGCCCTGGTGCTCACCCTGGGCTACGGCGCGATCGGCTTCATCGACGACTACATCAAGCTGGCGCATGCCAATTTCCGCGGCCTGTCGGCGCGCGCCAAACTGCTGCTGCAGGCCGCCATGGGCATCGCCGCCGGCGTCGCCTTCATGCTGCTGACCCGCGAGCCGCTGGCCACCGGTTTCGCCGTCCCGGTGTTCAAGGAAGTGCTGATCCCGCTCGGCTACGCCTTTCCGATCGTGGCGATGACCGTGATGGTGGGCTTCTCCAACGCGGTGAACCTGACCGACGGGCTGGACGGGCTGGCGATCGTGCCGACCATCATCGCCGCCGGGGTGTTCGCGCTGATCGCCTACCTGGTGGGCAACCGCATCTTCGCCGACTAC
>Ga0181535_10007771_pt1 | contig 10690 bp, 5 predicted proteins | sample PEATcosm2014_Bin_44_FD_119774 | JGI IMG/M metagenome (GOLD analysis project Ga0181535, IMG submission 119774) | Peatland microbial communities from MTU Mesocosm Facility, Houghton, MI, USA - PEATcosm2014_Bin17_30_metaG | ecosystem: Environmental > Terrestrial > Soil > Wetlands > Peat | place...
GGACGGCGGACGGCGGTGGATGAATTTTCGCTGCATGTGCCGGCCGGCGAGATTTTCGGGCTGCTCGGCCACAACGGCGCAGGCAAAAGCACGTCCATCGGCATGATGCTCGGACAAGTCTGGCCCACCGCCGGAACGGTCAAAATCTGCGGCCACGACGTCGGCGAGAAACGCCAGCTCGCCCTGCAAAAGGTGGGGGCCATCTTTGAAAGCCCGGCCTTTTATGATTATCTCAGCGGCTGGCGCAACCTCGAAATTCTCAGCCACTACACCGGACGCTGCTCGCCCGCGCGCATCCGCGAAGTGATCTCATGGGTCGGTTTGTCCGGCCGGGAAAAAGGCGCTGTCAAGACTTATTCCCACGGGATGCGCGCGCGCCTCGCCCTCGCCCAGGCCCTCCTGCCCAAACCCGAACTGCTCATCCTCGACGAGCCGGGCGACGGACTGGACCCGGAAGGCATCCACGAATTGCGCCAGACCATCCTGCGCCTGCGCCGGGAACTGGGGCTGACTATTTTGTTGTCATCCCACTTGCTGGGCGAAATGGAGCAGCTCTGCACCAGCATCGCGGTCATGAACCAGGGACGAAAAGTGTTTGAAGGGCCGATGAGCAACACCAGGCGGACGGGCGGCTGGCTCCGCTTGCGCACGGGCGACTTTGCCGCTTCCGCCGCCCTGCTGCGCGCCGAACAACTGATTGATCAGGAACGCGAGGGAAAGCTTGTCCTGCCCGCCAAAGGCGTGGGGGCCGACCGCATTGTGGCCCGCCTGGTGGCCGGCGGCCAGGCGGTCTTTGAAATCGCGCCCCACGAGGACAGCCTGGAGGATTTTTATCTTTCGCTGATGAAAAAATAACCGCCCTTTCCATGTTTTATCACCAACTCCGCAACGAACTCTGGAAGCTATTCGGCAAGAAGCGCACCTACATCGGCTTCGCCATCTGCCTGCTGGCGGAGTCCCTCATCCTCCTGCTCTTTCGCTATACGCACGGCCCCCGCCAAAACATGATACACCGGCTGGAATTGATGGGGTACGACAGCAGCAAATTCATCACCGGCCTGACCATGGCCACCGCCGTGCTGCTGCCGGTCGCCTTTGTGCTTCTGCCCCTCTACGTCTCCCTCGTCGGCGGCGATCTCATGGCCAAGGAGGCGGAGGACGGCACCTTGCGCATGATCCTGTCGCGCCCGATCTCGCGCCTGCGTTTGGTGGGGATCAAGTGGCTGGCCGGCGCGATTTTTTCCGTTTTGCTTGCTGTCGTGATGGGCGGCTTTGGCCTCTTCGTCGCGTCGCTCCTTTTTCCGGGCGGAGGGCTATTCGCGCTGCTGCCCATGGACGGGATTTTCAGCATTTTTGACGCAAGCCAAGGCTGGCAGCGTTACGCCTGCGCCACGCTCGCGCTGAGCGTCAAGGCCATCACCATCATGGGGCTGGGCTGGATGTTTTCCTGCTGCAACGTCAAGCCGGCCGCCGCCACCATTCTGGCCCTATCGGTAGTATTGACAAGTCGCATCATCCAGGATATTCCCTACTTCCACGATTGGCAGGCCTGGTTCATCACCTATCACCTGGATTTTTGGATGAGCATCTTTCAACAGCCCATGCCGTTGTGGAATTTGGTGCAGTCGGTCAGCGTGCTGTTCGGTTTTAACCTGACTTTTTTCATCATCGGCGCCTCCATCTTCCACGCGCGCGACATCAAGTCCTGATCGTCCATTCTATCGGGAAGCGCGGTTGAGCATCGGAGCCGCGCCGATGAGCATGCCCATGACCAACCCCACTGCGTGACAAGCATTGGCCACATTCGGAATCACATTCAGCAGACACAGCACAAACCAAATCAGCATCATCCCCAGCGTGGTCGGGGACAGGCGCAAACCGGAGGAGGGGTCGCATTGGCCGCGCAACCAGATGTAACCGAGCAAGCCGTAAAGGACGCCGGACATGCCGCCGAAGCCGCCCCCGGCATAGTAGTATTGACCCAGATTGGAACCCACCCCCAGGACGAGAACGAGAACGATGAGGGTGCGCGGGCTTTGCCGGAGTTCCACCAACGTCCCCATATCGCGCAGCATCAGCATATTGAACACAATATGCAATATCCCGAAATGCAGGAAGATGGGCGTGATCAAGCGCCAGATTTCGCCCTGCCGGACCTCGGGCAATCCGCGTCCGGTGTATTGGCTGATGCACACCCAGTCCTGCACGGAGAAAGGCAGAGTCAACGAAGCCAGCAGCGTCACCACCGCGCTGATAATGATCAAGGCGAGCGTGACCGGCCCCAGGGAAGTGGATGTCCAAATCTGCTCCCGCGTATGCGTTCGCGATTCGAACCTGGCCTTTTCCCGCCGCATCCGTTCCTCCGCCAGCGCCGCGCTTTGGCGCGCCACGCGGTATTTGTTGTCCGCCGGGTTTTGCAGATAGCCGGCCAGCGCCTTTTGGCCCGCCTCAATTTGGTCCTCGGAATAAATCCACACCGCCCAATCCGTCCCGTCCGGTTCAATCAAGTTCCTGATGTCGAGCGACACCAAGTAGTCCGCAAGTGTTTTGGCGCTCGCCTCGTTTTTCAAATGGCCGATTAACCGCATAACCGCCCCATCATCGTTCATGCCACCCGGAAAAACCAACAAAAACCCCCTTCCCTGGCAGGCTCGCAGGGCGGCCGGCCAAGTCAGGGGGCAAGTCTGTATTCCGATTCGCGATCAGAATTGTCGCACGCGATAGAACAGCGCGGGCGTGGTGTTGGTCACGGTATAGGGCGTGGTGGCGCCGGGAATGTTCACCCACGGACCAGAAACATTCGTGGCCGACTGGAGTACCGCCGTAACCCAAGCCGAAGACCAACTAAGCACCGGCAGGCCGTTGGTCATTTGGATGTTCAACGTGACCGCAGTGTCCTTGGCCACGGCGTAGTGATTGGAAACCTGCAACGGGCTTAAGGCGTAATTGTAAAGCGCCACTTCGTCCACACCCCCCTGGAAATAGAGGCCGATGCCCTTATTGCCCGAACCCTGGTTGCGGGAACCGATGCTGACGGAATTGGCATACCAATAGGCTGCGCCAACATCCGTCGGCTCGTGAATACCGGTCCCGGGGTAGATCACGCCGTTGGTGCCGGTCGAACCGTTGTGACCCAAATCCAAGGCGTAAGCCAGGGGAGGCACAACGCCGTTGGTGATGATGTTGGGACCGATGAGGGTGCCGTCAACGTAGAGGAGAATGTTGCTGTTGACCTGGTCGCACACGCCCACGAGATGATGCCAGATGCCGTCCATCCTCCAACCGGAGAAGCCGGAGGGGATGGTGTTGTTGGTGGTGCCGGAGACATAGTATGCGGCCTGCGCGCCCGCGACTGATGTGGCGGAAGCCTGGTTGCGCACGTAGAAGCGGAAGCCGGTGTGGGCATCCAGGGAGAATTGCTCGTCGGCATTGCCAACGCCCTTGGCCACGATGCCGCCGCCGCTCATCTGGTTCGAAGCCGTCGTACCCTGCGCCCAAGCTTCCACGGAGAAAGCCCCGCTTGCGCCATTGGGAACCGCAAAGTCCACGTTGGTGATGGAGCCGCCCAGGAAGTTGGTAAAATTGGCGGCCACAACGCCGGTCCCGTTGAAGAGCGCCGCCGTGTCGTCGTCATAGAATGCGCCATAACAACCGGCAACGTGGGTGATGCCGGAGGTATTGCTGTAAGTCCCGTTGTTGCCGCCAGCGTAGTCATAGCCAATGGTGCTGCCGTTGGTTTCGTCCATCCGGTAGTATGCCACCGGATGATCAGCCAGCACCGTCAGGGTGTAAGGGTTGGTCGGAAGCGCCACCACCGTCAAAACGGACGTGCTGCTTTGGATGTTCGCGATCGAATTGCTGATGGTGCAGTAATAGCTGCCCGAATTGTTCGTCCCCAGCGAAGGAATGTTGTAGCTCGAATTGGTTGCCCCGGACACCGCCTGTCCATCAAACCACCATTGGTAATACATCGGCGTGCTGCCGGATACCGTCACCGAATAAGTGATCGACTTGGTTACATACAAGGAGACGGCCAGGGGCGAGACATCCGACAGGAGCGAGGGCGGTCCCGAGCCGGCCGCAACGGAAATAATGGTGCCGGAATCGGTGATCGAGCCGTAAGCATTGGACACCTTCAGGACGAAGTTGTTTGTGCCGCTTTTAATATTGGTCAGGGTCAGGTAGAGGTTGGTTTGCGCGGAGAGCAAGAACGTGTTTGAATACCACTGGCAGCTAAACGGAGCCGATCCCAGCACGCTGGCGGTCAACGTCACGTTGTCCCCAAGGTAGCCCGCCACGGTCGCAGGAGGCACGGCGGTGAAGCGCGGTATCTCCGGCGCGGAATTGTAATGGGCCAACACCTCGGCTTGCGTAAAGGCGTTGGTGTAAACGGAAACCTCGTCAATGATTCCATTGAACTGGTAGGCCCCCTCCGCTCCAACGGTAAACGGCACGGTGGCCGCGTAAAGCCCCAATCCCTTCAGGTTTCCGATGGTGCCGTCGATGTTGCCGTCCACATAGAGAATCATGGCGCCGGTGTTGGCTTCGTCGCATGTGGCCACCAAGTGATGCCAATTGCCGTCCGGCGCGCTCGAACCGTCAAGGTAGCTGACGGAATTGGCGGCGTTGCGAAGATAAAAACGGAAGCTGCCGTTCGGGCCGCCGCAATCAACCACAAACGAGTCGCTGCCGGGGTTCCCCAGCGCAATAATGGGCGAGCCGGACGACGAATTCGCGCCGGCGGCTGCTTTGACCCAACATTCCACCGTGAACACCGCGTTCATTCCTTGTCCTTGCAGGATTGATTCAATCGTCGGAACGCCCTGGTAGGAATTGTCCACTTCCTGCATATAGCTGCCGGTGGTGTAACTTGCGTTGGCGTTGGTGCCAAACGCGGCGGCCGTATCCGTATCAAAGGTGCTGTAGCCGGACACGCCCAATAGAGCCTGATTGTAAGTGCCATAGTGGCCGCCCACATAGTCATAGGCGGTGGAGCCTGAGTTGCCGCTGCCGTTGTCCGGCTCGTCCAGACGCCAGAAGGCGATGGGGCTGCTGCTGATAATCGTGGCCGGGTAGATATTCGTCGGCGCCGTCACGCCCGTCAGTGTGACCGCGGTGCTGGGCGACACGCTGCCGCCGTTATAGCTGTTGCTGACGTTGACGGTGTAGGAGTTGGTTCCCGCAAGAGTTTCCACTGTATAGCTGGAGTTGGTGGCGTTCGGAATGGCCGTCCCGTTCAGGAGCCATTGGTAATAAAACGGGGTGTTTCCTTCGGCCGCGACCGAATACGTCCACGGTTCGCCCGTGTAGAGGGAAAGCTGGCCGGGTTGCAAATTCGTGAGAAAGCCGGGGGAACCATAGTTGACGCCGAGCGAGACCCCATAGCTCTGCGCCGAACCGTACTGATTGGTGACATTGAGAACCAGGTAGCCGCCATTCAAGCTGGCCTGAATATTGGTCAGGACGAAATCAAGGTTGGTTTGCCCGGCCATCGCCACTCCGTTCGTGGTCCACTGGTAGGACAGCGGCAACGTTCCTTCGACGGCGGCGGTGACGGTCACCGTTGTGCCTTCGTTGACCGTCAGGCTGTTGGGCGGCTGCACGGTGAAGGAGGGCGGAATACCTGCCGCCACGTAATGATTCAGCACCTGCTGCGCGCTCAAGGCGACGGGATAAACGGCCACCTGGTCGATGTAACCCGAGAACTGATCGTCATAGGCGGTGTTCTTGCCGCTCTGGCGGGCGCCAATGGTCATGTAAAGGTTGGTCGTGGCGTGGATGCCGCCGGAAGCCGAACTATTGCTGGCCACCATCCGACCGTCCACGTAGAGGTAAATGAAGCTGTTGGTTTCATCGCAGACTCCGACCAAGTGATGCCAATTGCCGTCCGGAACGACGGCACTGGCGGCACTGTACGCCGTCCCATTCGTGCCGCGAATGAAAAACCGGAACGCGCTGCTCGTGCCGCCGCAATCAATATAAAACTCCTCCCCGCCGCCGCCATATCCCTTGCCCACAATGCCCGCTCCCCCAATCTGTCCCTCAAACCCATTTACCCAGGCTTCCACCGAAAACTCGGCATTGGTCACGGACGCTTTATCCAGCATGATGCCACTGACATAGCTGCCGGTGGAGGAAGTCCCCGCCTCGCCGAATCCCACCGATGTGCTGGTGTCGCTCGGGGTCGCATAACCAAATTGTCCCGCCAAACCTTCGGCGTAGCCTTCCTGCCCCAAATTCACATTGAGGTAAGAGCCGTTATCGCCGCCGATCTGGTCGTAAGCCGTGGTTCCGCTGGTCTCATTCAAAGGCCAATAGGATGTGGGATTATCCGCGTTTACGGCAGCCGGATAAGGCTGCGCCTGGATCGTTAGCGCGCCTGCCGTCAACAGCAAGGCCGTCGTTACTGCCTGAGAAATTTGAAAAGTTCTGCTTTTCATCGGGGGTGTCTTTCTTTTTTTGGGATTTTTAGTATACGGTCGAGAATCTCGGGCAAACGCCGGGATTTTGCAAGCTTTTTTGTGTGTATTTATGGTGACAAAACGGCACGTTTTCCCCAGAACTTCGTTCGTGCCGGCGTCATCCTTGCCATCGACACTTTTTGCATGGATTGACCCGGTGCGCGGTCGGTGGCAGTGTCTCTGACGACTCAATGAATTTTGACACACCCTTATGCGCCTGATTTATCACTGGCTTTTCCCCGTGGTTTGGTGGTCGTTCGCGGTGTATTGGTTCATCTCCGCCAGATGGGCCAGAAAAATCAAAATCAACGAACCGCCCGGTGTAAGGCTCGCTTATCAAACAGTCGCATGGGTGGCCGCCGCCATCATCGTCTTTCACGGGCAAATCGGGATACTAAACCATCAGCTTTGGCCGCAGAACCAACTGACCTTTTTCATCGGCGCGGCCCTTTTGCTGGCCGGGTTGGGCTTCGCAATTTGGGCGCGCATCCATATTGGACAATTCTGGAGTGCGACAGTCGCGCTGAAAGAAGATCACCAATTGATTCGCAGCGGCCCCTACGCGCTGGTGCGGCATCCCATTTACACCGGCATTTTGACCGGACTCCTGGGCACCGCCATTGCGCTCGGCCAACTCAACGGCTGCGTGGCCCTGACGACTCTCCATCTCATCTTTTTGTGGAAAAGCCGGCGCGAGGAACACCTGATGATTCAGGCATTCGGCGAAGAATACATTCAATACCGCAGACAAGTTCCGGCGTTTTTGCCTCTGCCCCGCCCGTGATCAAACATATCCGGGGCGTGATTGTCGCAACCGCAGTCCGGGCGGCAGCGTCATTTCACCGTTTTGACCGGACGTCCGACCTAATCTTAATCTCCCGGTCCCCTGTCCCGGCAGGCCTGCCCGGCGTTCAATCTTTTATTTGAAAACTTCCGAAACTCTCGCTGGCAAATCCGGCGATCTTTGCTATCTTGTTACGTCAGGACGAGATCGCGCGGGTTGGCCGGGGCGGCAATGGCAGCCTGACGCGTACAAAACACAATTACATTTTAATGAGACGTCGATTATTCGCATTGGCTGGCTCCCTTCTTCTGGCGCAGGTTTTCCTCCTTCAATCCGCCTGCGCCGCAGTGTCCCCGGACAAAAAATCGCCCCCCGATCCCAACGATCCCACGGAGGCCAATATCGCCCGGATCGAAGCCGAAATGCTCCAGACCTTCCAGTACTCCCAGCATCCCTTTGACCGCGAAATTTCCGGCCGGTTTTTGGACCTTTACCTCGAAACCCTGGATTATTCCCATATCTATTTCCTGCAATCCGACATAGCCGAATTCGAGGCTTACCGCACCAATTTGAATATCCTGACCCTGCAAGATCGCGACATGACCCCCGGCCGGGTGATTTTCTCCCGTTTCATGCAGCGCGCCGGCGAACGGGCCAATTACGCCACCAACCTGCTGGCCACGACCCATTTCACCTTCACCAACCACGAGCGTTTCGTGGTCAACCGCCACTCCCTGCCCTACGCCAAGGACATGGCGGAGGCGAAGGAGTTCTGGCAGCAGGAACTGCGTTGCAATTATCTCGACCAATTGCTCGCCGCCCAGGGCATTGAATTCACGGGCAAGGTTGGCTTTGAGACCAACTCCAACGGCAAGATCACCGGCAAAATCCCCTTTGCGCGCACCAAGGCAAACCTGCTGGATTTCGACCATTTCCCCCCGAAATTGCTCGGCAAAAACGGACGTCCCATCGCCACGGTGAAAACATTCGATGAAACCAACTTCGTTGTCCGCCTGCCATGGCACTTGAACGCCGGTGCGGGCAAAGTGACCAACGCCCTCTTTTCCGCCGACGGAAAAAACATCGGGGAACTCCGCTTCCACCCCGTCGTGACCCTCAGTTCGACCAACACCAACAGCCCGGCAGCGGTCCTGTCCGCGCACGCGACCAACTTCGCCGCCGTGATTCATCTTGATGAGACCAACATGGCGCTGATCAACAAGAATTTGACCAACCATTACGTCCAGATGTTTGACAACTATAAAAGTCTGGAAAACGACCGGGTCTTTGAGCTTTACATGAACGCCCTGGCCCGGGCCTACGATCCCCATTCGGAATACATGGGGCATTTGACGGCGGAAAACTTCGCCATCCAGATGAAGCTATCCCTTTTCGGCATCGGCGCCATCCTGACCAAGGACGGAAATTTTTGCAAAATCTCAGAGCTTAAGGAAGGTCCCGCCAAAAGAAGCGGCATGATAAATCCGGACGACCGCATCGTGGCCGTGGCGCAAAGCAACGCCGAACCGGTCGATGTGGTGGGAATGCCGCTGGATAAAATTGTCGAAATGATCCGCGGGCCAAAAGGAACCCAAGTCACCCTGACCGTTATTCCCGTGGACGCCGCCGATTCCATTCACAAGGAAGTCACCCTGATCCGCGATGAAATCAAGCTGGAGGAAAGCGAGCCCAAGGCGCGGCTCTATGTGATCCCCAACACCAACGGCCCGGACCTGAAGCTGGGCGTGGTTGATCTATCCTCCTTTTACGCCGACCCCAACCACCCGGAGGAAGTCAATACCACCCTTAACGTGAAGCAACTCATCACGCGCCTGAAAAAGGAAAACGTGGACGGCATCGTACTCGACCTGCGGCGCAATGGCGGCGGTTACCTTGAGGAAGCGATCAAACTCACCGGCCTGTTCAATCCCAAAGGCCCGGTTGTCCAAACCAGGGATCTCAATGGCGATACGGTGACCGACTCGTCGCCCGAATCGGGTCCTGTTTATGACGGCCCCATGATTGTTCTCACCAGCGTTTTCAGCGCGTCAGCCTCCGAGATATTGGCCGGGGCGTTGCAGGATTACGGACGCGCCCTGATCGTGGGGGATCACGCCACCTTCGGGAAAGGCACCGTGCAAACCACCCAGCAATTGGCCTCCTGGCTGGATTTGAAACACAAGGAATACTCCTACGACCCGGGCATGTTGAAAATGACGATTAAAAAATTCTATCGCGCCGCCGGCGTTTCCACCCAGCTTCAAGGCGTGCTTTCGGACATCGAACTGCCTTCCCTCGACGACGTGCTTGATGTCGGGGAACATTCGCTGCCCTACGCCATGCCCTGCGATTCAGTGACGAGCGCGAACCAACTGGAAGAGTTGCAGCTCAACCGGGTCAAACCCCATCTGGCGGAATTGCAGGCCCGCTCGCGCCAGCGCGTCGAAAGAAACAAGGACTTTGATTATGTCCGGGAAGACATCCAAGAATACAGCAAAGAACAAGCCGACAAAAGCCTCTCCCTCAATCGGGTGGAGCGGATCGCCGAACAAAAGACGATTACCGACCGTTTTGACGCCAGGAAAAAAGAACGGCAGGCCCGCGCAAAGTCCGGCGAAAAAGTCTATGAAATCACCCTGAAAAATCTGGACAATCCGGAGCTGCAGCCCCCGACGGTCAAAACCAATTCCGCCGCTGCCGCCAAGCTTGATCTGGACGGGGAAATATCCGCAGGGGAACCCCTCATTGACCCGACCCTGGAGGAAACCAAACGGATTCTGGCCGATTACATTGAACTGTTGAAAAGGCCGGGGCTTTCCAAAGCGCCCTGATTGCAACGGAAAGATCAGCCCAGCTTCGCGCCGGGCCGGATGGGATGGCCCGCCAGAAACTCCGCCACGGCCAGTTTTCGCGCGCCTTCCAACTGCAATTCGTGGATGCATAGAGCCCCCTGCCCGCAAGCCACCACCAAACCCGATTTATCCGCCTGCAAAATTTCGCCGGCCGCCCCGCCCCTGTTTTCCGCGACCGTCGCCCGTATGACTTTCAATCCCTTGCGCGCGTCCCGCACCGGCAGAATCGTGAATGCGCCCGGCCAGGGAGTGAAGGCGCGCACATGATTCCACAAAGTCCGCGCGGGTTGCGTCCAGTCCAGACGGCCCTCTTCCTTCGTGATTTTTCGCGCGTAAGTTGCCAGGGCTTCGTTCTGGGGTTTGGGCAAAAGACCGCCGCCGGTGTAAGCCGGCAACGTCTTTACGAGCAATTCCGCGCCCATGCCAGCCAGCCGGTCGTGCAAAGTGGAGGCGTTGTCTTCGGGAAAAATTGGCGTGGCTTGCTGGCTCAAAATATCGCCCGTATCGAGACCGGCGGATATTTTCATGATCGTGACGCCGGTTTCCGATTCGTCATCCAAAATGGCCCGTTGAATCGGGGCGGCTCCGCGGTA
>Ga0181535_10007775_pt1 | contig 10686 bp, 10 predicted proteins | sample PEATcosm2014_Bin_44_FD_119774 | JGI IMG/M metagenome (GOLD analysis project Ga0181535, IMG submission 119774) | Peatland microbial communities from MTU Mesocosm Facility, Houghton, MI, USA - PEATcosm2014_Bin17_30_metaG | ecosystem: Environmental > Terrestrial > Soil > Wetlands > Peat | place...
AAACTCCGGTGATGTTGCGCTGTTCGTTGAGGGAGACATTCAGCAAAAAGCTGGGGCCGACCCGCAAGGCCACGTCGCGCAATTCCTCCCAAAGGGGGTTGCCGGTGGTGATGCCGAAAGTGGCGCGCGGATCGCCAATGTTTTTGAAGTCGTGATTGCTCATGACACTGCGCAATCCGGCGCAACCGGGGATGATGCCCTTGACGCCGCCGCTGAAACCGGCAAAGAAATGAGGTTCGATGAAGCCGGTGATGATGCGGACGTCGGCGTCGGCGAGGTGGTGGTTGATGAGGGCGGGCGCGCCGTCGTGCATGACGCCGAATTGTTTGAGGGCGGCGGGATTTTCCGGTTCGTGATTGACGACGTGATAATGGCGCGCCACTTCGGGCGTCAACAAACGGTCCAGCTCGGCGGGAGTGGTGGGGCGGTGGGTGCCAAGCTGGCAGAGCAGGGTGATTTGGTCGCGCGGCACATCGGCCAGATATTCAAGCAGCCAGGGAATGATCCGCTCATTGGGAGTGGCGCGTGTGATGTCGGTGAAGGCGATGCAAATCCGGTCGCCGGGCTTGATCCATTCGCGCAACGGGCGCGTCCCGATGGGCGATGCCAGGGCGGCGAGCACGGCCTTCTTCTCGTCAGGCAGGCCGGGGCGGCGGGACGGTTCGATGACGGTGGTGCGATCCTGCGGGAGATCGACGGGCAAATGCCCCCGGCCATAAGCGAGATTGATTTTCATTTCAGTTCCTTATCTTAGCATGACAAAAAAAGCGCGCCCGGAAAAGTCTAACCTGTCTTGCGCAGGATGGAATCCCGTTGCGCCCAGGCGGGGTCGGCGGACGGGTAATCAAGGTTGTAGTGCAGGCCGCGGCTTTCGGGCCGGGCGAGGGCGGAGTGAATGATTAATTCGGCGACCGTGGCGATGTTGCGCAATTCGAGAAGGTCGCTGTTGACGATGAAGTCCCAATAATAGTCCTGGATTTCCTCGCGCAAGTTGGCAATGCGGCTGCGGGCGCGTTGCAGGCGTTTGTTGGTGCGGACGATGCCGACGTAGTCCCACATCATGCGGCGGATTTCATCCCAGTTATGGTTGATCACCACCAGTTCATCGACGTTTTGGGCGCTGCCGGATTGCCAGGCGGGAATGGTGGCGGTGGTCACGGGATCCGGGGTTTCGCGAAGGACGCCGGCGGCGCGATGGGCGCAGACGAGGGCTTCGAGCAGGGAATTACTGGCCAGGCGGTTGGCGCCGTGCAGACCGGTGCAGGCGGCTTCGCCCACGGCGTAGAGGCCCGCTATGTCCGTCTGACCGTTCACGTTGGTCAACACCCCGCCGCATTGATAATGGGCGGCGGGGACGACGGGAATCGGGTCCTTGGTGATATCGATTCCGAATTGGAGGCAGGTGGAATAAATATTGGGGAAGCGCTCCTTGATGAATTCCGCCGGCTTGTGGGTGATGTCCAGAAGAACGTGATCCGCCCCGCTTTTCTTCATCTCGTTGTCGATGGCGCGGGCGACGATGTCGCGCGGAGCCAATGATTTCAGCGGATGATATTTATCCATGAAGGCGACCCCGTCGGAATTTTTCAGGATGCCGCCTTCGCCGCGCACGGCCTCGCTGATCAAAAACGATTTGGCCTTGGGATGGAAAAGACAGGTGGGGTGAAACTGGATGAACTCCATGTTGGCGATGGTCGCGCCGGCGCGGTAGGCCATGGCCACGCCGTCGCCGGTGGCGATGTCGGGGTTGGTCGTATATAAATAAACTTTCCCGCAACCGCCGGTGGCGAGGAGGACGGAACGGGCGGCGAAGGTGTCAACGGTGTTGTTGCTCTTGTCCAGAACATAAGCGCCAATGCAGCGGTTGACGGAGGCGGGTTGGCCGGCGCGACCGCGAATCTTGTCCGTGGTGATGAGGTCTATGGCGAAATGATTCTCGAAAATTTCGATGTTGGGCTGGTTGGCGACGGCGTTGAGCAAGGCCCGTTCAATTTCGCGGCCGGTCACGTCCTTGGCGTGGAGGATGCGGCGTTTGGAATGTCCCCCTTCCCGGCCAAGATCCAGTTCGCGTTTGCCGTTGTTTTCACGTTCGGTGAATTGCATGCCTATGCTGATCAACTCGGCCACGCGGGCCGGGCCTTCGGTGACAATGACGCGGACGGCGTCCTCGTGGCAAAGGCCGGCGCCGGCCTGGAGGGTGTCGCGCAGGTGTATCTCGACTGAATCCTCCTTGCTCGTGACGGCGGCGACGCCGCCTTGGGCGTAATTAGTATTGGATTCGGCGCGGGACTTCTTTGTGACAATGGCAACGCGCCCGAACGGGGCGACCTTGAGGGCGAACGAAAGTCCGGCAATACCGCTGCCGAGAACCAAAAAGTCGAAATTTTTCATAAAGTTGCGTTGTCAATAAGACGTGTTTTGCCGATGAAAACAGCCATGGCGATGCGGACGCCCAGTTTGATTTGGCGCGCCGGTTCCAGGGAGTCGGGATCGAAAAAAGAGACGTAATCGAGACGCGCCTCCGGTTCGTGGGCGATGAGGCGGCGCAATTCCCGGGTCATTTCCGCCGGGGAAACCGGCCCGCTGGCGGCGCGGCGCCGGGCGGTTTGGATGACACGCCAAAGGATGGTGGCCTGGGGCCGCTGTTCGGGAGTGAGATAGCGATTGCGGGAACTCATGGCCAGGCCGTCGGCTTCGCGAACGGTGGGGGCAATGACGACTTTCAATGGGAAATTCAAATCCCGCACCATGCGCCGGACGACGGCGGTCTGCTGAAAATCCTTGGCGCCAAAAACGGCGAAGTCGGGTCGGACGATTTGGAAGAGTTTTGCCACGACGGTGGCGACGCCCCGGAAATGGATGGGCCGCGCGGCGCCTTCCATGTCGCGCGACATGCTCCCCTCAGTCACCCAGGTGCTGAAATCGCGGGGATACATCTCGCTCTCGCTGGGAACAAAGATGACGTCGGCCCCGTTTTTGCGGCAGAGCGCGGTATCGCGTTTGAGGTCGCGGGGATATTTGGCCAGATCCTCGGCGGGGCCGAATTGGGTGGGGTTGACGAAGATGCTGACGACGACGCGGCCCCGGGGGCCGGCAAGTTTGCGCGCCTTGAGAATGAGACTGGCGTGGCCGGCATGCAAATAGCCCATGGTGGGCACAAATGCGATGGGGACGTCTGTTTGCTGCCAGCGCCGGGCCAGCCGTTGCATGGAGTTAATGGTCCTGACAATTTTCACTAGAGAAACTTCGGGGAAAAGCCGTCCGCTGGCAATTCATTTTTTGCGGTTGATCGTGTGCGGAACCCCGATTTTGGGAAAAAAACTGCGTCCGGCGCGTTCTGAATTGAAAAGCGGGCGCGAGCCATTAGCTTGTGGCCATGCGAGTTTCGATCATCGTCCCGGCATTCAACGAAGAAAAGTTGATTGGCGCCACCCTGCGGAGAATCGGGGCGGCTTCGGCCGCCTTTTCCCGGCGGGGCTGGGAATCGGAAGTGATCGTATGCGACAACAACTCGACCGACACGACGGCGGCGCAGGCCCGGGAGGCGGGGGCGAAGGTGGTTTTCGAGCCTGTCAATCAGATTGCCAGGGCGCGCAACACCGGGGCCGGGGCGGCCGCGGGCGGCTGGCTTGTTTTTGTGGATGCGGACTCGCGGCCCTCGGTGGAACTGTTTGACGACGTGGCCGGGCAAATTGAGGGGGGGCGGTGCGTGGGGGGCGGCAGCACCATGCGGCTGGATGAGCGGCGGTTTTTGACCGGTTGCCTGATGTGGCTCTCGAATTGGTTCAGCCGGATTATCCACTGGGCGGCCGGCGCCTTTGTTTTCTGCGAGAAAAGGGCGTTTGACGCGCTGGGCGGGTTCAGTCTGGAATTGTATGCTTCCGAGGAGATTGATTTCAGCCGGAAACTGAAAAAGCTGGCGCGGCGGGAAGGACGGAAAGTGGTGATCCTGCATCGCTACCCGCTGGAAACCTCGGCGCGCAAGATGCGCCTCTATTCGCGGGCGGAATTGCTGGCATTCACGTTCCGGGCCTTGTTCCGCCCCGTGCGGACGGTCAAGAGCCGGGAGGCCTGCCATCCCTGGTACGACGGGCGGCGCTGAGGGCGGCGTAAGGATGTTGCATTTGCGTAAGGAGGTGCTCATGTGGTATGCTTGTCTGACATGAGCAATGCATCGACTGTCACTTCCAAATGGCAGGTGACCATCCCCGAGGTTGTGCGGGAGAAAATATCCCTGAAAATCGGACAACGCCTCGCCTGGGAAGTGGAGGACGGCAAAATCGTCGGACGGCGCATCCGGACGATTCGCGAACTGGCGGGGTGCCTCAAGTCCAAGGACGCCCGCGGCCAGGATTCAGGCGGCGACTTTGGCCGGGCCGCGCTGGCCCGGCATGACCGGATTTCCCGGCAAAAGCCATGAAAGAATACTGGCTGGACGCAAATGTGCTGGTGCGATTTCTGACCCGGGACAATGCGAGACAAAGCGGGGCGGTGGAGGCTTTGTTTGAGCAGGCTGGCCGGCGCGAAGTTCTGTTGCATCTGGATTCCATGATCGTCGCCGAATCCGTTTATGTGTTGATGCGCTATAATCGAAATCGCGGCGAGGTGGCCGGGGCGCTTTTGGCCCTCATCCAAAACGGCGGCGTTCAGGCGGAGGAGGAGGATGTGGTGATGGATGCGCTGCGGCGGTTTGGCGCGACAAATGTCGATTTTGCCGATGCGTGGCTGGCGGCGCGGTCGGCGCGGGACGGCCGCCCGGTGGCTTCGTTTGATCGCGACCTGGACAAATTCAAAGACATCCGGCGTTTTGAACCGGCTGGTTGATGGCGGGTTCATATCGAACACGGGGCGAGGATGGCGGCGCTCATGCCGTGGATGATTTTCTTGTCGGCGGGACAGACCGTGGCCAGGACGCCGGACAAGGTGGCGCGGGCGGCGTCATTTTCGCCGGCGACAAAATAGTAGGGACAGAGGCGGACGCGGCCGGGCATGGAGACGAGGGTGTTTTTGGCGAAATCGTGCCATTGCGAATCAAGCAGGGCGGGGTGGTGGTAGCGTTGCAAAACGTAGGGGGAAGTCGGGAAGGAGGCAACCGCCTCATCCACGGCGGCGGCCCAGTCGGCGGTGGAAAGGTCGCTGCCAAGATGGACGCCGCGGGCGCCCCAGGCTTTGTCGGAGAACCCGGAGACTTTGAGGATTAATTCCCGTTCGCGCTGGGAAAGGGATTTGAGTTGGAGCCAGTCGGTCAGATTCAATTCCGGGAAGGCGCCTTGCGGGGGCAGCGGGGCGGGATCGACAATCCAGCTATAAGGGGTGAGTTTGAGCAGCCGCTCAAAAAAACGCTCGCCCAATTCCTGGCGCCAGAAGTTCCGGAGATGACGGTTGCACAAGAGGGCGAACAGCATCTTCTCCTCGAAAATGGGCTTGGGCGGGGCGGTGAGGCGGATGTCGCCCGCGATGGCGCGGTCAAAAATTGTTTTGGCGTCAGGCACCTGGGGCAGATCGAATAGTTCAAAGAAGCGATAGACGGCGTCGCCTTTGGCAAACTGGTCGAAACGCGTGTCGCGAACATTGAAGCGCGGGCCTAACTGGTTGGCCAGCCACACCATTTCAGGACGGTAGGTTTGCGCTTCCCCGGAAACCACGATGTGGACGGCGGGGGCCTGGCCAAAGATGCCGGCAAAGCCGCGCATCATTCCGTCCGGGCCGCCGATGACGGGCGGGCCGCCGCCGGGCAAAGCGGAATAAGTCTGGTTCAACCATGCTGTCAAACCTATTCCTCCCGGAACGCTGTCCAGTTCGGTGATGATGGGGCCGGAATCGGTCAGGATAATATCGGGGCGGATGACGCGGGGTAGCTCGTTTTTGAAGGCGGCGGCGCGTTGCAGTTCGAGGATTGCGGCCGGTTTGCCCTGATCAAGCCAGGCGGCGATCCAGGCGGGTTGTTTTCCGGAAAGACTGTGCCTGTAAAGCAAATTGACGCCGCGATTGAATTGGAGCAGGAGCCGTCCCAGGTTTTCCAGTTCCCCGGCCAGCTTTTCGCCGAGGGGAAACGGGGCGGGCGACACGCGCCATTCAAGTCCGTCAAATAGGCCGTCTTTGGGAAATTGCGAGCGGACGAAACGCGCTTTGTCTTCGGCGGAGGTGCCAGGGTTGTCGCTCATCGGAATTAGACGCGCACCTGTCCGTTGCCGATGCCGATCCATTTATAGGTGGTCAATTCCTCAAGCCCCATCGGGCCGCGCGCGCCTATGCGGTCGGTGCTGATGCCGATCTCGGCGCCCATGCCGAATTCCCCGCCGTCGGTGAAGCGGGTGGAGGCGTTCCAATAGACGGTGGCGGAATCGACCTGGGCCAGAAAATCTTTGGCGCGGCTTTCGTCGCCGGCGACAATGCAGTCGGAATGGGCGGAGCCGTAGTGGTTGATGTGGTCGATGGCCTGCTGGACGCCATCGACGACGCGCAGGTTTAAAATGAGGTCGTTGTATTCGGTGAAATAATCCTGTTCGGCGACGTCTCTGACGAAGGAAGCGGAGTCGGGCAGGCTGGCGGCTAGAATCTGCCGGGCGGTTTCGTCGGCGCGCAATTTGACTTTTTTCTCGCCAAAACGGCGGACCATGACCGGCAGGAACGTCGGCGCAATGGCCTTGTCCACCAATAATGTCTCCATGGAATTGCAGACGGCGGGACGCTGGCATTTGGCGTTGAAGGCGATTTCCCCGGCCATTTTCAAATCGGCGCTGCTGTCCACATAAACGTGACAAACGCCTTTGTAATGTTTGATGACCGGAACTTTGGAACATTCGGTGACGGCCCGGATCAAACGTTCGCCGCCGCGCGGCATGCATAGATCGACATATTGGGTCAAAGAAAGCAGTTCCTTGACCGCGTCGTGATCGGGGGTGGTGACCACCTGGATGGCGTCGCGCGGGAACTGGGGTAAAAACCTGGCGGCGGCGTCGATCATGGTCTGGCCGATGATTTGATTGGAATGAATAGCCTCCCTGCCGCCGCGCAAAATGACGGCGTTGCCGGATTTGAAACAAAGGCTGGCGGCGTCGGCGGTGACGTTGGGTCTGGATTCGTAAATAATAACGATGACGCCGATGGGGGTGGATATTTTTTGGAGACGGAGACCGTTGGGGCGGGTGCGGTCATCAAGAATGCGTCCGACGGGATCAGGGAGGGCGGCGACTTCGCGGAGGCCTTTGGCCATGGCGGCGACGCGTTTGTCATCAAGCGCCAGGCGGTCGAGCATGGCCCTGGACAAGCCGTTGTCAGCGGCGGTTTTCATGTCGCGGGCGTTGGCTTCCTGGATGGGGACGCGATTCTGCTCCAGCGCATCAGCCATGGCGAGGAGACAGCCGTTTTTCTGGGCGGTGGAAAGGCGGGCAAGCGAGCGGGAAGCGGCCTTGGCCTGCCGTCCCAATCTCGTCATTTGTTCTCTCAGATCCATAAGGATAGTTTAATCCAGATTGGAGAATTGCAAGAGGGGGTGGTTAACGTTTTTTGGGGGAACGGCGGAATCCGCACTGAGCCCAGAGGCGCCAGACCATGAAAAAGGCTTCGCTGACGATGTCGCCGGACATCTTGGAGTGACCCTGAAAGCGTTCGGTAAAGATAATGGGTATTTCAACCACTTTCATGCCTTGACTCCAGATTTTGTGGGTCAGTTCGATCTGGAAGCTGTAGCCGTTGGAACGTATGGCGTCCAGGTTGATGGATTCAAGGGCGCGCCGGCGGAAGCATTTGAAACCGCCGGTGGGGTCGGTAAAAGGCATGCCGGTGATAACGCGGACATAACGGGCGGCACTGGTGCTGAGCAGGAGGCGTTTCATGGGCCAATTGATGACGCGGATGCCGCCGCAATAGCGGGAGCCTAAAACGAGGTCAGCCTGCTGGGCGGCCTCGATGAAACGGGGAATGTCATCGGGGTTATGGGAGAAATCGCCGTCCATTTCCATGATGAATTCGTACTTGCGCTGCAAGGCCCAGGCGAACCCGGCGCAGTAAGCGCGGCCCAGACCGTTCTTTTCGGCGCGATGGAGAACGTGAATGGCGGGGTTGGTGGCGGCAAGTTCGTCGGCGATTTTGCCGGTGCCGTCGGGGGAATTGTCGTCAACGACGAGCAAATCGACGAGGGTGGGCAATTGGGCGAGACGCGTCGCCATGTTCGGGAGGTTTTCCCGTTCGTTGTATGTCGGAACAATGACCAGCGTATTATTCATCGCTAAAAAGATGCGTGGCGCAATGTGTTGGCCCCTGTTTGGCGGACAAAACCCACCATCTGGCTGTCATGAGAACCAATTGGGCGGCAGAATTCAAGGCGCAATTCGGAAATTTTCTGAATTTTACGGGCGCGTCGGCGTCTATTTTGTGATAATGCTTCTTACGATGAATTGCCTGGAAATTTTAACGGGATGGTTTTCAACGGCGTCCGGAAATATCCGTCGCAACGGAAAATTTTTTGCAATCGGTCTGTGTGGAATGTTTGTGGCGCTGGTCATAAGTGGATGCACCCAGACCATCCTGACCGCGCCGCAACGTTCCGCCACGGAACAGCTTCTCTTAAGCACGGCGGCGGACCGGGCGATTGAGTCAACGAATCTGACCATGTTCGCCGGTAAAAAAGTGTTCATGGATACGTCCTACTTTGATAGTTACGACGGCAAATATGTGCTGGGGACGATTCGGGATGCGGTCAGCCGGGAGGGGGCGCTGTTTGTTCACGATATGACCAATAGCGACATTGTGCTGGAGCCGCGTGCTGGAGCGTTGTCGATTGACGGGGCCAGCACATTGGTCGGCATGCCGGGATTGGGAGTGCCCATACCCCTGGCGGGCGCCGTTTCGCTCCCGGAGTTGGCCATATACAAATCGGACAGACAGTATTCAATCGCGAAGATTGTTTTGCTGGCTTATGAGACAAAGGGCGGCAAACACTATTACTCCAGCGGTCCCTTGATTGGCAAAGCCTACAGGCATTACATTCGCGTCATGGGATTCATCACCTCCAGTGACACCGACATTCCCAAGGAGCAGCTACCGTCGGATCAAAAAAAATCGAAAAAGTAGGGCTGTTTTGCGGCGGCGGTTTTTGCTTTCTGGGATTGGCCTGCTGCGTTACCGTGTGTTCACTGAGAAAAATTTATGACCGAACACACGACGGCGGATCACCTTCCCTCATCCACAGCCCAGCCCGCGCCAGCGTTGTCGCAAGGGGATGTGGCGGCGATAGATGAATTGCGGCGGGACTACGAGGGACTGCGGCGGGAACTGGCGCGGGTGATCATCGGGCAGGACGCGGTCATTGAGCAATTGTTGATCTGTATTTTGGCGCGGGGACATGGGTTGCTCATGGGGGTGCCGGGACTGGCCAAAACGACGATCATCAACTCGCTGGCGCAAGCGATGTCGCTCCAATTTAACCGCATCCAATTCACGCCGGACCTGATGCCGTCCGACATCACCGGAACCGATATTTTGCAGGAGACGGATCAGCCGGGGCGGCGGGCCTTCGTGTTTGTGAAGGGACCGGTCTTTGCCAACATTGTTCTGGCCGACGAGATCAATCGCACGCCCCCGAAAACACAATCGGCCCTGCTGGAAGCGATGCAAGAGCACCGGGTGACAGTGGCGGGGAGATTTTTCACGTTGCCGGAGCCGTTCTTTGTGCTCGCGACGCAGAATCCGATTGAGCAGGAGGGAACCTACCCCTTGCCGGAGGCGCAACTGGATCGGTTCATGTTTTTCATTTACGTTGATTATCCGAACCGGGACGAGGAACGGCGGATTGCGCGGGAAACAACCGGGGCGGCGGCGCCGGTTTTGAACAAATTAGTCAACGGGCAGCAGATCGCGGCGTTTCAGGAAATTGTGCAACGGGTGCCGGTCCCGGAACATATTTATGATTTGGCGGTGGATTTGGTGAGACGGACCCGCCCGAAATCGGCCCATGCGCCGGAGTGGATCAAGAAATGGGTGACGTGGGGGGCAGGCCCTCGCGCGGTGCAATATCTGGTCAGGGGAGCGAAGGCGCGGGCGGTGTTGCGGGGCAGTTACCTGGTGAGAATGGAGGATCTGGAAGCGGTGGCGGCCCCGGTTCTGACTCATCGGATTTTGACCAATTTCCAGGCGCAGTCGGAGGGCGTTTCCAGCACGGAAATCATCCGCCGGCTGCTGGAAGAGATTCGCGGAGAAAATCATCGTGGCTGAAGCAACCCAGTTGCTCGATGCGGCGGCGTTGAACCGCTTGATGCATCTGAATTTGCTGGCGCGTTCGCCCATGGAAGGATCGGTTTCGGGTCTTCATAAAAGCCCGCACCGGGGTTCGAGCGTGGAATTTGCCGAGTATCGCAATTACGCGCCCGGCGACGACATCCGGCGGCTGGACTGGCGCGTGTTTGCGCGGTCGGACCGTTTCTACATGAAGGAGTACGAGGCGGAGACGAATCTGCGCTGTTATTTCGTGTTGGATTGCAGCGGGTCGATGCGCTTTGGGACAAACGGAACGAAGCTGGACTACGCCCGGCGGCTGGCGGCGGCTCTGGCCTACATCACGGTGCATCAAGGCGATGCGGTGGGGCTGTTTTGCGCGGGGCAAAAGTCATTGGTCGAGATACCGCCGCGGCGGAATCCATCGCATTTGAAACTGATTTTTGAGACGCTGGAAAAATGCGAGGCGCG
>Ga0181535_10007776_pt1 | contig 10685 bp, 6 predicted proteins | sample PEATcosm2014_Bin_44_FD_119774 | JGI IMG/M metagenome (GOLD analysis project Ga0181535, IMG submission 119774) | Peatland microbial communities from MTU Mesocosm Facility, Houghton, MI, USA - PEATcosm2014_Bin17_30_metaG | ecosystem: Environmental > Terrestrial > Soil > Wetlands > Peat | place...
AGCATCCTGTCCGCCTCATCCAGCACCACAACTCGGACAGCCTTGAGCGAAAGCGTGCGCCGCTCGATATGATCGAGCACGCGACCCGGCGTTCCAATTACAATCTGAACGCCCTTCTTCAGCTCATAGAACTGGCGATCGTACGAAGCTCCACCGTAGATCGGGACCGCATGAACGCCACGTTTGTGGAGCAAAAGCTTATGGACTTCATCGGCCACCTGGGTGGCAAGTTCGCGGGTCGGGCAAAGAACAAGGACTTGCACAGCCCGGATGGCGACATCGATCTTTTCAATTGCCGGTATTGCGAAAGCTGCGGTCTTTCCGGAACCGGTCTGAGATTGCCCGACAATATCGTGCCCGGCCATCATGAGAGGAATTGCCGAAGCTTGAATGGGCGCAGGCTCTTCGAAACCAAGCGCCGCGACAGCCTTGAGAATATCCTGAGACAGTCCCAAGCTTGCGAAGGTACATTTTTGCGGTGTGTCCATTGAACGATGCTACACGTTCGCGGGGTGACTGACAATCAGTTTAACGCAAGCCTCTGGTTTCAGGCGTCTTGGACTCACACAACTCGTTGTTAATTGCCGCCCGTGGATTCCTTGTATTGTTTGATTTTTCCAAGATCGGTCAGCAGTTGCCTGTCCAACGCGTCGAAATGAAGGCTGCACGTTCTGGCAAAATCGTCGTTGCAGAGATCGAAGCCGACTATGCCTCCGAGGAGATCGACAACCTGCACCGGGTGAAAATCAAAGTCAAATCCAATGAATAGGACTGTCGCCGAGAAGCCGAATGCCCAGTAATCCCGGTATTCCTGATACAATCTGTCGGATGGTTTGTGAAAGCCAACGATTGCATCGCTCACATCCTGTATGCCGGATGTGCCGACACGGGTTGCGCTGTACGCCTGCGAACCAAGCGCGATGACATTCACGCCAGCTTCCTTTTGACTTTCAAATCCGAGCGAGCGGTTATCGTGCCAGCCGATGCCGGCAACTGAACGGAGGCCCACTCCACCCTGAATTGCGCGTGTCGCATGAAGATTGGCAAATGCCCCACCGCCGAAATTGAGATCGAAGCTGAATATATCCGCAATGTCCAAGAGGCGATCCGGAATATAGAGCAGGATTTTTGTTATCACAGCCCGGTCAGCCTGACCTCTTGACCTGACATTAGATCCCAGCCAAGGATGTTTCGTGGTGGCTATTTCCCCGGAAACATTGCATTTCGTCCTGAGATCCTTGAGATCGGGATAGTTCTCGTCAACATCCGAAATTGCATCTATGAACCGCACCGCCTCCGCGGTCTTTCCGGCATCGGCAAGTTCATTGGCCGAGATCGCAGCCTGCTTCATGGTGTATTCGATATGTCTGGGCGAATAACTCGTGGCACATCCGGAGCACAACGCCATTACGGCAAACCCAATTGAAAAAGCAGCAGGCGAAATTTTGATCATGGTTCTTTACCTCTCTTTTTTTTCAGACTGGTGACAGAGCTAACGCGATTAATTAAGCCTGATTCATCAATCAAAACAAGCCTGAAATAGTTATGCGTGGCGATCATCATGGTCTTTCCTTTTGACCATGTTTTGACCTGCGGACGCCACGGAGGTCGTCCCTCCAAATGAAAATGGCACGTAAACAGGCCTTTCCCGATTACTGGAGGGCCACGCTCCATCGTGGCCGGTGCAAAATGACGTCAAAAGGAAAGACCATGGGCGATCATTGTCCCTGCTTGCGATTCTCGTCCTGTTCCGATACCTTTTTTTAAACGAGCGAGAAAGGACAGGACAGCAGCGATGACAGCAGAAGCACATTACGAAAAGTCTATTTCAATAATCACCGGACGCCAGATCCATGTAACTCCGACCGGTAGGGACAGTAACTACGGCGATTTACATAATCCCTTTTTGACCATTAACAAAGCGGCTCAAGAGGCACAACCCGGCGACGTGGTTATCGTGCATGCCGGGACGTACCGCGAGTGCGTGACGCCCGCACGCGGCGGCACAGGAGAAAACGCCAGAATCGTTTATCGGGCTGCTCCGAATGAGGAAGTCGTCATCAAAGGCTCGGAGCGCATTGCATCGTGGACAAAAGAAGGGGAGCTTTGGAAGGTTGAGCTGCCGCAGGAATTTTTTGGCGCATACAACCCGTACGCGCTGAATATCACAGGCGAATGGCTTTCGTATGGCGGCGAACATCATTGCGGAGAGGTTTATCTCAACGGTGAAGCGCTCTATGAGAAACTGAACGTTGACGACGTGAAGGCCAACGCGAAAACCTGGTTCGCCGAAGTGCATGACGGAACTACGACGATTTGGGCGAACTTTTCTGGCGCTAATCCTAATACGGAACTGACCGAGATTAACGTCCGTGAATGTGTCTTTTATCCCGAAATCCTTGGCCTCAAATACATCACGGTGGATGGATTCACGCTAAGGCATGCGGCAACGAACTGGGCGCCGCCGACCGCGCATCAGAAAGGCTTGATCGGAACTTACTGGGGCAAGCGCTGGATCATAGAGAATTGTCTGGTTACGGACGGCAGATGCGTTGGCATCTCGATCGGCAATGTGCCGGGACAAACGTTTCCCAACGGCGATCTTGAGACCTGTGGCCATCACCTTGTCCGACGTAATGTGATCCAACGCTGCGGGCAATCCGGTGTCGCCGGATGTCGCGGCTGCGTGGTGAGCGTGATTGAGCAGAATCTTGTCGAAGACACGAATTACAAGCGCGAGTTCGGCGGCTGGGAGACCGCGGGCATAAAAGTGCATTTCGCGGCCGATACGATAATCCGCAACAACTGCGTCCGCCGGGTCCGCAAGGGCGGCGATGGCGGCGCTTACGGAATCTGGGTGGATTGGAGCTGCCAAGGCACCAGGATAACTGGCAATGTGATCTATGACACGGACACGTGGTGCATGCATATTGAAGCCAATCATGGCCCGATCCTTGTGGACAACAACGTCTTCATGGGCGGCAATATTTATCAGCAGTCAGAGGCAGTAATTTTTGTTCATAACCTCTTTTACAATTGCCAGCCCATTTTCAACGGACCGGAACTCCGGACGCCTGACTTTTTCGCTCCACACACACTAAGGCAGCTCGACAAACAAAGCGTCACAATGAGGGATGACAGGTGGTACAACAATCTCTTCATCGGCAAAGGGCTGAACCTTACGCCCTACCCAAGGGAATGCGATGACGCTGAATTCCAGACGAGAGACCTGGATGCCGATTCACTAAAACGCGGGCAGGCCGACAATTACGACATCAATTTCAATGTCTATCTGCAAGGAGCAGCTTGGAACCGATGGTGGGACAGAGCAAGCATTGTTGATGCCCAGGATACCGGCTTTTCTTTGGGCGCCGATAAAGAAAGCGTGACGATACGGTTTTCCGTAAATGGGGCGCCGTTTGCCGTGAAGTGCCCGCCGATCACAAACGCACTCATCGGTAAATTATCCATGGCCAATCAAGGCATCGAGCATCATGATGGAAGGTCGCTTTCAGTGGACGGCGATTACTTCGGCAGCCGGCGAAACCTCGATCACATCGTGGTCGGCCCATTCCAAAATCTGAAGGAAGGTTCGAATGAGTTCACTCTCTGGCCGCTTCCGGATGTGACAACGTCAGATCTTTCAGCCGTTTGAGTTTCCGCGCGAGCGGTCGTTATCCATTGAGCGCTTGCGAAGGCGTATGTTTTTCGGAGTGACCTCGACCAGTTCGTCATCGTTGATGTAGGCGATGCAGGATTCGAGTGTCATCCGCAGCGGCGGTGTAAGGATGATGTTTTCATCGCTGCCGGCGGCCCGCATGTTCGTCAGTTGTTTACCCTTGGCCGGGTTCACGATCAAGTCGTTTTCGCGGCAGTGTTCGCCTACGATCTGGCCCCGATAGATTCGTTCGCCCGACCCCAGGAAAAGACTGCCCCTGTTTTGCAGGTTGAACAGGGCATAGTCCACGGTTGTGCAGTCCGCCATGGCAATAAGCACACCGTTATGGCGGTTGCGCATCTCGCCTACATAAGCATCATAGCCGTAGAAAATGTAGTTGAGCACGCCCATGCCCTTGGTGTCGGACATCAGTTCACTCTTGAATCCGAACAGGCCGCGCGTGGGAATACGGTACAGCAGGCGAACCATTCCGCCCGGCTCCTTGGTAAGCCCCTGCATCTGGCCTTTGCGCCCGCCCATCTTCTCGATAACTGTGCCCATGTACAACTCGGGTACGTCTATGGTGACATCCTCATAGGGTTCCAGCGTCTTGCCGTTCTCTTCCTTCATGATAACGTGCGGAGCGGAGACCTGGAATTCGAATCCTTCCCGCCGCATCTTTTCGACCAGGATTGAAATGTGCAATTCGCCGCGCCCCGAGACGACGAATCCCGAGCTTTCGCCGATGGGTTTTACGTGCAACGCAACATCCGAAAGCACTTCGCGCTGCAATCGCTCCGACAAGTGCTTACTGGTGGAAAACTCGCCTTCCAACCCCGCGAACGGAGAATTGTTCGGCAGGAAATTCATGCTGACCGTGGGAGGATCGACCGGCAATGCAGGCAACGGACACGGATTCAACGGATCGGTGTAGGTATCGCCCACCAGCACATTGGCCGCGCCGGCTACCGCGACGATCTCACCAACTTCGGCGAACGGGATTTCCACTTTCGTGGTACGTTCGAAATGATAAATCTTGGTGATGCGGATCGGATTCGATTTGCCTTCCGGTGTCACCAGCACAGTATCCATGTTTACTGCCAACCGACCTGCCGTTATCTTTCCGATACCCAGGCGCCCAAGGAAGGAAGAATGATCAATGCTCGCCACCTGCATCTGCAGGGGTGCGTTGGAATCGCCGGAAGGAGCCGGAATGTATTTCAAAATGGCATCAAAAATGGGAACCATATTCGGGCCCGTATGCTTGGGATCTAGCCCTGCGTAGCCGTCCCGTCCTGACGCATAGACAATGTGAAAGTCGAGAATGTCGTGAGGCGCATCCAGAGACACAAATAGATCAAAAATCTGATCCACAACCCAGCTCGGCCGCGCATTAGGTTTGTCTATTTTATTCACTATGACGACGATGGGCAACCGCCGGATCAACGCTTTCTTCAGCACGAAGTAAGTCTGTGGCATTGGCCCTTCCTGCGCGTCCACGAGCAGCAGCGCGCCATCGGCCATTTGCAGTGTACGTTCCACTTCCCCGCCGAAATCAGCATGGCCCGGGGTGTCAATGATGTTGATGCAATAACCGTTATATTGCATGGTGCCATTCTTGGCACGGATGGTGATCCCGCGTTCGCGTTCGAGATCCATGCTGTCCATCAGTCGCTCTTCGACATGCTCGTTGTCTCTGAACGTATGACATTCGAGGAACAGCTTGTCTACGAGCGTCGTCTTGCCATGGTCAACGTGCGCGATGATTGCTACATTGCGTATTTTGTTTGTATCCATAATTCCTGAAACCTTGCTTGAGCGCGGACAAAAAGTCGCCGAACCTTACCAAACGCGTGGAGATATGCAAGCAACGATATGTTCAGTGTCGCGGGATTTTCAAACGTTCGCTTTTTGTGCGCCAAACGTTCGGGTAAACACCGATTCCGTAGCAGTACATCCAGCGCTATGAGCTGGCTGCTCGACCCTACAAAGCCACCTCATAGCGATGGCTTTACCACCAAGTGCATCATTTTGGTTCGAAACACGGCTTAGCTTGATAGCTATGGGTGCCGGCCTCGGCGCTCGAATCTCTGTTGAGGATGATTTGGGTAACACGTCCTCAAGTGCTGACACCGATGAACGGTTCGCCTCACTTTCGACGCTGTTATCGACGTAAAGTAGGAGGCGTTGGCTCCGGTCGTCTGGGAGCGAGTCGGACGATGGTGTGGCCTGAATTGGCCTGAATTGAGCGAAGGTCGGCGCAGATTGCCGTGAGGTCTCCCTTAAACTTAAGGGTATGTTCTATGCGGTGTTTACGTACTTCCTGAACGATTGGATCATTCATGACTTATTCTCCAGTAGTTCTTCGGGTGAGCAAATTTCGGAACACACACATCCTTCATTCTGGACAATCTGCCGAACCATCATTCGCGTGAATGGATTGGATAGGTGTGCGAAGTTCCATGTGACAACAACATCGATTCCGTTGATTGCGGCAACGGCGATGTGTAACGCATCTTCCGGGTATTCCCCCGGGATACCTTTTCCGGAGACAATCTTTTCCGCCAGTATTCTCGTGTCCTCGTCAATATCCAGCATACGAAAAGGCTTTATTGCAACCAGTCGGCTGGAAGCCTGTTCGGCATCCCCCTTGGCAGCCTCTTAGTAAACAAGGGCTGACACATATGTATCATAGACCGTTGTAAGGCTCGGCCAGAGTTCGCGGGTGTATTCCTGATGGCCAGCCACCAGTAGATCCCGGCTCGGTCGTGCTACAAGGTAGCTCACGACCGTGGTCTCAATATAGAGCTTCCGTTTCATGATTTGATAATGCCATGATTATTGACTCCATCAAGTCGTATTTTGTTCTTTCGAGGAACGTTGCCGTTTCTAGCCAGCTCGTCGCCCGTGCCCGACCTCTTTGCTTGTTTGTGTTCCTGCGGTCGTGTCTTTGCCTTCTGCTTCTTTCAGCTTCTCCTCACGCTTACGCCTTGCGGTTCAGCTACGGTTGCATGTCATCTGCTCCGTTGGACTCCTTTCAGTCCAATAGGTTCGCATCATGCCAAGCACACGAGGGCCTGCGTGTCGCCGGCCGGTTTTCGAGTTGGGATAAAGTCATCTGGCGCTCATAATCGGAAATGCGCCTGTTGTGGACCATCATGTATTGCAGGCGAAGTTTGCAATCACCCTCATATGATACCGGCACTGAACAGCAGATGAACGAACCGCAGAATAATAAACGGCGAAGTTCAGACAAGAAATGCGCAACTTCAATTGGATTCTTGAGATCGTTGATGGTGAGCTTTAGACAGACCGGAGCGCACCCAAGTTCTTGTCCTCGTGCTTTCTGATAGGAGCATCAGACGCCGGATTCCTGCTTGATGCCCACATACAGAAGATGTAACCTTTTTCAAACGGAGGAATGAAAACATCTGATAAGCGAATAAATCACTGACAATTTGATTTTGCGGTTCTGCACTATTTGTTGCATCCGAAAAGCACGACCTTCTGGATGAGAGCAAGCGATAGCGGCAGAAGCCGCCCTGTTTGGGCGGCTTCCTGTTTGCATTGCTCTCATGGGGTGTCGTGCCCCTTCGGATGCGGTCAACTTGAAGTTCGCCCTTTTTATTTTCAGGGCGGCAGGGGGGTGAAAAATGGGCGATATTCTATTCCGTTGTCCGAAATGCAAGAGCAACTACGCCGTCGATGATTCCGGGGCCGGGCGAGATTTCACCTGTTCGTCATGCGGGAATTGTTCTGCCATCCCTGCTCCGGAAATCCACATGACATGCCATTCCTGTCAGTGCAAACTGGCAACTTCCAACCGCTACAGCGGACAAAGTTTCGACTGTCCGAATTGTGATCGCCCTTTAGTCGTCCCCAAGTTCTCTGTCAGGATCCCAGAACCAACCTTCTCCTCTTCTCCACCGGTTGATCCATATACAGAGTCACAACTGCGTGCTTTTTCGAGAAGAGAAAGTCGCCCCCACTCGGCACCGTTTACGATTCCGCAAGGTGTAACACCCTTGATTTTGCTGCTGGTCGCCCTCGCTGTCGGCGCACATATGTATTTCAAGTCCAAGCCCACGATTGCCCCTGTCGATCAAGATCCCACAAAAGCGCCTGATTACAGGGAACTGAAATGCGGACTGATGGCCGTCTATGCAATTGACCAACTTGGAAAGGGAAATATTGGTGGCGGTTTTTCAGGCTTGGAATATACCCAGCATCAATTTCCAGATTCTCAGTTCTCGTCCCTTATCTCAAAGTCAAATTACATGGTTGCCTGTACGCAATGCAAAGGGACAAGTGAAATACGCACTCCATGCCCGGTTTGCATGGGTTCAGGTAAATGCGCCTATTGCAAGGCATCTGGAAAATGTCCGAAATGCGAAGGCTCGGGAAAGGTCTCTGTACCATGCCCCTCCTGTAATGGTTCCAGTAAATGCCCAAAATGCGGGGGCACGGGTAAACTTTATACCTACAAAGACGTCACAAAGCAGGTGGCTGTCGAAGGTTTGTCAGGCCCATCAAAAATAAAGGGTATGGGAAACATGACACATTCCGTAACATCGCAGGAAAAGGTTGAGTCAACTTGTTCCGCCTGCAATGGTTCCGGCAAATGTCAACAATGCAATGGCACGGGCAAAACAATGCTTCAGTGCTCTCTCTGTGCCGGAAACGGGCAATGCAAGCGATGTCAGGGTAGTGGTAAATGCCTGAAATGCGCCGGGGTCGGAAGCAGCGGTGTAAAGTGCGTCGAGTGTTCGGGCGCAGGCGTTGTAATCTCCAAGGAGCGAATAAACCAAAGCCGTGATCAGGCTTTCGCAAAAATACAGACGCTTATTGATGGCAGGCAATCCCATGAACCGGGCTCTGCATCAGTGAAGGCTATTGTGGATTCTCTGCGTCGGATGGATGTCTCGAACGCCCTTACAAAAGTTGACTCAGGCGAGTTGTTTTTCTTCAGCAGCTTCGACAAAAAGGAACAAACGGCTACAGCCAACGATAACGCAACGGCGGAATATAACGTGGACGCATCCAAAATGAGTCTCTTTGACGGACTGATCCGACAAAGCTGGGAATCCAAGATCGATCTGTCCATAGATCCGGATGCGGTTCGATCACTTGGAGAAACCATGGTTGACCGGACGGACGTTGGCCGCCTGACGTCGGCGGGTCAGTTCAAGGATTATCTTTCTCAGCATGGGTTTCACGCAGAGACGGCTCCCCTCGCATCGGGGCAAAAAGTCCTTTTTGTTACGACCCCCTCAATCCTGATGTACTGCACGGCCTGCGGTTATCTGGAAAAAGGTAATCTCCGAATGGCAAGCGACACCATCAAAGGAACTCAGGCCGACAATGGGGAATACGGCAACGATTGCCGCGCCTTGAAAAACACGATCGACGTGATGATTAAGCAACGGGACGAGATTAACAAGTTCCAGCACGATGTTGATGAACATCTGAAGAAGTTCACTCAGGCCGTCAAATCCGCCGAAATGTACAGTCACGGCCCCGGTCTCTTGTCGAATGATCGACGCATAGTTAGGATAGGCGATCCCACTATGGAGTGGGCTGCATGTTTATCTTCACTCCTTGCTGCGTGCCGCAATTTGGACTCGCTGTGCGTGTCCCTGCATAACGTCACTCATAGCGAGAGCGAAGTGAATGGAGCCCTATGGGATCGTTGTCTGGACACTCATCGGGCACACTTGGATACAGAATGCAATGTGCTTCTCAATCACCTCGCGAGTAATTTCGTAACGATTAAAGAATTGATATGCAAACTGCGTGAAGCGGGCTTGACAACGGGTTTACAAATGGATCGGAACGACCCGCAGAATATAAGCGATATCAAGCATGAGATTGGAATGCTAACGGGAAAACTGAGCACAGAGGGTCTGCAAAATGACAGTGCGCCCAATGAGCTTCTCGATCTCCAGAAAAACATCACAAAAGAAATCAATTTTTCGCAGGTGTGCCTGAACGAGTGCTATTCCTACAGCAACATCAACGTCAAATTGGTCTCCCAGAAAATAAATGATGCATTTGCAGTTAATCGCGCATCTCAAGCGGCTCGCATCGGCAGCGGATATTTTATCGTTCAGCAGTATAAAGACGCCATCGCTTCGCTGATGACAACAGAAGTGCATGACCCATCGCATGTGACGGGCATCGAACAGGAATTGCGGTCAGAATCGAAGAATGGGGTGCTCCGATCGTTGCAGTCAGTCAACGGACAGCCTTTATCTCCCGCAAGCGCGAACGACAAATTCGGCAATACCGTCGCTGGATTGGCGGTAATAGCGGGACATGGAGAGATGGATCCTATTTCTGTGCGGATCGAACGAGCTGTCAAGAACACTATGGCAAAGAAGATTATTTATGATGATTATTGGGGCACAATTCACACCCGCATAGAGGAATACCTTGTTGACGAACCAATTACGTTTGGAGATTACGGAGAGAAAGATTTCTATATGATAGTTTCGGCATGTGAGGTGTTAAAATGGATTAGCTTCAAATACCCGAAGCAGATGGAAGGAAAAGGCATTCATGTGGAGTTTCAAGAGCTCTTTGCAAACAGGGAAGGAGATTCGGCAGGAGCAGCTATGGCAGTCAGTGCGTATTCCTCTCTGACTAACACTCCGATAAGACGGTCGGTGGCCATGACGGGATCCATTCGCTCTGATGGATCTGTTCTTCCTGTTGGCGGCATTCTCGAGAAGGTGTCTGCTTCGGCAACGGCGGATGGAATAGAGTTGGTTATTGTTCCGAAAGCCAACGAACCCGACCTTCTTGCCATCCCGTTCGATGATTTGTGCCGTATTGCCATCATTACTTCCGATGACATAGAAACATATATTAACTTTGCCACTAAAGCCGACTTCAAGAAACAGGCCACAGAGGATCTTCAACGCGCTCAGGCTTTAATATTACTGGGACGGCGGGATGAAGCAATCAAGATTCTAAAATCTCTGGCCGAAGGAAATCATGAACTGTATTCCGCGCGACGACTGCTGGA
>Ga0181535_10007777_pt1 | contig 10684 bp, 4 predicted proteins | sample PEATcosm2014_Bin_44_FD_119774 | JGI IMG/M metagenome (GOLD analysis project Ga0181535, IMG submission 119774) | Peatland microbial communities from MTU Mesocosm Facility, Houghton, MI, USA - PEATcosm2014_Bin17_30_metaG | ecosystem: Environmental > Terrestrial > Soil > Wetlands > Peat | place...
AGACCTGGTTCTTAACCTGAGCCGCCAATTTGCTCTCCGGGCATCGGAGAGCGATGCCGCCGCTTTAGCTGGCTTTCCTCTGTGGGAGGTTGATTGCCTGCGCTCCACTGCCCAGCACTGGTTGTCGCGCGGATTTCCCGGAGCGCAGGTGGCTGCCTTGAAGACGGCATCCGCACTTTCTCAGGTAGGAAGATATGTTCCTGCCATGGAGCTGGGCCTTGCAGTGCTGAAAGCGCTCAAGACGGGCAGCGGTGGGCCTCCGGTTCCAGAGGTCTCTTGTAGGAATCTGATTGCCTCCGTGTCTTTGAGCCTGGGCGATTTCGCCGCGGCAGAGGAACACCTGACCGATGCCCGCGAATTGATTCAGGATCTGCCGGAAGAAGCGGGTCTGGATGTTATCACCAACCTTGGCGGGCTCTTCCGTGAAACATGCCGCCCGCTGGATGCCCTCCCTCTGGCCGAAAGAGCGCTGCGCCTGGCAGAATCGAGCGGCGATCCGGATGGAGTTGGGACGGCACTGCGTTGTGTCAATCTTGGCCTGGTTTATCAGGATCTCTGCCGGCTTCCCGATGCGGTCCAATTACTCCGTCGGGCGGTGCGCATCGAAAAAGCAATTCTCGGAGAGGATCATGTGACGACCTGCCAAGACATGGCGACGCTCGCCGAGGCTCTCAGAAATGCCGGAGATTGCGGCGAGGCCGAAGCGCTGCTCTCGAATGCCCTCTCCATCGCGGCAAACTGGCACATGCCGACCCACCCCGCGCGCGCCTCCCTGCTCACCAATCTGGCCAGAATCCTGGAGGACAGGGGCGAGGTAGCCAAAGCGAGAGAAATGCTCGAGGAAGCCCTCGCCATCAACACGGCCTGCCATGGCGAGGGTAGTTCCCGTCTGGCTCCGTGCTTCAATAACCTCGGCGTGAATTCGCTGATGGGGTCGAAGTTCCTCAAATCGATCGGCGAATTCGAGAAGGCAATCACCCTGGAAGAGTCCCCGGATGGATTCATTGGTTACCGCCTCGCCCACCGCCAACTCAACCTGGCCATTGCACATTTGCTGAACGGAGCGATTGAAGAGTCGCGGCGGAATCTCGAAAAGGCATGGATCCATGCGCGGGCAGCACGCGACGTGCTGACAGGCCGCGTCCTGCTGGTTCGCCTGGCCCTGGCCTTTGTTGCCCTTGAGCCCGAGGAGCCTTTCGTAGGGCAGCTGATCTCCCTGCTGACGAACCACCGCCTGTATGCGCCGTGCTTCAACATTCGCTGGGCCGTGGCAGGTCTCGTGCGGAACACGCTGAAAGATGCGCCCAACGGCGCCCAGGAGACATGGACGGCGCTCTATGAGCAGATGGAGCAGGGACTCGGCAGGCAGGGAGCCGGAGCCCCGGCACTCTCGAAGGAGTACGCGCTACAGACAATCGATGCTGCCTGGCCCAATCTGCCCGGCTAGCGGCTCAACATCGCCGCATCGCTGTTTCCGCTGGAGCGATAAGAAATCTGGCTTAGGGGTTTTGAATTCATCCCGCTGAGCAGATCAGCCATTTGTCTCTCTGTCTTCAGTCGGGCGACCTTCGCTTCGAGCTGCAAGATAGTCAGCTGGAGCGCCAGATTCTCCGTCCTGAGCGGTCCGGTGCGGCCAAAAGACAGGAACAAGAGTTTCCGCATGACACGGCCGGTCCTCTTTTGTTCGCTGCTTGGCGAGTGACGCAAACCGAGCTCCGATTCGAGCTGCCGAATCGCGGAACGAAGCGCTGCGTTCCTCTTCTTGAGGGGCCCGGTGAACCCAATCGGAAGTTGCATAGACCTTCTCCAATTCCAGGCTGGCGCTGCGCGGTCAGAATCCGGGAGGACGAGGCGAATCAACCATCGCGCTGGTATACCACAGTGCACAGGATAGTTCAACACCGGCGCGTACCGCAGAATATTCTCGAACCCGAACTGGCAGCGGAACGCTTACAACTTGCTAGGCGGCCGAGCTCGCAGATTCATTCTTAAGTAACTTATTCTAAGATGATTAAGTCGCTCGCTCGCATGATCCCGAACCTGGACTTTCGGTTCGGCGAGCAAGAGCTCAGGGCACCCCAAGGTTGCCTGCGCCGGCTGCTAACGGCAGCCGGGAGAGCATGGATATGCGATCGAGCCACACATCGAATCTGGCCTTGGTCGGTTCAGGTTTTCGCTGACCGCATGGTCGCATTCGTCTCCCGCGCGGATCTTTCTGTCATGCCAGCCAGAGATTAGGCTTCGCGCTTTAGGAGCGCTAAATGAGTGTCCAACTCCACCCGCAGGGCAACGTCCTTGTGAGAGTACGAGTAGATGCGGATTCGCCTTGTAACATGGGGCGGCATTTCCGGGGCATGAGATATATAAGTCGTCATTCCCGAGCTGGCAGGTACCCTGCTGGACGCTGATAGATAGGATTTCTCAACTCTTGAAGCGGGATACCCGGGGATTGAGAATAGCTCATAGGCCACTCTGACCTCGAAATTCGAAAGAGATTAATCGTCTCGCCCGAAGATGCTCCGCAGGTGTCGAAGAAGGCTTCTTCCCTTCGCGTCAAGCTGATCGGCCCGACCCATCTGTTTCAACATGGTGTATGACTGATTCACCATCCTCGCTCCACGGGCAGGGTTACCGGTTCGCGCAATCAGCATCCCGAGATTGAACAGGGAGCCCGCAAGATCCTGCTGCGAGCTGATATTGGACCGGTCAGATTCAGCCACGGCTTCGATAATGTTGTGGGCAGCTTCGGTGTGGGAGAGTGCGTCCTGGATCCCGCCGGTGGCTGCAGCTAAACTGGCCATCCGGCCATGTGCGCCTGCAAGATCCCGCTGGTGGTCGATGTCATGTACATCCTCGTTGGCGATCCGCGTGGCCAAGGCGAAGTGTTCTTCCAATGCGGTTCTCGCCGCGGGAAAATCCTCCCGAGCCACTCCCAGTTCTCCGAGCTTTGAGAGGCAAAGTGACAAATCGCGCGAGAATTCCGGATCGATGTGCGCCAATTGGCGAAAGACTGGAAGTGCCTGTTCATAAGAGCCCTGGGCATCGCTTAACGAGTCGTTGGCCCGCGCCACATCCCCAAGTTTGTCACAGGCCACGGCAAGGCCTCGAAGGAACATGGCTTGCTGGGGTTCGATCTGGACAAGCCTCTCATAGGTGGCTTTTGCCTGTTCGAAGGCGTACTTCGAAATCTCGACATGATCACGTTCCAGCCATATCTCGCCTTTCATCATCAGTGCGCTGGCGTAGTCGCGAAGCCAAACTGGATTGGGGTCATCCCCGTCGCACAGAATTCGCAGTAACTCCAAGGAACTTTCTGCCGCGTCAGTCGCGAGTTCCCAGTCTCTGCCATTGATAGCTCGCTCTGCGATTTCCAGCCAAGCGGAACTGGCTTCAAATTGCAGCTCAGGGTCATCTGAATGAGGGTCGGATTCTTTTTCGGAGGGCTCACCGCCTTCGGGCCAGGACCGTTTCAAGGAAATTGCCAAGCAGTTCATCAGTTCCGAGAGAGCCTGCCGGAACTTTCCCTGGCTGGACTTGCGCACATGGAGAGCGCGCACGAGTAACCCTTCGCGATCTTCGGTCGAGAGATCTTCCACCTGTGACCGATTCAGTTCGGCCAGCATCGCCCGGATTTCGCCTTCGCCTACTGGTCTTCGCCGATCAGGAGCTGGTTCAGGCAAACCATTGCTGGCTGAAGGTTCAGGGGCAAGCACCATGCGGCGCAACATCTTTCCCGTCTCAGAATAATCATCCGCGAAGGCGGCCTGGGCACAGCCCAATGCCGATCTCACCAACGAGTGTCCTTGGCCCGGCGAGAGTTCTTTGTGAATCTTTCCGCAAAGATAGAAAAGTTTAAAACAGAGATCCTTCTCCGAGGATTCAGAGCCGTGCAGCAACTGGACCGCTTCGCGGATTCGCTTTGCCGCGTCCTGAAAATCGTCGAGGGAGGTGCTGAGTTCGGCGATCCTGGCCAGGTCGCCCGCGACTTCGCGAGAACCGGTTCCCAGTGCTTTCCTGTCAATTTCCAGGGACTTTGTAAAGCATTCTCTTGCCTCTGCCATCCTGTCCATCGACTGAAGAAGACAGCCCAGGTTGTGATTTCTTATCGCCAATCGGGGATGATCGGGACCAAATGCCCGAAGATCGTTCGCCAATGCCCGCCGATGCAACCTCTCGGATTCCACTTTCTTGCCCAGGTCATCGAGCACGCAACCCAAACCGCTTAAGGGGATAGAGAGCGCTTCATGCTCGGCAGGCAGAATCATTTCAAGTATATGGAGGGCTTGGCGATAGTACTTCTCCGATTCGGCGAGTCGGCCTTGCCTCATCATGAGAAGACCGAGAAATGTCAACGTCTGGCCGCGCTCCCGGCTCCACTTGGACCCGCTCGTGCCGTCCAAGTTCAGCGCCTCGTCCAGAAGCTTCTTTGCCTCCTCGAATTCACCGAGCTCGATCCTGGCCTGGGCCAGCAGATTCAAATTCGCAGAAGGTCTTGGATGAGTTCCGAGGATCTTGCGGGCGAGGATTAGAGCCTTGTCCAGCTGGACTGCAGCCTCCGATGGACGACCCGTCACCAGAAGGAGGTTGCCCAGTTCCAGGAGATGTTTCCAGGCAGTGGTCGAGGGCGCTCCGTCGTCCCTGCTGTCATTGGCGATGGCGTTGCGAAGTTGCTCCTCTGCTTCCATTGCTTTGAAAGGGCTTTCATACGCATCGGGAAGCGTTTGTGCCTGTGGGATGACGACCGACTCGCCGAGAATCGCGTTGGCCGCTTTGTCCAGATCGACCTCGCACTGAGCCCCAAGATCCTTCCGAAGCGCGTTTGACGAGTCCAGGCATCGCCTCGCCTCGCTCATATTGCCCATCGCATAGTGGGTAGCGCTTTGTTCCAAGAGGCACGCAGCGAGGTGGTTCGGGGTGTTCATCGGCTCCCAAAGAGCCATTTCCGCCAATTGACATGCCAGCGCCTCCGCGAACCTGCCCAGCCTGCGGAGATGCCTTCCTCGGCAACCGATCGCACAAGCGTGCCCTATTGGATTGGAACTTTTCTCGCATAGTACCTCGGCTTCGTCGAACAACTGAAATACGGCAGCGCGGTCCGTGTTGGGCATTTGTCCCAACACGTTTCCCTTGGCGGTAAGGGCGCGAGCCAGCCCAATGTAATCGGAACACTCTCTGCAGATGCCTACTTCATCCTCGAAAAGTTTGAGGGCTGCCGAAAGATCGCCCCGGACCATTCGTATAGCGCCTAGTGAATCGAGCGCGGTAGCCACGGTGACATTGTCGCCGCCGGAGCGGCTCATACGCTCAGCCCTTCCAAATTGTTCTTCCGCTGTCGCTAGATCGCCGAGATACAGCGCGCTGTGCCCTCGTTCCAGAGCCACCTTGGCAATCAATCTGGAATCGCCAATCTCATTGGCTTGGTTTTCTGCGCGGAGCAAGTCCTGCAATCCCGCTTCATATCTTCCGAGACTATTCAAGGCCGTGCCTCGTTCGAATAAGGAAATCGTCAGGAGCGCCTTATCCCCTTTCTCGGCCCTTGAAATCAAATTGTCCAACAACGGCACCACCGACGTGAATTCACCTCGGTCCTGGAGGATGCTGACTTCCATTTTGTCGAGAATGTCTCGATGCGCACGGGCCCCTGGCACGGTTTGAGATCGTGCTTTTCGGCACCAGGACAGCACAATTTCCGAAAAACCTGACTCCCTCAGCAGGCTCACAGCAGCAATCTGCGCCTGAATAATCGCTTCACTCGGCGACCGATCGAGTAACTCTTCGTAGCTTTTCGCCAATCGAAGCGGGGATGAAGACTCAATCCCATGCCAATACCGGCGCACCATCCGCGCATCCCGTTGCCACAGCCTTTCGAGTGCCGCGGGATCTGCGAGGAAATCGCGAAGTTGCTGCCATTCGCCGGCACACATCAGTTGCCAAGGGACTTCGTCCAGTGCGCGATTTGTCCCGGGCCGTCCTTTGGAGAAGTAGGCGGCCACCGCAAGATGAGCTGCGCGACGGGTGTCCTGTGATCCCAGCCACCTGGTCTCAATCGCCCTGCGAAAGTGGTCGTGAGCCGGACCAATGAGCCCGGACCTGTTAACCAACGCGTGATCCGCGGCGAAATACAAGGCGGACCACACAGCGTGTGGCAAAGGTTCGTCTCCTGTGCCGAGAGCTTCACGCAGTTCATTCTCCGAGAGACCCTGTCGGGAGGCCCACAACATGGTCAACGCTTTGGCAACCCAACCAGGTCTATCCTGTTCGTAATCGCGTTCCCAGCGCTCCAGAATCCTCGCATAAAGCTCTGCGGCATTGTCTGCTTCCAAATAATGGGCAATTTGAGTTTCGAGGAGTTCGTAGGAACCGAATAACCGCATCTCGTTCAGCAGAGCTTCCAAATAGAGCGGGCTGGAGCATTGCGGCATCCTTGCTATTGTCTCGATGCGGCCGGGTTCAAGCGTGCGGCTGTACTGCCTGAGGTACTCGGGGATGAGACGCATGCGCTCTGCAAATTCGAGAGGCTTCACTTCGAGGGTCGGCCAACCTCGTCTCTGAATCTCTTCGAGCGGGCGTCCGGGCAAGGTTGACAGAACAAGTCGCACATTTGGCGGGATCGATGAAGGAAGCCAGACCAAGTCCAGCGCGCCATCCCTGTCCTCCAGTTGATTGAGTGCGTCCAATACGATAACGACGCGGCGCTTTGCTGCGACCAACCGAAGCGAATTCGCGAAGGCGGCGCGCAAAATGTCTGCTCTGATCGGAATTTCCAGTTCGATGCCGAGAAGCCGCTGAAATTCGCCCATCATTCGGCGAATGATCGCGGACCAGTCCGCGCTCGTCCGCGTCGCTCCGATGAAATGGAGAATGACCGGCAGCCCCGGATGGTCCCGGCGATATCGTCCTGCCCAGTTAGCTAGCAATGCAGACTTTCCAAGCCCTGACCCTCCCAACACAACCAGAGGCGCTCCATCGCCAGCTGCAGACTCGTTCAGCGCGGTGAAGTAATCGGGACGGTCGACATAGACTCGCCGGCGATGTTCGGCATATTGCTCATGATCGGCAGCCTCCTGGTCCAGCGGATCGAGATGGATCTTTGGGAACTCTCGATCGATCGCCTCCCTCAGGTCCGTTTCGACCAGCTCGCCAAGCATCTTGGGATCGGGGTAGTTCTCGTGAAGGGGGATTTTGGCATCTCGGATGCGATTCTTGAGGTCTGTAAGTTTAGCCGCATTTGTTTCGGATTCAGGCTCCGTGGCAACTGCGTAGTTTGGGTCACGGAAATAGAAGAACGCATGGCCCGCCATGGCCGGATTGTTGAGTACACCATGGAGGATTTCCAGCTCCGTTACAGAGCGGCCTAGGTCTGAAGCGAGCCAAGGTTCCTGCCGAATAAGTTCGATGGGAATCGTCTCGGGCACCGAGCCATAGCGATTTCCCAGAATGCCGATGAAGTACGGGCGACAGCGCCGTACTTCGTCGAGGACAATCGGGAGAACTTTGCCTTCGGTCTTCTGCTCCTCCGTAATTCCCCAACGAAGATCGACTTCTCCCCATGTGACCTCTCGCTCTTCACAGAATTTGCGAAGCCTTGGAAAGATGTGTTTGACTAACTCGTCGCGTTCCGCGTGCATGTCACGAAATGTAGACGACACGAATACGCGAACTGCGCGGCCAGCTGTGTTTTTCGGGTCGCTCATTGGCGTCAATATCCCTCGCTCCGAAGACTCCCGTGGAGCACTCTTCACTCCGTCCACTTAACTTCCTTGCGGAGCTGCGGCGGTCCCCGGCCACTGGGCACGGAAGATCATTCTGCAAGGCTTTGGATCAAGCGCAGCTTGTAGTCGCTGTGCGCGTCCAGATAGGTATGGACCGAACCGGGAAGAAGAGCCTGATACTTCGAGTTTCGATTCTCCAGAGCATCTTTCAAAGCGTGTGCAAGGCCTTTTCCACCGGTGGGTACGCTTGTCAACGGAGCGTTCATGAACCCGATAGAAAAGATGCCTTCGTCATATAGTTTCTGTTCGTCGCGGTCGAGCGTGAGATTTGCCAGTTCCTGCGGCATGTTGCCGATGAATAGGCAAAGGACATTGTGAAGATCGGGGTTGAACCCGCAGTATTTCTGCTTAATGTTCAGGAGCATCTTGTTGATGGTGTCGTCTCTGCCGGAATCATCCTTGCGGCGACAGTGCTCGGCGCCAGTCAGGAAAACCAGGGTGAGACGCTCTTCCGGGTTGAAACGAAAGATCCTAAACGCATAGTCTTCCCCGTCGGCCCGGAGGCGTTCCTTGCCATTCGCCATGCGGGTGCGTTCAAGTACCAAATCCTTGGCCCCGCCGAGATCTGCATACCGGATCAGCTGTCCGAATACAGTGAGGGCAGCTTTGGCCATGGTGCATCTGTGTTCCGTTGTTTCAGAAAGCGCGGGTGGACCGCTGTGAGCGTAGTCCACGACATACAGGAAATCGTCGATCGCGTACAGGGCGCTGGCCTGCATCGCCGCCAGGAGTTCGATCATCGTGGGCGGGTTAGCCGGCGAAAACAACACTCCGACTCTGGCTCGGTCTTTATTCATCTTTCCCTCAATTCTCCGGAGACGAAGTGTTCTGGCTTTGGCCGGCTAGAGTAGAGGATCCCGCGCCTTGCCAAGAGCCCTGCCGAGGAATTGACCCGTCACGTGAACCCTGCAGCGAGGAAGCTTTGCGTGAACGCCGATAGAAAAACAAGGCTTGGCTAACTCTTTGCCGACGCTTCACATGGCGCACATTTCCTTGCCGGAATTATCCTCTCGACAAGTTGGGTATGCAAGCGCGAATCATCTGACTTTAACCGGGATTTCCATTTTGCTCTCCCGGTGAGAGAAAATATGGCCCTGAGTGTCGGCTGACCATCCTTTTTGCATTCGTTCCGATGGGAAAGGCTCTGTCTTGGCCCGCAGGTCCCCTGCCCAGGCCAAAAAACCATGACGTGCCCGATTTCGAATCCATCTCTCGGGCACCTCCCTCCCCCTTCAACTCCCCCTCCGCACAGATTGGCTTCGCTTGGCTGTCGCGGCTACCAGACTAGTCTGTGGACCACGGCCCGCATTGTCGAGATGGTCGAGCGCGAGTTTGGCGGGAGCTATCTTCCGGATCAGATCGGCCGCTTGATGCACAGCTTGGGATGGACTCCACAAAAGCCGGAGATGCGTGCGATGGAGCGGAATGCAGACGAGATCGAACGCTGGAAGCTCTTCAGGCCCGCGCCTGCCGGAGAACTTGGGTCTCGATGCCAAATGCAGGCAGGCGCGCCGACACCTGATCGAAGGCCTTGAGGCATTCACTTTCGAGCGCATTTCGGCGCAGCCGTGCAAACTGTCTGAAATGCCCGTAGAGACAATCGTCCTAAAGCAACAGCCAGGCGATCAGACCCAGCGCCGGAAGAAACAACACACCCGCTCCCACACCAAAGTGCGACCTTGCCAGAGTGGAGGCCGGATACGGCGCTCTCCGATAAAGGAACGCGTTCCGGATCTCCATGCTGCCATACGCCATCGCGGCCAACACCATGAGGATGACAATCGCAATCCGGGTTTTTCCCTCCAGGTCCGCTGCATCGAGAAGAGCAGCGACTAAGAGGATCCACCCGATCGAAGTAGCCAGGCCTGCGAGAACCGCTCCGATGATGGGATATACCTCGGCAGCAGTACGACCGCAACTGCACTTCATTGCCCGGGATTCCTGTTGAGCCGGGAGATCCACGAACACGTTGCAGGTCTGGCATATTGGCGGGTCTCGAGGCAGAAAGGCCTTGCGAATAGCGAATTGCCAAATCGGGCCGAGAATTCCGTAAGAGATTACACCCAGCAGCCACAGATACTTTGTGTCGCTCATCTCCGGCAAGTGCTCTGGCAGGCTGGTAGCCTCAACGAGCATCGCGGAGTAACATGGCGCTGCCGCCTCAAAGACTCCGCGGTAAGAAACAGTCATGCCGGGGCCTGATGACAGAGAGCACAGGTAGGGACCCGAAGAACTGAGCGCGCCCGGACCTGACCATGTCGAATAGATTGGCTCGCCGTACCCCCAAAGCACGGCGGGGGCAGCCAAGAAAGTCCAGCCTTGAACCCACAGGACTGCGACGAATCCCGCATGCCGGATGCGGCTGAAGATCCCCACGGGATTTGATTCCGCAGCCCAGGGAGCTACGAAGAACCCGTAGAAAAGTAGAAACAGATAAAGAGCAGTTTCGAGGGCCGCCTTCCGGGGCACCAGGTGGAGTTCCTTGTCCATCGCGGCCCCTACATCGCCGGATGCAGGGTCGAATTGTCTTACCTGCAAGGGAACATTCGGGGTGCGGACGAGCCGTGCTCCGTGATACGCCGTTACATAGCCGTACCGCCAATGCGAAGTGACCTCCAGCTCGACCGCAACATCCGAATACTCGCTTGCTTCAACGCGAAGGACTTTCCCCCGCAAAGATATCGCCTGCACCAGCAACATCAGCACCAAAGCAGCAGCGAACAGGGTCCATTTGCAAGCGCCGCGGTGTTTTTGAAGATCCAGAATGCTGATCATCGCTACTCCCTTCACCGTGAGCCCATGCGTGACATGAAATCACCCCAGCCCAGGCTTGCCCCCAAGTCATTGCAGAAGCCAAATCAGGGAGGCACACATCCCCGGGCGTTCGTCGGGCTCGTCCCTTAACACATGCA
>Ga0181535_10007778_pt1 | contig 10682 bp, 12 predicted proteins | sample PEATcosm2014_Bin_44_FD_119774 | JGI IMG/M metagenome (GOLD analysis project Ga0181535, IMG submission 119774) | Peatland microbial communities from MTU Mesocosm Facility, Houghton, MI, USA - PEATcosm2014_Bin17_30_metaG | ecosystem: Environmental > Terrestrial > Soil > Wetlands > Peat | place...
CGGGACGATGACTTTTTGTACGCGTTTCGCGCGGATGCGAAGACGGGCAAGCTGACGGCGATGAAGCGGTCGAATTGCGGAGGAAAGACGCCGCGGAACTTCACGCTCGATCCCACGGAGCGATGGATGCTGGTGGCGAATCAGGATTCGAATGTGATCAGCGTGTTCGCGCGCGATCCCGCGACGGGTGCGCTGGCCGACGAAGTGAAGAGCAGCGTGGCGGTGGAAGCGCCGATGCGAATTCTGTTCGTGTAGGAACGCGGGCCGGTTGGGCTACGAGTCTTGCTATCCGAGGTCGCCAAAAGCGAGGGACCAGGGGCACCCGCCTGCCAGAGGAAGCAATCAAAAGCCGCCGTCCATCAAGGGCTAAAGCCCACAGTCTTCGGGGCATTTCTGCGGCACGAATCAACTCGTGCCCTGATACGAAGCGAAAAGCAACCGCAGATCCCTCGGCTCCGCTTACCCCAAAATCGCTGCGCGATTCCGGGGCCCCAAGCGCGCTCCGCTCGGGATGACACGTCTGAGATTGGGTTGAATCTTTGGCGGCAGCGCTGTTACGCGGCCTGCGTTTCACCCTTCAACTGCTCGGCCTGGTAGTGGGCGATGAGGGCATCGACGATCAGCTGCAGACGGCCCTGCATCACCAGGTCGAGCTGGTGCAGTGTGAGTCCGATGCGGTGGTCGGTGACGCGGTTCTGCGGGAAGTTGTAAGTGCGAATTTTTTCGCTGCGGTCACCGGAGCCGACCTGCTGTTTGCGGGCCTGGGCGAGCTCGGCGTTCTGTTTTTCCATTTCCATTTCGTATAAACGCGAGCGGAGGACGCGCATGCCCTTCTCGCGATTCTTGATCTGCGATTTCTCGTCCTGGCAACTGACCACGGTGTTGGTGGGCAGGTGGGTGATGCGCACGGCTGAGTAAGTGGTGTTGACCGATTGGCCGCCGGGGCCGGAGGAGCAGAAAGTGTCGATGCGGATGTCCTTGGCTTCGATCTTGATGTCGACTTCCTCAGCCTCGGGGAGCACGGCGACGGTGACGGCAGAAGTGTGGACGCGGCCCTGCTGCTCGGTTTCAGGCACGCGCTGCACGCGGTGGACGCCCGACTCCCATTTGAGCTGCGAAAAGACGCGCTCGCCCTCGATGATGGCGATGACTTCCTTGTAGCCGCCGATGCCCGATTCCGAGATCGACATGACCTCGACCTTCCAGCGCTTCTGCTCGGCAAAGCGGGTGTACATGCGGAAGATTTCGGCGGCAAAGAGCGAGGCCTCGTCGCCGCCGGTGCCGGCGCGGATTTCGAGGATGACGTTCTTCTCGTCGTTAGGGTCCCTGGGCAGCAAGAGAACTTTGAGCTCTTCTTCGAGGGCCTGAGCACGCGGCTCGAGCGCAGCGATCTCCTCCTGCGCCATGGCGCGCAAATCGGCGTCGCTCTCGGCCAGCATGGCGCGCGCGCCGGCGAGACCCTGACGCACCTGCTTCAGCTTGCGGTACTTCTCGACGGGAGTTTCGATTTCGCGCAGGGCTTTGGCGGTCTTCGAGGATTTTTCGTGGTCGTTCAGGACCTCGGGCAGCGCAAACTGCGATTGCAGGTCGTTGTAGCGCTGCTCCATTTGTTCCAGGCGATCAATCATTTGGCCCTCCGACCCCTGCGGGGTGGCAGACTTTTGGATGAGTGTTGTGGGAGAACGAAAGAGGCGCAGAAGAGCGTTGGCGGCGGGAGCCGCTAGAGGAGCGCCGGGATGGGCTCGCGGAGGGTCATTGCAATTTCTATTTTAGCGCAATCGTTAGATGCGGCAGGCTGGTTTGCGGATTCCGCACCCGAGGAAACACCCAGGGCACGGTCAGAGAAACGGATTCACGATCCTGACTCCATCGACGACCTGACCGTGTTGCATATCTTCGGAAAGCAATTGCCGGCAACCGGCGCTCCTCGCGCAATGAATGACCAATGCATCCCAGTATGAAAGATTGTGAAGCCGATGCAGATCAATCGCGGCGAGGACATCCGCCAAAATGGGCTCTACGATATCGAACTCGGCGAAGAGTTTGACTTTCTGCCGGGCCGTGCTGGGATCGAGGCCGTACTTACGAGTGACTGTTACGAAATATTCCTGGAGCACCTGGAGGGAAACTGCGCCGGTTTGCGTCTGCTTGTGTTCGTTGAGAACGTCCAGGGCGCGCGTCTGCTTAACAGGATTGGCCAGGTCGTCCGTATACACAAGGACATTGGTGTCGAAGAACGTCCTCGGCGGACTACCTCCGCTCATAGATCTCATCCCGGTTGAAACGCCAGCCGTGTGAGTCTCCCTTGCCGGAGAGGCTGCGTAACTCTTCGATCCATCGTTCCGCGTCCTTGTCGTTCACTCCAGCAACGTGCTGAAGATGATCGCGGATCTCCTCGTTCACGCTCTTACCGACTGCCAGGAGCCTTTCGCGTGCGCGCTTGACGATTTGCTCGTCGATGGAGAGGGTGATATTCATGAACACAGTATATGTGTGCACATAATATGTGTCAAGCAAGCATGAAGGGGAAACCCAAGACAATCTATTGAATTTAGGCTGCTTACACCCCGCCTTTGCCGAGCAGAATACCGATGCCGTAGGTGACCGCGCCTTCGACAGCGCCGACGACGGTCATTTCAAGGCCGGAAGACCACCAGGAGCGGACGGTGATGAGGGACTTGGCGGCTCCGACGGCAAAGTGCGCGGCGAGCGAGACGACGGCTGCGGCGATGACGGCGGGGATTCCCTGCATGAAGAAGAAGGGAATGACGGGGATGATGGCGCCGACGGCGGTGGAGAGAGCGCCGGAAGTGGCCGAGACGAGGGGGTTCGAAAGCGCCTCCTCACTTGAGCCCAGGCGCTCGGCAGCCAATGCGCGCAGCAACTGCTCGGGGTCGCTGGCGATGTGGTTGACCATGTGAATGGCGTCTTCCTCAGGAAGGCCCTTGACCTGGTAGTAGAGCGAGAGCAGCTCGCGGGCTTCTGGACCGTTCATCTGGATGGCTTCGCGTTCGCGGGCGATTTCAGCGTGGTAGATTTCGCGCTCGCTCTTGGCGGCGAGGTATGCGCCGGAGCCCATGGAGAGAGCGGAGGCGATCATGCCGGAGAGGCCGGCGAGGAGAACGTATTTGGAGTCGCCGGACGTGGCGCCGGAGACGCCGGAGACGATGCCGAAGATTGCGCCCAGGCCGTCATTGACGCCGTATATGGCGTCGCCGATCCACGCGCCGGGCTGCCTGCGCCCCTGATTGCGCTTGGCCAGTAACTCATCGAGAACGGCTTTGGCCTCGATTTTGGGTGCGCCGCCGGGAGCGGTGTAGTGGCCGCGGATGAGCGAACCGAGCTCGCGGTAATGGTCCCTTTCGTCTTGAATGACGTGCTCGAGGATGGCAACCGAACCCTCGTCGCCGAGGGCTTTCAATTGCTCGCCGTAGCGGGCGATGTCGCGGCTCTCTTCGATTTCAAGGCGGCGCAGAGCCATGCGCATGCCGCCGGCGCGATTGGCCAGCGAGTCGGCCTGCCCGCCGGGACCGCCGGAGTAGACCGGCTCAGGCCCGCCGAGTTCCTTGATGCGGCCTTCCCACAAGGTGGCGTGTTCGATCTCCGCCTGGGCAAGATGGCGCAACACCTGCGCGCGAACCGGGTCGGAGTCGCGGTCGGCCAGGGTGTTGTAGGTGTGGTAGCCCTCCATCTCGGCTTGCCAGTTGCCCTCAAGGGCAGCAAGAATCCTCTTGTTTCTGGCGCCGCTCAGAATGGCGATGGGCATGGGACAAACCTCGCTTTGGAACGAGAATACCGGATCGCGCGGCCTTGAGGTGGAGAAACGTCCCTGAGTACATTGACGCGCTCAGCCAGCCCGCTGCTGTCTCCCGTATAGTGTTGTGTGGGCTGGGGAAGGCGGATTCGCGAGTTGCGGGTCGGCAGCAAAGGGAAGACGCCGGATCGCGTATCAGCACTTGCGGACCTTCGACCGGCAATTGAACCAGAGAAGCACCGATACCGAGAAGGCGGGAAAGCACATTTATGGCTGAAAACTCGAAAACTTCGGCACCACTCACATCGCCGGGCTATTTTCTTCCGTTCGCCACCGTTACGGCGCTGTTCCTGACGTTCGGGTTCATCACCACGCTGAACATGTCGCTGGTGCCGCACCTTCGGTCGATCTTCAACGTCGGTTACAAGTCGGCGATGCTGGCGGAGTCCGCGTTTTTCCTCGCTTACTTCGTCTTTTCCGCGCCGACTTCAAAGCTGATCGAGTGGGTTGGCTACAAGAAGACGATGGTGATCTCGCTCTTTATTCAGGTGGTGGGCTGCCTGCTCTTTATTCCGGCGGCCAAGCTGGTGAATTTCCCGCTCTTTCTCACGGCCTGTTTTGTGGTGGGCGCGGGTGTGACGGCGCTGCAGACTTCGGTGAACCCGTATGCCGCAATTCTGGGCCCGGAGGCGAGCGCTCCTGTGCGGCTGACGCTGGCGCAGGCATTCAACTCGATCGGCACAACGGTAGCGCCACTTTTCGCGGGCGCATTTATCCTGACCGATCCCACAAAGTTCGCCACGCCGGCGGCCATTGCGAACACGGTTCGCGGGCCGTATATCGCCATTGCCGGCGCGCTGCTGGTGCTCGGGATCGCCGTGGCGTTTTCTCACCTGCCGCACATTGACCAACCGCAGGGGGCGAACCCGGCGAAGGCTGGCGGCCCGGCAGCGAGCCGCAGCGTCTGGAGCTACCGGCACACAGTGCTGGGCGCGCTGGGGATCTTCTTCTATGTGGGCGTAGAGGTTGGCCTGGCATCGATCGCAGTGAACTTCTTCAAGACGCAGGGCATGAGCTCGCTTGAAACGGCGTCGGATGTGGCGGCTCTCTACTGGTTTGGCGCGCTGGTGGGCCGCTTGCTCGGGTCATGGATCCTGACCAGGGTGAAGTCAGGCAAGCTGCTGGGGATCTTCGGGTTTGCCGCGGTTGCGCTGGTGATAATCGCCATGCTCGGCTCGGGCCATGTGGCCATTGCGGCAGTGGTACTGTGCGGGTTCTTCAACTCCATCATGTTCCCGAACATTTTTACGCTGGGCATCGCGGGATTGGGACCGATGACCAGCAAAGGCTCGGGGCTGATCATGACCGCGATTGTTGGTGGCGCCGTGATTCCTGCGCTGCTGGGTTGGGCGGCCGACAAGTACGGAATCCAGCACGCGTTCGTGATTCCGCTTATTTGCTATCTCTACATTGCGTGGTACGGGCTGTGGGGATCGAAGCCGAGAGAAACAGCTACGAGCTATTAGCTTTTAGCTGGAGCCTGCATGACGCAGAAGGCAAAATCGGATGCAGCGAAGAGGCGCGGTGGGACGTGGCTCATCGTTGCGGCCGCGATGGTTTTCGTGCTGATTCTCGTTTTGCGCATGCTCGCGTTTGTGACACCGCATGGATGGCACCCTTTCTGAGGCGAGGAGCACGGCCAGCGGCTCCGCCTCCGTCTAGCTCGAGCGCGCGCCGCTGGCCGCAGCTTCCACCTCGTGCCATTCCGCTTGCGGAAGCCTGATCTCGGCCGCGGCGACGTTCTCTTCGAGGTGCGCGACCTTCGATGTGCCTGGAATGGGCAGCATGACAGGTGAGCGTTGCAGCAGCCAGGCCAGCGAGAGCTGCGAGACTGAGACCAAGTGGAAACCGGCGATGCGGATGAGTTCCTGCGCAGCGGGGTGGTCGGCTTTGAGCAACTTGCCTCCCGCGTTGGGGTACCAGGGCAGGAAGGCGATGCCGCGGCGCTCGCAGTAGTTGAGCGTCTCCTCGTGACGGCGATCGGCGAGCGAATAGCGATTCTGAATGGAGACGATGGGGACGATCTTCTCGGCGTCCTCGATTTCCGCCGCGGTGACCTCGCTGAGGCCGATGTGGCGGATTTTTCCAGCTTCCTGCATGCGGCGGAGCGCGCCGAGAGACTCCTCAAGCGGAGTGCGCGGATCGATTCTGTGGAGCTGATAGAGATCGATGCGCTCAAGCTTGAGGCGACGCAGGCTCATTTCCACACACTGGATCAAATATCCGGCACGGCCCACGTATTCGGTCTTGGCGGGACCCTGGCGGGTGATGCCGCCCTTTGTGGCGATGACCAAGCCGGGAGGATAAGGCGCGAGCGTTTCACCGATGAGCCGTTCGGCGATCTCGGGGCCATAGGCGTCGGCGGTGTCAATGAGCGTGACGCCGAGCTCGACGGCGCGGCGCAGAACGCGGCGGGCCTCGGCTTCGTCGGCCGGCTCGCCCCAAGCTCCCTCACCCACAAGGCGCATGGTTCCGTAGCCGAGGCGGTGAACGGGCAGATCGCCGCCGATGAGAAAAGTTCCGCTGAGTGACGCGGGGAGGATGGATGGGCCAGTCATTCGGTTTCAATAGTGGCGATTTCGATGGTATGCTCGCGTGGCGCCGTGGGACAATGTGTGGGTTTCGGTGTGGGTCTGAGCTTGCGTGTTGTTGCAGGTTTCGGAGATCCGGAACCGGGCGCGCGCCGGCTGCGTATCCTAAACCACGGCAGGCAAGGAGAACTCAGAGGATGAGCACTTACGCATACCCCAACCCGCAAGCCATTTTTTACCAACAATACAACGCGGCGCGCCGCGACGAGGTCGTGGGCATTTTGCTGGCGCTCTTCCTTGGCGGCTTCGGCGCGCATCATTTTTATCTGCGCCGCACAGGGCTTGGAATTCTTTACCTGTGCTTCTGCTGGACCGCCATTCCATCGCTGCTGGGGTTTGTCGAGTGCTTCTTCATGCCGGGGCGCGTGCGCGAGTTCAACTCGATCCAGGCGGCGGCCATTGCGGCGTCACTGGGAATCGCAGTGCCGGGATGGGGACAGCCGCCAGTGAATGTGGCGATCAATGTACAGGGGAATGTGCCGCCGGCTGTGGTGCAAGCCGCAACCTGCCCACGCTGCCAGAACACCAATCCGCCGGCCGCGCGTTTCTGCGTTGGTTGCGGGCAGGCGCTGTAAGAACAGGGGTCAGGTTTCAGGGCTCAGGGATCAAAAAGCGAGGCGATGAGGCGGCGCGCCTACATGTTGGCGTGGCCTGAGCGCATGCTCTCGTTGAACTTGGGCTTTGTGAAGTCGAGAGCGGCTTCAAGCGCTTCCTGGTAGTCGGCGGCGCGCTCCATGAGCGCGGGAGTGGCCGCGGCGAACTCGCCTGAAAGCAACATCAGTCCGTGGCCTGCTTCGTCCCCGGCCATGCGCAGTAGATCGGCCTCGGTGGTGTTGAGGTACTGCGCGTCGCGCGGGTCGGCGATCCAAACCGGCTTGCCCTCTCCTAAAACACCTGACAGCCAGTAGACCTTGCTCAACAGGTAACGGAGACGCTCATTGTCGTCGGTCTCAGTAAAGACGAACTTCTTTTGCCAGCGGCTGTAGTAGCGCGTGGTAACGGGGACAGGCTGGCGGTTGCCGGATTTCACGAACTCGAGCTGGCCCATGTCGATCGTTTTGCGGATGGCGTTGTAGACGAAAGTCTCCGCGTAGGGCTGCTCCATAGCGGGCACGATTTCGGCAAAGGTGAGCGTGACGGAGGCGGAGATTTTTGCGTGCAGGTTGTGCGTTCCGCCGTCGGCCAAATGGATCTCACCGTGGACGATGTACGTATCGGCGCCAGAGGTCGATTGGTGGAAGGGCCACTCGAATTGCCCGAATGCCAGAGGCAGGCCACCGAGAGTCATGTAGCAATCGGGGCGAGGATTGCGCAGCCGCCTGGCTTCTCCAGCGAGGTGCGCGGTCATCGTGGGGAGCAGATCCGGCTTATCGAAATCGAAGGCATCGCTCAGCTCGAGCTTGAGCGAGCGGCCGATGGCATCCGGGCCAGAAAGCCCGAGCTCGAAGATGGCGGTTGGTTGGCCGTGAAAGTCGGTTCCCTGCTTAACGGAGATGAGAACCAGGCCGGCCTTTTCAGCGGCTGAGGTAAGCGATGAAACGAGCGAAGTTTTGAGATCGGGCGCCATGAGCGGGGAGTCCTGAGTCGAAGATCGATGCAAAACCATTGTAGCTTCTAGCTGCTAGCCGCTGGCCTTTGGCTCGTGTGCGGGTCCACTGACGATTCTGGTTCTTTGGGGAGCGGTGATCGGCGCAACTGACCCTTAAAGCGCGTACGAAACGCCCCGGTTACAATGGCAGTCGTGCCTTCCGAAAGCTCGAAACATATCATTCTCGCTGAGAATCTGACCAAGGTTTACGCGGCGGGCCGTATCCAGGTGGCTGCGGTGCGGGGGATTTCGCTGGCCGTTGAGCCGGGCGAATTTGTGGCCATCGTGGGGCCGTCGGGCTCGGGCAAGTCGACTCTTTTCTATTTGCTGGGCGGGCTGACGCGGGCCACCGAGGGGCGCGTGGTGATTGACGGCGTGGATTTCGCGGCCCTGAACGACGCCGAGCGCACCCGGCTGCGGAAACACCGTATCGGCTTTGTTTTCCAGAAGTTCAACCTGCTGCCTACGCTTTCGGCGATGGGCAACATCGAGATTGCCTATGAAGTGAGCGGGCGCGCCTCGGGTCCAAATGGGGTGCCGATGGACCGGAAATATCTGGACCACCTGAGCGACATGCTGGCGATCAAAGGGAGGCTCAACCATCGGCCCTCCGAGTTGAGCGGCGGCGAGCAGCAGCGAGTGGCCATCGCCCGGGCGCTGATCACGAGGCCGGCAATTGTGCTGGCCGACGAGCCGACCGGCAACCTGGACACAAAGACATCCGACGCGGTGCTGCAGATGCTGCTGCGATCGAACCGTGAGCTGGGCCAGACCACGCTGATGATTACGCACAATCCCGAGGCGGCGGCTATTGCGGGGCGGATCCTGCACATGCGGGATGGCCAAATTGTTAAGGAAGCAGCCGGATCGGGGCTTGCGGCGCTGCAGTAGCTGGCCTCCAGCGCCCCCTCCTGACCCCGATTCGAGCGTTGACTCTGAGCTCCTTTCTTGCTATCTTTGAAAGGTTCGCAAGAACACTGCCTGAGGTGTGTGTCAGCTCGGGCGGGGTCAGGAAATTCTCCGGGCAGGTTCGAATCGAAGGAGAGATTTCCAGGGCCAGGTGAAGTCGGCCGGCCAGACAAGTTCCCGGAATCGCTCTTTTCTTGCGGAGGGCAGGGAACATTCGGCAGTACTTGCATCGGCGGTCCGCGCGTTCCCCCACCTTGGAGGGCTATGCGGGCCGGAATCGACGAAACGGAATTGGCTCCTGTTTTAGAGGGACGACCGATCACCGTCGCGGTTCTCGTCTGAGACTGGAACGAAGGCAGACGCGAAGCAGCAACCTGGGGCTTCTCTGTGTTTTGCGGGCGAATAAGCCTTCCAAAACCAGAACGGCCCGAAGGGCGCGTGTGCGGCTGTGGGGCGCTTTGTAAAGGGTTTTTGAAAGTAAGGAGTTGCGGTTTGCCAACTTTTAATCAGCTTGTTCGCAAGGGGCGTACGGCTCCACGTTACAAGACGGCGTCGCCTGCATTACAGGCATCGCCGCAGCGGCGCGGCGTTTGTACGCGCGTGTACACGCAAACGCCCAAGAAGCCGAACTCGGCGCTGCGCAAAGTGGCCCGCGTGCGGCTGACCAACGGGATTGAGGTGACCACCTACATTCCCGGCATCGGCCACAACCTGCAGGAGCACTCGATTGTGCTCATCCGCGGAGGCCGCGTGAAAGATCTGCCGGGCGTGCGCTATCACGTTGTGCGGGGAACGTTGGATTCAGTGGGCGTGGCCGGCCGCTCGCAAAGCCGGTCGAAGTACGGGACCAAGCGCGCCAAGGGCGGCGCGGCGAAGTAGGCGCTCCGCGCTCTCGCATTTTGGACGAGAGGCGAGGCTTAGGAAGTGGCAATAGGCGCGATAGCGCCGGGATTTTGAGGATTTATGCCGAGAAAAGGGCACATTGCGAAACGGGAAGTGGCGGCGGATCCGGTGTACGGTTCCACGCTGGTGACGAAATTTGTGAACTCGATGATGTGGGGCGGCAAGAAGTCGACCGCTCAGTCCATCTTCTACAAGGCGATGAAGAACCTGGAGGAGAAGGGCGGAGGCGACGACGCGCTCAAGCTCTTCAAGAAAGCGGTGGAGAATTGCAAGCCGCTTCTTGAGGTGAAGACGCGGCGCGTGGGCGGCGCCAATTACCAGGTACCGATCGAGGTGAATGCCGACCGCAGAACCTCGCTGGCCATTCGGTGGCTGATCACCTACGGGCGCAGCCGCGGCGAGAAGGGCATGACCGACAAGCTGTCGAACGAGTTGCTGGACGCGGCCAACGGGCGCGGCGCGGCGATGAAGAAGAAAGAAGACGTGCACCGCATGGCCGAGGCCAACAAGGCGTTTGCGCACTATCGGTGGTAGAAGCAGGGACCGAAGGAACAAGGGACCAAGATGATTAAGCTGGCCCGCAAGGAGGGACCGGCGTGGCAGTCCGGGCAAGTGGACCGCCGAAGATCGACGAACGACTTAACCGCGGGAAAACGTCCCGCAAGGAATTGAAAATCGTGGCTCGCACCGTACCTCTCAATCGCTGCCGGAACATCGGGATCATGGCGCACATTGACGCCGGAAAGACGACAGCGACAGAACGCATCCTGTTCTACACCGGCATCACGCACCGGCTGGGAGAGGTGCATGAAGGCACGGCGACCATGGATTACATGGAGCAGGAGCAGGAGCGGGGCATCACGATTACCTCGGCGGC
>Ga0181535_10007783_pt1 | contig 10678 bp, 8 predicted proteins | sample PEATcosm2014_Bin_44_FD_119774 | JGI IMG/M metagenome (GOLD analysis project Ga0181535, IMG submission 119774) | Peatland microbial communities from MTU Mesocosm Facility, Houghton, MI, USA - PEATcosm2014_Bin17_30_metaG | ecosystem: Environmental > Terrestrial > Soil > Wetlands > Peat | place...
ATAGCCGGCGAGATGATGCTCAACCGCATCGCCCATAATCCGGAGGAGATACAAGTCCTCAAGGTCAAGCAGCAGCTCATGAGGCGCGGCACGGTGAGGGAGATGGAAACTCTGAATTCTTGATGCGCAAGGCCGGAGGCTGAGATGACCCCGCGAGAGCGTGTAATGCGCACATTCGATCGTCTGGAGACGGATCGCGTCCCCTGCTGGTGCGGCGCTTCCCCCGAATTCCTCGAAAAGGCGGAGGCCTCGCTCGGCCTCGACGAGGAAGGCTTCAGGCGGAGGCTGGGGGACGATTTCCGCCGTATTACCGCGCCTTGGCTCGATGAGGGGTCCGCCCTCTCCCCCGGCGCGACCTGGCGAAGCCCCTTCGGCGTCGAGCGCTCCGGGATCGGCTACGGCCAGCCCCTTTCCCACCCCCTGGCCGGCGCCGATCCTCGGGCCTTCGCCGACTACGCCTGGCCCGACGCGTCCGGGGTGGACGTCTCGCGGCTCCGCGAGCAGGCGGCGGCATGGGACGGAGAGTACGCCGTGCTCGGCGGAGACTGGTCCCCATTCTGGCACGACGCGATCGACCTCGTAGGGATGGAGGGACTCTACTATCTCATGTACGACGATCCGGATTCCGCCTCCCTCCTCTTCGAGAAGGTCACCGATTTCTACATCGCATCGAGCGAGCGCGTCTTCCAGGAGGCCGGCGACCTGATCGACATCTTCTTCATCGGCAACGACTTCGGCTCGACTACGGGCCCTCTGCTGGGCCCCGAGCTCTTCGACCGCTTCATCTCTCCCTGCCTGCGCCGCCTCGCGGATCTCGGGCACCGGCACGGGCTCAAGGTGATGCTCCACTGCTGCGGCGGCTACCGTCCCCTCATCCCCGCGATGCTCCGCGACGGGATCGACGGCCTGCACGCCCTCCAGCCCTTCTGCGCCGGCATGGATCCCGCGGAGCTAAAGCGAGAATTCGGGGGCAGGATGCTGCTGAACGGCGCTATCGACACCCAGCGCGCGCTCCTGGAAGGGACTCCGGCCTTTGCCAGGTCGGAGACCCTGCGGACGCTCGCGATCATGGCTCCCGGCGGTGGCTACGTCGCGGGGCCGAGCCACGACTACCTCCTCGGGGAGACTCCGCTCGAGAACGTGCTCGCCCTGTACGACGCCATCGGAGAATGGAACGACAGGGACCCTTAAGCGGCGGCGCCGAGGCCGGCCGCCTCGCGCAGCTTGGCCGCGACGGCGGCGCCGAGGGCGCGGTGTGAGGCCGCGCTCAGATGAATCGAGTCGCGGGGATGGGCCACGACTACCTTGCCCGCGTCAAGGAAGCCGATGCCGAGGGCACGGGCCTCGACCTCGAAGCGAGCGGCCAGGAGACGGGATTTCTCCAGGCCTTTCCCGTAGCCGAGCATCTCGCCGAAAGGCGAGGAGGCGATGCCCTCCCCCAGCGGGAAGGGGGCGAGCATCAAGACGAAGGGCGCCAGGCCCGCCGGCCCCAAGCCCGAGCCGAGGATGATCCGCGCGAGCCGCGCCGCGCCCGAGGCTATATCCGCGGCGTTCGCGGAGAAGCGCTCCTTGACGTCGTTGATTCCGAGGGCGAGGACGACGGCGTCGATCGGAGCGTGGGACTCGAGGCAGGGGAGGAGGTAGCGGAGGCCGTTCCTGTGCTCTCCTTCCACCGGATCGTCCCAGACGGTCGTGCGGCCGTTCAGGCCTTCCTCGATCACGCGATGGCCGCCGCCGAGCTCCGCCGCGAGGATCCCGGGCCATCGGACGCCGGGAGGGAAGCGCGCATTGCCGACGGGGCCCCTCTGATCCCAGGACTCGATATCGAAGCCCCACGTGTTGGAATCGCCATAGCACAGTACGACACCCATAGATCCTCCCATTCGTCCTATATCGTTTCTTTTCGTTTCCTCGGTCCCTATTCTCAATTCTTGATGCCCAAGGCGAAATTTTTAAGATTGCGCGCCCGGGGGACGCGCCATATGATCGCAGCCAGCGCAGGAGGACAGACATGCTCCACGATCCCGGAAGCTATTCGCCGCCCTTGATCCTCGACGAGATAAAGCTCGACCGAGACGAGGAGGAAGTACTGAAGACGCTCGGCGACGAGATCGCCCGCATCGCCGCCTCCCCCGCCCACGCGGAGAACGCCCGGCTCTGGCGGCGCCTCAACGACCTCGACCGGGAAAGGCCGATGGTATGGATCAACGAGATACCCTGGCACGAGATGAACGTCGACGACGAGCTGACCCTCCGGTGCCGGGGCGCCTGGGCCAGAGAGCTCGAGACGACCCTCCGGCGCACGATCTATCAATGGAGGCACATGCCGGGAGACATGGTGGTCAACCCCTGGCTCGACTCTCCCCTCGCCCTCCACTCCACGGACTTCGGCATCGTCGAGGACGTGGACATCGTGCGCACCGACTCGGCCAACGAGATCGTCTCGAGGCACTTCAAGGTCCAGATCCGGAGCCCCGAGGACATCGAGAAGATCCAGATGCCCACGGTCACGCACTCGGCGAAGACGACCGAGGTCGTCTACGAGACGATGCGCGAGCTTTACGGGGACATCATGCCCGTGCGCAAGCTGGGCCAGACCCACATATGGTTCACGCCCTGGGACTATCTCATCCGCTGGTGGGGCATCGAGGAGGCGATGATCGACATGATCGACCGCCCGGAGATGGTGCATTCGGCCTACGAGCGCATGGTGGAAGCCTGGATGACGGAGCTCGATCAGTTCGAAGCCCAGGGACTCCTCTCCCTCGACAACGGCAACATCAGGATCGGCTCGGGCGGCTACGGCTACGTCTCCGACCTCCCGAAGACTCAGGCGGACTCCTCACCGGTGCGCCCGAGCGACATGTGGGGCTGCTCGAACGCGCAGATACTCGCCTCCGTGTCGCCGGAGATGCATTGGGAGTTCGCCATGGAGCACGACTTGCGCTGGATGCGGCGCTGGGGCCTCAACTACTACGGCTGCTGCGAGCCCCTGGACCGGAAGGTCGCCCTCCTCGAGCGCATCCCGGGCCTTCGCAAGGTCTCGGTGAGCCCCTGGAACGACTACAAGCGCATCTTCTCGGGCATCGGGCCGCGGTGGGTGGCGAGCGTGAAGCCCAACCCCGCTATCTTCCTCGACGTCGAGTGGAGCGAGGAGGCCGCGCGGGCCTCGATCGACGGGATCCTCGACCTGGCCGCGGCCGAGGGCGTCGCCGTCGAGCTCATCATGAAGGACATATCCACGGTGGCGCGGAAGCCGCAGAGACTCTGGGCCTGGGCGCGGATCGCCTCCGAGGCGGTGCGTGAGCGCCGCTAGCGGGGCCCGGGGACGATTTCCGACGGATATTTTCCTGTGAGCTTCTTGAATACACTGTAGAAATAGTTCGGGTCGGAGAACCCGACGGCGAGGGCTACGTCCTTGGCCTTGACCTTCCGCGTCTCGAGGATGCGCAGGGCGGCCGCAATGCGCAGGCCGTTGAGATGGCTCGTGAACGAGTTCCCCGTCGCCTCGCGAAAGACCTTGCCGAGGTAGGCCGAGGACATGCCGAAGCGCTCGGAGAGCAGCTTAAGAGAGAGCGGGTCCCGAAAGCGCTCGTCGACGTAGAGCCGCAGGCGATCGCCGAGGGAGACGCAGCCGCGGCGCCGCTCCTGCAGCGCGCCCATGATCCGCTTCGCGAAGGCCTCGAGCCAGGTCAGGGTGTCGAGGGGGCCGGGCTGCTGGAAGAGCTGTTTGAAGAGATTTTCGTAATCCAGGTAGAGCGAGGCCAAGGGAGGCTCCTCAGAGCGCGCTATCGCCGCCAGGCGCGAGACCAGCTCGATGCAGAAGCCGCGGAAGTACTCCTCGGAGAGAATGCGCTCGCGCCTGAAGCGCTCGAGGATCTCGGCGAAGAAGCGCTCGACCGCCTGCACGTCGCATTCCGCCACGAAGTGGGAGAGGGCGTCCAGGTCGATCTCGGGGCTCTGCCTTCCCATGATGAGGAAATCGTCGATGTTGCCGCGGTCGACGAGGTAGAGGGGGAGATAGCGGATGGGCTCGACCGCAAGACCGTTGAACCAGTCCACCGCGACCTGGATGGACAGGGCCCCGTCGAGGTCGGGCGGCTGCCAGGTGATGGCGCTCAAGGATCCTTCCTTTATGAAGCGCATGCCGATCGAGGTCGCCCCGTTGGCCACGCGGATGACGTCCTCGCGGCCCGTCCGCTCGAGGGCCTGGTTGACGCCCAGCTGGGCGAGGGCGTCGTCTGCGCAGATGATCCCCTTGAGCCTCCCGCCGAAGCGCTCGACCCAGCCGAGCACGGCGCCGCGCGTCGATTCGGTGCCGAGTCCCGTCTCCGCCATGTCGAGGAGCTCCATTCGCGGCGCCTCCTTGGCGAGCTCCGTCACGACGGCCCAGCGGCGCGCGAAGTAGGCCGAGGTCCTCGGGATGTGGTTGACGATGCAGTAGCCGCCCTCCCCCCCCATCAGATGGGCGAAGGCGCGGGAGAGCATCCGGAACTGGCCCCAGTCGTCGGGTCCCGTCCAGGCGACGATGTAGCGGAAGGCCTCGGGCTCGGGCAATAGGTTGCTAGCCACGAGGGCGATGCCCGCCCCGTGGACCCGACGGAAGAGCTCCGTCGTGCCGGCCGCGCTGCCCGGTCTCATGATGATCATGTCGGGACGCGAGCGGATCGCGCGCTCGACGAGCTCGGCCTCGAGCTCGCCGTCGAGGTCGGAGCGCAGGACCTCGAGGGCGATCCCGAAGCGCTCGGCCTCGCGGGCCATGCCGCGGTCGTACTCCGCCATATAGGGGTGCCCGGTCAGGCCGTGGATGCAGACCGCCTTCTTGCCCGCGGGCCCGTCGCCGGGCGAGCCGGGCAGCCTTTCCTTGCGGACGTTCCAGCCCGCGAACTCGAGGTCCCACCAGTGGCGCTCGTCGGTCTCGGGGTAGATCTCGGGGAACTCCGGACGCGGGGGAACGTCGCGCCTGCGCGATCCCCAGAGCTGGATGTCGTCCTTCATGAGGCCGATTATCGCATGCGATGCGTCGGCTCGGGCAGCCCGGGTCTGAAGGCCGAGCGGTCCTCCTCGGTGATCGATATACCGGTCGAGCGGCGCGCCGACTCCGCCGCCGCCGAGGCTATCGCGGCCAGCTCCTCGGGAGAAGCCTGCACCCGGGCGTTCACCGCGACGGAGGCGCGCCGCGCCGAGAAGCGCGGCAGCTGGGCCTCGATGAGGCGCTCGATGTCGACGGGGGCGCCGTCCGGCCCGCCGAGGGCATCCCCCGCCGTCAGGCTCATCTTGCCCTCCCAGCTCCCCGCGGATACGTGGAGCTTGAGGTGGCCGACCGAGAGGGCGGAAAGTCCGAGGCCCCGGGCGAAGCCGAGGGCGAACTCGAGGATCGCGCTCCTGCATCGGCCGCCGTCGGATGACAGCCCCGCTCCATCCTCGAGGAGGAGGCGCTCGTCGAGCCAGGCCAGCTCCCTCTCCCCGGCGCCGTAGCGCGCGTAGTCGATCTCCAGCGGGTCGCGGCGCGTATCCTCGCGACGACTTCCGGAGGATCCGCCTTCCATCGCCGCGAGCCAGGCCGCCGCGCCTTCCTCGGTCGAGCCGCTCATGGCGATGAGCCTCTTCCCCGGCCACGCTGCCGCGGCGAGAGCGGCAAGCTTCGCGCGATCGCCTTCCGCGAGGAGGTCCCGCTTGTTGAGGACGAGGAGGTCGGCCTCCTCCAGCTGTCGGTCGAAGAGATAGATCACGTCTTCGGCGAAGGGCAGGCGCCTGCCTTCGAGCCTGGCGAGCAGGAGGCGGGAGTCGGCGAAGACGGAGAGGACGCTGCCCGCTCCGTAATCCTCGCGGAAGGTCTCGAAAGGCTTGACCACGGTGGCTATCACGTCGGCGCAGGAGCCGACCGACTCGGCGAAGACCGCGTCGGGCCTCTCGCGGAGGGCCAGGGAAGCGACCCGCGCATCGAAGTCGTCGTAGCGGCAGCAGAAGCAGCCGCCGCCGACCTCCACCGCGGGCAGGCCCCAGGAGCGCATGAAGAGGGAGTCGACCTGGAGCTTGCCCTGGTCGTTGGTGACCACGCCGACCCGCTTGCCGGCCGCGATGAGGAGGCGGCAGGCGCCCGCTATGGCCGTCGTCTTGCCCGAGCCCAGGAAGCCGCCGACGAAATACATCCTCACCGGGGCCGCCTCACTTCGCCTCGATGATCCGATCGTGGTCGTAGAGCGGCTCGATGCGCCTGCCGGGCGGCACGACGAGGAACTCCGCTTCGTCCCAGCCGCCGCCCACGAGGCCGCGCAGGAGCCTCGACGAGCCCCGCAGGAGGCGAAAGTCCTTCCCCTCCTCGACGGCCTTGGCTCGCATCGTCTCGGCGTAGCCGAGGCCCTCGGTCTCGGGCGTCTCGATATAGCGGATCTCGCGCTCCGCGATGGCGGGATGCATCGTGTCCCAGACGTAGCGCGCGTTCTCCTCGCCGTACTGCGCTACGAGCTCCTCGTACTCGAGGCCCAGGCCCGTCGCCTTGCCGATGTCGGAGGCCCGGAAGTAGGTCGAGCCGCGCTCGATGTAGCCCGCCGAGCTCCAGGAGGCGCTCAGCGACTCGCCGAAGCTCTCCAGGAAGGCCGCGCGCGACCCGAGGAGTATGGTACAGCAGTCGTGGGCGCGGGCGAGGACGAGGGGAATGCTCCGCGCCTCGATGCCGGCCAGTCCGTTGCCGCAGAGGCCGTAGCCGAGGAGGATGGCCTCGTAGGCGTCCGACGCGGACGCGGCCCTCTCCGAGGCCGCGACGGCCGCGTCGATCCTCTCCTGCAGCCTCCCGCGCAGGCGCTCGGGGCTCTCGTGGAGGCCGAGCTCGAGGAACTCGGGATCGATGACGTTCGGCGAGGCGGCTATGGCGGCGCACAGCTCGCGCTGGAAGACGTTGCACGATATCAGCTTGTATTTCGCCATGCCCGCTCCGGCGCCGGGGCTCGAGTCCCCTACAGGAGCGCCCTTATGCGCCCCTCGAGCTCCTTGCGCGAAGGTATTATGGAAGAGAATGCCAGCTCCCCGTCAAGGTAGATCGCGGGCAGGTTGGCGACGCCCATCTTCATGCAGCGCGCGATGTTCTCTTTCACGGTGAACTTGTACTCGACGAGGTCGATGGAATCCCCGAATATTCCCTTCATGTCCTTCGCGGCCTCCAGCATGTAGCCGCAGGCTGCGCAGGTGGCGGAATCGAGAGTGAACACCTCGACGAGGGGCCGCTCGAGCCTCGAGTAATCGGGCAGGGTCACGTCGAGCTTGATCTCGGCCCCGCTGTAGTGCTCGAGGATCGTCCTGGCCTGGGCCGTCTCGCGCGCAGCCTGGCCGGCGGCGATCGCATTCTCGATCGGCACGTCGTAGGGCATGTCGCAGCCCGGCGATACGACGAGATCGCCGCCGCCGCAGGAGTCGACTATGTCGACGACCGCCTTCATGTTGTCGGCCTGGCTCCCGAAGAGCATGACGACGGTCAGCTGGATGTTGCCGCCGAGGCATACGCCGTGGCGATCGGTTATCTGCTTGGCCTCAGCGAGGCGGATGTTCTCGTCCACGGAAATGCAGTCCGGGCCGGCGAGGCACATGGGCTCGATGTTCTTGAAGGCGTTGCCGCAAACGAAGAGGGACGAGAGGGCGCCGGAGTCCCTGATGGAGGAGAAAAACTCCTTGTAAGGCACCGAGAGGAACTCGTTGAAGTGCTCGGGAGAGATCTGCGAAACCATCGGGTCGACCGCGGCGATCACGTCCATCCCCGTCCCGATGTAATAGCCGGCGACGACGCGCTCCACCTCGAAGCAATGCCTGAGCAGCCTATGGACGTACTCGGGGTCGAGGATCATGTCCATGAAGAGCTCCGTGCCGCGGAGATGGGACGCGAGGGTGAAAGGCCCGGTGACGAGTCCGTAGAGCGCAGTCTCCCTGCCCACGGCCGTCTTCATTCGCTTCATCGCGTCGATGGCCATGCCGAGCCGCGCCTCGCGCGGTCCCGGAATGCGCGTCGGGATCTCGCGAGTCCCGGCCAGCGGATGGCTCGACACCGAGGGCGGTCCCTTGTCCGCCCAGAGAAGCTCGCATCCCAGTGCCTCGGCCTCGAGCTGGAGGTCGAAGACCACGGGTTGGCCGTCGGGGCGATATATCCTGTTCACCTCGAGCAGGGACTCGACGAGTTTGTCGACATCCGTCAGGATCTCGCGCGCTCCGTAGCCCTTGAGCTTGCCCGCGTGGACTCCCGCGAACGGGACCCAGGGCGCTCTCTCGAGCCTCTCGTGCTTCAGCGTGCGGATTACAAGATCCCTGCCGGTCATGGAAACCTCCTCGCGATGATGCGCCATATTCCATCCCGAGCGCCGCGAGGTATCGTCTTTTCTTGGGAATTATTTGATTTTCTTGGGGAGTTCGGGGGTATCGGCCATTGCGTCATTGCGCATCCCCCGTTCCGGCTATATAAATGAACGGCCCCGCGCGGGTCGGGGCCGGAGCTCGAAGATGAAGCACAACCTGAAAGTACGCGAAGGAAGACGGAGCTACCAGATTGAGATCGAGGGTGGCGGCCGCCTCCTGGACGCGCTCGCCAGCCTGGACCCCGCTCGCGTCGACGCGCCCTGCGGCGGCAAAGGCCTCTGCGGCAAGTGCCGACTCAGACTGGTCTCGGGCGCCCTCTCCCCGCCGGGAGAGGCGGAGTCCCGCATCCTCTCCGCGGCCGAGCTCGGCGCGGGGATCCGCCTCGCCTGCCTCGCGCGCGCCGCGGGGGACGCCGAGATCGAGCTTCCAGAGCGCGGCGACGCGTCCATAATCACCGCGGGGCCCGACTCCAGGATCGAGCCCGACCCCCTGGTGCGCCTCGTCGCGGTCGCGCCGCGCGCGCCGAGCCTGGAGGATCAGGCGGACGACGAGGCGCGCCTCCTCGACGCAGTCGCCCGGGAGCTCGCGCTGCAGGGCGCCTCCGACCTCGCGCCCCGCCGAGTCGCCCTCCGGGCTCTGCCCGGCCTCGCGCGCCATTGCCGCGGCGCCGACGGCGGAGCGGCGGCCGTCGGCGCGCTCGTGGCCGACGGAGAGATCATCGGCGTCGCTCCCCGATGCCCGGGCGCGAGAGTCCTGGGCGTCGGCGTCGACTTGGGGACCACGACGGTCGTCGTCTTCCTCGTCGATCTCGCCACCGGGGAGCGCCTCGGCTCCCGCTCCGAGCTCAACGCCCAGCGGCCCTTCGGGGCGGACGTGATCTCGAGGATCGAGGCCGCCTCGAAGCCGGAAGGCCTCGCGGCCCTGAGCGGCCGCGTACGGTCCCAGATCGCCGCCATGGCGGCCGCCCTCGCCGAGGGCGCGGGAGCGGCCGCGGAGGACCTAGTCTCCTTCGCCGTCGCGGGCAACACGACCATGCTCCACCTCCTCGCCGGCGTCCCCCCGGAAGCGATCGCCCGCTCGCCCTTCATCCCGGCCTTCCTCGGGCGGCGGGTCGAGAGCGCCGCCGCGCTGGGCCTCGCCGCCCACCCGGGCTGCGCCGCCATCCTCCTGCCGGGCGTATCGGCCTACGTGGGAGCCGATATCGTAGCGGGGATGGCCGCGGTCGGCCTCCAGGACGCCGAAGGCCGATCCCTCTTCCTCGACCTCGGCACGAACGGCGAGATAGCCTTCGGAGGCAGGGACGGCATCGTCTGCTGCGCCACGGCGGCGGGGCCCGCCTTCGAAGGGGCGGGCATCGAGAAGGGCACGGGCGGCGTGGCGGGCGCCATCGATTCCGTGTGGATCGAGGACGGCTCGATACGCTTCGGTACGATCGGCGGCGCGCCCGCGACGGGAATCTGCGGGTCGGGACTCGTCGACGCGCTGGCCGCATTCCTCGATTGCGGGATCGTGGACGATACCGGGAGGATGGCCGACGCCGACGAAGCCCGCGCGCTTCCTCCGGCCATACGGGGGCTCCTCGAGGAAGGGCCTCGGGGACCTTTCGCCTACCTGGACCGCGCGCGCGGCATCTACCTGAGCCAGGCCGACGTGCGCGCCGCGCAGCTCGCCAAGGCGGCGATCGCGGCCGGCATAGACACGCTCCTCAAGCTGTCAGGCGTCGGAGCGGACGGAGCGGACCGCCTCTACCTGGCGGGGGGCTTCGGCAGCCTCCTCGATGTTCGCAGCGCCGCGCGGATAGGGCTCATCCCGAGCGCTCTCGCGGACCGCGTGATCGTCGTCGGCAATGCCTCCGGCGCGGGCGCGACCGCGGCCTGCCTCTCGCGCCGCCGCCTCGCGGATTGCGATCGCGCCCGCGCGTCCTCGACCTACGTCGAGCTCTCGTCCAGGCCCGACTTCAACGAGGCCTACGTCGAGCGCATGATGTTCCCGGAGCCGGCATGATGGCCGCGGCCCCCTCCGCGTCCCCGGCTCCCGAAGGCTTGGACCTCAGGATCGCGCTGCGCAAGCTCGAGCACTATTGCCGCGCGACGGGAGTTCCCGCGCACGTGATCGACGTCGAGGGAGCTGTGCTCGGAGCCTTCGACGCATCGGGGAAGCCGGAGCTTCCCGACAGCGGGGCCAAGAGCGGACTCTGCCCGGTATGCGCGATCGAGGGCGTGGAGGACGCGGACGAGGAGCTCCGGGCGCAGCTCTTCGTCGCCTACCAGGCCGAGCGCTTCGGCGGCAAGTACATCCAGCTCTGCCCCCACTCCCTCCTCTTCTGGGCGGCGCCCAT
>Ga0181535_10007785_pt1 | contig 10676 bp, 6 predicted proteins | sample PEATcosm2014_Bin_44_FD_119774 | JGI IMG/M metagenome (GOLD analysis project Ga0181535, IMG submission 119774) | Peatland microbial communities from MTU Mesocosm Facility, Houghton, MI, USA - PEATcosm2014_Bin17_30_metaG | ecosystem: Environmental > Terrestrial > Soil > Wetlands > Peat | place...
AACCTCATGTGTTTCTTTTTGCGCCTGCCTCGCTTTTTGTTCATGGGCTGGCTGGTGAGCCTGCTCGGAGCGCTTTTGGTTTCGCCGCTGCCGGCGGCACCGCCCCCGGTGCGCATTATGCCGCTGGGCGATTCCATTACGCTGGGGTCGTTTATTCCCGGCGGCTACCGGGCGCCATTATACCAAATGCTGACCAACGCCGGATACACGGTGGCCTTTGTGGGCACGCTCACAGGCAACGGGGCGCCGAACCAGGCGGAGCTGCGTCATGAAGGGCATACGGGCTATCGGATTGAGCAGATTGATGCGGGGTTTTCCGCCTGGGCCAACGCGGATCCTGATCCCGACATCATCCTGTTGCTGATCGGCGTCAACGACTTCGCCCAAAATGAGGATGTCACCTCTACCGCGAACCGGTTGGACCACCTGATTTCGCGAATCACGTCGAATCGGCCCACCGCCAAGCTGATGGTGGCGGATTTGTTCCTCCGCACCGATTACCCGGATGTTAATCGAATGATCCAAACGAACTTCAATCCGTTTGTGCCGGCCATTGTGGCTCGCCACGCGGCTTTGGGTCAGCAGGTTTATTTTCTGCCGCTCGACGCCGCCCTGGAAAGTTCGGACCTGCAGGAAGGCCTGCATCCCAATCAATCCGGCTACGACAAACTGGCCGCATGCTGGTTCAATGCCATCACCAATCTCATCTCCCCGTGGGGCACCACCAACCCGCCGGTCATCGCCGATGTGACCGGTGGCGCCGACTGGACCAATCTCGTGGTCTCCTTCAGCAAGCCGGTCCTGCCCGCCGCGGCCGCGCCCGCCAATTTTACCGTGAGCGGGGGCGTGCGCGTTCTCGGCGCCGCCCTCGATCCCGTCTCTCAGCGGGAGGTGACCCTGACCACCAGCCCGCAGACCCCCAGCTATTTGTATCAGGTCACCGCGAGCAATATTTGCGATGTTACGCCGTCACACCGGGCGATCGTTCCGGGTTCCACGGCCGCTTTTCTCTCGGCGCCCACCCTCGGCGTGTTCAATAATGTGCCTGAGGCCACCAATTACACCCTGGTTTACTCGCTGAGCCTGCCCAACTACGCCCGTTATAATGCCACCGGCATACCCTACGATGTGGACAACCATCGCGCTATTCACGCCTTTTCCCGCATCGCTTATTATCTGGAGCTCCAGCAGGAGGACGATCCGCCACAGTTCGTCTGGGTTTCCATGAACGCGTTTTCGGACGACCCGGCGAAGATTGGCGTGCCGGCGGCCGGAACGGGGGCTTTCTTTCAACAATATGTCACCAATCTAAATGTACTGTGCAGTGTCCGTGGCGTGGTGAATGGCCAGGGACTGAAAGGCGGGTATTTGGAATTCTGGCCGGTGAGTTATGCGCCCGATAATGCCGCCAACGTGCCCAATGCCAGCAGCCTCCTCTATGATTTCGGCGACCAGGCCAAGGTCGGCGACTGCGGCTCCATGCAGGTGCATAACGTGGAGGCGGCGCAAACGATTTTTGCCTTCAATCACTGGGCTACCGGCCAGGCGAGAGCGATCGATCTGGGCATCGGCAACAGCCCCGGCCGCAATCCGGACTGGACCTTTGCCGGCAACGCTTCGGATTACACCATAAAAACCTTGCAGGTATTTGTGCTGGCGACGGCCAGCACCAATGCCGCGAATGCTCCTTGAGGAAAGCACCTCGGTGAACCGCCTTTCGAAACACGGGATCAAGCCCGCCGCGCCCCTCTCGGCCACTATTTTTCCTCCGGGTCGGCGGGGAAAATCATGGCGTGGCGCAGGGATGGCCCGGCTGGCAGTGGTGCTGCTACTGGGTTGGGGCGCGCCGGCCTGGGGGCTGGCGCCGCAGGAGACCATGACCCAGTTGGCCCATGCCGCCTGGGGACCGCGGCAAGGCATCGCCAATGTGGTGGCCATCACCCAAACGCAGGACGGTTACCTCTGGCTGGGCACCCCGGAGGGATTGTTTCGCTTTGACGGCGTCAGTTTTTACCGCTGGCAACCCAAGCCGGGTGAGAAGATGCCCGGGACAAGCGTCACCGTCCTCTGCGCCGGCGGCGACGGCAGCCTTTGGGTGGGATTCGATGAGGGCGTGAGCTGTCTGCACGCTGGGGTGCTTACGAACTACCTATCCACGGACGGGTTGCCGCCGGGCGAAGTCACTTCCATCCTTCAGGATCGGCACGGTACCGTATGGGTGGCCACCACGAAAGGGTTGGGCAAATTTGCCGGCGGACGCTGGTCATCCCTGGGACCGGAAAATGGTCTGCCGGAGGGCCACGTAAGTGTTGAATGCGAGGACCGGCAAGGAACGCTCTGGCTCGCCACCGATGACCCCTCGGTGGCAGGCGGCACGCTGTTGGGAACGCTGCGGCCGCGAGAAACGCGGATTGATTTGCTACCCGAACATCTGGGCACGGTTGCCAAAGTGTGCGCCGCGCCTGACGGCCAGCTCTGGATGGCCGAGGCCACCGGCGCGGTCCGGCCTTTGGCGATGGTGCAAGGCAAGCCGAAAATCTTGTCTCCCGGACTGGGTGTCCGGGCGCGGGACATCCTGTTCGATCGGGACGGCACCGTTTGGATTTGCACGGTGAGAGGAGGATTGCTTCGCTTCAGCGATTCCGGGAAGCTGCTATCGGGCGAGACGGAGTTTCAACATTTCGGCGATACTTTCACCGAAAAGGACGGACTATCGAGCGATTTCATTTCCTGCGCCTTTGAAGATTGCGAAGGCACCTTGTGGCTGGGGTCCGCGGGTGGCTTGGAGCGGTTCCGCGACAACCGGGTCGCCAGTTATTCGGTTCGCGAAGGCTTGAATTTTGATCAGCGATTAATGCTGGCAACAGATCCGGACGGCGCCATCTGGACCGGATCGGAACAAGGACTGCAACGGATCCACGGGCGGCAGATTGATACCCTCGGTCTGGACTGGATTGGTCCGGGTTGGGTCAGCGGTGTCTACAGTTTTTATGCGGAAAAATCCGGTCGGGTCTGGATTGGCGCCCAAAATGGAGTGGGGTGTCTCAAGCGGGGAGAGCATGCGCCGGTGGAGATTGATGGGGGGTTGGAGCTGAACAACGTCACGGCCATAACCTTGGATCAGGCGGATGGTCTCTGGCTCTGCGACCAACTGCGGGGCGTCTGCCGGGTGGCCAATGGCAAGCCCAGAATCTTTCCCGCGAACGCCCAACTCCCCGCCACCGTGGTCAATGCCGCCCTTACGGACGCGCAGGGGCGGGTCTGGCTGGGTTTTCAGGACGGCAGCGTGAGTGTTTATGAAAAAGGCCAATTTCATCGCCAGGCCGTACCGCAAAGCGTCATGGCCATGATGTGTGACCGTCAGGGCCGGGTATGGGTGGCCGGGTTGGGCGGACTGAGTGGCTACGACCAGGACCATTTTGAAACCTTCACGGTTCAAAATGGCCTGCCCAGCACCCAACTGAGCGGCCTCGTCGAGGATAACCACGGGATTTTCTGGCTGGCCGGCCACTCCGCCATCATCCGGGTGGATCCCCGGGAACTGGACCAAGCCAGGGCGAATCCGTCGCATCTCATCCAAACGGAGGTTTACGGTGTGGGCGAGGGTTTGCGCGGGGTGCCGCGTCAGGGCCGCCCATTTCCCATCGCCACCAAGGGGACGGATGGCCGGCTCTGGTTCGCCACCACGGCCGGTCTGGCCGTGATTGATCCCGACCATTTCCGACAGAACCTCAATCCGCCTCCGGTGCACATTGTACACGCCATCGTGAACGATCAAGCCGTGGAGACGGTGCCCGACCGGCCATTTCCCGCCGGCACCAAGGAGGTGAAGATCGAATACACGGCCTTGAGCCTGGTGGACGCGGAGCGGGTTCGTTTTCGCTGCTATCTCGAAGGCTATGATGAGAACTGGTACGATGCCTCCACCTTGCGCCAGGCCTCGTACGCGAATTTACGACCCGGGTCCTATTGCTTCCACGTCACGGCTTGCAATAATGACGGGGTTTGGGCAGAGGCGGGGGCTGCGTGGCGATTTTCAATTCGTCCGGCGGTGTATCAAACCCGTTGGTTCTTTGCGCTCGCCGCCGGCTGTTTTCTCGTTGGGTTGTGGGGCGTGTATCGCTGGCACATGGCCCGCGTGACCGCCCGGGCGGAGGCGCGCATGCACACGTGGATGGAAGCGCAAATGGACGAGCGGAAGCGAATCGCCCAGGAATTGCATGACACCCTGCTGCAAGGCTTCACCGGGGTCCGCTTGAAACTCTGGGCCATAGCCCACCAATTGCCGGCATCCGTGGCTACCGCCAAGGAGCAGTTGAACAATGTGATCCGGCAAACGGACCAGTGCCTGACTGAGTCGCGCAGCTCGGTGTGGGCGTTGCGCTCGCCGCGGTTGGAGGACGCGGAGGATCTGGGCACCGCGCTTTCCCAGGCGGCGGCGCAAGTGGTCGCCGGCACGCAGATGGAGTTGCATTTCCAAGTGGTGGGCGCGCCGCGCAAGCTTTCCGGCATAGTGGAGTCCAATCTGCTGCGCATCGGCGAGGAAGCCGTCACCAATGCGGTCAAACATTCGGCCGCGCGCCGGATTGAGGTGCAAATCCGGTTCGAAGAACGCAAGGTGGTGTTGCAAGTCAACGATGATGGCCGCGGTTTTGATCCCGAGCGCGCGCGCGTGGCCCAGAGGGAACACCAGGGCCTGGCGGGGATTCGTGACCGGGTCAAGCTCTTGGGCGGCACATTGACTATTCGCAGTCGGCCCGGCCAATCCACGGAACTCCAGATCACCGTCCCTGCCTGAGCCGCCGCAGGGAAGTCTTGCCACCCACGCGAACGGCCCTAGAATTTTTCAAATGGAACCAACCGCGCCGCGACCCGCACCGATCCGCATCATGTCGGTGGACGATCATCCCATCATGCGGGAGGGATTGGCGGCGGTGATCGGCACCCAGAGTGACATGACCATTGTGGCTGAGGCGGAAAACGGCCGGGCCGCCATTGAGCAATTTCGCCGGCACCGGCCCGATGTTGTTCTGATGGACCTCCGGCTGCCGGGCATGGGGGGCGTGGAGGCGACCGCCTGCATTCGCCGTGAATTCCCGGCGGCCCGCATCGTCGTGCTCACCACCTATGAAGGGGACGAGGATATTTACCGGGCGCTGGAGGCCGGGGCACAGGCGTACGTGCTCAAGGAGATGTTCGGGGAAAATTTGTTGACCGTCATTCGCGAGGTTCACGCCGGTCACCGTTACATTCCCCCGGCGGTCTCGTCCCGCCTGGCGGAACATCTGCCCCGCGCGGCCCTGAGCGGCCGCGAACTGGAGGTGCTAAAATTGATTGCCAAGGGGCTGCGCAACAAGGAAATCGGCGCCCAGTTGGGCATTGCCGAGCCCACCGTGAAGATCCACGTCAAAAACATTTTCGACAAGCTCAACGTCATCGATCGCACGCAAGCCGTCGTCACCGCCGCGCAACGCGGGATTATCCATTTTGACTAGCTACTGAGACAGGGCCTTAGACGGGCAAAATGGAGTCAGGAGTGCTGGCTGGTGACCCGTTGACCGGTTGACCTGGGGACGGCAGGTTTAGATGGCGGCGCATCAGAGGGCGGCTACGGACGCTTGCTTTGTTCGCGGCGGCGGACGTAGGCGTAGGTGCCGAGCGCCGCCACCAAACCGGTGAAACCCAGGCCGACGATGAACGATTGACGGTTCACAATGCCCAATTCCACAAGCAAATAGCTGCCGAGTCCGCAACCCGCAAGCCCCCCCACCAGCAAGCGCCAGCGCGAGCGAAATGGCGCCAGGACCATGAACAACCCCGTCGCCGCCAAGTACAGCCAGACATCTGCCCGCACATGGGCATCGTTCCGGTGGCTCATGGCGTTGGCAAACAGCGCCGTCAAGGTGTGAACGATGGCCAGCACCTCGAGCAGTTTGCTCGCGCGGCGGAGATCCAGACTGGCGGCGCGCTCGGTCAAGAGCATGAGGCCCAGAAACACGATGCCGTTCAGAACAATGGAGCAGGACTCCAGCCGCTGGGCGTCGAAATAGGACCAGCGGCCGGCGTTGACACCGAGCATTTTCAAGGTGGGCCCGTTGAGCGCGATGACGTCCAGGCCAACGACCAGTGTGAGCATGGCTACCAGGTGAAATGGCAACGTCCAGCGCACGCGTCCCCGCCGTTCCAGCCACAGCGCCACCGGTTCCAGCGCCACGAGCGGAAGACACCACAAGGCCTGGATTTCCGGTTTTTGGTCCAGCCAGTTAAAGAGCTGCAACAGGCTCACATAACTGAGTGCGCCCAGGATTGCGGACGTCCAGGCGAAGCCGGTCATTTTCAGCCGCCACAAACCAAAGACGGAAACGGTCAGCGCCGTCCCCGCGGCGGCCAGGACTTGCTGGTTGGTGAATGTGCCGGCGAAGAGTTGTTTGATGTGGGGGGCCGGGGCGGACAGGAGGTGCAATTCGGCGAGCAACGCGAGCGTGCAAGGCGCGATGGCCAGCACCGCTCCGGCCAGGAAGGTGGCGGCGGCGAGCGGTTCGCGCTGGCGGCGGGCGACTTGGCCGGCAATCAACAGCGTGGCGGTGAAATAGGTGGGCAGCAGCCAGCGCCACAGCGGAGCCAGATCGTTGCGCAGCATCCAAACCATCAGCACCGTGGCCACCACGGCCAGCCAGGTGGCGGCCGAGAGAATGGTTTGCAGCGGGGTGATGCGCCGCGCGTCCACGATCCAGTGGTCCTCATCGGCGAGCAACCGGCGATGCACCACTTCCAGGGCATCACGTTCGTCCCGGGAAATGATGTTCTGACTGGCCCAGGCGCGGGCCTGGCCGGAGTATTCGCTGATGCTGCGCCGCAGCAGGTCGCCGTAGAGCTTGGGCCGGAGCCGCACGGGTTCGCCCACCAGAAAGCGCCCCAACTCGGTGGCCACTTCCGCAGCCGAGGGACGGTCTTCGGGTCGCCAGGCCAGGCAGGCCAGACAGATCGCCTGCAAGTCTTCCGGCACCCCCACTGCCACATCGCGCAAGAACGGTGGGGCCGTGGTGGCGATGGCTTCGAGCGTTTGACCGGCGGTTTCGCCGAAGAAGGGCGGCCGCCCGGTAAGCACCTTGAACATCAGGCTGCCCAGCGAGAAGACGTCCGATGCCGGCGTCAGTGGCTGGCCGCGCACTTGTTCCGGCGATGCGTATAGCGGAGTGCCCTCGAAGCCGGAGCCCGGCTGCAGCGCTTCATCGAACGAGAGCGCCAGACCAAAATCGAGGATGCGCGGGCGGAGGTCGGGCCCCACCATGACGTTGTCCGGCTTTAGATCGCGATGGATGACCCCGTGAACATGGGCCACGGCGAGACCGCGGGCCACTTCGCGCAGCAAGCGCGCTTTTTGTTCAAAATTCAATTCCGCGGCAAAACGGTCCAGCGAAAAACCCTCGACCAATTCCATGACAATGGCCGGCGGCTCCGCTTCGTCGAGCACGGAAAAGATGGTGACAATGGCGGGGTCGTTCAGACCAGCGGCTTTGCGGGCTTCGTCCAATACGCGGCGTCGGATGCTGTCTTCGGCCCGCCGGTGCAGTACCTTGAGTGCCACGCGGCGGTTGAGTTTTTCGTCCTGCGCCTCATAGACGGCGCCCAAGCTGCCTTCGCCGAGTTTGCGCTCCAGCCGGTAACCGGCCACGACCGGTAGCAGGGTGTCGGTTGGAGACGCCTCGGCCGGCGGTTGACAGCGCCACTGGCGGGCGCGGAGGCCGGCTTCGATGCGCTGGCGGGTTTCCGCCCGGAGCGATTCCGGGAGGGCGGCCAAATAACCAATGAGGGATGCCGGACTGCCGTCGGTGGTGTCCAGAAAGGCTTTGGCCTGCGCGGCGGCGGCGAGGACAGTCGTCGGCTCGCCCGGACGGGCGGCCAGGGGACCGGCCGGCTGGCGGTCGGTTGGTCCACGCAGGAAGTCACCCGCGGCATCATGGGCTTGCAGCAGACTTTCCACCTCGCCGCGGAGGGCGGAATCTTGGGCGCACAGGCGGGCGAGCAACTCCTCGCGGGCGGGTCCGGGCGGCAAGTCACTGGCCCGGGCAAACACATTTTCGGCATTGGAAGCAGGTTGGTCCATTGGGCGCGGAAGCCGGCAGTGACTTTATCATCCGCACCGGCATCAGCCAGCGCAAAAAAGAATTGATCCGTTTCAGTCCCGGATTTCGCTTGAAAGAAGTGAAGGGGCGCCGGGCGTGGCGCTGGCATTAACGATGAAAGGATCACTATGAAACGTTGGGCGTGGGCGGTAGCGGCGCTGTACATCGCCGTGCTGGCCGTTTTGGCTGTGCCTGGCATTATGGCTGCCTTCGCACCGGACACAAAGGCGACTGAGGCAGTGTTTGCCTTGTTGTGGCCACCTTGTTGGCTTTGGCTGGTCCTGATGTTCCTTGCGCAAATGTTCCTGCTGGCCGTGCCGGTGCGCGTGGCCGGACTGCGGCCGGTAAGTCGCGGTCCGGTGTGGCGAACCGTTTTGGCCGGCGGTTTCATGGCGGGTGCGTTGGTTGCCGGGGCTTTGCTTTCTCTCAGTGAATGCTGGATGCGCACCGCGGAGATCGCCCGGTGGAATTTCTGGCTCGTCATCTTTCTGAGTCTTTTGGCCTGGGGTTCCTGGACGGTGGTCTTTCTCCGGGACAGCCGGGTGAATGGACCGGAGAACGTTGCCGGTCGCCAATGCCGCAGCCTGCTCAAGGGGAGTGTCCTGGAATTATTGATCGCCGTGCCCACCCATATCGTTGCGCGGCACCGCCACCTCTGCTGCGCCGGCTATCTGACTTTCTTAGGCCTGACGATGGGCGTTTCGGTAATGCTCTTTGCGTTCGGTCCCGCCGTGTTCTTCCTGTTTGCCGAACGCTGGAAACGACTGCATCCGCCAGGAAATTTATCCTGAAAATATTCGCAACTGATAATTAAACCATGTTTATTAAGATTATGAAAATGATGATTCCAAAATTAACCGCCACCGTGGCGGCGCTCACGCTCATGGCCGGCTGCATTGTGCTGTCGGTCTATCCGTTCTACACGACCAAGGACTTGATCTCTGATCCCGCCCTGGCCGGCCGCTGGGCCGACACCAGCAAAGCCAATGCCTTCTGGCAATTCGCCGACCTCAACGGAAAATCGTATCTCCTGACGAGTACGGATGAACAAGCAACCAATGTTTTCGAGGCCCATCTGTTTCGGCTCAAGGAACAACAATTCCTGGACCTGTTGACCACCAATCGCGGTGAGTTTCAGTTGCCCATGCATCTGATCTCCAAGGTGGAGCGCACGGACACGAATCTATCCCTGCAGTTCATGGACTTCGGCTGGCTGGCGGGTTTGCTGGAAACGAATCCGGCGGTGTTGCGGCACATCGTGGTACCCACGGAACCCGGCAGCACCAATGAGGCGCTGGGCAGTGGCGACAACAACATGGTCTATCTGACGGCGGACACCAAGGCCTTGCAGAAGTTCCTGCTGAAGCATGCCCATGACACCAACGCCTTCAACGCGGGTTCAGCCGTCAGTTTGGAACGCGTGTCGCCTTGAGGAAGCACTCCTTGACAAGGGGCGGCAAGGTGGGATCAGGTGGTAAAATCTTCGCCGAGCCGCGCCCCGGCCCGGGCGGCCTCCTGCCAGAGTTGGATATGTTCCTGCAGCCGGTCCAGCCAAGGCAGCACAAGATTTTCGAGGGCGTCGGAAAGTCGGATATTATCGTCCACGGTGCAGGCGGCATCCACCCTCTGCATGATCAGGGAAATCTGTTCCAACTGCCATTGCCGCAGTTTGTGAAAAGTGGTGCCGCACCAAAGCTGGCAGAGATGTTCGGGCATCAGGCTCAGCGTGAGCACCGGTTCCTTGAGTTGGCCGGCAATATTCCACCACAGCTCGCGGGCGTTGGAAGGATTGTTGATCAACACCAACGTGAGCGAATTCTCCACCGCCGCACGCACGCGCTCCGTCTGCTGGCGGGCGGTGGCGAGCAGTAACACCGGGAGCCCGCCCAGCGGAATGGTAAGGGCGTCCACGCGGCGAAACGGCGCATCAGAGATCGGCTGGCACAAATCGGCGGGCTGGCCATCCACGATTAATTCGCCCAAAATGCGCCGGCTGGCCAGCGCGATGGATTCAAGATAGGAGCGGATGGAATTGATGGAATTGCGGCCGGCGGGCAGGGCAATAGTCTCGCAATCCAGCGTGACTATGATTTCGCCAGCTGAGCAAACGGCGCCGGTCTTTTTCGTGTGATTCATTTCCCGCTTCCAATATCGGTAAAATATCACACCCCTTGATATATTCGCGCAAAAGTTATTCACAAAATCTTTCTTTTGTTTTCCCTCCGGAGATTTTCACTAGAATCGGGGCATGAGTTTATTGCCATTCGGTAAATTGGCGGCTGCCAAGCCGCGCACTTTTGTGCCGTCAGACCTGGACTTGGGCGATTGGTCACAGATCGCGCCGTTGTTCGACCGTTTGGAAGCTGCCGCCGGACAAGCGAAGACCGCGGCCGCACTCGAACGCTGGCTGCTGGACTGGAGCGAACTTAACGCCGCGGTCGACGAAGAGGCCACCCGCCGTTACATCGCCATGACGTGTCATACGGATAGCGCGGACGCGGAAAAGGCTTACCTGCATCTGGTGGAGCACGTGGAGCCGCAAATGAAGCC
>Ga0181535_10007794_pt1 | contig 10667 bp, 8 predicted proteins | sample PEATcosm2014_Bin_44_FD_119774 | JGI IMG/M metagenome (GOLD analysis project Ga0181535, IMG submission 119774) | Peatland microbial communities from MTU Mesocosm Facility, Houghton, MI, USA - PEATcosm2014_Bin17_30_metaG | ecosystem: Environmental > Terrestrial > Soil > Wetlands > Peat | place...
CTGGCCGTGCCGCTTTTCATCTACCTCGGCGTGCTGATCGAGGTGACGGGAATGGCCCGCTACATGGTCAACTTCCTTGTCGCCGTGCTCGGACACGTCCGCGGCGGGCTGGAATACGTGCTGTTGGGTGCGATTTTTCTTATCTCCGGCATTTCCGGCTCCAAGATCGCCGACATGGCGGCGGTCGCGCCGATTCTGGTGCCGGAGATGAAGAAAAGGGGCAACGACCCGGCCCAGATGGTGGCGCTGCTGGCGGCGGCCTGCGCGATGTCGGAAACGATCCCGCCGAGCATCGTGCTGATCGCCATCGGCGCGGTGGCCGGCGTGTCCATCGCCGGCCTGTTCGCCGGCGGCATCCTGCCCGCGGCCACGGCCGCGCTGGCGCTGGTGATCTTCGTCGGGTGGCGCGCGCGCAAATGGGGAACCGTGACACCCCGCGCCTCGCTACGGACGATCGCCTCTACCTTCGTCCTGGCCGTTCCAGGACTGGCGCTGCCGTTCCTGATCCGCGCGTTCGTGCTGGGAGGCGTCACGACGGCGACTGAGGTTTCCACCATTGGCATCTTCTACGCGCTGCTCGTCGGCATTTTCACCTGGAAGCAGGTGCAGTGGGGCCGGATGCTTCCGATCCTCGCCGAAACGGCGTCGCTGTCCGGGGTGGTCCTGTTCATCGTCGGCTGCGCCACGGCGATGGCCTGGGCCTTGACCCAGTCCGGTTTCTCGCACGCGTTGACCGTGGCCATGACGACGATCGGTGGCGGCCCGATCGTCTTTATGATGATCTCGATGGTGGTCTTCGTCGTCCTGGGCAGCGTGCTGGAAGGCATGCCGGTGATCGTGCTGCTCGCGCCGCTTTTGTTCCCGGTGGCCCGGGCGCTGCACATCAACGACGTGCACTACGCCATCGTCTGCATCCTGGCGATGGGCATCGGCCTGTTCGCGCCGCCGTTCGGCTTAGGCTTCTACGGCGCCTGCGCCATCGGCCGGGCTTCCCCGGACGAGACGATGCGCCACATCTGGCCGCTCCTCGGGGTGCTCGTCATTGCACTGGCGATCATCATCGCATTCCCGATCATCACGACCATCATGCTCTAGCAGCGGAAGTCGTTGGACGGCCGCGTGTTGGCTCAAGAGAGGCTAAGGTTCGGCAATGAGCACAGCAAAAACACGCCTTATAGTCGCCGGGGCCGGCCTGATCGGGCAGGCGCACATCAAGCGCATTCTCGATGAGCCAAGCGCGGAACTGGCCGGCATCGCCGATCCTGTGCCGAATATCGAGCAACAGGCGGGCGCTCTTGGCGTGGCGTGGGCGCCGGACCTGGAAACGATACTGAAGCGCGCCACCGCCGATGGCGTGGTGGTGGCCCTGCCCAACCAGCTTCACTACACCGCCGGCATGGCGCTGGTGGAACGCCGGCTGCCGATGCTGATGGAAAAGCCGGTGTGCGAGACGGCGAAAGAGGGCCTCGCCCTTGCCGAAGCGGCGGAGAAAGCCGGGGTTCCGGTTCTGGTCGGCCACCACCACCGCCACGGCGCGGTGATGCGGCAGGCGAAAGCGATCATCGAGACCGGCCGTCTCGGCAAAATCACCGCCGTGCACGGATTTGCCTGGTTCTTGAAGCCGCGGGACTATTTCGAGGGAAGCGGGGAGTGGCGCCGGAAGCCGGGCGGCGGCGTCGCGCTCATCAACCTGATCCACGTCATCGACGATCTGCGCAATCTCTGCGGCGAGATCGCATGCGTGCAGGCGACGGCGTCCACTGCGGCGCGCGGCTTCCCGGTCGAGGACACCATGGGCATCGTCCTGCAGTTCCGCAGCGGGGCGATCGGTACCGTCACGATCTCCGATGCGGCCGCCGCGCCCTGGAGCTGGGAGCTCACCGCCGGCGAGAACAAGGCCTATCCGCGGAGCGAAGAGAACTGTTATTTCGTTGCCGGCATGGAAGGCTCGCTCTCGATTCCGAGCCTCGAGTTCTGGCACCACGCGGGGGATGCAGGCTGGTGGTCGCCGTTGCGCTGCGAACGCAGCGTGGTGCCGGCGCAGGATCCGCGGACGCTGCAATCGGTCGACGACCCGCTGACGAACGAGATGCGCCACTTCTGCGACGTGGCGCGCAGAACGGCCAAGCCACTTCTGGACGCGCGAGGGGGCACCAAGACGCTCGAGGCGACGCTTGCGGTCAGTGAGGCCGCAAGAACGAGACAGCCTGTTTTCCTTTCCTGAACGGGGACCGCAGATGCTCAAACTTCCGAAGCTTGTCGTCCTTGAGGATGACTCCCTGAGAGACGGCTTGCAGATTGAGAAAACCCAGCTTTCAGTCGGCGAAATCATCCAGTTCATCAAAGGGATGGAGGCGGCGGGCGTAAGGCGAATTCAGGTCGGTTCCTTCGTTCATCCCAAATGGGTTCCGCAGATGGCGAACACGGACCAGGTTTTCCGGGAATTGGAGCGCCGGCCGGACGTCGTCTATACGGCCCTGGTTCTCAACCAGAAGGGTCTGGAACGGGCGATCAAATGCAATGTCTCGCACCTCAGCGTATCCATCTCCGCCAGCGAGACGCACAGCCAGAAGAACACCAATCGCTCGTTGGCTGAAAGCCTCGTGCAGATCCGCGAAATGGTGTCGGAGTCCGTGGCGGCCGGCATCACCACCCGCGCTGGCATCCAATCGGCATTCGGCTGTGCCTACGAGGGTGCGATCTCAGTCGACGTGGTGTGCGACATCGCGAGCCTTTACGACAGTCTCGGCGCGCACGAGATCAATCTTGCCGACTCGGCCGGGTTGGGCAATCCGAAGTCCATCTTCGATCTGGTGACCCGCGTCCGCGCCGTGGTTTCGCCGAGGATAAAATTGTCGCTTCACCTGCACGACACCCGAGGCCTGGGTCTGGCCAACATGGTGGCCGGCCTTCAGGTGGGCATCACCAACTTCGACACCAGTCTCGGCGGATTGGGCGGATGCCCCTTCATCCCAGGGGCAGCCGGCAATATCGCCACCGAGGATGCGGTCTATGGACTCCACGAGATGAGGGTCGAGACCGGCATCGACTGGCGCAAGTTGGCCGACCTGGCGATCAAACTCGAGGAACGGCTGGAACATCGCCTGCCCGGACGCCTGGCCCACCTTCCCAGGGTCGTCTAGACCGAGCTCCGCCGATCGCGACTTTTGCGCCGCGAGCGGGACTTGGTGTCGGCACGCTGCGCGCCAGGTTATCGGCGCTATCCGAGCGAACGACTGATCAGTTCAAGCACCATCCGCAAATCAGGCAAGGCGAGCTGGCCTGGGGCCGAGGCCTGACCGACCATGCCGAATGTCGCCGCGGAGCCGAACAGCTCTCCGGACAGTCGGGAAATCACGCCCTTGCCGGCCATGGACATCGTGATCAGCGGACGGTCGGCGTACTGACTGTGCATCAACCACGTGGCGTTAAGAAGTTTGAGGACATCCCCGGCATCCAACGGCATCGTCGCGATCTTGAGGATATCCGCATCAAGCTCCTGCATGCGCCGCATGCGTGCGACCAACTCCTCCGCCGGTGCCGTCGCGGCGAAGTCGTGATTGGACATCACCACGGCCACGCCGGCGCGGTGCGCCGCCTCGACCAGACCACGCACGACGCTCTCATCGCGCATCAGCTCGACGTCGATCAGGTCAGCCCGCCCTTCTCTCAAGACCGTCGAGTAGAAGTCCGCATAGCCCGCATCGTCAAGTGCCGCCGCACCACCTTCCGCCTTAGTACGGAAAGTCACGAGTATCGGTTTCGTGGCGGCGACCCCGGCAACCTCGGACGTCAGGTGCGCGACGCGTGCCTTGTCGAGCGCGATATCCAGGTAATCTACACGGAATTCAATCAGGTCGAGTGCATCCTCCTGCGCCAGCCGCCGGGCTGCCGCCAGCGCATCAGCGGACGTCTTCGCCGCGATGGGCACGATGATCTTGGATCTTCCTGTTCCGATGACGACGTTCTTGACGTTAACCGTTCGCATTTCGGGCTCTCCTCTCCCAGGGCATCATCGGCCGCGGGCCGTTGTGCTGGCGCGACCTTATCCTCAAGAAAACAGGTGCTCCTTGACGTAATCGATCGGCATGTCCTTATTGGTCCACATCTTGAACGCCACCGCCCCTTGCTGCAGCATCATCGGAATCCCGCTCATCCAGCGGCATCTCGCCGCGTCAGCTTGCTGAAGGAACTTCGTCTTCAACGGCGCATAGACCGCATCCGACACGAACAGATCCGGCCGCAGCATGGACGTATCCGGTATCGGCGAGATATTCTCGAGCTCGCCCTTGAAGCCCATCTTGCTCGCGTTGGCGAGCACGGTGGCGCCCGCTACCGAAACGCGAAGGCCTTCCACATCAGCCAGATCGCATATCGTGATCGTGCAGCCGGTACGGCTGCTGATCCTCGCTGCGGTCTCCTCGGCTTTGCCATAGAACGCATCGCGCTGGTTGAAGATGTCGATGGACGCCGCGCCGTCGAGCGCCGCCTGCGTGGCAATAGCCGAGGCGGCCCCGCCCGCACCAATCAAGGTGAGCTTTTTACCCTTGAGTTCCACGCCTTCATCGCGCAGGGCGGCCATGTAGCCCAGGCCATCGGTGTTCTCGCCTCTCAGCACGCCGCGGTCATTGACGACGGTATTGCAGGCTCCGATCAATTCGACGGCGGTGGAAACCTTGTCCAGGTATTTGATCACTTCCACCTTGTTGGGCATGGACACGTTCCAGCCGCGCACCTTCAGTACCCGGAAGGCCTCGATGGCGCCTTTCAGCTCGCTGCTGTCGATTTCGAAAGTGAGATAGGCGTAGTTCAGGCCAAGCTTGGCGAGAGCGAGATTGTGCATACGCGGCGAGCTGCTGTGCCGGATCGGATAGGCGATGAGCCCCAGCAACTCGGTGTACCCAGTGATTTTCTGTGCGACTTCCTCTGACATGGTCTGCTTTTCCTCTGGCGAGTTAGCGACGTCTCACTTTGGGCCTCTCTACTAGCAGTCGTCGCATGCGCGATACGCATCAGTGCGGATCGAACTCGCAGTGTCAGATGGCGTCAATAAGCACGGGAAAGGCAAGAATTCCGACACGCCACTGGAACGTGCTAACTGGCCGGTTGTTCAGAAACTCCTAGAGATTTAACCGGCTCGCGGTCTTCACCCTGTATGGAGACATTTATGCCTCCGTGCAGCCGTTCCGCTGCCCGCCAGCCGGTTGGCGATACCAACGCCCCGACCGCGCGCACCGCCAGCAACGATGGAAGTCCGGTTTTCCAGGCAGGGCACGGTGGACATGCAGACGTTCCTCTCGGTACTCCTGTCGTGGCAGCCATCAGCGGACGCAACGCCAGGAACCCCATTTGCCTTTGACGATACCCACTCCTAAGCATCAGATCAAGTTCGGGATCTCTCCTAATCGCAAAATCGTTGGATATTTTGAAGGGCGTCAGATATTGCGCCAATGCCGCCGTGAGGTTACACTGCGTGTTTGAAGACATGGGATGGCGTGCGGCAAGGGCCGACCGCGGCGGAGCGATTGAGCCCGGGACGCGCTGGCCCACCCGCTGGTTGACTAACCCGAGCGAACGGAGCCTCGATTTTGTCGACGAATCTGGCGGAGCCAACGACGGTCGGAGAAAGTGTGTATCGACAGATCCGCGCCGACATCATCTTTGGCCGCCTCTCCCCGGGCCAGAAGCTGCGGTTGGACCGGCTGAAGGAAGCTTACGGCATCGGCATCAGCACACTGCGCGAGATCCTCAGCAAGCTATCATCCGAGGGGCACGTCGTCGCAGAGGAGCAGAAGGGATTCCATGTATCGCCGGTGTCTGTAGCGGACCTCAAGGAGCTCGCAGCCCTGCGGCTCCTCGTGGAATGTCCGGCGATGGAAGAATCCTTTGTTGCCGGGGATATCGATTGGGAGGGCCGCGTCGCGGCGGCGCATCACAAGCTGGCGCTGGTCGAAGCGATCATGATGCAGGGCGACGAGGACCGCGCCGAGGACTGGAAGAAGTATGACTGGGAATTCCATCAGGCCCTCATCTCGGCTTGCGGATCGAATGCGCTGATGGGAACCTACGCATCGATCTACGATAGGTATCTGCGCTACCTGATGATTGCCCTCAGTTTCCGAGGCGAGATCACGGCCGGAGAACACCGGATGCTGTTCGACTGCGCGCTGCGACGGGATTTCTCGACGGCCAAGACGGTACTCAAAAGGCATATCATGGGCTGCGTCAAACGTGCGATCGCAACCGGAACACTCGGTGAGTGATTCTGGCTGATCGTGCAAAGGCATGGCGGCCCTTCTAGTTACTTCACAGCAACGAAAGTCCAACCAGCGGCTCCGGGGCAGGCTTACAGGCCCGGGATCTTGTTCACGGCTGTTATTGACCACCCGCCCGGTCTATGATGAGCTTCGTCGCGATCTGGCGGTTGCAGAACGGGGGGATCGAAGCCTAAGCTTCCGGCGCGGCGGGCAAATAGGCTGCTCATCGGGAGGAATATCGGTCTAAGGGAAGGGACTACAGGCTGATGATCACTTCCATCACTACCGTATCGCTCAGCGGCACACTGGACAAGAAGCTGTCGGTGATCGCCGAAGCCGGCTTCCAAGGCGTCGGGGTCTTCGAGGACGATCTGGTTGCCTTCGACGGCTCGCCGGAAGATGTCCGGGCGATGATGGTGGACCTTGGCCTGCTCTGCACCGTTTATCAACCTTTTCACGAATTCGAAGGTCTTTCAGCTGCCCGACGGGTCCGTGCCTTCGATCGCGCTGAGCGCAAGTTCGACCTGATGCAGCGGCTGGGCACCGATCTGATGCTGGTCTGTTCCAGTACTTCTCCCGATGCCGACGGCGATCACGCCCGCATAGCGGCCGACTTCCACGAACTCGGGGAACGCGCTGCCTCGCGGGGATTGCGCGTCGCCTACGAGGCGCTCGCGTGGGGGCGTCATGTGAACGACCATCGCGACGCCTGGGCGATCGTCATCGCGGCCGGTCATCCGGCGGTCGGCCTCACCCTGAACAGCTTCCACTCATGCGCCCGGGCGATCCCCACCGACAGCATCCTGACGATCGACCCAGCCAGGATCTTTCTCGTCCAACTCGCCGATGCGCCGCGGCTCGACATGAACCTGCGGCAATGGTACCGGCATTACAGCAACATGCCGGGCCAAGGGGACCTGCCGATCCGCGACTACGTTGCAGCTCTTCTTCGGATCGGCTACGACGGTCCGCTCTCACTGGAAATCTTCAACGACCGGTTTCGTGCCGGCTCGAGCGGCGTCGTCGCCAAGGATGGCATGCGCTCGCTCCTCACTGTGTGCGACGCGGCGGAGCGCTCGGTCGGCTGCCGGCCTCGGCTCCCCCCCAACGCAACAGTGCGCGGCATAGACTTCATCGAGATCGCTGCTTCACCGAAAGAGGCGGCGCAGCTCGAACCCATGTTGAATAGTCTCGGATTCAGGCACGCCGGGCGCCACCGCAACAAGGCAGTTGACCGTTGGCGGCAGGGTGACATCAACATCGTCGTGAACAGCCAGCCACGCGGCTTCGCTCAGAGCTACTACCTGGCCTATGGCGTCTCGATCTGCGCAATTGGTCTGCTCGTCGACGATGTCGAGCGCGCCCGTGCACGGGCGAGGCAACTCACGATCGACGATTTCGAGGAAGATGCCGGTCCGGGGAATCGACGGCTGCCCGCGGTGCGCGGCGTCGGGGGCAGTCTTGTCTACCTGATCGCCGAGAGCGAGTCGGCCGCGATCTGGGATCACGAATTCCAAAGAGTGGCCGATGACACAGCAGGCTTCGGCCTGCTTCGCGTCGATCATCTCGCGACCACTGTCGCACATGACGAGTTCCTGTCCTGGCTGCTCTATTGGACGTCCCTGTTCGGGCTGACGAAGACGGTAGAGCAGGACATTTTCGACCCCTCCGGCGTCGTTCAAAGCCAGGTGGTCGAAAGTCCCGATGGGGCTTTCCGGATGACGCTGAACGGCACCGACAGCGCCCGCACGCTGGCCGCGCATTTCCTGGAGAATGCGCTCGGCGGCGGAATCCAGCACCTCGCGCTTACGACCAGCGATATCTTCGCCAGTGCGGATGCGATGTTGGCGGCGGGCGCCGAGATCTTGCCGATAGCGGGGAACTATTACGATGATATCGCCGCTCGTTTCGGAATGGATCAAAGCACGCTGACAAAAATGAAGTCCCGGAATATCCTGTATGACGTCGACGTCGATGGACACGTCTACCTGCACATGTATACGCGCGCATTCGAGAAGAGATTCTTTTTCGAGATCGTTCAGCGGGACGGTTATGTCGGATATGGCGCGGCTAATACACACGTTCGCTTGACTGCCCAGTCGCGGTACCTCGATTGGGTTCAACTCCTCTAATAACGGCTTCGGCTCTCATTTGTTCATGCAAGGCCACGGCGCACGCCTTCGCGCGCCACTTTGACCTTCCTTTTGCCTACGCCTCGCAGCCGGCGTCGCACAGCACGTCGGTGACGACCTCGGATGGTACATCGTTGCACGTGAACGCCCGGCCGATGCCGCGTACCAGCACGAATGTCAATTTGCCGTCGCGTCTCTTCTTGTCGTGGCGCATGTGCCCGATCAGGCGTGCGGCCGAAAGCCGCCGGTTCAGTTGCGCCAGTTCCGCCGGCACGCCGGCCGAGGTCAGATGCTCGATCACGCGCTTGGCGTCGGCCGCCTCGCACAGGCCCAGCTTGGCCGACAGTCGCAGCGCGAGGCCCATGCCAACCGCAACCGCCTCGCCGTGCAAGATGGTGCCGTCGCCGAGTTCGGCTTCCAGCGCGTAGGCGAAGGTGTGGCCCAGGTTCAGCAGGGCACGGCCGTCGTCGGGCCTTTCCTCCCGCTCGTCGCTGCCGACCACCTGGGCCTTGAAGGCGCAGCCCCGCAGGATCGCCTCGGCCTGAACTTCCCGGTCGCCACCCATCACGGCGGCGCCGTTGGCTTCGCACCAGGCGAAAAAGTCGGCGTCGCCGATCAGCCCCGTCTTGACCAGTTCGGCATAGCCGGCGCCCAGCTCGCGGCGGGGCAGGGTGGCGAGCGTCGCGGTGTCGACCAGTACCATGCGGGGCTGGTGGAAAGCACCGAGCAGGTTCTTGCCGTGCCGCGTGTTGATGCCGACCTTGCCGCCGACCGAGGAATCCACCTGCGCCAGCAAAGTTGTCGGCACCTGCACGAAGGGCAGGCCGCGCAGCGTGGTGGCGGCGGCGAAGCCGGTAAGGTCGCCAATCACCATGCCGCCGAGCGCGATCACCGTGGTGTGCCGCTCGATGCCGCCGGCCAGCAGTTGCTCCACCACCTCGCCGTAGCCGGCGAGACTCTTAGAGGCTTCGCCGGGCGGCACGGTGATGGTGCGGGTTTCGATGGCCGTGGCGTGCAGGCCGCGCAGCAGGGCGGGCAAGTACAGCGCGGCGACGGTGGTATCGGTCACCACCACGGCACGCTTCTGCGGCAGCACCGGTGCCAGTAGCGCACCGGCCGAAGTGAGCAGGCCTTCGCCCACCACCACGTCGTAGCCAGCGCTGGCCAATGCCAACGACACCCGGCGCGGCGGGCGGAAGTCGAGCAGCGCCTCCAGTACGTGGCTGGCGGTGGTCTCCGGGCTGTCGTCGGTCGAATCCACGACGATGTCCGCCTCGGCATAGACCGGGTGACGGACCGCCATCAGCCGCTGAAGTACCTCCTCGTGGTTCTGGCCCTGCAGAAGTGGGCGATGAGTGCGGTTGGCGACGCGGCGCAGCAGCACCGGGAGACTGCAGCGCAGCCAGATGCTGATCGCCTCGCGCCGGACAGTCGCGCGGGTACCGGCATCCATGAAGGCGCCGCCGCCGAAAGCCAGCACCATCGGGTCGCCGGACAGCAGGCGGCGGATTACACGGCGTTCTCCATCCCGGAACTCGCGCTCGCCGTAGCGTCCGAACAGCTCGGCGATGGAGCAGCCGGCGGCTAGCTCGATCTCACGGTCGGCATCGCGGAAGGGCAGGCCGAGCCGTGCCGCTATACGCCGCCCGATCGCGGTCTTGCCGGCACCCATGAGCCCGACCAGCACAATGCTGCGGCCCGCCATCCAGTCTGGCGGCGGGCAACTCTCCTCCAGGCTCACTCCTTCCTTCACTCTGAGGCTACGTGTCATGGTCGCGAAGGCTACCACAACGCCCGCTGGAGTATAGCGCCAGTATGAACCGGATCGGAGTTCGTGCGAAGCCGATCGGCGCAGAAGTGGGCGTCGTTCGCCCGAATAGCGAAGCCCAGGCCGACCGACCCAGTCCTAGGGGAGACAATCGCCGTGTCGACGCCGATCACTTCGCCCTTCACATTGAACAGCGGGCCGCCGGAATTGCCGTGGTTAATCGCAGCATCGGTCTGGATGAAGTCATCGTACGGCGTCTCCAGGAGATTGCGGTTCAGCGCACTGACAATGCCGGACGCGACCGAGAGGCCTGGCGGGAGTAACCGGAGGGAAAGGAGCGTTCCAATGCAGATCGCGGTTCTGGGAATCGATCTCGGCAAGAACAGTTGCAGTATCGTGGGGCTGGACCACGCCGGGGCGGTGGTGAAGCGGCGGCGCATGCGACCGGAGGGCATCCCCGCCTTCACCAGGACGATACCGGCATGCACCGTCGCGATGGAGGCTTGCTGC
>Ga0181535_10007795_pt1 | contig 10666 bp, 12 predicted proteins | sample PEATcosm2014_Bin_44_FD_119774 | JGI IMG/M metagenome (GOLD analysis project Ga0181535, IMG submission 119774) | Peatland microbial communities from MTU Mesocosm Facility, Houghton, MI, USA - PEATcosm2014_Bin17_30_metaG | ecosystem: Environmental > Terrestrial > Soil > Wetlands > Peat | place...
ACCGGCGACGCGGCGGCGAAGGTCAGCACCACCGCCATCTGCAGGAAGACGCGGAAGAAGTCGCGGATGTTGTCGGCCGAATGTTCGCCAAAGCTCTCGGCGCAGTCGCCGCCCTGCAGCAGGAAGGCTTCGCCCGCCTGCGCCTTGCCGAGCAGGCTCTTGAGCTTGCGCGCCTCGCCGGCGAAAACCAGCGGCGGATAGCCGGCGAGCTGGCGCTCGACCTCGGCAAGCGCAGCGCTGTCGGCGTAGACCGGCGACTGCTCGACCGGCTTCGCTCTCCAACTCTCGGGTGTCCAGCGGCTCTGGGCCATGGGGAAACGCCTCGACTGATCCATTCTCGCTTGCGGACCGGCTGAAAACCGGCGCCCGCGGGCGCGTCTATACAGGAAGGCGGATCGCAAGGCGATACGCCGCCGGCGGGACAGTCAGCCCACCGCCTCGCCCTCGCCGACGCTGAGGTCGACCATGATTTCGGCGGCGAGCCGCTCGAGCGTCTTGCGCAGTTCCTCGACGACGAGGCGGTCGGGCAGACGAATGCGCAAGTTGGCGCGGAACATTTCCGCCCCGGTGAAGGGTTCTCCCTCGACGCCGCTGGAGAATTCCTCGATGTTGACGCCGAGGCTGGTCAGCGCCTGGGTCACGTCGCGGACGATTCCCGGCCGTTCATGGCCGACGATCGACAGCGCGATCAACCGCTCGTTCGGCGCCGCGGCCGGGACGCTCGGCGAAATCGTCACTCTGAGCCCGGCGGTTTCGAGCCCAGCGAGCGTCGCAGCGAGCGCCTCGAACTTGTCCTCGGGCGCGGCGACCAGCACGATCCCCGCGAATTCGCCGGCGAGGCGGGCAAGGCGGCTCTCGAGCCAGGTTCCGCCCGCGCTCGCGATGCGCGCCGAGATCGCGTTGACGAGCCCCGGCCGGTCGCGGCCAACGAACGTGAGCACCAACGGCGTCGTCATGTCGTGTCCCCCCGCGCGCGTCGCGCGCCTAGAGAATGAACCGGCTCAGATCGGCGTTGTCGGCGAGGTCGCCGACATGCGCTTCGACGAACGCGCCATCGATGGCGATTTGCTCGCCCGAGCGGTCGGGCGCAGTGAAGCTGACGTCGTCGAGCACGCGCTCCATCACCGTCTGCAGTCGCCGCGCGCCGATGTTCTCGACGCTGGCGTTAACCTGCGCAGCGATGCGGGCGATCGCCGCGATCGCGTCGTCGGAGAAGCTCAAATGCACCCCTTCGGCCGCCATCAACGCCACATACTGCTTGATCAGGCTCGCCTCGGTCTCAGTAAGGATGCGCTTGAAATCCTCTTCGGTCAGCGAAGCGAGCTCGACCCGGATCGGCAGGCGGCCTTGCAGCTCGGGCAGCAGGTCGCTCGGCCGCGAAACGTGGAAGGCGCCCGAGGCGATGAACAGGATGTGGTCGGTCTTGACCGAGCCGTGCTTGGTCGCGACCGTCGTGCCTTCGATCAGCGGCAGCAGGTCACGCTGCACGCCCTCGCGCGACACGTCGGCGCCGCCGCGTCCGTCGCGGGCGCAGATCTTATCGATCTCGTCGAGGAAGACGATGCCATTGCTCTCGACTTCGCCGATCGCCTCGCGCACCACCTGGTCCTGGTCGAGCATTTTCTCCGCTTCCGCCGACACCAACGGCTCGTGCGCCTCGGAGACGGTCATGCGTTTCGGCTTGGTGCGCTGGCCAAAACCCTTGCCGAAAATGTCGCCGAGGTTGATCGCGCCGACCGAGGCGCCCGGCATGTTGGGCAGCTCGAACATCGGCATGCCGCCGCCGCTCTGCGGCAGTTCGACCTCGACGTCCTTGTCGTCGAGCTCGCCGGCGCGCAGTTTGCGGCGGAACGCGTCGCGCGTGCCGGCCGAGGCGGCGGCGCCGACCAGGGCGTCGAGCATGCGCTCCTCGGCCGCGAGTTCGGCCTTAGCCTCGATGTCCTTGCGCTTGCGCTGCTTGACCAGCGTGATCGCCGTTTCGACCAGGTCGCGCACGATCTGTTCGACGTCGCGGCCGACATAGCCGACCTCGGTGAATTTCGTCGCCTCGACCTTGAGGAAGGGCGCGCCGGCGAGCCGCGCGAGGCGACGCGCGATCTCGGTCTTGCCGCAGCCGGTCGGGCCGATCATCAGGATGTTCTTCGGCATCACCTCCTCGCGCATCGGCGAGGTGAGCCTGAGGCGACGCCAGCGGTTGCGCAACGCGATGGCGACCGCGCGCTTGGCGGCGTGCTGGCCGACAATGAAGCGATCGAGCTCAGAGACAATCTCGCGCGGCGAGAACTCGGTCATGCGGTCACAGGCTTTCGAGAACGAGATTGGAATTGGTGTAGACGCAGATCGAGGCGGCGATCGCCATCGCGCGGCGGACGATCTCTTCGGCGCCGAATTCGCCTGGCAGCAGCGCGCGCGCCGCGGCGAGCGCGTAGTTGCCGCCGGAGCCGATCGCCGTCGCCGAGCCGTGCTCGTCGGTTTCCGGCTCGAGCACATCGCCCGAGCCGGTCAGCACGAAGCCGGACGACTTGTCGGCGACCAGCAGCATCGCCTCGAGGCGGCGCAGATAACGGTCGGTGCGCCAGTCCTTGCCGAGTTCGACGCAGGCGCGCGGCAATTGGCCGGGAAACTGCTCGATCTTCTTTTCCAGTCGCTCGAACAGGGTCAGGGCGTCGGCGGTCGAGCCGGCGAACCCGGCGACGACCTCGCCCTTGGCGAGCCGGCGCACCTTACGCGCGTTGCCCTTCATGATCGTCTCGCCGACGCTGACCTGACCGTCGCCGCCGATGACGACCTTGCCGCCCTTGCGCACCATCAGGATGGTCGTCGCATGCCAGCCGGGCAGGCGCGCCGGGTTCGAATCGTTCATAAATCGCCTTCTTCACTCACGCCGTCGGCGGTCAGGGCCCCGATTTATGAGCCTGAGGCCGCCGGCGCAAGGAGGACGCGTCAGCTGAGCGTGTCGAGCCAGATCGGATTGGTCCAGGCGCGGCGGCCGGCGGCGTCGATGGCGACGATGCGAATCCACGCTCGGGACCCGTTTCGCGCCAGAGTGTCTTCGCCGCGCCGGGAAGGTCGAACACGGCGTGGGTGATATGGCTGCCGGCGACGTGCAGCGCGCGCGACGCGCCGGTCAGCAGCGCCACCGCCTCGACTGGCGAGGTCTCGACGACGATCTCGTCGCGGCCGACGCGGACGTCGTGCAGGCGCGGCCCCTGGCTGGCGTAGAAATGGCCCGCCTTCAGCGCCGCGAGCAGCGCTTCGGAATCGAGGCTTTCCGCCTTGACCGCGACGAAGCCGCCGAACGCGTCGCGCTCGCCGTGGTTGAAATGCGCGTCGTCGGTGGCGATCGCCGTCAGCCGTCGGCCGAGATTGCAGAGTCGGTCGAGCAGGTAGAAGCCGTCGCCGCGGTCGGTCTCGACCGCGGCGCCGTGATTGTAGATCTCGACCGCGTGCGCGGCTTCGAGCGTGCGCCCGTCGTCTTCGGTGAGTTGCGACCAGGCGGGGTGGGCGATGGCGACGAAAGCGCCCGCCTCGCGGGCGCGGCGCGCGAGCTGCGGCCCGGTTTCCGACGCGTTCGGCGCCGGGAAGTCGAGCGGCAGCCCGACGGCGAGGATGTGCCACAACTCGCCGACGCTCGTCGCCATCGCGTGCAGCTCGGCCCCGATCAAAGTGGTGAAAACGTTGGAGCGGAAGGCGCGGGTGTCGGCGATCGGCCAGCCGAAGCGGTCGAGGAAATGCTCCGACAGCTGAAGGAAGTCGTACCCGTTGCGTTTATAGGCGGCGATCACCGCTTCCGGCGCGAGTCCGCCGTCGGAAAGCGTCGAATGCGTGTGCAGATTGCCGCGCCAGAAACGTCCGGGGGTCGAGAACGGGGCGATCGAGGGCATGGGCGCGGACGGCTCCTGTGGGTTAGCGACGGGGTCGCGATTCCTCGGCTCCCAACATGACAGGCGCGCGTCGGCCGGTCACCCCAGCATGGCCAGCCGCTCGATTAGGAAAGCGCGCGTCGCCGGGTCGAATTCGAGGCCGATCGCGTGGCGGTAGGCGTCGGCGGCCTCGCCTCTGCGGCCGGCGCGGGCGCAGAGTGCGGCGCGCGCCGCCCAATAGGATTGGTAGCCTTCGAGCCCGCCCTCGGCCGCCGCCGCTTCCAGCAGCGCCAGCCCCACCGCATCGCCATGCGCCTCGGCGGTCGCCACGGCGCGGTTGACGGCGACGACCTTCGAATCAGTCAGCGCGTACAGCGCGTCGTAAAGCGCGGCGATCGCCGGCCAGTCAGTTGCGCCGCCGTGTCGGCGCGCGACGTGGGCGGATTGGATCGCCGCCTCGAGCTGGAAACGGCCGGGCGTCCGTTTAGCCCCGGCGACGGTCAGCAGCCGCTCGGCTTCGTCGATCGCCGCCGCATTCCATCGGCTCACGTCCTGCTCGGCGAGCGGAATGTAGCGGCCGGCGTCGTCGCGGCGCGCCGCGCGGCGCGAATCGGCGTAGAGCATGAGCGCCAGCAGGCCGAGCGCCTCCGCCTCGTCGAGCGCCAGCGACGCGACGAGCCGGCCGAGCCAGATCGCCTCCTCCGCCAGATTGCGCCCGCGTGGATCGTCGGCGAAGGCCTGCTCCCAGCCGTAGGCGAAGGCGGCGTAAATCGCCTCCAGCACGGCGTCGAGCCGTTCCGGCAGTTCGTCGCGTTCGGGAATGCGGAACGGCGCGCCGGCGAGGCGGACCTTCGCTTTGGCGCGCGACAGGCGCTGGCCCATCGCAGCCGGCGAAACGAGGAAGGCCGAGGCGATCGCCGCCGCATCGAGACCGAGGATCGTCTGCAGCATCAGCGGCGCGCGGACAGCTTCGTCGATCGCCGGATGGGCGCAGACGAACATCAACGCGAGGCGGCGGTCGGGCAACAGCGCGGCGCTTTCCGCCACCTGCAGTTCCTCGGCTGCGAGGCGCAGCGTTTCGCCCGCTCCGTCAGCGATGCGACCGCGCCGCGCCGCGTCGATTCTTCGCCGTCGCGCCGTCACGATCAGCCAGCCTTCGGGATTGTCGGGCACGCCGCGGCGCGGCCAATCGGCCAGCGCCGCGGCGAGCGCGTCGGAGAGCGCATCCTCGGCTGCGGCAATGTCGCGGTCGCGCGCGGCGAGAAAGGCGACGAGCTTGCCGTAGCTTTCGCGCGCGATGCGGGTCGCCGCCGCGCGGGCGGCGTCCTCGGACTCGGGCGTTACATCGGCCAAATCGGCCGCACTTCGATCGCTCCATCCGATGCGCCGGGGCAACGCGCAGCCCATCCGATCGCCGCGTCGAGATCCGCCGCCTCGATGACGTAATAGCCGCCGAGCTGCTCCTTGACTTCGGCGTACGGGCCGTTGAGCACCGAGGTCTTGCCGTTCTTCGCCCGCACCACCGTCGCGGTCGTCGACGGTTGCAGGCGCTCGCCGCCGCGCAGCACACCGGCGTCTTTCAGCGCCTGGGTGTAGGCGCCATACGCGCCCATCATCTTTTCCACGTCCCCCTTCGGCATGTTGGCGAAGCGGCCTTCTTCGCCGTGGATCAACAGCAGGTACTGCATCGGCATGACTCCTGTTCAGCGTGGCCCTGGCACCGCGCTCACGACAAAGACGACCGACCTCGCCGCGTTTCGACAGGCGCGACGAAAATTCTTACGCCGCGAGTTCGACCGCCATCGCCGCGCCCTCGCCGCCGCCGATGCATAAAGCGGCGACGCCGCGCTTGAGGCCGCGCGCCTTCAGCGCGGCGAAGAGCGTGACGAGGATGCGCGCGCCCGAAGCGCCGATCGGATGGCCGAGCGCGCAGGCGCCGCCGTTGACGTTGATCTTGTCGGCGGGAAGGTCGAGATCGCGCATCGCCGCCATCGCCACCACGGCAAAGGCCTCGTTGATCTCGTAGAGGTCGATCGCATCCGCTTTCCAGCCGGTCTTGTCGAACAGCCGGCGGATCGCGCCGATCGGGGCGGTGGGGAAGTCCTTCGGCTGGGCGGCGTAGGTCGCGTGGCCGACGATGCGCGCGAGCGGCGCGATCCCGCGCCGTTCGGATTCGCTCTGGCGCATCAGGACGAGCGCGGCGGCGCCGTCGGAGATCGAGCTCGAGTTGGCGGCGGTCACCGTGCCGCCGTCGCGAAACGCCGGCTTCAGCGTCGGGATCTTGTCGGGCCTCGCCTTTGGCGGCTGCTCGTCTTCGACGACGATCGTCTCGCTCCTGCCCGCCTTGACCATGACCGGCGCGATTTCGGCGACGAAGGCGCCCACCCGCATCGCGGCCTGCGCGCGCTCGAGCGAGCGCAGCGCATAGGCGTCCTGCGCTTCGCGGGTGAATTGATAGGCTTGCGCGCAGTGCTCGGCGAAAGTCCCCATCAGTCGGCCCTTGTCGTAGGCGTCCTCCAGCCCGTCGAGAAACATGGAATCGACGACGCGGCCGTGGCCCATGCGGTAGCCGGAGCGGGCGCGCTCGAGCAGATAGGGCGCGTTGCTCATGCTCTCCATGCCGCCGGCGACGACGATGGCCGCCGAGCCCGCGGCGATGAGGTCGCAGGCGAGCATCGTCGCCTTCATGCCGGAGCCGCACATCTTGTTGACGGTGGTCGCGCCGACTCTGACCGGAAGGCCGCCGGCGAGCGCCGCCTGTCGCGCCGGCGCCTGGCCGAGGCCGGCCGCCAGAACGCAGCCCATCAGCGCTTCGTCGACCGCCCCGCCGTCGAGGCCGGCGCGCGCCAGCGCGGCGCGGATCGCCGCCGCGCCGAGCGCCGGCGCGGAAGCGTCCTTCAGTTCGCCGAGAAAGCCGCCGATCGGCGTTCGCGCGGCGCCGACGACGACGATCGGGTCGGAAGCGGGCATCCTCATCATCCTCGCCTGGAGAGCGACAAAGCTTGCCTGCGCCGCGCGGCGCAGGCAAGGCCCGGGCGTCAGCTGGAAATCAGCCCGTTGAGCAGCGCCGGCAGTTCGGGCCAGGGGCCGTAGCCCGCGGCGGTGTTGATATGGCCGGCCGGCCCGATGTCGCGGAATTCCGCGCCCCAGGCTTGGGCGAAGTCGCGCGCGCGGGCGATCGCGCAAAAGGGATCGCTCTCACTGGCGACGACCAACGTCTTCCACGGCAGTTTCTGGCGCGGGATCGGCGCCCAGCCGGCGAGCCGCAGCACCCAGGCGGGCGGAAAGCCGGGCAACGAAATCTCCATGTCGGGCGGCGCGACGAGCAGCGCGCCGACGACATGGGTGGGCGAGGGATAGCGCGCCGCCCATTGAACGATGGTCGCAACGCCGGCGCTGTGGCCAACGAGAATCGTCGACGCCGCGACGCGTCTGATCGTGCGGTCGAGCGCGGCGGTCCACAAGCGGCGGGTCGGCGCTTTCCAACATCTCTGCTCGACGCGCACGGCCTTCGGGTGGGACCGTTCGAGCAAAGTTTGCCAATGCCCGGGACCGGAATTGCCATGACCCGGGGCGATCAGCAGAGCATGTTCGTCGAGACTCATGTCGCTCTCTTCGCGTCGACAACAAAGACAAGTTATCAATCGACGCGGCGGTCCGCCATCGAATGGGCGGGCGCGGACGAAGGAACCAATGTGAGCGAAACTTACGAAATGCGCCGCGCGACCGCGGCCGACGCGGCGGCGGCGCAGGCTTTGACTCGCGAAGCCTACGCAAAATGGGTTCCGATCATCGGCCGCGGGCCGAAGCCGATGACGGCCGATTTCGACGCGGCGATCCGCGACCATCGCGTCGATCTGCTGCGCCAGGGGGAGCGGGTCGTCGCGCTGATCGAGACGATCGCCGAACCCGAGGCGCTGTTGATCGAGAATGTCGCGGTGTCGCCGGCCTGTCAGGGACGCGGTCTCGGCCGGCGGCTGATGGCGCACGCCGAGCGGCTCGCGGCGGCGATGGGCTACGGCGAGATCCGGCTCTACACCAACGCCCGCTTCGTCGAGAATGTCGCACTCTACCGGCGGCTCGGCTATGCGATCACGCGCGAGGCGCCGTTTCTCGGCGGGCGGGTCGCCTATATGAGCAAGCGATTGCCGCCGGCGTGAAGCCCGCCCATTTGCCCCGCCGTCCCGCTGGCGGGTAAACTCGCTTCATGAAGCTGAGCAAGGAAGAGATCGAGCGCTATGCGCGGCAGATCGTGCTGCGCGGCGTCGGCGGGCCGGGGCAGAACAAGCTCAAGGCGGCGCGCGCGTTGGCGATCGGCGCCGGCGGCCTCGGCTCGCCGGCGCTGCAATATCTCGCCGGCGCCGGCGTCGGGACGCTGGGGATCGTCGACGACGACGTCGTCTCGCTCTCCAATCTGCATCGTCAGGTGCTGCACGCGACCAGCAATGTCGGCCGCAAGAAGGTCGACAGCGCAGAAGAAGCGATTGCGCGCCTCAATCCGCACGTCGAGGTGGTCAAGATCGAGCGTCGGCTCGACGAGGCCAACGCGCGCGCGCTCGTCGCCGGGTTCGACGTCGTGCTCGACGGCAGCGACAATTTCGCCACCCGCTACGCCGTCTCCGACGCCTGCTTCCACGAAGGCAAGCCGCTGGTCACCGCGGCGATCGGCGAATACGACGGCTCGCTGACGACGCTGAAACCTTATGAAAGCGGCCGCGACGGCAAACCCAATCCGACCTACCGCTGCCTCTTTCCCGAGGCGCCGCCGCCGGGGACTGTGCCGACGTGCTCCCAGGTCGGCGTGCTCGGCGCGCTCGCCGGCGCGCTCGGCTCGCTGATGGCGCTGGAGGCGATCCGCGAAATCGTCGGCGGTTTCGGCGACGACGACCGCGGCCTGGTCGGCCGGCTGCTGATGATCGACACGCGCTCAATGCGCTTCGAGACGCTGACCTACGGCTGGGACGAGACCAATCCGCTGAACGGGACGCAAGCGCAACGCTTGGTCAATTCCGGTTAAGCAAGTTTGGTTGCTTTCCTGTAACCATGAAGCGAGCCCGGCGGGGCGCGCGGCGCGAATCTCGCGTACATTAACCGTGTTCGGCGTTCGTCGCCGCGCGGAGAGTTTGTCATGCGTCGCGTTCCCGCTTTGCCGTTCGCCGCTTGCCTCGCTTTTTCCGCTCTGGCGCTGTCGGCGGGCGACGGCGCCGCGGCCAACGGCGAGCTCGGCGGCGGCTTCATCGAATTGCTGCTGACCGGGTCGGCCGGCCCGACCAAGTTCGTCGCGCGCCCGGCGATGTCGTCGCCGATCGAGTCGGTTCAAGCGCTGGAGCAGACCGCCGCGCCAGAGCCCGCGCCGCAAGTCGCGGCGCTTGCGCCAGGCGAGCCTGAGACCGAGCCGGCGGCGGAGTTTCGCCGCCAGGAAGTCGATTATTCCGGCGGCGAGGCGGCCGGCACGATTGTCATCGACACGCCGCAGAAGTTCCTGTTCCTGGTCGAACCGGGCGGGCGGGCGATCCGCTATGGCGTCGGCGTCGGCCGGCCCGGCTTCGAATGGTCGGGAGTCAAGTCGATCACCCGCAAGGCCGAATGGCCGGGCTGGACGCCGCCGCCGCAGATGATGCTGCGCCGGCCCGACCTGCCCGCCCATATGGACGGCGGGCCGGACAACCCACTCGGCGCGCGCGCGCTTTATCTCGGCTCGTCGCTCTACCGCATCCACGGCACCAACGAGCCGGAAACGATCGGTCGCGACGTCTCGTCCGGCTGCATCCGGATGATGAACGAGGACGTCATCGACCTCTACAACCGCGTCCGAGTCGGCACGAAGGTCATCGTCATCTGACGCCCGCCTAGAGGGCGCGGCGGCGCGCTAGACGTCGAAGCCGCCGCCCGAACCGCTGTCGTCGAAGCCGCCGCCGTCCTGACCGGGGTCGTCATCCGACACATCCTGGAAGTCGCCCGAATCGAGGCCGGCGTCGGGCAGCGCCGCGTCGGACGGGGCGTCATAGAAATTGTTGACCACCGTCTCGCCGCCGCCGCCCAAGCCGCCGCCGAAGCCGGTCGACCCGAACAGGCCGCCGCGGCCGCCGCCCAGCAGGCTCTCGATCGCGTTCGCCGCCAGCAGCCCGCCCGCGACGCCGGTCGCCGTGGTCATCGCCCCAGCGAGGAACCCGCCGCGTGAGGCAGGCGGCGGCGCGCCCCACGGTCCCGCCGGGGGCGCATAGGCTGGAGCCGCCGGCCCGGCCGGCGGCGGCGGGGCCGCGGCGGCGCGCTGATAGGCGCCCGCGTCATAGCCAGGCTGCGGCGTCGGCTGGCCGCCGCCGAACAAGGAACGACCGAGATTGCCGAGGAAACCGGGCTCCTGCGCCGGTTGCGCCGCCTTCGCCTCGAGCGCCTGAATCCGCTGAGCAGCGGCGTCGAGCGCATGCTGCTGCACCAGCGCGGTCTGCGCCAGCAGATAGGGTGCGTAGGGTTGGGCGCGCACGGCCTCGGCGATGAAAGTCTCCGCCTCCGCGTCGCGTGGAGCGGTCGCGGCCGAGCGGATACGCTCGAACAGGTCAGCGAGCACTTGGCGTTCTTGGGGGGTCATGGACATCTCCGTGTCGAGCCTGTCGGCCCGCGGCGACGATATGGGGTCGCCGCAGAGGGTTCCAAGTGGCGACGACTGGGGGACGATTGCGCCAGGGCTCCGAATCCGGGTTAACGGGAGGCGGCTGCGAGGGCTTTGGCGAGATAGTCGTCCCTCCAACCGGCGATTTTTCGGCGCAGCTTGATGGTGGTGCGCCTTGGCTTGGTTGCTTTGC
>Ga0181535_10007797_pt1 | contig 10662 bp, 10 predicted proteins | sample PEATcosm2014_Bin_44_FD_119774 | JGI IMG/M metagenome (GOLD analysis project Ga0181535, IMG submission 119774) | Peatland microbial communities from MTU Mesocosm Facility, Houghton, MI, USA - PEATcosm2014_Bin17_30_metaG | ecosystem: Environmental > Terrestrial > Soil > Wetlands > Peat | place...
CGACGCATCCGGCGAGGAATTGCGTGCGCGCGGCAATGAGTACGGCGCGGTCACCGGTCGTCCGCGCCGCTGCGGCTGGCTCGATATTCCCTTGCTCCGCTATTCGAACCAAGTGAACGGCGCCGAGTGGCTGGTCGTCACCAAGCTCGATGTCCTCGACACGCTGGCCGAAATTCCCGTCTGCATCGGCTACGAGATCCACGGCAAGGTTACCGATGAAATTCCCGCCGACGTCCAGGGCCTCGGGCAGATCAAACCCGTCTACACCAAGCTCAAAGGATGGCGCGAGCCTACCGACGGCATTCTTGAGTTCGATAAACTGCCCCCGGCCGCCCGCGAGTATCTCCGCTTTCAGGAGCGCGAAAGCGGCGCCCGCATCGGCATGGTCTCCACCGGCCCGGACCGCAACCAGACCATGCTGCTGCCCGCCTTTGTCGACGCGCTCGACAGCATTCACAAATAAACTGAGACAAACCAGAGCAGACTCCGCAATCCTTGTCATGCTTTTCTGCCCCAATTGAGAGGAAACCCCCCATGGTCAGCTTTATCGTCCGGTTCACGTTCGCCCCCGAAGATCGTGCCGAAGTGGCAGACGCCCTGCGCCCGCTGACCGCAGCGTCCCGGCAGGAAGAAGGTTGCATCAGCTACATCCCTCATCACGTTGAGGGTGACCCCGACACCATCGTTCTTTACGAGCAATACCGGGATGAAGATGCCCTCAATGCGCACCGGGCCTCCGCACACTTCAAGAAATATTGCGTCGAGGGTCTCTTTCAGAAGATGAAGAGTCGCGATCGCGAAAACCTGGTTGCTCTCGTTTAACCAGCCCCTCAGTCCAATCGGCAAAGCCTCGCCGGAGTTTCCGTTACGGTTCCGGGAAACTATTCCGAAAGGGACATTGACCGGCAGACCTATCCGGGGCTACTATCCGTTACGCTTATGTCGGGCGACACATTCAAGCTCTCCGAGTCTGACCGCTTCCCAATGGACCGCCGGAGTGCGCTCAGCCACCTCGCGGCCATTGCGATTCTGCTGGCCTTCTGCGGCAACCTGCTCTATGCGGGACAACCCAAACCCAGGAAGCACGAGAATCGCCACGAGATCGAGCAGCTCGAAGAAGCCTGGCGCGCCGCAACGCTTAAATCCGACACCACCGCCATGAGCGCCCTGCTGGCCGATGACTTCATCGCCATCACGTCTTCCGGTACCCTGCAAACCAAAGAGGAGACTCTGGCCAACTTGCGTTCGCGCCGCCTCCACCTTACGTCTCTGACCATCAGCGATCGCAAGCTGCGTTTCTATGGAAAGACCGCCCTGGTCACATCTCTGGCCTTCGTTCAAGGCACCACACCCGAAGGGGACGTGAACGGGAGCTTTCGCTATACGCGTGTCTATGTGCTCGATCCGCAGGGAACATGGAAGGTCGTCAGTTTTGAGGCCAGTCGCATTCGCGTACCCGGCGAAACCCGAGCCGACGGCAAGAGCCCGGCCCTGGAGTAACAATTACCACGGCAACTTTTGATTTCTTGCTCGGAAGTTACGAATCCGGATTTATCGACAGCGGGCTTCTTGGGCGCTTTCTTCTCTTTCTGGTATAAATCAGGGAGGGAACGTACCGTCACGGGGCTTCTTTCCCGGGCCTCAAGGTATGTTGGGCCACCCGTTGAGCGTCGGCCGCCGCAGGAAGAGCGTATCCCTTTACCCTCCTGTCTGGCCGCGGCCATCGAAACTTGGCGCCTTGCTCCGGTCGGGTACGAGCTGAAGCGGCACGACCAAAGAGTTCAGCCCGTCGAAAAGACTTGGGTGTGGCGGATCAGGGGTCTATCCAATGAAAACCGCACAACTCGCTGCGCTCAGATTCTTCGCTCTCCTCTTTATCTTGCCGGGTCTGGCGGGTTTGATCGTCTCTGCCATGATTTCTACGCATTACCTTGAAGTCATGCCCAGAGGACCGGTCCTCGTTGACGGCCGCATCGTGCCGCGCGAGATCCATGGCATCGTCGTGTATCAGACCGACGAAGAAAATCGCCGCCTCAACCTGATTGAATACTCTTCCGTGGGAGTCTTTTTGGTCGGTCTCGGGCTCGGCCTTGTTTATCTTGAGAAGTGGGGTAGCCTGCAAGTGCCCGCTGGCGCGGAAGAGAGCGAGCTTGCGAAAGATTAGAGCTGGAAAATCGGCACTCGACGCTGCCGAAGCCAGCTTTGCGGCGAGCTCAGTTTCCGTCGCAGCCGTTCCCCTACAATTGAGAAATGCCTGAGCTGCCTGAGGTGGAGACGATTGCCCGTGGCGTCCACCAGCGTGTGTGTGGCGACCGCATCGTGCAAGTGTGGTTTGGCGGGCATCGGGAGCCCTTCAAGACATCTGCATCCATGCAGGCCAAAGGCCTTGAAGGATGTGTGCTGCTTTCCGTTCATCGCACCGGCAAGCACATCGTCTGCGAACTGGGTTTCGCCACGCCCCGCGGCAAAGCCAGCGCTTCGCCCGCGGCTTCTATAGTCGCGCAGTGGATTGTCCACCTTGGCATGACGGGCAGGCTGCTCGTCACCACCCCTGAAGCGCCGGTCGCCGCGCACACCCACGCACGTCTCAGCCTGGCCAGCGGCCGTGAGCTGCGTTTTGTCGATCCGCGCCGCTTTGGCCGGCTTGAGTTTCGCGATCTGGGCAAACGCACCCAGCCCTTCAATGCTGCCGGCGCCGATCCGCTCACCGTTGCGCCAGACCAGTTTGCCGCTCTCTTCCACGGCCGGCGCCTTTCCATCAAGGCCGCCCTGCTCAATCAAACTCTGCTCTCCGGCGTTGGGAACATCTACGCCGACGAGGGCCTCTTCCATGCCGGCATCCGGCCACGCCGCAGCGCCGGGCGCCTCACACGGGCCGAACTCGAACGGCTCCGCCTCGCCCTACTCCAGGTTTTGGAGCACGCAATCCGCCTCGGAGGCTCCTCCGTTTCCGACTACGTCGACGCCGACGGCGTGCGCGGCTTCTTCCAGCTCGAACACTGCGTCTACCTGCGCACAGGGCTGCCTTGCCTCCGCTGCCAGACCCCCATTCGGCGCATTCTTTTGGCAGGCCGCGGAACCCACTTCTGCCCCAAATGCCAGCTCTAAATTAGCGGAAATATGTTTTTTAGAATTATTTGCCCCTTTTTCCTTCCATAATTCAGACAATTCTGATGCGGCGAATCGACCAAGCCAATGAAAACAATCATTGTTATAAACGGCCACGCAATTGCTATCAGATAAGCGCCAGTGATGTACCGGCTGCCTCGGAGGAAGGGACAGCTAAGAACAGCAGGCCCCCGGCAAGAGCAACCGCCTACGAAGCGGCCCTCAAAAAGGGATATCCGGCCAGGGAAGCCTGCAGTAGGACCGGTGGAAATCCACCGGCCACAATTCTTGGGAGGCCAGTGGCCCGTGTAAGATCCCAGAACGCCGCTCTGCCACGAGCGGCGTTTGGTGCATCAAGGCCCCACTCCCTTTGCCCTGGTTCTCTCGTACCCCTTGTTCCCTGGTTCTTTTATTCCCTGGTTCTCTCGTTTTCCGGTTCTTTCGTTCTCCATCCTCAGGGTGCCTCTTCAGTCAACTTGCCAGCCGTATCGCTTCGCTGTAGTATCGAAGTTGCCTATCAAGCGGCTGATGCGGGCCACCCGGTTTTGGGGAGAGCAAGCTCGCCGCCGAGCAGGAAAAACGCCGTTCAATTTATCCATGGCTGTACGCGGCACAAGCTCGCATAGGAAGGGCAATACCTGAGAAAAGCACCGGCCGCACCGTATCGATCCTGAGCACCGGATGGAGCCCATGCAATGGCTCCTGTGTACACGACGGCTACAGCATTTTCAGAGAGAGTTTGAATTTGTAGGGCCAATGAATCTGAACCGGTGCGGCCCGCTTTATCGCAGGCTTCATCAGAAACGGTTCGGTCCTTGGGTGGTGAGAGTGGCGGGTTGAATGACTTCGCCACAGGCTGAACGGCGTTGGTTGTGCCGTTGGCGCTCGCTGAATGGTTCGTGCCGGTTGCACTTGGGAAACGCGCTGTTGTGCGCTGAAGATCCCGCTCCCGGCAGTCCGCTCCGTACCCTGCATTGATTTCGCCGGAGATCGCCGCGTTTTCCCACTCTACTTGGGCGCAGGCGAGTGAAGCCGGATTCCACGTTGGAAAGTAGCAGAGCAGAAAAACCCGATGATTCAAAGAGTAAAGTTCCAGGAAGTATACGCATGACGACAGAACTAACCCAGCCCCAACCAGAAGTGGGGCCCGCACCTGACAATGGTCAGGCGCCTTCGCAAGGGCATCGCCGCCGCCGCCGCCGCCGCAAAAACAAGTCAGCAACCCAGCAAGGCGCGCCACAAGCCCAGCAGCCTCAAATGCAGCCGCAGCAACCGCAGGGGCAGGCGCCGCCGCCGCCGCAACAGAAGCCGCAGCCGCAGCAGCACCAGAATCAGCCCCGCAAAAAGAAGAAGTTCTTCCAGAAAAATTCGCCGCCTCCCGCCCAGCCCGGCAACAGCATTGCCGGATCGCAGGGCAAGCGCAAGGGCAAGCAGCGCGGTCCGCGCGAGTTTGTCGGCCCCATGGACCACAGCTACCGCGCCGCCAATGGCAATGTCGCCGACGGTCCCCCCTCCACCATCCAGTTGGGCAGCAGCCACGGCAGCAATTACTATCCCGACGTTTACTCTGCGCCGCCCGCCGCTCCCATCCGCGAAGACGCGCTCACCCGCATCTTCTGCTTCATTGATGATCTCTTCTTCCAGGCCAAGATCCAGGAAACCTCGCGCAAGCTTGGCATCAAAGTCGAGTTCGTCAAAGGCGACAAGGACTCCGTCCAGCGCCTGCTCGATCTGCCGGATGCCGAGAAGCCCACGCTGCTGGTCTTCGACCTGAATAATCTCAACGCCAAGCCCATGACCCTGATCCCAAAATTCAAGACCAAGTTCAAGAAAGTCACCTCCATCGTCGGTTTCCTCAATCACCTCCAGGGCGATCTGAAGTTGAAAGCCGTCGAAGCCGGCTGCGACACGGTGATGCCTCGCTCCGCCTTTTCGCAGAGCCTTCCCAACCTCCTCCGCCGTTACGGCATAGAAGAAGAAGAGGAATACGCCCAGCAGCCCATGATGTAAGCCCGTTTGTACGCGAAAAACACGAAGGGCGCACTGAACTCGAGTGCGCCCTTCGTGTTTCTGAATCGCTCACCCCTAGGAGCAATTGGAAGAAATAGGGTGCCCCATCCATCGCGCTTTTTGCGATGGGTGGGAAGGGAAGATCCCAACCTCACAGCCTTTGCCCGGGTGTCCCAAGTCCCGATTTGCAGATCCAGACCCGACCACATTTAACCGAGAAGTCTTTCTGATCCCTGACCCCTGATCTCTGATCCCTGCTTTTCTACCCCGGCGGCCACGTGAGCGCCCGTCCGCCCAGCAAATGCAGATGCAGATGCTCCACCGTCTGCCCGCCGTCTTCGCCCGTATTCACCACAATGCGATAGCCGTCCTTGAGCCCTTTCTGCCGCGCAATCTCCGCCGCCGCCCAAAGCAGATGACCCAGCAGCGCAGTCTTGTCCTGGCCCGCTTCCGCAATCGATCCAATATGCTCTCGCGGCACAATCAGCACATGCACCGGCGCCTTCGGATTGATGTCCGCGAATGCGTACCCAAGGGCGTCCTGATAAACCGGCACCGACGGAATCGTTCCTTCAATGATCTTGCAGAACAGGCAGCTCATAGCGAAACCAGTGTACACGCGCACTTCCACACACCGCGCCCCGCTGCGCTCAAATTCTCTGCAAAATGCGCGCGCACTCATTTCGTTTGAGGAAGCACGTTCCCATCCGGCACGCCCGGTTCTTCTCTCGCTTTCGGCATAAAATGGTCTCATGTCCGCGGCCGCTTCCCCATTCCGCATCGTCCACACAGTCTGCTCCCACGACTGCCCCGACTCCTGCGCCGTCCTGGTCACGGTCAACGAACAAGGCCGCGCCATCAAAGTCGAAGGCGATCCCGCGCAGCCCGTCACGCAGGGGTTTCTCTGCGGCAAGGTAGCCAAGTATCTTGACCTGGTCTATGCCCCCGACCGCATTCTCTATCCCTTGCGCCGCAAACCCGGCGCAGCCAAGCAACCATTGCCCCGAGGCCGTGAGCACGAGTCGTTCGAGCGCGTCTCCTGGGATGAAGCCCTCACCGCCATCGCGGCGCGCCTGCAAGAAATCGCCGACCAACACGGTCCCGAGTCCATCCTGCCCTACAGCTACGCCGGCACCATCGGCCAACTCGGCTACGGCTCCATGGACCGCCGTTTCTTTCACCGCCTCGGCGCCAGCCGCCTGGACCGCACCATCTGTTCTGAAGCCGGTGGCCAGGCCTGGAACACCGTCTACGGCAAAAAACTAGGCACCGCCCCTGAAGACTTTCGCCTCGCCAAACTCATCCTCGCCTGGGGCGCAAACATCCACGGCAACAACGTCCATCTGTGGCCCATGATCGAGCAGGCCCGCCGCAATGGCGCGCGCCTTATCGTCATCGACCCCTACCGCACCCGCACCGCCGCACTCGCCGACTGGCACATCGCCATCCGCCCCGGTACCGACGCCGCACTCGCCCTGGGCATGATGCACGTCATCCTCAACGAAGGCCTTGAAGACCGCGCCTACATCGACGCCATGACGCACGGGTTCCCGCAGCTTGCCGAACGCGCCCGCGAATACACCCCAGAGCGTGTAGCGGCATGGACCGGCATGACCGCAGCTGAAGTCGAGCGGCTCGCCCGCGAATACGCAACCACGCACCCCGCCGCTCTGCGCCTCAACTACGGGGTGCAGCGCGCCGAGTGGGGTGGCGCCACCACACGCGCCATCGCCATGCTGCCCGCCCTCACCGGCGCCTGGAAATATCGCGGCGGCGGCGCAGTCCTCTCCACCTCCGGCGCCTTCGCCTGGAACGAACATCAACTGCGCCGTCCCGACCTCCAGCTCGCCTCGCCCCTCGGCCGCGAAGCCCGCCTCGTCAACATGTCCACCCTGGGCCAGGCGCTTACCGAGCTAGGCCAAGACAGAGATCAGGGGTCAGAGATCAGAGATCAGAAATCTGGTCACGGGGATCAGAACGATGACGGCCGGGGTGCTGACGGCCCACCCGTCCACGCCCTCTTTGTCTACAACTCCAACCCCGGCGCGGTCGCGCCCAACCAGAATGCCGTCCGCCGCGGCCTCGCTCGCCCCGATCTCTTCACAGTCGTCCACGAGCTTTTCTTTACCGACACCACCGACTACGCCGACTACATCCTGCCCGCCACCACGTTTCTCGAACACACGGACATTCAGGGCGCTTACGGCCACTACTTCGTCCAGCTTTCGCAGCAGGCCATCGAGCCCCCCGGCGAAGCGCGTTCCAACGTCTGGCTCTTCAGCCAGCTCGCCCAGCGCATGGACTTTCCCGAGCCCTGCTTCCGCGACACGCCGGAAGAAATGATCCGCCAGGCCCTCGGCGTTCAACCGGATATTGACCCCGCCGCCGCCCCCTACGCCCACTCCACCAACTCCGGCATGGAACACATCACCTACGCCGCCCTCGCAGAGCACGGCCACATCCCGCTCAGCTTCCACGCCGAGCCCGATGCCCATCCCTTCCTGCCCTACACCGCCGGCCCGCTCCCCACGCCCTCCGGCAAGGTCGAGTTTTACTCTGAGACGCTTGCTTCTGCGGGTCTCGATCCGCTCCCCGGCTTCACACCGCCCACCGAATCCCGCTGGGGCGCAGACGCCAAGCGCTATCCCCTCGAGTTCCTCGCCCGCAAAGCCGACAACTACATGAACTCGACCTTTGCCAATCTCGATGGCCATCGCAAAATGGAGTCCCGCACCAACCAGCGCCTCGAAATCCACCCAGCCGATGCCAAGGCCCGCAACCTCGCCGACGGCGACCCGGTCCGCATCTTCAACGATCGCGGCTCCCTGCAACTGGCCGCCCTGCTCAACCCCAGCCTACCCCCCGGCGTCGTGGCCGCCCGCCTCGACTGGGCCAAGCTCCACCCCGATGGCGGCAACGTCAACGCCCTCACCAGTGAACGCCTCACCGACATCGGCGCAGGAGCCACTTTCTACTCCACCCTCGTCGAAGTCGCACGCGTCGCCGAGCCAGAGTAACCATCCATAGGCAGAGCCGGGGGAGCGTCAGGATTTCCAGCCACTCAGAAATGCCCTCACACGCGAGTCCCATCCCATACATGCTGCCACCCCAGCGCCGGAGGCGCAGCGTTCATTAGCCCAGCACTTCAGTGCTGGGGAGGGGGATCAAAACACGAAGACAAGTCCCGTAGGGACGCCGCAACATTTCCCTTGCAAAGCAAGAGCCCTTTTAAGATTCCCGATAGGCCAAATTGCTCGCACCACCCCGGCATCAGCTATTCTGAATCAGCCGCGGTCTGCGCCACTTCAAGCCGCCTCAGCCGGCAAGAAATCGAATTCATGAGCCAGAATCTCTTCGACTTAACCGGAAAAGTCGCCGTCGTCATTGGCGGAACCACGGGCCTCGGCCGCGCCATTGCCCTCGGTCTCGCAGCCGCCGGCGCAGATGTCGTCCCCACCTCGCGGCGTCTGAAAGAAGTCAAGCAGGTCGCCGCGGAGATTGAGGCGCTGGGACGGCGCTCGTTCTCGGTCGCCAGCGACGTTGTCGTCCGCGCTTCGATTCAGGCACTGCACGACCAGGTCCTCAACCAATTCGGCAAGATCGACATCCTGGTCAACGCCGCCGGCATCACCGCCAAGGCGCCCACGCTTGAAGCCGACGAGTCCGCCTGGTCGACCATTCTCGACACCAACCTCATGGGAACCGTGCGCGCCTGCCAAATCTTCGCGCCCGCCATGGTGCGCGCCGGCTATGGCCGCATCGTCAATTTGGCCTCCCTCAGTTCGTTCGTCGGCTTTTCCGGTGTAGCCGCCTACTCCGCCAGCAAGGCCGCGGTCGCATCGCTCACTCGAGTCCTGGCCATCGAACTGGCCGGCAGCGGCGTCAACGTCAATGCAATTGCGCCCGGCATCTTTCCCACGCCCATGAATGCGTCGCTCGTGCAGGGCACGCCTCGCGGCGAAGAGCTTCTGCTGCGCACGCCGATGCACCGCTTCGGCGAAGCCCGCGAAATAGCCGGGCCGGCAATCTTCCTCTGCTCTGAGGCGGCTTCTTTTGTCACCGGCGAAGTCATCGTCGTCGATGGCGGCTTTCTGGCCAGCGGCGTCAACCAGTAGGCGCGTCGCTCAAGACCACTCCTTCGGCAATATCTTCACCTTCCGCGCCTCGGCACACGAGGTATAGATACTGCGCACCACTTCCAGCGCTCGGTACCCCTCCACGCCTGAACAGGCTGGCGCTCGCTCCGCCTTGCACGCTTCTCCAAAATCCGAGAGCTGCCGCTCAAAAGGCAGCGTTGAAATCGCCAGCGGATCCGAGGCTCCCGACTTTGCCTCCTGCGCAAGCGGGGCGGCTTCGCCCGCGTCATCCCGCACATCCCACGCCGTCAGCTGATCGCCGGTCACAATTGCGCTTCCCTTGGTGCCGTGAATCTCCACTCGCTCCGGATACCCGGGCCACAACGCGGTCGCCGCCTGAATCACGCCGGTTGCGCCCGACGCATAGCGCAACACCGCGCACACCAAATCCTCTGACTCAATCTTGTGCGCCGCGCCAAGCTGCCAATACCCAAACACCTCATCCACCGCGCCAACGAGAGTTAGCAGCACATCCACCTGGTGAATTGCCTGGCCGATCAGCGCGCCGCCACCCTCCACTGCCCAGCTTCCTTTCGCCGGCCGCGCATAATACTCATCCGTGCGATACCACTTCACATACGCATCCGCCTGCAGAATTCTCCCCAGCCGTCCCGCCGCCAAAGCCCCCTTCAAAAACAGAACCGAATCGTCAAAGCGATGCTGGCTCACAACGCCTAACTGAATCCCCGCCTGCCGCGCCGTCTCAATCATCTTTCCGGCAGTTTCAAGATCAACCGCCATCGGCTTCTGCACCAGCACGTGCTTTCCATGTTTTGCGCACAGCTCAACCGCCGCCAGCCGGTATGCCGGAAAGGTGCACACATCCACAAAGTCCACCTGCGCATGGCGGCATAGCTCCTCCGGCGTCGCCACAAATTCGGCCCCTGTCGCCTCTGCAAACATTCGGCCCTTTTCGGGCGTGCGATCCGTGCAAACTGTAATCCGATAGCCGATGTTCTTGTAGGCCTGCGCATGTTTCCACGCGATCGCCCCCGTCCCAATAATTCCAACTCTCATCAAACGACCGCCCCGCTTCGTCTTACGCTCGCAATCTGTGCACACTGCCTCGCGGTGTGCACCTCCTCGACGCCCATCCATCCTACTAGGCCGTTACGCAAGCCGCCTCCTTCTCATCTTTCCTTTTCCTGAAAATTTTCGCTCCTCGTTTGCAGATAATTATTCGTCTTTGGCGCACAATCATTTCATGGTCACCCTCGCCCAAGAGGCCGGCCAAAACAGAATCAGCCTCAATTCAGGGGTTCCAAGCTAGCAGCTAGAAGCTAACAGCTGCCTTTCTAACTCCTTTGCGGAGACGACTATACCCGTAACCCAAATCGCAAGAGGACATTACAGCGCCGACCACCCCGCATCCTGATGAAAAGAGCGAACTTCCGCAAAAAGTCCCGAA
>Ga0181535_10007799_pt1 | contig 10661 bp, 8 predicted proteins | sample PEATcosm2014_Bin_44_FD_119774 | JGI IMG/M metagenome (GOLD analysis project Ga0181535, IMG submission 119774) | Peatland microbial communities from MTU Mesocosm Facility, Houghton, MI, USA - PEATcosm2014_Bin17_30_metaG | ecosystem: Environmental > Terrestrial > Soil > Wetlands > Peat | place...
GAATCCTGCCGCTGTCGGGTTCCGAAACCGATCTACTGACTCTGGCCGCCACGGCGGAGCGGGCTTCCAGCCACCCGCTGGCCCGAGCGATTGTGGAAGAGGCCGCGCATCGCAAATTGGCAGTGCCTGAGCCGGAAGCTGCGGAAATTGTGCCCGGCCGCGGAGCCACGTGCAAATTGGGCGGCCGCGAGATTCGCGCCGGCAACGCCGCGTTCCTCGCCGAGGCCGGAATCGAGGGGGCGGAACCGTTGCTCGAGGAAGCTGACGCCGCGGGCGCCACGGCCATCTTGGTCGCGGACGGCCAGCGCTTGGCCGGAGCAATTCTTTTGCGCGATCAAATCCGCCGCGGGGTGGCGGAGGCGCTGGCGGGCCTGCGTGATCTCGGCCTCGGGGATCAAATCATTTTGACCGGCGACCGCAAGCGCTCGGCGGAGGTGATTGCACGCGAGGCTGGAATTTCGCACGTGGAAGCGGACTTGCTCCCCGCGCAAAAGCTCGAACGCGTCCAGACGCTTACCTCTTTCGGCCGCCATCCGGCCATGGTGGGCGACGGTGTGAATGACGCTCCGGCGCTGGCGAGTGCCACCGTGGGCATCGCAGTCTCGGGTGCGAGCGACATCACGGCCCAGGCCGCCGACGCCGTGTATCTCCCGCAGTCTCTCGAGATGCTTCCTGAATTCTTCCGCGTCAGCCGTCGCGCGGTCAGGACTGCGTGGCAAAACATCATTCTGTTCGCCGCCATCTTCAACGCGGTCGCAGTGGCCCTTGCGGCGACTGCCGTCATCGGCCCGGTGGGAGCGGCGGTAACGCACCAGCTTTCTTCCTTCCTGGTCATGATGAATTCGCTGCGGCTTCTCCGCGCGCCCTCGAGCGGGCAGTCGAGGCTGCGCCGCTGGTGGTCCCGTCTCCTTTCCGATCTGAGCGTGGCAGACCGCGTTGCCGCCGTGCGGGAGGCCGGTGCCAGATTTGAGTTCGGGCTCCTCATGGGCTGGATAATCGCCAACTGGTCGCGCATGCGCAAGCCTTTGATACTCGCGGCCGCGGCTCTTTACGTTGCGAGCGGGTTCTACGTTCTGAGCCCCGACGAAAGCGGAGTGATTGAGAGATTCGGGCGTAAGCTCGTTCCTTACCGCGAGCCCGGCCTGCATTACAAGCTGCCCTGGCCCCTGGACTCCCTCACGCGAATTAAGGCGCGGCGGGTGCGGGTGGTCGAGATCGGATTCCGCACGGTTGCCACGACTGCGGAAAACGAGCCGGCGACCTACGAGTGGAATGCGCAACACAGCTCCGGCCGCTTTCAGAAAGTGCCGGAAGAATCCGCCATGCTGACCGGGGACCAGAACATGATCGAGCTTTACGCCACGGTCCACTATGTTCCCGCGCATCCGGATGATTTCCTGTTTCGCCAGTTGGATGGTGACGGCACGGTGCGCACGGCAGCGGAATCGGTGATGCAGTCGGTGGTCACGTCGTCGTCGCTCGATGACGTCCTCACGGTCGGCCGGCGCGAGCTCGAGCAACGAGCGCGGAACGAATTGCAGACCCGCTTGAATCGATATGGAGCTGGAGTTCAGGTTTTGGAGGTCAAGCTGGAAGACGTGCACCCCGCTCTGGAAGTGGTGGATGCGTTCCGCGAAGTTTCCGACGCCTTCGAAGAGAAGAATCGCCTGATTAACGAAGCGGAGGGCTACCGCAACGAGCAATTGGCTCTAGCGCAGGGAAACGCCAAGGCGGCTCTGGAAAACGCGCGCGCTTACAGTCTGGGGCGCAAGACTCGCGCTGAAGGTGACGCCAGCCGTTTTCTGTCGGCGGAGGCAGCCTTCCGCACGGCGCCGGATGCCACACAATCGCGGTTGTATTTGGAGACGATGGAAGAAGTTTTGCCGGGAAAGGAAAAACTGATTATCGACACGAGGGCCGGCCGCCGGCAGTTGATGCTGCTACGCGATGGAATTGCTTTGCCCGGCGGGCTGCGCCCTCTGCCGGAGTAGTGGGGTGTAGGGGCTGCTTCTTGCCGCCCAATGGCGAGGTAAACTCGCCGCTACCCAACCGAATCGAGTAGGTGACTGATGACCCGAACAAAGAAAATTCGCATCGCGGCCGTGGCCGGTGGGCTGCTGCTGGTGTACCTCACGTTTTACACCACTCGGGAAACGGAGTTCGCGCTCATCACCCAGTTCGGGCGTCCCGTGCGGACCGTGGTGAATGCGGGGCTGCACCTGAAGTGGCCGTTTCAATCCATCTTGCGCTTCGATCGCCGGCTGCGGGTTTACGATCCCCGGCCCTCGGAGTTTCTCACGCGCGACAAGAAGAATCTGGTGATTGAAAACTACGTCGCGTGGCGCATTGAGGATCCGGACCTGTTCGTGAAAGGTGTTGGCGACACCGCCTCGGCGGAGATGCGCCTGCACGACATCATCTGGTCGGGCCTGTCCGCCGCGCTGGGCACGCTCGACTTGGAATCGCTAGTCTCCGCGTCGGCGGACAAGGTGCAGGCGGCCACGATGCTCGATCTGATGACCACGAATGCCGATCGCACCGCGCTGGCGCAATACGGCATCCGCGTGCTGGATGTTCGCATCAAGCGCCTGAACCTTCCGGAACAAAACAAGCAGAGTGTGTTCGCGCGCATGCGGGCAGAGCGCGAGCGCGTCGCCACGCAGTACCGCGCGGAAGGCGAACAGCAGGCGCTGGTGATTCGCGCGGGCGCCGACCGGGAGAAAGAGGCGATCCTTTCCGCTGCCTACAAGGACGCCGAGACGATTCGGGGGGAAGGCGACGCCGCGGCCACGCGCATTTATGGCGACGCATATTCCAAGAATCCGCGCTTCTACAAATTGGTGCGAACCCTCGAATCCTACAAGAAAGTTCTGGACGATAAGACGACGATCATTTTGAATTCGGATTCGGCGCTGCTGAAGGTTCTGACACAGGGCGAGGCAGGGGTGAAGTAGGCTCGAACGGCGTTCGGCCGTTTTTTGGCTCGAGGCGAGAACGAGATGAGTTCGGTGTTGCTGGCTGCTCCCGAGAAGGTCAAAAAGGCGCCAAGGATGTCCCGTGGCCGTCGATGGGCGCTGGGGTTCCTCGGCGTGTGGGTGCTTTCGGGCATTTTCCTCGTGGCGCCCGATCAGCAGGCCGTTGTGACCACGTGGAGAGCCGTGACTTCCGCTCGAGTTCTGCCTGGCCTTCACTACGCGCTGCCGTGGCCGATCCAAGAGGTCTACAAGCTCAAAGTGCATCAGCTTCGACGCGCGGTGATCGGCGGGGACGCGGCGGATATCCCCCTGGGACGCCTGCAGCCCGCCGCCTCGGAGTTCCTAAGCGGCGACCAGAACCTGCTCAACGTGCGCGTGGTCGCCCAGTACTCGGTCAGCGTTCCGCGCGATTATCTCTTTCAAACCCAAGACGTTGACCGTGTGGTGAGCGCGGCGGTGGAGTCGGAATTGGCCCGCCGCCTGGCGCACACCGCCGTAGACGACATCATGACCACGGAGAAGGTGGCGATTCAAAGCGATGTGCTGGCCGCCGCACAGAAATGCCTTGAGGACTACCGCGTGGGCGTTTCGCTTTCCAGCATCAATATCGAAAACGTGGCCCCGCCTCCCGCCGCTGCCGATGCCTTCCGTGATGTGGCCGGAGCGCGCGCTGACGCCCTTCGTTTCGTGAATGAAGCGCAGGGGTACGCGAACGACCTCCTGCCTCGCGCCCACGGTGAAGCGGCACAAATGGAGCAGGCGGCCGAGGCCTACAAGGACGGGAAGGTCAATCGGGCGTTGGGTGACGCGGCAAGGTTTGACGCCGTCGCTGCCGAATATGCCAAAGCCCCGGAAGTGACTAGCACGCGCGTTTATGTTGAAGCGATGGAACAGATCCTTCCCCAGTTGCGCAAATTGATTGTCGATTCAAACGGTAATTTCGATTTATCGATCGTTGGAAAAGACGAAAGCCCCGGGACTCCCGCAAAATGAGCCGCCGAATTGACGCGATGGCCATCCTGACTGTGACCGTGCTGCTGGGTGTTTTTGCCGTCGCCTTGCTGCGCTCGAACCACTGGCAGATGCCGCTTTCGTGGAAGGCGTGGAGGGCCGTCGCCGCGGCGCGCGCTCCCTCAAGCCCGGAGGATGGAATTTACGCGATGTTCGACGCCGCTCGCGCCGGCGACGCGCACGCGTACCTCGACTGCTTTTCCGGCACGCTTCGTAACCAGTTGGCCGCTGCTGCCAAGGAGGACGCGAAATTCAAAGAGTATCTTGTCAGCCAGAATTCGGCGGTGCAGGGAATGGCGGTCACGGTAACCGAGCGCCCCAACGCCGATGAGGCGCGGGCGCGAGTCGAATACGTCTACCGCGATCACAACGAAGTGCAGAACGTTCGTTTGCAAAGAGGAGGCGGACGCTGGAGAATCACCAGTATCGACGGAGCACAACCCTTGCAACCCCTCGTGCCCTATGGGGCCAAGGCTGCGGATCGAGTTCCATCCTGATTGAATCCTGGGGGAAAAGGGCGGCATGTGGCTGCTCGGATCCGGCACCTCACCTTGCCGCATCTTCAGTACTTGAATTTCATATTTCGTAGATATCCCTCGCGCGGGAGTTGTCCGGAAACATCGGCGTTCGCAGCGATTTCAAAGAGGAGAAACCTCCGGCAGCTCCGCCATCAGCGCCAGGACCTGGGTAACCAATTCTTCCACTTGCTGTTGATAGGCCGTATCCAGGCGCAAAGTGGGCTCGCGGAGCCGGTCGGAGGCAATCACTCCCTGCCGCATGAGAACTCGCTTCTCCATGCGGATGAGCAATTCCAGGTGTTCGAGGGCAAAAACCAAGAAGGGAAGTAGGCGGTAGAAGCATGCCTTGGCCTCGTCCACGCGACCCGGATCGTACGGTTTAAAGATGTGAACAAAAATGCCGCTGAGCGCCGGGCCGGGCATGATGCCGCAGGCGCCGTGCGCCAAGCCATCAAATAATCGAACTCCTCCCCAGCCGTAGAAAACCTGGATTTTGCCATTCGACTGCCTGATGATCTCCCGGCGCCGCTCGCCCGGCTGCACGTTCTCCAGTTTGACAAATTGGAGGTTGGGGCAACGCTCCGCTAACTCGACAGAGATCCGCACCGGCAAACCGCCACCCTGAAAGTCTGCGTCCTGAAGCATCACCGGAATCTTGACGCTTCGCGATACCTCTTCAAAGAAAATCATGAGCTCCGCGCCACCCAGTGGGACAACGCGGGGAGCCGCCACCATGATTCCATCCGCTCCCAAGGATTCCGCGTGGCGGGAGAACTCAACAGTAGCCTGAATGCCGGGAGCCCCCACGTTCACGAGGATGGGAACTCGGTGATTGGCATGTTGAACGACAATCTCCGCCACGCGCCGCCGCTCGGAATCGGAGAGTTTGTAATACTCACTGCCAAACGCAGGGGCGCATAGCCTCGCCACACCGCTGGCACTGCAGAAATCGATCTGCCGGCGGAGAAAACTTTCATCGATGCTCGCGTCCGCGTGGAAGGGGGTCGCGAGCACTGGAACAACTCCGCCCAAGTTCATTTTGCCCTCATCATTGAATTCCCCACGCAACGCGTCATCCTCATAGTGTGGTGTAACCGCCATCGACCATAAGAGACGCGCCCGTAATGTAAGAAGCTTCGTCAGAAGCTAAAAACAGGACGGCTTTGGCAACTTCCCTCAACTGGCCAATCCGCTTTAGAAGTGTCTTCGCTCCCTCCTCGGCGTTGAGCTAAGCAACTGTCATCCCATGTTGTGTCATCTATTTTTCGACGGTGGGAGTCAAAATGGTTCCCGGGCAGACAGCGTTAACTCGAATGTGGTGCGGCGCAAGGTCGATTGCCATGTTCCGGGTCATCTGAAGAATGGCTCCCTTGGTGGCGCTGTACGTTATGAAGTTGGGTTGCGCAATGAAACTGGAAATGGAGGCCAGGTTAACGATCGCCCCGCCATCGCCCTTTTTCATTTCTTCCGCCGCATGTTTGGTCACGAGCGCGGTCCCGATGATGTTGACGTCGACCGAAAGACGCCAGTCCGCCGGAGTCGCCTCAAGCCCCTTCCACACAAAGCCAGCGGCGCAATTAATCAGAATGTCGATTCGCCCAGACAGCCTGACTGCCTCGACGGACAACTTCTCCGCATCGCTCTCATTGGAAATGTCGGTTGCTACAAAAAGCGCGGAGTGGTTCCGCTCTCGAAGAAATTCGACAACTTCTTCCCCCGCCAGGCTATTGATATCGGCGGCAACTATCGTTGCGCCCTCTTCGGCAAACACTTCGGCGGTGGCGCGCCCGATCCCCGACGCAGCCCCAGTAATCGATGCGACTTTATCTTTGAGTCGGAGCATACTTTTCCAGGATTATTCAATGACTTCGAACTTTTTCAGGGCTTCTTCGTCAATCTCCACTCCTAAACCGGGCCGGGTCGCATCCAGCTCAATAAATCCGTTTTGAGGGGTGGGCTCTCCCTTGAAGATGTACCAAAACAGTTCGTTGCCCACCTCCACGTCCACGGGCGGGAAGAATTCCGCCATCGGAGAGTTGTAGCTTGCCATCACCAAATGGTAATTGTGCATCTGTCCCGCATGGGGAACCACGGGCACGCCGTGCGCTTCCGCCAGCGCCGCAACCTTACGCGCCTGGGTTATCCCGCGGACGCGGTTGGTGTCAAACTGAATGTAGTCGACCGCCTTCGCGTCGAGCAACTGGCGGAATCCATAAAGCGTGAACTCGTGCTCGCCACCGGCAACGGGAATCCGTCCCGCGGCCCGCAGGGCGGCGTAGCCCGCAATGTCGTCAGGAATTACGGGCTCTTCGAGCCAGCGCAGGTTGAAGGGTTCGGGGAGTGGAATCATGCGCCGCGCCGGCGTGTACGCGGAGGGAGGTCCCCAGCCCGTTGCGGTTCGGCTTCGTTCCCCTCAATACAATCCTTAGCCAATGAATTTGCCTCGTTTGGGCGAGGTCGCTGATCAGCAGCATGGGCTCGGAATTGAAGTCATTGGTCACGATATCCAGGTCGCCGTCATTATCCAGATCAAAGATGACCGACGAGCGGCTGGAAATCGAGGCCGAGATAACGATTTTCCCAGAACGTCCCGAACAAGGGTCCACCCACAGGAGCGTGTGAAAGAGATTCAACAGGCCGTCAGGTGTCCCCTGTGAGCAGTCCAGTTCGAACCATGGAGTGTGTGTGCGACCGTCCCGGCGGGGTTCGACTCCAAGCAGAGACTCGGCGTCCAGGAATTTTTCGCCGCGATTGTTGAGCAGCAACGAATTGATCCCGTAGCGGTAGGGAAAACTCATCCCCGAAGCAATGAAGATATCTTCCCAGCCGTCGGCGTTCAGGTCGCCGACACTCATTCCCCAAGGCCAGTAATTCTCGACGTTCATCTTGTCGGAGACTTCCTCGAACTTGCCGTCCCCAAGATTGTCACATAGGGCTCTGCCGAGAATGAAGGACTCCGGCGGGCCGCCGAGAAGTTCGACCGTCGGATGGGCGAGGCTCTTCAGCTTCTCTTCGTCAGGCGCGGCATCCTGAAACATGTCCGAGTGCATGTCGGTGATGAAAAGATCCGGCCGGCCATCATTGTCATAATCGAAGAACTTGACCCCCATGGCGCCGAAGGGATTCTGGGGAAAGTATTCATCCGTTTTCTCGACGAAGGTTTTCCCGCCCTCATTCTCATAGTAGTGCTGGTGCCCCATCATGTCCAGGAACATCAGTTTGGGCCATCCGTCGCCCTTTAGGTCGGCAAAGGTAGCATCTCCGCACCAACCCCTCGGGTGCAAACCGACGTCCGCGGTCACGTCTTTGAACTTGTCGTTGCCCATGTTCTTGTAAAGGACGGGATACTCGAATCGCTCGGGAAACAAGTGTCCGTGAAAGGCATCGCGCAGCCCCACATACTCGCCGTTTGCGCCCTTCTCGTCGCTCGTATACTAACCCACGTTGCACACCAGAAGATCGACCAGGCCGTCGTAGTCATAGTCGAAGAAAACGGCGCCGGAGGAATGGGTGGAGAGGTCGACGCCGGCCTCCTTGCTGATGTCCTTGAAGTGGCCGTGGTCGTCGTTCTTGAACAACACGTTGCAGCCGCGAACCGTCGTGACGAATAGGTCCTGCGCGCCGTCGTTGTCGATATCGGCGAAACTTGCGGTCACGCGGATCCGGCCAGGGACGCCGACCCCCGCTTCTTCAGTGATGTTCTTGAACTTGCCTCCACCCAGGTTTTTCCACAATTGATTGCCGCCAACTTGGTTGGTGAAGTAGATCTCGTAGAGTCCGTCGCCATCGACATCGGCAACGGCGATGCCATTGCCGTGATCGTAATGCGCCGCCATGTAATTCTTGGCGGCGTCCTCGACGACATGATTGACAAAAGTGATGCCGTTTTCCTTGACCCGATCGACGAAGTGGAACCTATAAAAAACCTTGAACTGGTCCACCGTCGCGAGTTGTGCCTTCTTCCGTGCCGCCAGCAGGGCGCGGTGAACGACATCCTCCTGCTGGAGATTTCCAAGGCGGGCCCGCTCGTGCGCACGAGAGTGGACGGCATTTTGGATGGAATCAAGGAGGTCTTTCCCGCCGCGAAGAAATGCCGAATCGTCCGGGTGGACGCGAAAGGGGAATTCCGGGCGGCTCTCGACTGCGCGCGCAAATACCTGTGCGACAGCTCCGTCCGAAATACGCTGGTGGGGCGGCCAACGATCCGAGCGCCCTGGGTGCGCTTCGAGTGTTCCAAGAGTGCGGACGCGGCGCCCGCGAGTTTTACCATCCACCAATTGGTAACTCCTGAAAATGTGAATCGCCTCTACCCTAACGACACGCTTTTTGTGCGTTTGGCGCAGGAGTATGCTTAAACCGCATCATCTGCGTTGAGTGCAGGGTTCCATTCTTGGTGGATGGGCCGCTAGGACTGCAAATCGAGCTCGCGCGCATGACGAGCTGTCCGCTTCCAGGATGCCAGGGACCAACCGAAGTGCCGTGGCCCATGGGTTCCACGCATAAGGCCAGACCTATCTACAGACAACCTCCGCCAAAACCTCCACAAGGTTGAGCAGGTCGTAGCGCCGGCTTTCGGCCGGCACCGGAGCCGCCAGGATGGCGACGTTACGGCCTCTTTTGGAAATAACTACACGCGTGCTATGATCTGCGGCGCCGCGAGGTGACGGGATTGCGTCTGGGTGGAATTAATCTCCACCTTTGGCCTGGGGGAGCCAAGAACATGATGAACAAGAAAATGTTTCATGCATCGAAGCCTCAGTCAAAAAAGTTGATCATTGCGAGCGTGGTGCTCTTACTCGGCGCCAGCACCGTCATTGCTCAAAACCAACCCGATCAGCTTAAGAGCGGATTTGAGAATCCGCCGGAAGGCGCGCGTCCGCGGGTGTGGTGGCACTGGATGAACGGCAACATCACCAAGGAAGGCATCAGGCTGGACCTGGAGTGGATGCACCGCGTGGGCCTGGGCGGCTTCCAGAATTTTGACGCGGCCCTATCGACGCCGCAGGTCGTGGAGAAGCGCCTGGCTTACATGACTCCGGAGTGGAAGGATGCCTTCAAGTACGCGACGACCCTCGCCGATCAATTGGGCCTGGAAGAAGCGATTGCCGGTTCGCCGGGCTGGAGCGAGTCGGGCGGCCCGTGGGTCCCTCCCTCGCAGGGCATGAAGAAGTATGTGTGGAGCGAGACTTTCGTCGAAGGAGGCAAGCCCTTCACCGGCACACTTTCGCATCCGCCGTCGAACACCGGGGCATTTCAGAACATCAGTATTCACGATATGTTGCCGGCTCCCAAGGGAGCTGCAGCCGCTCGCGACTTTTACGCGGACGCCGCCGTCATTGCTTACCGCCGGCCGGCGAGCGACGTGTCCATCGAATCTCTGCACGCGAAGATCACAGCCAGCGCCGGAGCGCCTGACCCTGCGATTCTCAGCGATGGGGATCTGGAGGAAGCCACCAAGCTGCCCATTCCCGCCATCGGCGAAAGCGCTTGGATTCAGTACGAATTCAATGAGCCCCAGACGATCCGAGCTATCACCCTGGTGACGAAAAACTTTAATCAGATTAGCTCCATGCTGGCAGGGGTATCGAATCCGGTGAAATCCCTCGAAGCCAGTGACGACGGGCAGAGCTTCCGCGACATCGTGTGGATTGCCGACAACGACTCTCCCGAACACACCGTCTCTTTCCCACCCGTGACGGCGAAGTTTTTCCGTGTCGTTTTCAAGCGTACGCCGCCTCCACCGTTGCCGCCTTGGGCTGAGGGCCTCGATCCCAGTTCCCTGGGAATGAAGACTCCGCCCCCCACGGACTATGAAATTGCCGAGTTGGTGCTGCATCCGGGGGCGCGCGTCAACCGGTTCGAGGAAAAAGCGGCCTTTGTCCCGGTCGATGACCTCTATCACTTCGCAACACCCCCCGACCCGACCGCCCAAGTCATCGCCAAGTCCGATGTGATCGACCTGACCGAGAAGATGCACGCCGACGGTACGCTCGACTGGACGCCACCCCCTGGCGATTGGATCGTCCTCCGCTTCGGCTATTCGCTGCTCGGAATCACCAACCATCCGGCCACTGCCGAGGCCACGGGCCTGGAAGTCGATAAGCTGAACCACACCTATGTGAAGAACTACATGGAAACCTACTTGGACAGCTACAAA
>Ga0181535_10007800_pt1 | contig 10661 bp, 9 predicted proteins | sample PEATcosm2014_Bin_44_FD_119774 | JGI IMG/M metagenome (GOLD analysis project Ga0181535, IMG submission 119774) | Peatland microbial communities from MTU Mesocosm Facility, Houghton, MI, USA - PEATcosm2014_Bin17_30_metaG | ecosystem: Environmental > Terrestrial > Soil > Wetlands > Peat | place...
TCAGGCATAAATCACATCCAACTCCAGTGTAAGGCGCTCAGCGAAGGCGGCAGGGAATTCAACCCGACTGCAACTTGCCGACTCGGCTCCGGTGTTGCAGTATGTTCCTTGCGGCTGGCGAACCCGGTGCGCGGAGATGAACGATGAGCAAAGGAATTAAGTTTGGCACTTCCGGTTGGAGGGCAATCGTTGCCGACGAGTTCACCGTGGCCAACATTCGCCTCGCTGTTGCAGGCATCGCCGCCTATGTCACCACTCAACCGGAGCCGCATCGTGTGCTGGTGGGCCGCGACCCGCGCTTTCTCGGCGACAGCTTTGTTGCTGAGGCCGCCGGTGTGCTCGCCGCGGCGGGGGTGACACCGATCGTGATCCCGAAGCCGGCGCCGACACCTGCCATTGCTTACGCTGTCCGCCAGATGAAAACCTCGGGGGCAATCAACTTCACCGCGTCGCATAATCCGCCCGAGTATAACGGGATCAAGTTTTCGACGCACGACGGCGCACCTGCATTGCCCGAGGTGACGAAGCAGATCGAAGCCGCGATTGCCGCGACGCCGGCCGATGCAAAGATTCCAAAATCCGACCCGCCGGCAGCAGGTTTTGAGACCACCGATGTAAAGCCGGAGTTTCTCAAGCGGATTGCGGAACTCGTCGACCTGAAGGCGATCGCGAAGTCCGGCATCAAGGTGGTCTACGACCCATTCTGGGGCGCGGGCCGCGGTTACAGCTGCCATATCCTTCGCCAAGCCGGCGTCACGGTGGACACCGTTCATGATTATCGCGATGTGCTCTTCGGCGGCCACGCTCCAGAGCCGGACGATCACTTGCTGGGCGATTGCAAGGCGAAGATGAAGGAGATCGGCGCGAAGATCGGCATTGCGACCGACGGCGATGCGGACCGGTTCGGCATTGTGGATGAAGACGGAACCTTCATCCAGCCCAACTACATCATCGCGCTGCTGTTCGATTACCTGGTCGAGACGCGCGGGTGGAAGAATGGTGTGGCCAAGAGTGTTGCTACCACGAACCTGATCAATGCCCTTGCCGAACACCACAAAGTGCCACTCTATGAGACGCCGGTGGGATTCAAATATATCGGCGAGCTGATTATTGCCGACAAAATCGCAATCGGCGGCGAGGAGTCGGCCGGCTTGACGATTCGCGGCCATGTCCCTGAGAAGGATGGCGTGATCGCAGGTCTGCTGGTCAGCGAGATGGTCGCCGTGCGGGGCAAGGGTCTGGGCACGCAGTTACGAGAGTTATTTGCCAAGGTAGGTTCCTTCTATCCGGTCCGCGAGAACTTCCGCTTGACCCCGGACCGCATGGCCGCGTTCACTGAGAAACTGAAGACCGATCCAACTGAGCTAAGCGGGCGCAAGGTAGCCGGTGTAGTGAGGACCGATGGACTGAAGCTGATTTTGGGCGACGGATCCTGGGTCTGCTACCGGCTCTCTGGTACCGAGCCGGTGGTGCGGGCTTATACAGAAGCACGAAGCGAACAGGATATGGAGTCGCTGAGTGTGGCGGCTAAAAACTTTGTCTTAGCGTAGACGTATATCGAGGATCAATGCAAGAACGTAGAACAGAATCCGCGGGGCGCGGCGAAGAAATGAGGTTTGACCTCCTGCGTGAGCGGGCGCTTGATGCGGCGCAATCCGTGTGGCGCCCTGCGGGGACCGCCATTGCGATTGCGCTGATCCTGCTTTTCGGTTGGGGCGTGGTGAATGGCAAGCACGGTCTTTCAGCTTGGCAGCAACAGCGCCTCAAGGACCATGAACTCCGCCAGGAGATCCAGGATATTCAACAGGAAAACGCGCGGTTGCACGACCATGTGGACCGCCTGAAGTCCGACAGCAATGCAATTGAGCACGAAGCGCGCGAACAATTGCACTATGCCAAGCCGGGCGAGATCATCTACACTCTTCCCGCGCAGCCGCGAACACAGAGCCAGTCCACCGCCAGCGGAAAATAGCTTCGGCCAGTTGATCACCGGATGCAACGCAGCTGTACCCCAGGCCGCCGTTTTCATTTCAGGTCGTCGGTACCCCTGTGAGTTGCCCGGGCGAATTTGCAGTGCGGGAAAACCACGATGCCCCTGCGCCTACCAGTGGCGCCCGGTCCCCAAGAAGGGAAGTGCGCAGTTGAAGCGCAAGGCCCCGCAGTTCGCGATGAGCTGCGGGAAGGAAAAGAGGAGCTGCGTGCGAGATGCCCCCTCCAAGCACGGCGACTTCAGGAGCAAAGTCGTGCAGCAATTTACGAAGCACACGCCCGAGACTGCGGCCGAACTCCTGAAAGACCTAGACTGCCGCGGGGTCCTGTGCGGCGCCCGCCGCGATCTCCGCCACTTCGCGCTCGTGCCCCGTACGTTCCTTGTATCCCTGCTGTATTGAACGGGTGGAGATCAGATCTTCAACGATGCCACCTTCAAAAGGCAGATTCCAGATTTCGCCCCCGTGGGGAACGCCGCGTCCATCCGTTAAAAGATGTCCATCGATGGCAAATGCCGACCCGATGCCAGTTCCCAGCGTGATGCCAACGGTGCGCGAAACGTCGTGCGCGGCTCCTGCTCCAATTTCGCCCAACAGAAATGCAGCAGCGTCGTTGAGGAATTGCACCTGTTCCTCTTTCCACCCTAATCGCTCAACGAGCGCGTGGCGGACATTGACGCCGTAGAGATAGGGCATCTTATGTCGCATCCAGCTCACACCCGCGACGTAATCGAAGGGTCCCGGCATAGCGAGCACGGCGCCAGGTACGCATTGTGTGCCGGCTGTGACCTGGGACCCCAACTGGTCCAGCGTTTCAAGGAATGAGTCGATCGATCGGGGTTGAAGGGCTTTTGCGACTGGACCGAGAGCGAGATCGGACTCGGCGCAGACCGCCGCAGAAATATGGCTTCCCCCAATGTCGTACACCAGGACACACCGACCGTCGAAAGTGGTCACGCCATCCTCCGCATCAGGGGGAAACCTCTATTTTAGCCGCTGGGGGAGCCCTTCCCATGACACACAAGTGGGATGGGCCGCAGGACTGGCTATTTCTGCATGCACTAGAAGTCCACGTGGGCGCGCACCGAACCCACCCATACGGGCCCGCGATCGCGGTTGTATCCCGGATTGTTAATGTGCTGTACGTTCAGGGAGTAAAACATGCCACGCCAGGCATGCCAGTTGTAATAGCTCTCCACGATGGTCTCGCGGCCGTAATTCAGTGTTCCATCGCCCAGCAGAAAACCCAGGCCACCCAGCTTTAAATAATTTTGGTGGTCCCGCTTGATCGCATTGGACACCACGACGAGGCCGATCTTGTCCACCGGGCGACGCCAACGGCTTCCGAAATAGTCAGCACCACCTTCAACCGTCTGATCCACTTCGGTGTAAGCAAAGGATTCATGTTGGCCCTCGTTCCATCCGAAGCGGCCGAAAACGCGCAGATTTTCTGTCAATTCCTGCTCACTGTTATAGCCAAAGCCGTACTTGAGCGCGCCAAGGTGCTCGTGCAGCGTGATCCTCGGCGCCGTTACGCCGTATGTTGCGGTGTCAGTTCCATTGAGGAAATCTTCGACCGCTTCCCGATACGTCCCCATATGGGCTCGGTTGGCGTAAAACAGCAACCGCGTCACACCCTTGCGATCGCTCACAAAACTGTGGCGCAGCTCAAACTCGCCGTTCTGCCCGTGCGCCCGGCTGAAGGCCCAATCCATATCGATGCCGTTGGCTACCGTGGGCATGGCAAAGAGCCCGTAGCGCAGGCTCCAGACCCTGTCGTCGTATTCGGCCATGCCGCCCACTGTGTACCCGCGCGTGTCAGCGGCATAGTCCCATGCGCCATTGTTGTCCACCGTCCAATTCATGAATTGGAGGTGACTGTCTGAGCCTGGTCCATTGACATCGAAGAAATCGGGGAGGGTTAGCTTCCCTATCCGGAATTCCAGGCGGCGCAGGGGCACAGTCGGCGCGAGGCCGAAGAAGCCGGGCTCTTGGCTGATGGTCTTTTCGGATAGACCGATCACTTGATGAATCTGGTAGCGCGCCAGGTAGGGAGTGGAACCCAGGTTCGGATTGCGCACTACGTCGAGATTGGTAAATCCGGCAAGTCCGAATGCCTCGCTCAGACCTCGCCCGCCGGCACTCTCCAGGTCGAGGATCAGATCGGTGTTGTAGCGAATGGAGCGGCTGCGGCGCAGTGCCGTGTAGAGCGTTCCGACCATTGAAGTCTTGTATTCTGCCGAACTGCGAAAACTGTTCGGTCCCTCATACGGAGAATGGAAAGGCAGTCTGCCCTGGAAGATGATGTTGGCCTGGCCCGAAATCCAATAGATGCTGTCTTCCGGATGCGGAGCCATGGCGACCACGGGTGACTCCTGCGACTCGCGGCCGGCCGGACCGGGGTCTGCCGCCAACTCCTGTCCAACTTCAATCTGGCTTCCCATCACCTTGGCCGGCTCAGCCAGATTTGCAGCCGCTGCTGCTGCAGTTTGCGGTTCGGGCGCTGGGGGGAACTGGGAGATGGAATCGACTGCCATCGCACCGATTCCATTGACAGGAGCTTGCGCCGAGAGCGAAGCAGCCGCCAGAAATGCGAGCACTGCGAACTCGCACATCGAGGTCAGCCTTCGAACTGCAAGCTTCAGTGTGAACATATTCTTCCTATGTGGGATGTGGAGGCTCCGGCAGTGAGGGATACAATAATCGAAGCTATACCCCCACTGGGTAGATAGTATACCCCCACTGGGTATCGTCAAGGGGAGAAACCCGATGTCGCATCAGGAGCGGGAGAAAGTCAAGTTGCTGCAGCGCGTGCGCAAACTTCGTGGACAGTTGGATGCCGTGGAGAGAACTCTGACGTCCGACGACGACTGCGGAGACCAGTTGATGTTGCTGGCCGCGGTACGCGGTGGCGTGAACAGCCTGATGGGCGAAGTTCTCGAAACCCACATTCGATTTCACCTCGCGGATGGGGCCAAAGAGCAGATTGCTCCAGAGCTGGCGGAGGACCTGATCGACCTGGTACGCGCCTATCTTAAGTAGCTTCATGGCGAAAGGCCCCATTCGGTGTGGCTTCCGATCATGGTATCGGGCGCGCGGACCCAGCATTGTTAACGTTGTGTTGATTCGGCGGTTGGTCCAGGTCGTCTATATCAACACAAATCGCTTTAGGCTCTTCCAGCAAACTCCCGCGTCTCGGTTGAAACCTTTACCCTTTCCCCTTCCTTAATGAAAAACGGAACGCGAATTTCGAGGCCTGTTTCTAGCCTCGCCGGCTTGGTCACTGCGCCGCTTGCCGTGTCGCCTCGGACGCCGGGCTCGGTATAAGCAACAGCGAGCTCGACTTGCGTGGGCAACTGCAGCCCGATTGGGTTGCCATTGAACTTGTCGACGCGGATGATTGCGCCTTCCAGCAGGAAATCGAGGGCGTCGCCGAGCTTATCGTTCGAGAGCGTGATCGTGTCGAAGGTGACCTGATCGAGGAAGTGTGAGCCTTCGCTGTCGGAATAGAGGTAGGACGCCTCGACGGTTTCGAGATCAGGCTCCTTGAATTTTTCGCCAGCCTTGAAGGTCTTGTCGAAGACGGCGCGGGTGAGCAGGTTGCGCATCTTTAAGCGAACGAGGGTCTGGCCTCCTCGTGCGGTGGGAGTCGAGACATCCACGTCCATGCAGTAGTAGGGTGCGTTTTCAAATTCGAAGTACATCTTGCGCTTGATATCGATGGCGTCGAGAAGTGCGGGCATGGACCAATTTTAAGATCTCCGCGCGAGATTCTCCTCTCTTTCCGCCAAGTGCAGTCGGGAGAACTCAGGTATCTGCCCTCCGAATTTACCGGTCACATTCCTGTTGCTTTCCCAAAGGAAATTGGGCATACTCCCTGTTGGAAACCCAAAGGTCGAATCAATGAGCGAAAAACCGGATGTTCTGCAGGGAACCTTGGCGCTGATGGTCCTGAAAACACTCGATGTGCTCGGGCCCTTGCACGGATATGGAATCGCCCGCCGTATCGAGCAGATCAGTGGAGACCTGCTTGCTTTGAACCAGGGCACGCTGTATCCGCTTCTGCTCAAACTGGAGCATGAAGGCGCGATCGCATCCGAATGGGGTGCGTCGGAAAATAATCGCCGCGCGCATTTCTACCGGCTGACACGCGCGGGTCACAAGCAGTTGCAGGCAGAAACCCGCGATTGGGAGCAAACCGCAGCGATCATCGCGAGGTTTTTCGAGGTCAAAGCGGAGGACCTGTCATGAAATTCCTGTTGCGCTTCTTTGTGCGGCTGTCGAACTTCACCACCGGACGCCGGGCGGATCGGCGCTTGCGGGAAGAAATGGAAGAGCATCTCGCTCTGCAGGTCGACGAGAATCTTCGTGCGGGCATGACGCCGGCGGAGGCACGCCGCCAGGCTGTGCTCAAGTTCGGCTCCGTGGAAAGGATTCGTGAGGAGTACCACTCGGAGCAAAGCCTGCCGTTCATTGAGAATCTATTGCGGGACCTGAGATATGCGATGCGACAGCTGGCAAATTCGCCGGGATTCGCCATTATCGCGATTCTGACCATGGCCTTGGGCATCGGCGCCACGACGGCGATTTACAGCGTTGTCGATGCCACTCTGCTTCACCCGTTGCCGTACCCGCATCCGGAACAGTTAGTGCGTATCGAGGACGATCTGCCCGGCGTGGGCGCGCGCGATATTGGCCTGTCTGTGCCTGAGTGGAAGGATTTTCAACGCTCCGGAATCTTCCAATATGTATCGGTGGAAGGGTCTGGATCAGTGAACCTCACGGGCTCTTCCCAGCCTGCGCGCATTATTTTTAAACCGGTCGCGCCGACTTACTTTGCGGTACTCGGAGTGAAGCCCGAATTGGGACGCGTATTCAATCCCGATGATCAAACGCCGGGCTTCAACCTGGAAGTGGTTATCAGCGATGGGCTGTGGAAGCGGGACTTCGGCGCTGACCCGCATATTCTCGGCAGAAGTCTGCGGCTCGATAACGACGTGTACCACGTCGTCGGCGTCATGCCGGCTGGTTTTCACGATCAGGGCCGCACAACCGATGAAAGGAATACCGAACTGTGGGCAGCAGCCGGTTTTTCCGCTGCGCCTACTCCGCCCCCCGTGCGCAGTTCGCGCTTTATTCCGGGAGCCATCGCCCGGCTGGCGCCTGGTCTCACGATCGCGGCGGCACAGAGCCGACTGGATGCGCTCGTGGCCTCTTTGAAGAAACAGTTCCCAGCAGACTATCCGCCGGAAAGCGCATGGAACGTCCGCCTGGTGCCGCTGAGCGAAACCGTGGTCGGCAATGTGCGCCAGCCGTTGATGCTGCTCCTGGGTGCAGTTGGATTGGTCCTGCTGATCGGCTGCGTGAATGTGGCAAATCTTCTGCTGGCGCGGGCTTCCGCCAGAGGGCGGGAGATGGCCATTCGCCAGGCACTCGGGGCGGCGAAAACACGGCTGATACGGCAGTTGCTCACCGAGAGCCTGCTCCTTTCCGTGCTAGGCGGAATCGCTGGTTTGGGAATTCTCTTCTGCACCAAAAAGCTTCTATTGCAAATGGTTCCCTCAACTCTGCCGCGGCTCAACGACATCTCGATCAGCTGGGGCGTTTTGACCTTCGCACTTGGCGTCTCCGTGATCGCAGGAGCTTTCTTCGGCCTCGCTCCTGCGTTGCAGGCGGGGCGACTCGACCCGAGTCATATGCTCCGGCAGGAGGGTCGCGGCTCGAAGGGATCCAGGAGCCAGACCCGCACCCGCAGCATCCTGGTAGTCACGGAATTCGCCCTGTCGCTGGTCCTGATGATCGCTGCAGGACTTCTGCTGCGCAGCTTCTGGGATCTGTTCAAAGTGCGGCTTGGATTCGATCCCGAAAATGTCATGGCTGTGCGCTTGTGGCTCCCGGTGCCCAATGATCCAACGACAGACATCTATGGGAGCGCGGCCAAGGAGGCGCCATTCATCCGCGAAATCATGCACCGCGGCCAGTCGCTGCCGGGAGTGACGGAAATCGCCGTCGGAAGCCTCCAGTCTATTCCCTTGAATCACGATAGAAATTTAATCACGCTCGCCCTGGAAGGAAGCGACAGGCGCAGCAACCTGCAGCATCAAGTCCAAGGGTCGAGTGTTACGCCGGAGTATTTTCAACTGCTGGGAATCCCGCTCCTCCGCGGCCGGCTATTCACCAACGCCGACAACGAGAATGCGCCCAACGTCGCGGTGATCAATGAGGCATTCGCACGTACCTGGTGGCCCAATGATGATCCGCTCGGCAAGCGCATAAAGCTTGGCCGTGCGCCTGCTTCATGGACCACGGTGGCCGGGGTTGTCGCCGATGCCCGCACCGAGTCACTCGAAGATGCGAGCACTCCACAAGTCTATTTGAGTTCATATCAGAGAACAGATAAAGAGCTGGCTATATTCCTGCGCGGAAGGCTCGATCCCGGCGCGATTCCGGAACAGGCACGCGCACTGGTCCAATCCATCGATCCCGAGCTTCCGGTCTTCGGAGCGAAGAGGCTTCCCGATGTCGTCTCCGGCTCTCTCGCGCAGCGGCGCTTTTCCATGGAGACGGTTTTGCTTTTCGCTTTGACCGCCTTGTTGCTCGCAGGAATCGGAATCTACGGAACTATCTCGTATGTCGTCAGCGAGCGCACTCGGGACATCGGCGTGCGCATCGCGCTCGGTGCCTCAAGAACGAGTATCCTTCAGATGGTTCTGCGCCAGGGACTGGGCCTCGCCATTGCGGGCGCAACCGTCGGACTCCTTGGCGCGCTCGTTGTGTCGCATCTCATGGCGGGGTTGCTTTATGGCGTTTCGCCCAACGATCCGGTCACGTTCGCCGGCGTCACTCTTGTGCTTACCACCGTAGCGCTGGCAGCCTGCTATATTCCTGCGCGAAGGGCTATGAGCGTCGATCCGATTGTTGCTCTGCGTTACGAATAGAACCTGCCGCGCTGTCCCGCAGCTCTAGTCAAGCGCGGGTAAAGAAGAATCTAAGCGGCCGGCGCGCGCATCGCTTCAAGGGCGGCCGTCAGATCGGTGGCCAGGGATTGCTGCGTCTCAGGGCTGAGCTTGGCGCCTTGGCTGGTCAAATAGAAAACGTCAATCGCTGTTTCGCCTTCAGTATCGATCAACGCCACTTCGATGTTGCACTGATGTGTACTGAGAGTGAGCGCGATCTGACGCAGCAGACCTGGGACGTCCTGCGCCACAACTTGCAGCAGTGTTGAGTGGCTCGACGACTCGTTGTCGAATTGCAGGCGCGTTGTGACTTCGACCTTGATGTTGGCGGCGCTGTTGAGGTGCGCTCGCGATTCGAGCATCTGTGTGACCGGCACCTTCTGAGCGACCACGTCATGCAGATAAGCGAGGAAGCGGTCCTTCTCGCTCGGGTTCAGTTCTATGGTGCGGAAGACGTCGGTGAATTGAAAGCTGTCGACGACTACGCCTGCCTCGTTGGAGAAGGCTCCGGCCTTGACGATATTCATGCCCCAGGCTGCCAGCGCTCCTGCCACATCAGCAAAAAGGCGGGTGCGATCGCGCACGATCACGGTGAGATCGAAGAGCTGTCGATGCGGGCGAAGGTCGAGCTGGACTGGATCCTCGTCCAGTTTGGCGGCCAGTTGAAAGTGATCACGGATGACTTCAGGGAGACGCGTTTGCAGGTAGCGTTGCGGCAGGCCTTCGAGGAATTGTTTGAGATCGCCATATTGAGTGACGGGCACCATGGCGCGGATGCGGTTCAGCAGCGTTGGATCGATGGCCGCATGGTAGCGGACTTCGTCCACACTGCGGTCCATGAAGTTGGCCGTGGCCATGTAGAACTGCCAGAGATTTTCAGCCTTCCACGGCGTAAGCGCCTCAGGATTGACTGCCTTGATATCCGCGTAAGTCATCAGCGTGAGCATCTTCAGCAAGCTGGGGCTGCCGATTTTGTCGGCGAATGCGCGGATGTTTTCGATATCGAAGATGTCGCGGCGCATGGCGTTCGACATTTCGAGATGCAGGCGGATGAGCGTCAGAATCGATTCACGCTCTTCGGCATCGAAGTCGAGACGAGCGAGGAAGCTGTCGGCAAGCTCGACGCTCTGCCCGGTGTGCGCGCCGCTGCGGCGGCCCTTGCCTGTGTCGTGCAATAGCAGCGCCAGCATGAAAAGGTCGAGTCGGTCGACCTCGGGCAAAAGCTGCGCAAGCCGGTGCTCCCAGTCGTGCGTGGGTTGGCGCAGACTGTGCACGTTGTCGATGGCGAGGAAAGTATGTTCGTCGACGGTGTAGCGGTGGTAAGAATCCCGAATGACGAGCGCGTCGATGCCGTGGAACTCGGGGATCAGCATTTCGAGCACGCCGAGCGCGTGCATGGTGCGCAAAGCGTGCGCCGCGTGCGGGCCCAGCAACACTTCGCGCAATGCATTCCACAGGTACGGGCCTTCGGGTATGTGGATGGCGAGTGCTGGCAGCGCGTCGGTGATGCGATCTTCGGCGGCCTGCGAAAGCGCGTAGCCGTGAGTTGCCATCAACGAAAAAATGCGCAAGATGGCGGCGGTGTCTGAGAATTGCGCGCCGGGAAGAATGTCGATGCGTCCCTGGTCGAGGATGAAATCGGTGCCTGCGATGGGGGTGCGGCGGCGGCGAAACTGGCGATAGAAGCTGACTGGCGCGGGCAGATGTTCCATCAGGA